>Ga0307378_10009238_pt1 | contig 12980 bp, 5 predicted proteins | sample UN1MG_FD_202238 | JGI IMG/M metagenome (GOLD analysis project Ga0307378, IMG submission 202238) | Soil microbial communities from Risofladan, Vaasa, Finland - UN-1 | ecosystem: Environmental > Terrestrial > Soil > Coastal area > Acid sulfate soil | place: Finland: Risofladan, Vaasa | collected... | reverse complement strand
CCCAGCCCAACCGGCGACCCCCACGTGGGCACCGCATACATCGCCCTCTACGACTACGTCTTCGCGCGGCAGCAGCGCGGCAAGTTCGTCCTGCGGATCGAGGACACCGATCGCACGCGGTCGACGCCGGAGTCCGAGCGGATGATCATGGAGTCGCTGCACTGGCTGGGGCTGGCTTACGATGAGGGGCCGGACGTCGGCGGGCCGTACGGCCCGTACCGGCAGTCGGAGCGGTCGGAGATCTACGGCAAGTATTCGCAGATGCTGCTCGACAGCGGCCACGCGTACCGCTGCTTCTGCACGCCGCAGCGGCTCGGGCAAATGCGCAAGGAGCAGGAGAAGGCCAAGCTGCCGCCAAAGTACGACGGCCGCTGCCGCGGCCTGTCCGAAGAGGAGGTGCAGCAGAATCTCGACGCCGGCCTCCCGCACGTCGTCAGGCTGGCCGTGCCGAGAAGCGGAGAAACGTCATTCGCCGACAAGGTCCGCGGCGTCGTCACCATCGCCAACGAGCAGATCGACGACCAGGTGCTGATCAAGTCCGACGGCTTCCCCACCTACCATCTCGCGAACGTCGTCGACGACCACCTGATGGAGATCACGCACGTCATCCGAGCCGAGGAGTGGATATCGTCGACCCCCAAGCATATCCTGCTCTACGAGGCGTTTGGCTGGCATCCGCCTGAGTTCATTCACATGCCGCTGCTGCGCAACCCCGACAAGAGCAAGATCAGCAAGCGCAAAAACCCCGTCTCCCTCATCTGGTACCGCGAGGAAGGCTACCTGCCCGAGGCGTTGCTCAATTTCCTCGGCAACATGGGCTACAGCTTCTCCGACGGCCGCGAGATCTTCACGCTCGACGAGATGATCGCGGATTTCTCGTGGGACCGCGTGGGCAAGACGGGCCCCATCTTCGATTTCCAGAAGCTCGACCACTTCAACGGCACCTACATTCGCAAGCTGAGCATCGACGAGCTCGCCGACCGTCTGCTCGCCACCGCGCTGAAGGACGCGAACCCCGCCGAAATGGCGCCGTGGGCCGTGAAGGATGGCGCGATCGACCGCGGCTTCCTCCTCACGGTCGCCCCGCTGATCCAGGAGCGGCTGCCGAAGCTGAACCGCCGCGAGTTCGACGCCATGGCCGATTTCTTTTTCATCCCGGCCGAGAAGCTGCAGTACGACCCGGCCCTGCTCGTACCGAAGAAGCAGCCGGCGTCGGCCGTTGGCCACATGCTCGAAAGGGCCGCCGACACCCTCGCCGCCCTCGACCGCTGGGACACCGCGACCGTGGAGGACTGCCTGCGAACCCTCTGCACGGAACTCGGCTGGAAAGCCGGCGACCTCTTCATGACCATCCGCATCGCCGTCACCGGCAAGAGGGCCTCGCCGCCGCTCGTGGAAAGCATGGTGGTGCTGGGGAAGGACGAGAGCGTGAGGAGGGTGAAGAAGGCGATAGGAAAAATGCAGGGTGGGTGAGAGCAGCTTCACGTCTCTGTTGCTTACTCTCCTTTCCCCATTCCTGGAGACGGACCCAAAGAGGGAAGACGGAGAAGATGGAACAAGGAACAACGAACAGGGAATAGAGAGGACATTTGCCTCGGTCACTTCGCCGCCAGCAGCGCCTTCACTTCCTCCGCCGCGTGTGCCAGTGCCTCGGGCCGGCAGGGCGGGGGAATGATGAGCTTCAGCCGTTCCGCGCCCTCTGGCACCTGCTGTCCGCATACCGGCAGCCTCCGCTTCGGCGCCGACCACTCCTGTTCGTAGCAGGAATCCAGCAGGGCGAGCCATTCCCGGCTGTAGCTATGCTCGAGCATGGGCGCGGCATCGGCCAGCATGCCGCTGTATTCGTGCAGGATATCCAGTGCCCGCGGGTGCATGTTCATCTGCGTGTACCACCAGGCGATCTTCTTCAGCCATGCCGCGTCGGGCTGGGGTGCTTCGGCTGGGGGCGCGGGGTGTTCGCGCGCTTTCGCGATCAGCTCCTGTCCCTTGGCTGCATCGCGCTCGCTGCCGAAGATGATCGCCTTGGCAAGGCAATCGGCCATGGCGGGAACGTTGCCGCAACCCCATTCCGCGTCCGCCGCCGACAACCACAGGGGAGCGGCGTCGGGGGACAGCCAGGGACGAATGCCGTCTGCGTGCCAGATCTTGGCGTAGATCGCCTCCCGGAAGGCGGTTGCCGCGAGCGCGTGCATCCTCATCTTTGCGAACAGCCGGGCGATGCCATCGAGTGATGGGTCTTCGGGATAGTCGATGCGGGCGATCTCGCCGTTGTGGTCGCGGGGCAGGTCCACGAACGGGATCGTCGGCGGTGACCACGCCGGCCCGCAATCCGATAGACATCCTCCCCGGCTGCATCCCAAGCGGAAGGTGGTGGGAGCAACGGAGTACATCAGTTGCCGAAGTTGCTCCCCGCGCTCGTAGTCGGCTTGTTCATATTCCTCGTTGTCGCGGTGCTCGAGCAGGATCTCAAGCCCCAAGAGTGATTCCATTGCAACCGAAGGTCGCGCGACGAGCGATGCAAACGCATCGGTGGCTTCGGCTGTGTTCCCGGCCCGAGCGAGCAACCGCGCCCGAAAGCACGCGAATACATCCGCTGCGAGCGAGTCGGCGGGAACCCCGAGTGCATCGAAGTCGCGGAGAGCCTGCTCGGCCGCGGCTTCCTGTCGGTCACGCTCGGCATGAACGATCTTGTCCTGGAGGCTGTGCAGGAGCGCGCATGCGTTCTGGAGTGCGACGAGCCGGTCGTCAGAAGGACGTTCACCGGCCCACGCCGGGCCTGCCGCTGCCGTGATCGTTGCAGACAAAACCGCAACCAGCATTATTCTCATTGCCTGCCTCCTTCCCTGTTCAGCTCCGCCGCGTTGAAGGCGTCCTTGTGCTCCTGCCACCACTGCCGCCACACGCGGACATCGCAGGGAAGCTGCTGGCGCGTGATCTCCCTGAGGGCCTTCCATACGTCATCCTGCAGGTCGTCCTCGGCATAGGCCAGGGCATAGATAAGGTGCCCGACAGCGCGCGGGTCGCGGATATGGGCGAGTGCGGTCGCGGCTTCCTGTCGGCGATCCGCGTCGCGCATGTATTCGGCAATGCAGTTCAACTGGGCGTCTTGCTCGAAACCGAGTTGGAAGAGCGCATAGGCGCTCCAGAAGAGCATGCCGCCGCCCCGTTCGCGCGCCAGTTCCAGCACAGGTATCGCCGCCGGATCCTTGAGGTCGCCCAAGGCCCGGGCCGCCCAAGGGTAGGCTATACGCTCGTTCCGTATCAGCACACACAGGGAGCGGGTTGCCCTGGTGTCGCCGATCTGTGCGAGCGCATCGGCTGCAGCTTGGGCAACGTCATAGTCGCGATCGCCAAGCAGCCGGCCCAGCGGCTCGATAGCATTGGCCGCGTGCAGCGCACCCAATGCTCGTGCTGCGTTTTGGCGGACTGCCGGCGTATCGTCACGCAGCGCGGCGATCAGGGCTTGCGTGTATCGAGGATCGTTGCAGCCCTGCATTGCAGATGCGGCGGCTTCGCGCTCCTCGGGATACCCGTTGGCGAGGGCATCAGCCAGCAGTGCAGCCATCTGGTCACCGGCCCGGCCCATTCGGTAGAGCGCTGCGGCGGCCTCGACCCGGACCAACAGGCTGGGGTCCCGCAATGCGGCCTCGAGCATGCCGGGCACACGTTCGTCCTCGACCTTCCCCAATGCTCGCGCGGTGCCCGCGCGGGCGTGCTCCTGGCCAAGATTCTCGAGCACCAGGCGGGCAGGTTCGATCATGTCGGGCGATCGAAGCGCCTCGAGGGCAGCGAAGGCGGCAGTGCGCGGCTCCACGTGATCGGCCTTCAGCAAGCCACAGAGGGCGTTTACCGCCTCCGGTCTCCTGAGCCGTCCGATGGCTCGTGCCGCGGCAGCGCTCCTGTTGTACCCCCAATCATCCAGGGCGTCGATGAGGGGCTGAGTGACGCGCGGGTCGTCGAACCCTCCCAACGCCTCGACAGCCCGATAGTTGTGGGCGGAGGCTGTGATGAGGGCGCCGAGAGCCTGCGTGTCGCGCATTCTCCCGAGCGCCCATGCGGCGCGCTCCGCTGCATTCTGTTTGCCGCCCAGGGCCTTGATCAGCAGGGGCGCGGCGTCCGGCGTGTCGATCTCCGCGATCGCCGCCGCCGCCAACGCTCCGATCCGCTGGTAGTGTACCAGTCCTTCGTCCTCCAGCAATGCCACAAGCTCCGGCACGGCACGGCCGTCACGAAGCCAGCCAAGCGATTGCACGGCCGCGGCCCGCACCTCGGGCTCCTCGTCTTTCAGGGCGCCCAGCAGCGGGGCAACGGACTCGGTGTCATTCCTCCTGCCCAGGGCCTGCACTGCCAGCTCTCGGATGTCGCCACGGCGGTCGCGGATGGCCTCCGCAAGGGCGTCGACGGATTCCGGTCCAGGTACGGTTGCCAGAGCGGCAATTGCCTCGTGGACGAGCTCGACGTAGTTGTCATTGAGCACTTCCTGCAACGCCTTGGCGGTCTCAGCACCAGCCATGGCGCCCATGCTTGCCAGTACCCTGGCTGCTTCAACGCTGACCGCGCCGTTTGTATCCTTCAGAGCATTGGTGGCGAGCACCACGACGCGTGGGTCTGGCTTGCCACGCAAGGCAGCCAGCGCAGTGGAGCGGACCTGCGGCAGACCCCGCGCTGCGATATCGAGCAGCGCCGGTACGGCGGCGTTGCCAGGGAGCTTGCCGATCGCCTCCACGGCAGGGAACGCGCTTGCCCTGATCTGTGCGGCCGCGATCAGCGACTTCAACGTCAGAGGGTCGCCCAGCATCCCGAGGGCTCGCCCGGCGCCCCTCGAGCGGAGGCGATCCCCCGAGACAAGGCAATCGATAAGTCCCGGGATCACCCGGTCGTCATGCAGGGAGCCAAGAAACGTGACTGCCTGGTCCCGAATGCTCACATCGGGGTCGCCCAATGCCTGCAGGAGCGCCTTGACGGCCGCCTGTGATGCAACCGCGGGCGGGGCGTTCACCGCCTTGCGAAGGGCCTCGTCCTCGGGGCGCACCACCGAGGCGAACGCAGCCATAGCGCGCGGGTCGCCCATCTTGCACAGCAGGAACATGGCTCGCTTCCGCAGCGTGGGATCATCGTTTGTGGCGGCATCGGCAAGGGCATCGGCGGCCGCGTCGCCCTGAAACTTCAGGACGCGGTCCGCGCTCTGCCAGTGCTCTGTACCGAGCATTGCAACCAATCGCGGCAACAGGTCGGGCCTGTCCGTGTTGGCGAGAATGTCAATCGCATGGCTGTTTCCGAGTGTAAACTGGTCGAGCAAGGCGTCGATGGCTCGGCCGTCATCAATCTTGATGAGAGCTCGGCACGCCTCTTTATCCTGCTTGGCTCTGGCTGCCAGGGCGTCAACCGCGCGGGCATCACGAATCATCCCGAGGGAAATCTCGGCAGCCGTGACGACACGGTTGTCGGCATCATTGAGCAGGTTGATGAGCGGCTCGACGGCCCGTGCGTCGCGTGTCCAGCCAAGCCCGCTCGCGGCGGCGCGCCGCACATCAGGCCTCGCGTTGCCCAAGGCGGCAATGAGTGCCTCGATGGCTCGGTCGCCGCCGATCGCTCCCAGCGCCCGGGCGGCATTCCAGGGTAGCGCAAACCGAGTGTTGTTCAGTGCGGGGATGAGCGGCTCGACCGCCCGCGCGTCGCCTATGTTGCCCAGGGCAAGAGCCGCCTCCACAGCCAGCCACGAGTTTTTCTCGAGAATACGGATCAGCGGTTCCACCGCACGCGGGTCACGCAGTTCGTGAAGCGCCCGCACGGCAGATCGCGCCTTGCTCCAGTCCTTGCCCTCGAGCAACTGTATGAGCTGTTCGACAGTATCGAGGGCATCGACTCTGGAAGCCGCTTCGGCGGCTGAAGACGGGGCTTGGGCGGCCGCAGCCTTCAGTGCGTCAGCGGCGCGGGCGCCTCCGATCTTCTGCAGCAGACTGACGGCGGCGCGGCTCACCTCCGGATCGGCGTCTTTCGCCGCAATCGCCAGCGGATCGATCATCTGGAACAGACATGCCTTCTCGGGGTACTCCCGGCGCCAGTCTGCCGGGAGTCTCTCGGCCCATGAGGCCAATCGGCGCGCTGCGGCTCTCCGGAGGCCCGCGCTCGGGCTGCCCAGTCCATCGATCATGACCGCCTGCAGCCGTTCGACGTGCCCCTCCGGAGTGACGCCGATGAGCACCTCCCGAACATGCGGCGGCGCACCCTTCGCGGCAGAGAGGAAGACGTCGGTTATCCGGCTCAACGGTCCGCCCTGCAGGCAAGCCGAAGCCGCTCGATAGACCGCCGTGTCGTCATCTGCGACAGCGCCGATCACTGCTTTCTGAGCTTCGAGTGACCGGGTCATATCACCGTTCTTATCATGATCGATGCACAGAACGAGGCTTTCCAATGCTTGTACTGCCTCCGCCCGCACGTCCGGATCCGAGTCCTTCACCAGCGACAGCATCGCGTCGAACCCTCGCAGCTCACGCATTTCGCCGAGCGCGCGTGCAGCGGCGCGGCGGACGTCCGGATGTGGGTCCTTCAGTCGCTCGATGAGCAGTAGGCCGCACGGCTGCTCGACGGGTCCATCGTAATACTCCCGCCCGTATACGTTGCCGAGGGCGTACGCAGCGGTGCTGCGGACGGCCGGCGAGTCGTGCGTGAGAGCCTGTTCGAGCTGCTTGACCAGTGCCCGGGTACGCTCAAAGCGGGCGAGTTCGTCGGCATTGAACTGGCGGTCGGTCCGATTCATGTACCACAACGTATAGGCAGCTTTGCGGCCCCGGAAGATCAGGGCCTTGGTGGCTTCCTCCTGCACGGCGGGGTCGCGATTGCCGGCTGCTGCGATCAAGGCGGGCATCGCCTCGGGCTTGTCGGACTCGATCAGCGATTGGACAGCCAGGAGGCGCGTCTGACCGTCGGGATCGTTCAGCTCTTTGGTGAGCAACGCGATTGCCTGAGGCTGGTTTCGCAATGCGGCAGCGGCGGCCTGTCGAACGTCGTCATTGGGGTCCTTGAGCGCCGCCCGCAACGGTGCCACGGCACGCTCATCGGAGTAGTTGGCCAGCCCCTCCGCGGCTGTGGCACGGACATACGGTCCCGCATCGGTCAACGCGGTGATCAGCGGCTGGATCGCGCGCGGATCGGCACAGCGGCCCAGGTAGCTCGCCGCGGACCGCCTCGCATGCATGTCGCCTTCGTCCAGGACGCGGATCATCGGCTCAACCGCGCGGGCGTCGGTCGCTTCCATCTCGTCCAGCGCCATCGCGGCCGCGTCGCGCACGGAATCATCTTCTTCCTGAAGAAGCGAGAGGAGCACGTCCCTCGCTCGTGGATCGCGGGTGCGCCCCAACACCGTCGCAGCCGTGGATCGCACATCCGCGCTCTCATCGCGAAGCGCGGCGATCATCGGATCGACAATGACCTTTCGGTCCGCGTTCTGCAGTGCCCAGATCGCGTGCTGCCTGACTGTAGCATCGACGTCCTTCACTGCATCCAGGAGCACGGCAGGCTCATTGTCCAGGCCATCGATGGTCATCAGGAACGCCGCTTCCCGGCGTACGGCCACGTCCGGATCTTTCAGTGCGGACTGGAAGGCTGGTGATGCGGTCGACACGGCGTGCAGGGCGGCTCTGCGGACCTTCGGGCTGGGGTCCTTCAGCGCCTGCAGCCCGAGGGCGTCCGAGCGGGCGTCGTGAATGCGCCAAACACCCTTGAGAGCCGCCAGGCGGATGCGCCCGTCGCGATGCTTCAATGCGGCGGTGAACAGCTCGAACTCGCGGTTGCCGTTGCGCCGGGCACGGAGGGCCTCGGCACGCGCCTTGCTCTCCCGGTCACCGGTGGCCACCCTGTCGGGATCATCCGGAACCCTCCAGCCAAGCTGGAAGGCGGCCGCCTCGCTCAATGCCTGGTCCGCCCCGAGCATGATACTGCCCAGGGTTTCGGATACCCGCGGGTCGTCGCAGTCCCGAAGCTCCGTCGCCGCTGCCAGGCGGACTTTTGGGTCGGGGTCTTCCAGCAGGGCAAGGATCGGCTTCTCCGTCCTCTCTTTCTCCGTTTGCTCCAAACTCGCGACCGCGGCCGCACGCACGCCGGCGTCCGGATCGTTCAACGCCGCGAGCAGCGCGTCAACGCGGCCGGGAGCATCGAGGTAGAGCAGTGCCCGTGCGGCGGCGCCTCTAACCTTGGGATCGGAGTCTTTCAGCATCCCGATGCACTGCCCGGCATCCAGACGGCCGTTGAGTGTCAATGCCTTGAGAGCGATCAGCCGCGTGTCGGGCGACCGGCTCTTAAGCATGGCGAGCACAGGCGCATCGGCTCGTGCGTCTGCGAATCCGACAAGCGCCGCGGCTGCGTCCGCTCGTACCGTCTTGTCTGTATCCTGCAGTGCAGCCTGAAGCGGCTGCATAGCGGCGTTATTCCCGAGGAAGCCAAGGGCTTGGGCCGCGTGCCGCCGAACGACGGGCGAGTCATCTTTGAGGCGGCCGATCAGTGCGGGGACCGCCTTCGGGGCGTCCAGAGAGCCGAGCAGGCTGGCAGCGCGAGCGCGAACCGTCGGGTCCTTGCTTTCCAGCAGCGGCAAAACCTGCGCGATGGGAGGCGCCATGGCGTGCAGCACGGAGACGGCGGCCCAGCCGACTTCGCGCCGGTCCTCTTCCTCGTCGTCGGCCTCGTCGGCGGGAGCGGAAACATCCAGGAGGACGACGTATTGCCGTGGTCGGCCGTTGTCGCCGAGCATGGCGAGCACGAAGGGCATGGCGGCGGGCGGTGGCTCCTGATACTCGGTGAGCCCGGACAAGGCGGCGCTGCGCTCGCCCGGGTCCTCGGAATACAGCCGCTCGATCTGCTTCCGCAGCCAGGGCCTGATGTCCTTGGGGATGCTCTCGCGCGGGATTGTCGGCTGGGCGACGATGGCGGGCGCCAGCCACAGGAAGGCAAGCAGCAGGAATATCCATTTCATAGGCAACGCTCCCATTCCGGCGGGGCCGATCATTCGATATGTCTTTCCGTTCACATTATATATGGACGCAGGGATTCGTCAAGAGGCGCAGGAAAGAAAAAAACAGGATGCACAGGATGAAAAGGATGGGGTGAAGATGAAACGATGAACGATGAACCTCAATGCCTCGCGCCCTTCCATCCTCTACATCCTGTGTATCCCGTTACCTCTTCCTGTCAGTGTTCAGCCAGCCTGGAAATATTTCCTCTGCAAATCATCGCAATTCTTCGTCCTGCCCCGTCTGTACTGGTGGAGGGGAAAGAGGTTTTCCCCTCGATTGGATTGGCTTGTCCGGATTCATTACGAAAGGAGGTGTACTATGAAACGGGCAAGAATCACACGTGCGGCAGGTCCAGCAGGGCTGATCCTTCCTATGGGCGCGCGAACGGTGCTCCAGGCATTCACCCTCATCGAGCTGCTCGTCGTCATCGCGATCATCGCCATTCTTTCGAGTATTCTTCTTCCTGCGATCATGACGGGCCGCGACCACGCCAACAGGATCCATTGCACCAACAACCTGCGTCAGCTCGGGATGGCCCTGCAGCAGTACCTTGACACGCACGGGGGCCATCGGTATTATCCGTATCCGACGGAAGACGAGGGCTACGTCAAGCCGGGCACCGGGGAGTTGCAGAAGGGGCAGGGGTTCTCCGGCGCGTCGTTTCTGGCGGCGCTGTACTGGTCGGGCATAGTGGACACGCCCAACAGCTTCATCTGCAAGGCGTCGGGGGATGGCAACCGCGACGGCCTGGACCTTCGCGTGAATCCCGACGACCCGAACAGCAAGCGCGGGTGGAACGCACAGTTCGAGAAGCCGGAAGGCTCGCACGTCAGCTACGCATCGAAGGCGCAGTGGACGATGCGCAAGGGAATGCCGCTCACGTCCGCCAGCCTGCCGTCCGACACCACGATCGCCAGTGACGATACGGACGGCCTCCCCAACCACAAGGACGGGTTCATCGTGCTCTTCGCGGATTCGCACGTCGATTTCGTGCCGACCGACAGGGTTCAGCCCGCCGACGGCGGCCTGGTCGGCAACGCGAAGCCGCTGGACATGGTGGGGAACTGAGGGTAGAATGTGAGGGAGGGAGGAAGATGAAGATGGGAACAGGGATGAATGGGATGAATGGGATAAGTCCGGTCGTAGGGGCGAACCTTGTGTTCGCCCTGGTCGGATGGCCGAAGAACGCTGGCCGGCCGATATCAAGGGCGAACACAAGGTTCGCCCCTACGGAAAGGCGGTATTCGCGGTACTTGCGGCGTGCCTGCTTGCGGCGGGGATGGCCCGTGCGGCCACCTCACCCCCTGGCCCCCTCTCCAAGAATGGAGAGGGGGAAGAGGCCGTGCGGTTCGAGGCGGTTGACGTGTTCATCGATTCCAAGGACCGGCCGCTGGCCGCGTGGCAGATCGAGTTGACCGCGAAGCCCGATCGGACGGACACGGGCCGGGCGGACACGGGGGTCCGCCCCTACAATGACGTGAAGATCGTGGGCGTCGAGGGGGGCGAGCACGCGGCGTTCAAGGAGCCGCCGTATTACGACCCGGCGGCGTTGAACCGCAACCGCGTGATCCTGGCGGCGTTCAGCACCGGCCAAACGCTGCCCACCGGCCGCACCCGCGTGGCACGCGTCCACGTGCAGGCGAGCGGCACTCCCCAGTACGAAGTGAAGCTGATCGTTGCCGCTTCGGCGGACGGGAAAGAGATTCAGGCTACCGTGGCTGCTGGACAAGGAGATGAACAATGAAACTGAAACGGAGAATCATGATCGGTCTGGTTGTGCTGGTCGGCGTTGCGGTTCTGGCCGGGTTCCTTCTGCCGAGCTTGTGCAGTTACAGAGAGTGTGCGAGAAGGACGCAATTCTTCGGCGGGTACGTGAGCTATGCCTCCAGAAACCAGTGGGAGCCGGCGATCTCGCCGCCAAACGCGATCGCCCCCGGCGAAGAGCTCTGGATCATCGAGCGTCCTTCGGCTCCTCCCGAGCCCGCCGATCCGAACGCGCCCGGCAGCGGGGCGCTGATGGCGAAGCTGCCCGACCAGGACAACGAGGTGCCCGTGCCGCTGAAGCATACGGCCGTGCAGGCGTTCATCAGCGGATACATCGCCACGGTCGACGTGACCCAGCAGTTCCACAACCCCTACAGCTCGAAGATCGAGGCGGTCTACATCTTCCCGCTGCCGACGAACGCGGCAGTGAACGAGTTCATTATGACCGTGGGCGAGCGGCGCATCCGGGGGATCATCCGCGAGCGGCAGGAGGCCGAGCGAATCTACTACGAGGCCCGCCGGCAGGGCTACGTGGCGTCGCTGCTCACGCAGGAGCGGCCGAACGTCTTCACCCAGCGCGTGGCCAACATCGAGCCGGGCAAGCAGATCGACGTGAACATCAAATACTTCAGCACGCTGGAATACGCCGACGGCTGGTACGAGTTCGTGTTTCCGATGGTGGTGGGGCCGCGGTTCAACCCGCCGGGCAGCACGGGCGGGATCGGAGCGGCGGCTCGCGGAAGCGCCGGGGCGTCCGGGCAGTCGACCGAGGTGCAATACCTGAAGCCGGGCGAGCGCAGCGGGCACAACATCTCGCTGAGCGTGCAGATCGCGGCCGGCGTGCCGATCGAGGATATGGAATGCACCACGCACGCCATCACGAAGTCCGGCGATCCCCGCGAGGTGCTGGCGGTGTCGCTCAGCCCGCTGGACACGATTCCGAACAAGGATTTCGTACTGCGATACAAGGTGGCGGGCAAGACGACAAAGTCGTCGATGTTGACGTGCCGCGACGCGCGGGGCGGGTTCTTCACTATGATGCTGTATCCGCCAGCGGAGCTTGCGTCGCTGCGGCGAAGCCCGATGGAGATGATCTTCGTGCTCGACTGCTCGGGCAGCATGAGCGGCGTGCCGATCGAGAAGGCGAAGTCGGCCATCGAGCACGCGCTGAAGAAGCTGGAGCCGGGCGACTCATTCCAGATCATCCGGTTCTCGAACAATGCGTCGCAGCTCGGCCGGGCACCGCTCACTGCCACCGCCGCAAACGTCCGCAAGGGGCTTGCGTATTTGAAATCGCTTGAGGGCGAGGGCGGGACGATGATGATCGAGGGGATCAAGGCGGCGCTCGACTTCCCGCACGATCCGCAGCGGTTGCGCGTGGTGTCGTTCATGACCGACGGCTTCATCGGTAACGAGGACGAGATCTTTGCGGCGGTTCAGCAGCGGATCGGGGCGTCGCGGATCTTCAGCTTCGGGGTGGGCTCGTCGGTGAACCGCTACCTGGTCGAGGGGCTGGCGCGCATGGGCCGGGGGGCGGTGGCGTACGTGGGGCTGGACGAGAGCGGCGGGAAGCAGGTGGATCTATTCTACGATCGCATCAGCCACCCGGCGATGACGGACATCACGATCGACTGGGGCACGATGGACGTGGCGGACGCCTACCCGCGGCGGATTCCGGATCTGTTCGTGGGCCGGCCGGTGATCGTGACGGGGCGGTTCAACGGATCGGGGAACGCGATGGTGAAGGTGCGGGGCAAGGTGGCCGGACGCGACGAGGTGCTTGCGATTCCGGCGGTGCTGGACGACGTTTCGGCCGAGCACAAGGGGATCGCGGCGGTCTGGGCGCGGACGAAGATCGCGGACCTCGCCTACCAGGCCACCCACGACGACAATCCCGAGCTGCCGGTGCAGATCAAGCAGGTGGCGCTCGACTACGGGCTGATGTCTGACTACACGGCCTTCGTGGCCGTTGATTCGCTCACGCGAACGGCGGGCGGTTCCGGCACGACGGTGCACGTTCCGGTGCCGGTGCCCGAGGGCGTGAAGTACGAGACGACGGTGGCGGAGTGAAAAGAACGATGAACGATGAAAGAGGAAGGAGGATGAGTGCGGTTTTCTGGTGGACGGAGTGGACGGAGTGGACCAAGTGGACCAAGTGGACCAAGTGGACTGAGTGGACTGAGTGGACATCTTTCTCGTCATCCCTTC
>Ga0307378_10009237_pt1 | contig 12980 bp, 6 predicted proteins | sample UN1MG_FD_202238 | JGI IMG/M metagenome (GOLD analysis project Ga0307378, IMG submission 202238) | Soil microbial communities from Risofladan, Vaasa, Finland - UN-1 | ecosystem: Environmental > Terrestrial > Soil > Coastal area > Acid sulfate soil | place: Finland: Risofladan, Vaasa | collected... | reverse complement strand
TGGAGTTCGAGGAGCAGAATCTTGAGCGTCAGAAAGAGCTGCTTCTGATCCAGGGGACATCGGAAAAGCTGCTGCAAGAAGCACAGCACAAACTTGAAACGGCCCGCGGTGAATTGTCAAGAGCTCTTACTGAGTTGTCCCTGCTCCATGTAACATCGCCAATATCCGGCACGATCATCCGAGTGCCGGCCCGGCTGGGCGAAGCGGTTGGCATGACCGATACATTAGCGGAATTGATTGATCGTAAGCGGCTAATAGTGGAATTTCGGGTTCCAAGCAATGAGATAACGGCGCTTGAACCGGGACAGAAGGCGGAGATTGAAACCGGCGGAAGGGTCGCCGGGCCGAACAGTGAGATGGGGATAGTCCAAGGTGAGCTGACGTTTATCGATTCTGTGGTTGACCCGGAGAGTGAAACTGTTCTGGCTCGGGCATCGGTACCTGCCGGGACCGAGCTTAGGCCCGGCCAGTTCGTCAGGGTGCGCATCATCTATCTGGAAAAAAGCGACTGCCTTGTCGTGCCTGAAGAAAGCCTCGTCACAACTATCGACGGTCAGACCGTTATCGCCATCGTAGAAAACGATAAGTCCTTTCAGAGAGTGGTTCAGCCGGGATTGCGAGAAAACGGAATGGTAGAAGTCCAGGGAGAGGGAATTCGTGAGGGCATGCAGGTAGTGACGGTGGGCGCGTACGGTCTGCCCCCTGAAACTAAGGTCAGGGTAGTGAACGAATAAAAGAGGCCAAAAGAAAGGTTTCGATGTCAGATATTAGTCTTTCAGATACAGGGGAGACTCCAAAACTGAGTAATTTGGAGGCTCGGGCGTCGGCGTTGGGACGATTTTCAACCCATCATGCGATAGCCATTGCTTTTGTTGTGTTCGCCTTGTGCCTGGGTGGCATTTATTCTGCGACTAAGATTCCTTCCTCGGTTTTTCCACAGACCGACTTTCCAAGAGTCGTCATTCTGGTGGATAATGGCGTTATGCCGGCTGATGAGATGATGGCGGCCATTACCCGTCCTATCGAAGAGGCAATGAAGGACATTCCAGGTGTGGTGACAATCCGTGACGCAACCGGGCGGGGTTCCGCGGAAGTCAATGTCTTTTTCAATTGGAATGTGGATATGATCCAGTCGGAATTGTATGTGCTCAGCCGCCTGTCTCAGATTAGCAGCACCTTGCCGGCGACGGCGACAACGAACGTTTTCCGCTTGACCTTTTCGGCATTTCCAATTATTGGCGTAAGCCTGACCAGCGAAACACGCGACATAACTCACCTCTGGGAGATGGCCCGTTATACGCTGAAACCGAGATTTCTGAGAATTCCCGGTGTGGGCAGGGTGGACCTCGTCGGGGGACGTGCGCCGGAGTATCATGTGATCGTCGATACGCTGCGATTGAAAGCGGCCGGGTTGAGTCTTTCCGATGTAACCGAGACGCTGATAAAAAGGAATCTCATAGCTCCGGCGGGCATGCACGAGGAAAACCACACTCTTTACCTTACCGTGGTCGACGGTCGCGTGCACGGTCCCGAAGATATTGAGGCCCTTACTGTCAAGGTTGATAAGGGGCATCCGATTCGTATAAGAGACTTTGCCCGAGTTGAGCGTGGACCGGAGCCTGTATTCAACGTCGTGGCCGCGGACGGTAAAGAAGCGGTGCTGCTGAATATTCGCAGCCAGCCCGACGGAAGCACGCTCGAAATCGCCCGGGAGCTGAAGCTGGAACTGAAGCGACTGAAAAAGCAGTTGCCGCCCGACATGAGACTGGCATTTTTCTATGACCAGTCGTTAATTGTACATGAATCCGTCAAGAGCGTTTGGGAAGCGATCATTTTCGGATTGTTTCTGTCCGTTGTTGTGCTGTACCTCTTTCTCAAAGACTGGGGGACAACCTTTGTGGCGACGCTGGTGATTCCGGCAACGGTTCTGATTACGTTGATATTGGTCAAGGCTCTTGGGCTGACCTACAATCTAATGACTCTGGGTGGTATCGCAGCGGCTATCGGCGTGATTATCGATGATGCCATCGTGGTTGTGGAGGTGATATACGCCAAGATAGCCAGTGGTGTACCTCGCGTGCCGGCGGTGAGGGAGGGCATAGGGGAAATCATCAGGCCGCTTCTGGGATCGACCTTCACGCCCGTCGTCGTATTCATCCCGTTGGCTTTTCTGGACGGCATCGTGGGCGTATTCTTTAGAGCTTTGGCGATGACAATGGTTGTCGCGCTGCTCATCTCCCTGGTATTGGCCGTAACGTTTACACCGTCCATGGCAGCATGGTTCATTGGCGGAATTCACGGCAAGCCGGCAAAACAACAAGATAAGCAGGTCGGATTTATATTGAGCTGGCTCATATCCGTTTACGGGCATACGGTTCGAATAGCGCTGCATCACTGCTGGATCACGTTGGGGTTGTGTGTGCTTGTCTTGCTTGCAGGTATAGTAATCTATACACACCTCGAAAGTGAATTCCTACCGCCGATGGATGAGGGTGGCTTTGTCATTGACTATGTGGCACGACCGGGAACGAGTTTGGCTGAAACCGATTATCAGCTAAGGCAGGCCGAGGAGATATTGCGTACTATTCCAGAGCTTGAGAGCTACTCAAGGCGCACCGGCGCACGATTGGCTCTGGCTATTGCCGAACCTCACACGGGAGACTTCCTGGTCAAACTCAAACCAGGCCGTACAAGGAAAACCGACGAGGTGATTTCCGAGCTTAGGCACAGGTTTAATGCCGCAGTGCCTAGTCTTCAATGGGAGTTTCCCGGCATCCTTTCCGACTTGATCGGCGATCTCATGTGGGCGCCCGAGCCCATTGAGGTGAAGCTGTACTCGACCGACACGGAGTTTCTGAAGGAGAAGGCCCCTCAGATTGAGAAAAGTATCCAAAAGGTCAGGGGAGTAGTGGATACCTTTGACGGTTTGATGTTTACAGGCCCATCTCTGAGTCTTCGGCTTCGAGGTGTAAACGCGCAGCGGTATGGTCTAACCGCGGATGATGTGGCTGCTGCTGTCCAGACTGCCATGCTCGGCCAGACGGCTTCGTCGGTTTTGGAGGGCGACCGCCTTGTCGATATCCGGGTCGTAGTGGACCCATGCGATATCGATCGGGTTGCGAGCCTGCAAAACTTGCCCCTGCGTTGTCCGAACGGAGCAATAGTCAAACTTTCGCAGGTGGTGGATATTGTCGAAGAACCGGGTCAGCTTGAGCTTCGAAGGGAAGATCTTCGACAGGATGTTGCCATCACGGCCCGGCTGGAAGGCCGCGATCTCGGCAGCGCAATGGCGGAAATTCGCAACCGCCTGGCTCAGGATAGATCTATTCCTCCCGAGGCTCTTGAATTCGGGGGGCTCTACCAGCAACAGCAGGAATCCTTCAGCCATCTACTGGTGGTTCTTGCCCTGGCCATCGTTCTGGTTTTTACGGTACTGCTTATGGAATTTCGGACTTTTTCCGCGCCCATATCAATTGTATTTGGTGCCATTCTCGCAATGTTCGGCGCCGTTATGGCTTTGTACATAAGCGGCACCTCGCTCAATGTCGTTTCGCTTTTGGGAGCAATTATCGGGGTCGGCATTGTAGCGAAGAACGGCATCCTGATGCTTGACTTCGCGGGAGAGCTGCACCGCTCGGGCCTGGATATGGAAGTTGCCCTGGTTCAGGCCGGACAGCGGCGGCTCCGGCCGGTATTGATGACTTCCGGGACGACGGCTCTGGGGATGCTGCCGTTGGCCTACGGCGTAGGCTCCGGCGCCGACATGCTCAGGCCCCTGGCCATCGCCGTGATCGGCGCGGTCTGTATATCGGTGCTGCTCTCTCTCGTTGCGACCCCGGTGTTGTACAGTATTCTCGTCAAAATTCGTGGCTCCTGAAGTAGAAGCAATCGATTTTGAGGCCGGCCCTCTACTGGAAATTCGCAAAGGCAAAATCAGAGAGGAATCTTCAAAATCAGACGGTTTGATCCTGGTTAATCCGGCCCTTCGCCAATAAGTGACAGTCCTCGGCCTGCAGAAAAAATATGCCAAATACTAAAAATTTATCCACAATTGTCAAGAATGGATGTTTTCTCAAGACAAGCCGTCGCTCGGACCTTAGCCTGCCCCTTCAACTACGTTCAGGGCAGGCTCTGAGCCCAGCCGAAGGGAGCTACGGAACACGCTATCCGCAAGATGGCTAAAGTTGCTTCTCAACATCGAAGCCGAGAAGAAGATCCAGAAAATGTGCCCCCTATGGTGCAGGCGTACCTCTTAATTCCCCCAACCAGGCCAAAGTCTCTCCAGCAACTCCCCCCATTAATAGTTCGAAAAGCAGAATGGCGCCGATAGTACCCACCCTGCAAGGTTTCATGCTAGCCAGAGCCTCAATTTACTTTTTTTCTTAATTTTTGGTTTTCTCCTTGTAACTACCGCTCCACCCTGTTACGATTTGCACATGCCATTTGAGGATTTTGCAGTAACGCCGGAACGCCAGACTATTGTCGAAGACATCAGGCGGACAACGTCTAACCCAGATTATACCCTTAATCAGTACCAAACCTTCGACAACATGGATTCAGACCCTCAACTCGACCACCTGCCGGCCACCGACCCGGCAAGCCGCTCCAGTTTGATCGATCTACTTGAAGATGAAGCCCCCACAGATGATGCTGAAAGGCTCGACCACATATTTGATTTCTGCCATACCCACAACCAAAGAGGCGAACCGGCAAACGATGTAAACAGTACCACACTCGGCCATGTCAACAACATCGCAAATCTGGCACACCGAGTTCGCGCCCCTGCTGGTGAGACGGCAGAGCAGGCTCGTGCCAGAATCCGCCAACTTGTGCGCATCAGCGATCCTGTGCAACGCTTGGCCTCACAGAAACAAAGCCTTGGCTCCACCCCACTTTCACCATATCAAATGTGGGCTTTCTACGACGAAGAAAACGACGCACCTTTCGAAACCTTCACGGATTCTCGAGAGGCCAACGTCGTGCGCCTCGGCCTTGGACACTACGACAACACTAACCATGAACTTATCCGATGGACGCATCGCCTTCCCTCAAACATAAATCCATTCAAGCCGACGGCATGGGACGCCGATGCCGACAACGTAGACTGGCGCCCCACAGGGAAAACTCGTCCCTTGCGTACGGACTTTGGCGATGGCTTGTCCGAAGTCGTCCATGAAAGCATCTCCGCCCAGGATTTCGTGACACCTGCTGGACCTTTGGAGGTATGAGATAATGACGCAATTGGATCAACTTACATTCGGCCAACTAAGAGTCTGGCTCTCCGACCGCCTCCAGTTGCGCGGTCGACCCGCTGCAACTATCAATCGTCGCCGCCACGAACCGGCCTATGAATTACCCATGCAAACTTGGGATGCTGGAAATGATGCGTTCCGCAGGAGGTTTGTCCGCGCTGTAAATCAAATCCTAAAGGACTGCACTCAGAATCCATGGCACCCCGACCACTTCCACAACTTAGCCGCCCTTATCGAAGAAGGACGTATTGACTCGGCTGCCCCCATTCTAAAGGAAATAGCCTATAGTGGTAGATGGCTGCGACGCACAAATGGACGCTGGCTTCATATGCTCGTTTTAAGGACTCTCCTCGGACTGGGCCACAAACTTACCCCCAAGTTCTGGCTCGATGAAAACCGCCGCCTCCACAACGAGTATCCTGAGTTAATCTTCAGGGGACTCCTCGCCCACGGCTTTGAACAAGCATTCTCCAGACTCAATCAAATTTCGCAGAACGCAGAATCCATGCGGAGAATCCTTAACCTCTTCCCCAGCTTGATTGATAAAAACGGCCTCGATAAAATAAAACAGCTCGCAGCCGATGCTCTTCCAAGCATGCCCGATAATATCGCTGGCGAGATAAGAAATTGGTTCCCCCAATGGGACTATGGCCCCCTCCCGATTCCCGATGCCCCCGATTATCAAATTCCTGATGAAGAAATTGCCGATATAATTAACCAGCAGGCCAACGACGACCGAGGCTGGGACGACGCTCTCACGCCTACTCGCGCGGGTCCAATACTAGAAGGATCTATCGTATCGAGCGCTGCTTAGTCATCAAAAATAGGATAGAAGCCGTATGATAAAGCCTATCATAATCACGTTTTACAGTTTTCGCGGAGGCGTCGGTCGATCCATGGCCATGCTAAATGCAGGGTATCTCCTCGCTCGCTCCGGCCGCCGCGTCCTCCTCGTCGATTTCGACCTCGAGGCCCCGGGCCTTACCCGACTGATCGACCGCCAGGATATCTTAAAGCCAAAAGCCAAGCCCTCAACCCCCAAAGGCATGGTGGACATTCTGCACGGCTACCTTTTCGCTAAGGAAAAGTCTATCCTCCGGGCAAAGAATCCATATCGATCACTCGACTCCTATCTTTGCCAACTGCATATCCCGCAGTCTAAAGCCCCTTCTGCCCAACCCGGCACCTTCCACTTAATGCCGGCCGGCGGCAAACGCCGCTACGAAAACAAGCTCGACGAACTCTACATGAGTTCGCGCCAATTCAAAGACATCAGGAAGAGATTCGCCACACGCTTCCGCGAATTCCTCCTCGATTCAGGCCGCTTCGACTACATCTTCGTTGACGCTCGCACAGGATTCTCCGACGAGGGCTACATCGCTACCAAGTTCCTCTGCGACCACCTGGTCGTCCTCTCAGGATTAAATGACCAGAACATCAAAGGCACTGCCGACTTCCTCACTAAAGTTGCAGCCTGGGATGACGAAGGCGCAGGACCCCAAAAGGTGGTCCTCGTCGCCAGCCCTGTATGCGAATACGAGGACGATCAAAAGGAAAAACGCTACCAAAATGCTCGGGAAACACTCAAAGAAGTAACGGGCGCCGACATAGGATTCACCTTGTCTCTGCCCTACCACCCCAGGCTCTCCCTCTACGAAGAGTTGGTTGCAATCAAGTGGCCGGATAGCGGCCTTGGAAGGGCCTACGGATCCCTCGAACATATAATCAGGAATATCAACGAAGACTCCGCCAGCCATTGGGCAAAGTTCACACGCGACGCTTTCGAGCACCGAAAAATAAAAGTCTTCGGCGACGCCATTACCGAACTCGCCGCTATCGACCGTGAGCAGGCTGTAAACCTCGCTCGCCAAACCAGCATTGCAATTGAAGACTCCACAGGCGAGCGCGCAAGGGAAATACTTCCGATATTCGACCATCTCGAGAAAATCGATCCCGACGAGCCCCTGCATGCACTACAAGCCGCTCGCGTCGCCAGAAATGCCGGGCTTGACGCCCCCAAGATCCTCAGACGTTTGGACCACGGTGAACATATTGCGCGCCGGCAGAAGAACATGCCAGCACTGGCTGCCATCCTCATCGAGCGTGCTCTCTCCTTGGCCGACTCCGACCCCACTCGTGCACGCGATGCAATACAAGAATCTCTCGAAATCCATGGCACCCCAGACCAGACAATCCGTCTACTCCTGAAGGCAACGCAAGTCGAAGAACGTCTCCCCGACTATCCGGCAGCCGTCACCCATGCTGAGCACGCCCTGCACATTGCGCGAAAACTCGATTTAAAAGATCACATACTCTCGGCCCTCGGGCAATTGGCATGGCTGCATACCCGTCAAGCCAATTACGCTGATGCCCGCCAGGTAGCCGAAGAACTCCTGAGGCTAGCCAGTGAGTCGGCCGACCAACGGAGCGTAGGTGCCGCACTTCACCGCATCGCAAGCCTCGACTGCCTTCAGGGCAACTGGTCTGCAGCCCGCAACCGATACAATGACCTTCTGAAAGTCGCTCGCCAACGGGACGACCGCCCCGGTATAGCAGCGGGGCTTTACGGTTTGGCGGAACTGAACTGCCGCCAGGGTAGTTTCACCGAGGCGCGCAGCCAATGCAAGGAGGTCGTCACAATCCACCGCGAACTACATGACCGCGAGGGGATCGCGGACGCGCATCACAGAACCTCGTTCTTGGACCGGAGACAGGGTGATTATGTCGCTGCGCGGAAAAGCTTGAAGACCGCCTTAGATATCTTTCGCCAGTTGCACAACCGCCAAGGGATAAGTGCTGCGCTATACTCCATGGCGATCCTCTATCGCCTGCAGGGCAACTCGAACTCAGCCAGGAAACACTTTGAGGAATCCCTCAAGATCGATCGCAAACTGGGCGATCGTAGAGGAATAGCTATCACCCTGCACCACTTAGGCGAGCTGCACCGTTTGACAGGAAACTACACCGAGGCCCTCAAGGCGTTCACCGAGTCCCTAAGGATCCGTCGACAAACACGCCTGGTGGACGTCCCTTTGCTCAAGGCCCGCGCCGAAGCGGCTCGTGTCCAGTCGAATCCCGCCCGAAGCCTCACTAAACTCCGATCTATCGTCAGCCGCGCAGACAAAGCCCATGACGTGGAAGATCGCGCCCTCTCGCGTCTCCTGCTGGGAACCATCGAACAAGAACGCGGCCTGTTTAAAAAGGCACTCCAGTCTCTTGACAAAGCCTCCGAAACAGCCCAAAAATACCAAATACGAGACATCCCAGCCTTCGCCCAGGCTCAACGCGCCCTTTGTTTCGCATCCCTCGACCAGCCTGACCAAGCAGCACAAGCCGCAAAAGCAGCCCTAAAATTCTTCAAAGAACAAAACGTCCACCACCCCCACGCCACTCAACTCAAAAAACTCGCTGCCCCTCCCGCCAAATCCCAACCCAGGAAGAAACCAAAAAGCACTACTACCCACCCCCGCAAGTCATAGCCCTCCCCTCCCCACTATCATATCCACTATGTTCAATTTTGGATGTGTCTGCCCGTTAAGCAAGTAAGAAAGGGGAAAAAGTAAATGATTATTGATTATTGATGAATGATTAATTGTCTGCTTTCTCTGCGTTCTCCCCGTCCCATAGGGATGTGCTCTCTGTGGCCAATTTACGAGCGCCGAGTCATGTAGATTTTCTTGGAATTTGCTCGACTTTTTGCATAATGGTTCGTATAGTACTTAACTAAATGATTATTGATTAATGATGAATGATAAATGATAGAAGTAAAAAGGCTTTGTCATTGATTATTGACTATTTCTTGGTGTTAATTCGTATGTAGTATGCTTGTCCTGAGTGAAATCGAAGGGGCAAAAGGCAGATTAATGAAAAAAACAGGTGAAAAAGAGTAGAAAACGATGAAAAATTGAGCTTAATTTGAAAAAACAAAGCCAATTTTCAAAGGGCCAAAATGAACACAAAGTCAATTATAACAAGAGGATACGAGAAATATATTGGATTGGACACTTGGTGAAAACAAACCCAATTCAAAGCCAAACAAAGCCAATCGCCGGGCTTTGGCCGGAAATCCGAAAAAAGTCCGCCCTTCTCTGTAATACAATCTTTCAATTTCTTGTTTTTTGTGCGTGTTTTTTCGACAAGGCTGACGTAATTGTTTAGATAATAAAGAGTTATCCCGGCTTGCCGGGATTCCGAAGTTTTGCGTTTTACATTTTAATTTTTTAGTTTGGTTGCGGCCTTCAGGCCGCGCCAAGGTCTCTGTGGCTAATTTGAAAAAACAAAGCCAATTTGCCGGAGGGCTAAAGTAGTGTAACGTCTTATCTGAAAGGAGCTTATGGCAATATAACGGTTGGCGGGGCCGGAAAAAACAAAGCCAATTCAAACCCAATCAAAGCCAATATCGAACTCACGCAGGCCCACGAGCCGGCCGGATCAATAAAATCCGAACTCGCGAGCGGCGTCAAACAGTGCCGCGATGTTCTCGGCGGGAACGCCGGCCTGTATGTTGTGAACGTTATTGAAGACGTAGCCGCCCCCGGGCTTGAAGATTTCGAGGTTGTGCCGGACATGCCGCCTTATTTCGTCCGGCGTGGCAAAGGGAAGCACGTGCTGAGTATCGATTCCGCCGCCCCAGAAAACCAGTTGATCGCCGTATTTCGCTTTCAACTCTTGCGGGGCCATGTTGACGGCACTGATTTGAACGGGATTGAGGATATCGATACCGTTGTCGAGCAGGTCGGGGATAAAGTCTATTACCGAGCCGCACGTGTGGTACCAGATTTTGGCGGGGCTGAGGGATTTTATGTGCCGGACAAGTTTTTTCTGCCGGGGCTTGACAATTTTGCGATAAAACTCGGGGCTGAACAAAGGCCCGGACTGGCCGCCAATATCGTCGCCTATCATAATCACGTCGACGATATCGCCGATCTCGGCCAGGAAGCCGTCGTAGTAATCCAGCCAGAACGCGAGCGTCTTATCCAGCAGGGCCTCGCAGAATGCCGGGTTCTCAATCATGTCCATGAACCATCGCTCCAGGCCCCGCATGTACCAGCATATTTCGTAAACGACTCCGCCGATACCGGTCGAAATAGCATAAGGAGTTTGCTCTCGCAGCCGGAGCGCCGCATCGCGAACGCCCGTAAAACGGGTCGGGTCATTGCCTTTGGGGAAGGGATAATCCGCCAGGTCTTCGATTGTAGCCTCGGCCAGAGGATGGTGCGATATGTCCATATAAAGCCGCCGGTCGTCCGGCATCGACCAGACCACGCCGAACTCATCCCTGAGGTCGTGCCAGAGCCTCCCATTGCGCGTGTTCTGCTCGATGGAGCCTTTGAAACTGTCGGGCCCGTGGGCGAAAACGTAGCGGATATCGACGCCGAAGCGCTCCAGCACTTGCTCGCACGGCCTGGCAAGCTGCTGCACCGGGTCCATAATCTCTACGTCATCATCGATGCCGAGATAATCGAGCAACGCGATGTAAGCATCTTTGTGTATGCCCGTTTGAAAGCCGCCGAGGTCGATGGGAACTCTGTCGGGAATATCGTGATTAAGAGCTTTAAGAACACGCTGCCTCGGGCTCATTGTTTCTTTCTGTGCCATTTTCTTTTCCGCCTGATTTTTTATCTTCGGTCACAACCGGTTTCGGCGCCTGCCGGGATACAGTCACTACCTGCCGAGCGAAGCGATGTAGTTACCGGCGCCGATCAATATGGTGGACAACACGACGACAAGAATTCCGCAAACGATAAGAGTCAGCGTCCGTCGGCTCGAACCCTTCCACTCGCGGAAAGCCAAAGCCCAAATATTGCTGAAGACAATGATGAAAGCCATGTGCAAAGTCCAGCTCGAAAAATCGTATTTGCCCATCTTGGTCGTACCCATCCCGTAGAACATAAACTGCAGGTACCACGTGACACCAGCGAGCGCCGAGAAAAAGTAATTTACCGCAAGCGACGTGTTACCTGCGTGGAAATAATTTTTGGCCGAGCGATTCTTGATATTGAGGATGATACACCAGATGAAGTTCGTCGTGAATCCGCCGGCCAGAACAACCACCAGAACGGGGCTGTTTTGCCAGAGCGGCCGCGTGCCTTGTTCTACGGCAAGGTTCGCGATGGGTTTGCCGGCGGCGATTGCAAAGGCCATGCAACTGCTCATAATGCCCGCGAAAATCGCTACGAGCAGGCCCTGGAGAAAATTGAATTCCTTTATACTCCTGCGTTTCTGCTCGGTAGAGAGTTCCCGCTCTTTGGATATTCCGGCCCAGCCGCAGATAGCGATGCCGGCCAGGCAAACCAGCACGCCGCCAAGAATCACGAAACCGGAAACATTCGTAACCAAATCCGCGAAGGTGCCGGAGAAAATTGGAGGTATAATTGTGCCGAACGCGGCACAGAATCCCAGCGCGATCGCATACCCGAGTGACATTCCCAGGTACCGCATGGACAGTCCGAACGTCAGGCCGCCGATGCCCCAGAGCACGCCGAAAACATAGCTCCAGACGATACTGGCCGTCGGCGCCTGGCTAAGCAGCGGCAACAGTCGCGGAACGGTCAGAATCGCTATCAGCCAGGGCATGATGATCCAGGAGAACACGCCGCCCACAAGCCAGTAGCTCTCCCACGCCCAGTTGCGGACCTTCTTGAACGGGATGTAGAAACTCCCCGCGGCAAAACCGCCCACAGCATGAAGGAAAACGCCAAGTCCAATCATAACAAGAATCCGATCGTGCTATTTCTCTATTATTTGTTTAAGAACGAACGGCTCGAAAAGGCCGTAATCCACGGTGTGATAATCTTTGCCGGGAGGCGGGCCCGTCTCGGGGCCTTGCTGGAACATGCCGGGCCATGCGCTGCCCAGCCCTTTCCCCGCGTGGTGCGGGCCGAGGGTGTTCTTGAGCGTGCCGATAACGATAACCTCAACCGTGTTCGTGCCCTGCTTAATCATATCCGTTACGTCACACTGCCAGGGCTTATACGCAATGTAGCCTGCGGATTTACCGTTAACGACAATCTCCGCAACGCTTCCGTACCACTTGTCCAGCTCGACAAGATACCGACCGGCCGATCGCGTGACATTGAACGTCTGTTTATAACAGACACCCACGGCGTAAAACGGGCGGCCCTGCTCTTTGCAACTGCCGAGTTTCAGGCCAGGCTCCGAACCGCCGGCGATAACGAAGCCTGAGCCGGTTTCTTTAAGCGTAAACGCCCCCAGTACATAAGCCGGCTCAATTTCGTGATAAATCGTAAAAGGCGATGCCGTGATCGTCACGATGTTCTCGCCGACCCTGACGGCATCAGCGATATCGATTTTGCCGAACACCTTGTCCAGCCACCATGTATCTTTCATCGCCGAAACCGTTTTGCCGTTGCACTTGATCTCGTACAAGTCCGGCCGCTCTATAACAATCCAAAGCCGCCCGGGAACTTGCTGCTCAATGGTAAACCGATACGTCGCCTCAAAGCCGCTGTCTGCGCCGAATGTCCTGCTGATAAGCTCGTCGCGAAACTGAACGGCACTGTCCCACGGATTTCGACCCATCCCGTTCTGCGCGAATGCAAACTGCGAAGCCTTATAGAAGTAAATATTCTTCTTAGTCTCGCCGCCGGAGGTGATATCGACAAAATCCAGCGTCAGCACATTATCTTCTATCGGGCTAACCTCAAGCTCTCCTTGCGAGTCCACAACCATCGTCGCTGTCTTTGGTTCAGCCACAGGCGTATGGGA
>Ga0307378_10009235_pt1 | contig 12982 bp, 9 predicted proteins | sample UN1MG_FD_202238 | JGI IMG/M metagenome (GOLD analysis project Ga0307378, IMG submission 202238) | Soil microbial communities from Risofladan, Vaasa, Finland - UN-1 | ecosystem: Environmental > Terrestrial > Soil > Coastal area > Acid sulfate soil | place: Finland: Risofladan, Vaasa | collected... | reverse complement strand
AATCAAGAAAAGTGTGTTGGTTGTCTTGCGTGTAGTGAAGTATGTCCCGTAGAAGCAATTGACCATAAAGATATAGTAGATGAGAATGCTAATGCCAAACGAATTATAATTCATTATACGGATACCTGTATATTCTGCGGACAGTGTGAGGCGGCATGTATTGCTGATCACGAAGGAATTAAATTATCCAACGAATGGGAACTTTCATTTTTTGACCGCAGCGAATCCGACGAGAGGATAGAGAAAGAGTTGCAGCTCTGTGAAATCTGTGGTAAACCTATTGCCTGTAAGGATCATTTAAAGTGGATATCTGAAAAAATAGGTGAATTAACCTATTCGAATCCTACCCTTTATCTGTCCCGCCTAAAAAGCCTTGGGATTATAGATGGAAATATTATATCTGCGTTTAAAGACAATGGACGTTCTGACCGGGTAAAAATTCTTTGTGCCCGCTGCAGAAGAGAGACTACCTTGACTACGAAAGAGTAGAAAATAATAAACAAAATTTATCGAAAAATTACCAAATAATTAGAATAATTCATGATTTACCATAAAAAGAAATTTAAATTATAGCCTAAATTATGCCTGCCTTTATCGTAATGTTATATATGTCCACGATCTGAGAAATTTCCAAAAGAAGAATAAAATCTTGGCGTTATTATTATTTTTAATTCTACCATTTGTTGTAAGTAAAAAATAATAACATTCATCAAATTTCCCATGCAGTAAAAAAAGTTTGTAAATTTCATTAAGATTATTTTTATTAAGTTTTATTGGATTATATTTCCTTATGAGATATAATTAATTCATATATCGAATATTTATAGTCACTCTTAAAGGGTATCGCAGGTCAAGCGGAGCTTGCTCAGGCTATATTCATTAATAAATTTTAATAATAAGAAGATAGAGATTTATAGCGTTCTATTAGGAAATGGAGAAAGAGAAATGGAACAGCAGACTGATAATTTGTTAGAAGAATTTACTCCTGAACAGATAGAAGAATTAAATAAAATTATTGAAAAATATAGAGTGGAACCGGGAGGAATAATACTCTTACTGGAGGAAGCTCAGGATCTCCTTGGATATCTGCCGATTAATATTCTGAAGCAAATATCTAATAAAATTAATATCCCTTTAAGTAGAATTTATGGAATAGTAACTTTTTATTCAATATTTACTATGACTCCCCGAGGCAAACACACGGTTAAGGTATGTTTGGGTACAGCTTGTTATGTTAGAGGGGGCAAGAAAAATGCAGAAATAATTGAGAAAGAATTTGGAGTAAAGCCCGGTGAGACCACTACAGATAGAAGGTTCACTTATGAAACAGTAAGATGTCTCGGGGCTTGTGGATTGGCTCCGGCAATAGTAGTTGATGAAGAAGTTTATGGAAGAGTTAAGCCCTCAAAGGTAAAAGAGATATTAGAACAATATAAATAACGGTTAAGGTTAAAACAGGAAAGGGGAAGACTGTGGGAAAAATTAAGACAGAAGATTTAATAAAAATTAAGAAGCATACCTTAGCTAAAAGAGAATTATCGGAAACAGGAAAAAAAATAAGAATAACCGTTCATATGGGCACCTGCGGTATTGCTTCAGGTGCCCAAAAAATTATGGATGCCCTGACAGAGGAAATTGAGAAAGAGAAACAAAAAGATATTGCTATTATTACTTCTGGCTGTATGGGGTTATGCAGCAGAGAGCCCTTAATTACTGTGGAAATATTTGAGCAGGAACCAATAATTTATCAGTATATGGACAGAGATAAAGTATTGGAAGTTTTTAAAAAGCATATTTTAGGGGGTAAAGTTCTTGCTGGTTATACCTTGGCAAGAGGCAAAGAAGAGCAAGTCAAGGAGAGAATTAAGTATAAAGGAAATCTACCAAACGAAATTATATTAGATAAAGCTATACCAGGTATAGAAGAAATTCCCTTTTTTTCAAATCAAGAGGTAAGAGTGTTGAAAAATCGCGGGATAATTGATCCGGAGAAAATTGAAGATTATATTGCCAGGGATGGATATATGGGAATGGCTAAAGCTCTAACGGAGATGAACCAAAAAGAGATTGTTCAGGAAATTTTAGATTCGGGATTAAAGGGAAGAGGTGGAGCAGGTTTTCCTGTAGGCATCAAATGGAAATATGCTGTTCAAACAGAAAGTAAAGTAAAATATGTTCTTTGCAATGCTGATGAGGGTGACCCTGGTGCTTATATGGATAGAAGTATTTTAGAAGGTGACCCTCATGCTGTTATTGAAGGAATGGTTATTGCAGCTAAAGCTGTAGATGCTCATCAAGGATATATTTATTGTCGTGCAGAATATCCTTTAGCCATAAAAATGTTAAATAAAGCTATTCGTCAAGCCAAAGAATTCGGTCTTTTAGGCAAGAATATTTTAGGAACAGGATTTGATTTCGATTTAAAAATTTACCGGGGGGCAGGGGCTTTCGTTTGCGGAGAAGAAACTGCTTTGATGAGATCAATTGAAGGAAAACGAGGCATGCCCCGACCTAGACCACCTTTTCCCGCTAATGCTGGGTTATGGGAAAAGCCGACTGTTTTGAATAATGTAGAAACATTGGCTAATATTAGTCAAATAATTTTAAAAGGAAGCACTTGGTTTGCTAATATAGGAACAGAGATTAGTAAAGGTACCAAAGTTTTTGCTCTTACCGGTGATGTAAATAATGTAGGATTGGTGGAAGTTCCTATTGGAACGACTTTAGGGACTATTATCTATGATATTGGAGGGGGCATACCTGATGGTAAAAAATTTAAAGCAGCACAAATAGGGGGACCTTCAGGAGGTTGTATTCCTGCTGAGCATCTTAATGTTCCTATAGATTATGATACTGTAAAAAATTTAGGGGCGATTATGGGGTCTGGTGGGTTAATTGTGATGGATGAGGATAAATGTGCGGTGGATATAGCTCGTTTCTTTATGGATTTTTGCCAGGAGGAATCTTGTGGCAAATGTACCCCCTGTCGTGAAGGAACAAGTAGGATGTTAGAAGTTCTTACTAATATTTGCGAGGGGAAGGGGGAAAAAGGAGATATCGAACTTTTAGAAGAAATGGGAGAAGCAATTAAAGATGCTTCACTTTGTGGACTGGGCCAAACAGCTGCCAATCCGGTATTAAGTACCATCCGTTATTTTAGAGAAGAGTATGAATCCCACATCAAAGATAAGAAATGCTTGGCTTCAGTTTGTTCATCTTTATTTAAATCACCTTGCCAGAATACCTGTCCCATAGAGATGGATGTCCCTTCTTATATCGCCTTAATTCAAGTGGGACGCCTGGAGGATGCTTATAAAGTGCTTATAAAATCCAATCCTTTTCCAGTGGTTTGTGGAAGAGTGTGTGACTATCAGTGCCAGTTTAAGTGTAGGAGAGGGACAGTAGATGAACCAGTGGCAATAAAAAATTTAAAGAGGTTTATCACTGATAATGCAACCCGGCCTAAAATTAACCCTATTCCGATAACCAGAAAAGAGAAAATAGGGGTAATCGGAGCCGGCCCAGCTGGCTTAACAGCAGCACGAGGTTTAGCACAAAGAGGTTATAGAGTAGTAGTTTGGGAAGAGCTGCCAGAACCGGGAGGGATGCTTCGTTACGGTATCCCAGCTTACAGATTACCCAGGAATATTTTGGCAAAAGAAATTGAAGAAATAAAAAAATTAGGTGTGGAAATTAAATGTAAAATCCGAGTTGGAAGGGATATTTCTTTTGAAGAGATTAAAAAGAGATTTGATTATGTTTTTCTGGCTCCCGGAGTTTCCAAGAGTCAAAAGATGGGAATCGAAGGAGAAGATATGCAAGGGATTTTAGGAGGCATCGAGTTTTTAAGAGATTTTAATTTACACGAAAAAACTTGGTTAAGAGAGGAAAAAAGGTTGGGCGAAAGAGTTGCGGTGATTGGGGGCGGCAATTCTGCTGTAGATGCAGCCCGATGTGCTCTCAGGCTTGGTGCTAAAGTAAACATTCTTTACCGTCGGCGAAAAGAAGATATGCCTGCTTTTTTAGAGGAAATTAAAGAGGCGGAAGAAGAAGGGGTTAAGATAGAGTGTTTGGTATCTCCCCTTAAGGTTATTAGAGTTGAAGGAAGAGTAAAAGGTTTGATTTGTCAAAAGATGGAATTAGGGGAATTTGACCGAAGCGGAAGAAAAAAACCCGTCCCTATTCAAGGGTCTGAATTTACTCTTAATGTAGATACCTTAATAGTAGCAATTGGACAAAGGTCGGAAGACTTATTTGAGAAAATTATTAAAGAAATTAAACTTCAGACTACAAATTCAAAATTATTTGCAGGGGGAGATATAATGAGCGGACCATCGACAGTGGTTAAAGCAATTGCAGCAGGGCATCAAGCTGCAGAAGAAATTGATAAGGCTATTAGAACGAAAAATGGTGAATCTCCTTACAAACCTCCCCTTGAAGAAAAAATTGGAATACCTTTAATAATTGACGAAGATATAAAAGAATTACCTCAAGCCAGGATGCCTCAATTGATAATTTGTAAGCGGATTAACAATTCTAAGGAAGTGGAATTAGGTTTTACTAGAGAAAAAGCTATTTATGAAGCAGAACGTTGTCTGAGATGTGATGCTGAGATAGAAGACTAAAAGGAAAAATAAGAAAAGATAATTTTTAATTATTTAGAAAGAAAAGTTTTTAAAAAAGAGGAGTGAAGAGCAGTGTCTTTGATAAATATAATGATAGATAATATCAAGGTAAGAGCAGAAGAAGGGACAACTATTTTAGATGCTGCTAAAGGAGCAGGCATCAAAATTCCCACTTTATGTGCTATGCCTGAGCTTGAATTTGCTCCTGGTTCTTGCCGGATATGTGTGGTAGAGGTTGTTGATGTACCTGCGTTAGTTGCTTCTTGCGCTTATCCGGTAAAAGAAGGTTTAAATATCTATACTAACAATAAAAGAGTGATCAAGGCTCGAAAAATGACTTTGGAATTCTTGCTTGCCAATCATCCTCTGGATTGTATGACTTGTGAGAAAAATGGATCTTGTGTGTTAGAAGACCTGGCTTACGATTTTGGTATAAAGAAATCCAGATTTGAACAAAACAAAAAAGAGATTACTATTGATAATAATAACCCTTTTATTGTAAGGGAATTGGATAAATGTGTGCTTTGCGGAAGATGTGTGGAAATATGTAATGAGATTCAGCAATCAAATATTCTCGATTTTGGATATCGAGGTTCAAAAACAAAAATTATTGCTGATGGGGATACTGGATTGAGATATTCTCAATGTGTTTCTTGTGGTCAGTGTGTTGCAGTCTGTCCGGTAGGTGCGTTGGTAGATAAAAATGCGCAAGGAAAAGGAAGGGCCTGGGAGTTTACAAAAATCAAGACTGTTTGCAACTATTGTGGATGTGGATGTGGTTTTGATTTTAATATCAAAGAAGGAAAAATAGTAAAGGTTACTTCTAACCAAGAAAGTATAGTAAATGGAATTAATCTTTGTGTTAAAGGAAGATTTGGTTATGATTATATTCATCGAGAAGACCGCTTAACTTCTCCCTTAATCAGGAAAAACGGTAAATTAGAAAAAGCTTCCTGGGAAGAAGCTTACCAGTTAATAAGTGATAAATTTACTCAGATCAAAAAAGAAAGCGGTAATGATAGCTTAGCCGTTTTATCTTCTGCTAAGTGTACTAATGAAGAAAATTATCTTTTAATGAAGTTTGGTCGAGCGGTTTTAGGAACTAACAATGTAGATCATTGTGCTCGTTTGTGTCATTCAGCAACTGTAGCAGGATTAACTCAAGCCTTTGGCAGTGGAGCAATGACCAATTCCATAAAAGAGATTGCCGATGCTTCAGTTATTTATCTTACTGGTTCCAATACTACCGAGAACCATCCTATAATTGCCTTAGAAATTAAAAAGGCGGTTACTAAAAATGGAGCAAAATTAATTGTTGCTGATCCTCGAGAAATTGAGCTGGTTAAATATGCTGCTTTATGGATAAGACAACGACCCGGTACCGATGTAGCCCTATTTAATGGATTAATGAATGTAATTATAAGTGAAGGATTAGAAGCTAAAGAATTTATTGTTCAAAGAACGGAAGGGTACGAGGAATTAAAAAAGACTGTGCTCAAATATACTCCTGAAGTGGTAGAAAAAATAACCGGCGTACCAACCGAAGATATTAGAAAAGTAGCTCGAATTTATGCTGCCGCTCCTACCACTTCTCTTATTTACTCGATGGGAATTACCCAGCATTCTACTGGCACAGACAATGTATTATCTACTGCTAACATTGCTATGCTTACTGGCAATGTAGGTAAAGAAAGTACTGGAGTTAACCCTCTGCGCGGACAGAGTAATGTACAGGGAGCTTGTGATTTGGGGGCATTACCTAATGTTTATTCCGGTTACCAAAAAGTTACAGACCCTAAAATTAAAGAGAAGTTTTCTAAAGCTTGGGGAGTTGATTTGCCCGATAAAGTAGGATTAACCCTAGTGGAAATTTTGAATGCTGCTTATGATGGAAAGATTAAAGGCATATTTGTTATGGCAGAAAATCCCGCTATGTCTGATCCAGACCTCAACCATGCTCGAGAAGCACTAAAGAGAGTGAAATTTTTAGTAGTTTCTGATATTTTTATGACTGAAACTGCTGAATTAGCTGATGTAGTATTACCAGGAGTTACTATTGCTGAGAAAGACGGGACCATCACCAATACTGAAAGAAGAGTTCAACTCATAAAAAAAGCCATAGAGTCTGTAGGAGATTCAAAACCGGAATGGCAAATTATTTGTGAATTAGCTCAAAAGATGGGTTACAATATGAAGTACAATAATCCATCAGAAATAATGGAAGAAATTGCTAGTCTTACTCCTATTTATGGAGGAATATATTATAACCGATTAGATAATGGAGGATTGCAATGGCCTTGTTTAGATATCAATCATCCGGGAACTAAATATCTACATAAGAATAAATTTAGTCGAGGAAAAGGAAAATTCTCTGCGGTAGAATTCAAAGAAGCAGCCGAACTACCAGATGAAGAATATCCTTTTATCTTTACTACCGGAAGAGTATTGTATCATTTCCATACTGGTACTATAACCCGAAGATCTAAAGGGTTAAGTGAAGTTTATCCTGAGGCATTAGTAGAAATCAATCCCCAGGATGCAGAGGCACTGGGGGTTAGAGAGGGAGAATTTGTGGAAGTAACTTCTCGCCGAGGAAAGATTAAGGCTAAAGCACAGGTTACTGAAAAATCAGGAAAAGGTGTAGTATTTATGAGTTTCCACTTCCATGAAGCAGCCGCTAATTTACTGACCAACGCTGCTCTTGATCCGGTAGCCAAGATTCCTGAATATAAGGTTTGTGCCGTAAAAATAAAGAAGGCGTTAATAAAATAACATTTAGAACATACACAAAAAAAGTAAAGAATTGTCTTGTATCTTGTATTCAATGCTAACGATTAATTCAATTGGTGAATTGGCGCATTGGTAAATTGGTCAATTATTTAGTGCAAACTCTAGTGAGGTATTTTAAGAAAAAATAATAGTTTTTCACTATTGTTTTTATTTTTTTCTTTACGCGATACACGATACTATATACTCGATACTGGTCTATACGAATTTATAACTTTATAACCGAGACGGAATGGTATATAATATGGAAATTACAAAGAATAAAGAAAGCCCCCGCTTAACCGCAATTATTTTAGCAGGGGGAAAAAGCAGCAGGATAGGTTCGGATCAAGATAAAGCAAAACTCAAATTAAATGGAAAACGCCTTATCGATATAGTAATATCAAAACTCAAGCACATAGTAGGAGATAATATTATTATAGTCGGCCCTCCAGAGAAATATCCCTCTTACAAACAAGTAGTATCAGATCTATTTTACCAAAAAGGTCTTTTGGTGGGGTTATATTCTGGTTTAAAGGCGTCTACTTCTCGATATAATTTGGTAGTAGGCTGCGATATGCCTTTTTTGAAGGTTGAGCTGCTCCAATATATGGGAGATAAGATTGATTCTAACGATATTATTATTCCTCGTTACGCCAAGAGTTATGTAGAACCCTTATGTGCTATTTATAGTAAAGATTGCATGGAAATTATGAAGAGAAATATTGAAGCCGGAATTCTATCGATTAGAAGAATTTTTCCTTATTTAAAAGTTAAGTATATTGAAGAAAAAGAAATAAAGAGTGTCGATCCGGAGTTAAATTCTTTTTTTAATATCAATTATAAAGAGGATTTTATTAGAGCAGAAGAACTGATAAAAGGAAACAAGTCTAATAATTAAAGGAAGATTAAGTGGAAGAAAGAGGAGTGAAGGTAAATTTAATTCGAATCAGAGGTGACAAGAAAGAAAAAGTGTCAGATTTGGTAGTAAGAGAGACTACTTTTACTATTTTGCTAAATAAAAAAAAGTTAGTCACCTTAAATTGCAGTCCCGAAAAATATAAGTTTTTAGGATTGGGTTTTCTTTATACATCAGGTATTTTACAAAAGAAAGAGGATATAATATCTTTAAATATAAATGAAAAACAAGGTCTGATGGATATAAAAATTAAAAGTGTTTCTTTATCGTCCGAAGATATCGTTAACAGTAATTTATGGATAGGAAGTTACCAGCAATTAGAAGAACAGAAAGGGACCCCTCTATCTATCGATACTTCTTTAAAAATTAGTAGCAGTTTGGTTTACTCTCTAATTTCTGAAATGCAAGAAAGAGCTAATTTTTTTAAATTGACTGGAGGGGTACACAGTTGCGCTTTGGCTGATAAAAGTGGGTCTATAATATTATTCAGTGAAGATATCAGCCGTTACAATACCATCGATAAAATATTAGGGGAAGCCTTTGTAGATGACATTACCACTGAAGATAAAATAATTGTAACCTCTTGCCGCATAACTTCAGGAATTTTAAGAAAGATTATTTTCGGGAAGCTGTCAATAGTTATTTCCAGGGCTGCTCCGACAGACCTTGCTATAAAGTTAGCTAAAAGAGTGGGTATAACTCTGGTAGGGTTTGTTCGAGGGGAAAGGATGAATATTTATACTTACTCCGAACGGATAGAAGCTTGATTATTAATATAAGGAATGGTTGAATAAATTATGCCAGAAGAAGAGATAATTATTGCTATTGATCCGGGAACTAAAAAGTGCGGATATGCAGTGGCGGATTCTAATTTAAGCATTTTACAAAGAGAAGTTATTTCCACAGACAAGATAGTAGAGACTATTACAGATACTTTAAATATTTATAAGATAGATAAAATTATTTTGGGAAACGGCACTAATTACAAAAATATAGAAGAGAGCTTAAAAAACCACTTTTCTAAATTAAAGATAGTTTTAATTGAGGAAAAATTTAGTACTTTAGAGGCAAGAAAAAAATACTTTGAAGCACATCCACCTCGAGGTATTTTTAAGCTCGTTCCCTTATCTTTAAGGGTACCTCCTTGCCGTTATGACGATTTTGTAGCAGTCCTTTTAGCGGAAAAATATTTTAGAAATAGTCGTTAGTATATGGTTAGCGTATAGCGGGTAGCGTTTAGCGTATAGTTTTGAGTAAAAAGATGTTTCAAATGTAGCAACACGGCGTGCCGTGTTGAATTAAAAAGACACAATGCATCGTGTTTCTACTTAAAACTAAAAACTTAAAACTAAAAGCGAAAAACCATAATTTAAAACTCAAAACCTTTTCATAGATTTAAAATTTTAAGTTCTGTTTTTACTTCTTTAGTTTTTTAGTTTTGAAGTATATTATATGAGAGAGAATAAACGAAACTTAATATACAACGCTACGTATTTAAATTTTAAATTTTGAGCTATGGCTTTACATTTTGCGCTTTTCGTTTTTCGCTATATACTATACGCTACCCGCTATACGCTCTATGCTAAAGTAGCAATACGCAATACGAATAAATGGAGGAAAAGATAATTGACCAAAGTAAAAGTTTTTACCAATATTTTAAAAGCTAATGATAGTATAGCCCAAAAAAACAGAGATATATTTAATAAAAATAAGGTTTATACCATTAATTTAATGAGTTCTCCCGGGTCTGGCAAAACCAGCCTTTTAGAAAGAACCATAGATTCACTGAAGAACGAATTAAAGATTGCAGTTGTAGAGGGAGACCTTCAAACTACTAATGATGCTGAGAGGATAGGGAAATATAATATTCCGGTGACCCAAATAAACACTGACGGAGCTTGCCATCTTGATGCTAATATGATAGACGGTGTATTGGGCAACTATAATTTTAAGGAAACGGAACTTTTTGTCATTGAAAATGTAGGCAATTTAGTTTGCCCGGCAGGATTTGATTTGGGGGAAGATGATAGGGTAGTGATGGTGAGTGTACCCGAAGGGGACGATAAGCCCATAAAATATCCGGTGATATTCCGCAAAGCAAGTGTGGTTTTAATAAATAAGATTGATTTATTAGCTTATACAAATTTTAATATAGCCAAAATAAAGAAAGACGCTTTGAATATAAATCCTAATTTAAAGATATTTGAAATTTCCTGTCAAACAGGCGAAGGGTTAGATAACTGGTTCGATTGGTTAAGAGAACAGGTAAGCAAAAAAAAGAAATGAAGATTAGAAAAAATATAATTATTAAAGGTATTGTCCAGGGGGTCGGGTTCCGACCCTTTATTCATAAATTAGTACAAAATTACAATCTATCAGGTTGGGTACTTAATTCAAATCAGGGTGTGGAAATAGAAGTTGAGGGGAAAACGGAAGAGATAAATAATTTTGTTAATGCTATAAAAGATAAACTCCCTCCTTTGGCCAAAATAGAAAAGATAGAAGTAAGTCAGCTTCCTTTGGTGGGTTATAAAGAATTTTCCATTAAGAAAAGTATAGTTAAAGAGGAGGACAGTTTTGTCTTGGTCTCACCGGACATAAGTATATGTGAAGACTGTCTGCAAGAATTATTTGATCCTAATAATCGACGTTTCCGTTATCCTTTTATAAATTGTACTAATTGTGGACCCCGTTTTACTATTATAAAAGACATCCCCTATGATCGCGAGAAGACTACTATGAGTACTTTTAAAATGTGCTCTCTATGTCAGGGTGAGTATGACGACCTAGAAAATAGAAGATATCATGCTCAACCAAATGCCTGTGTCGATTGTGGTCCTCAAGTATCTCTTTATCAAAATAAAAGAAAATCAGAGGGCATTGACCCCATAGAAAAAGCGGTTAAACTCTTAAAAGAGGGGAAAATTGGGGCAATTAAAGGATTGGGCGGTTTTCATTTGGCCTGTGATGCAACCAATAATAAAGCAGTTGCAAGATTGCGACGGTTAAAAAATAGGGAAACTAAACCTTTTGCCTTGATGTCTTTTAATTTGGAAAAAATTATACAATATTGTAAACTCGGGGAGAAAGAAGAAGAATGGTTGGTGAATCGGGTTCGGCCCATTGTCCTTTTAAAAAAGAGGAAGGATAGCTTAATCTCTCCATTGGTAGCCCCGCGTAATAATTATTTGGGGGTAATGTTACCATACACCCCTCTTCATTATCTTTTATTAAAAGATAATTTTACCGCTTTAATAATGACCAGTGGAAACATCGCCGATCAACCCATAATTGGTGATAATCAGGAAGCCTTAGAAAAATTAGACGGGATAGCTGATTTTTTTCTTCTCTATAATAGAGATATATTTAACCGTTGTGATGATTCTGTATTGAAGATTATAAATGGTAATAATGTCTTTTTTCGAAGATCAAGAGGGTATGTACCTCACCCCATAATTCTTGATTTCAAGTTAAAGGAAGTATTGGCTTTGGGTGGGGAATTAAAAAATACCATTAGTTTTTCTAAAGAAAATTACATTTTTCCCAGTCAATATTTAGGAGATTTAAAGAGTGTAGAAACTTTGGAATTTTTTAAAAAGTCTATAACAAGTTTTAAAAAAATGTTTAAAGTAAAGCCTGAAATTATTGCCTGCGACCTTCATCCCGATTACCTCTCTACCCAATATGCAGAGGAAATAAAAGTTAAAAAGGGATTAAAAGTAGTAAAAGTTCAGCATCATCATGCCCATATAGTAAGTTGTATGGCTGAAAACAATGTTAAGGAAAAAGTGATTGGGGTGGCTTATGATGGTACAGGTTATGGAGATGATGGTAATGTGTGGGGAGGAGAATTTTTACTGTGTGATCTTAAAAAATATTCTCGAGCAGGCCATTTAAAATATTATCCTTTACCCGGGGGAGATAAGGCTATTGTAGAGCCCTGGAGGATGGCATATAGTTATTTGTATTCTATCTATGGCCCGAAGGCCAAGACACTTGATATAGATTTCAACCAAAGAATGGATTGCAATAGCTTATCGATTATAGAGAAAATGATAGATAAAAATATAAACTCTCCCCTTACTTCCAGTTGCGGACGTCTTTTTGATGCAATATCTTCGTTGATTGGAATAAAAGATGAGATAAGCTATGAGGGACAGGCAGCAATGGAATTAGAATCATTTTGTTCATCTGGAATAACAGAGGGATATAAATTTAGAACATACAAGGAAGAAGAGAAATTTATTATTGACCCTCAAGAAATTTTTATTAATATAATTAAAGACCTAAAAAAAGGATTAGATAAAAAAATAATAGCTGCCAAATTTCATAATACTGTAGCCGAGTTTACAGTAGATTTATGTGGTAAAATAAGAGAAAATACCGGAATTAATGGAATTGCTTTAAGCGGGGGGGTATTTCAAAATAAATATTTAACCGAGAAAGCGATTTTCTCATTAGAAGATAAAGGGTTTAAAGTATATATCCAGAGAAAAGTTCCCCCTAATGATGGGGGCATATCTTTGGGACAGGCAGTTGTGGCGGGAAGCAAATAACGTATCGAGTATTGCGTATCGCGCCAGTATTAAACTAAAAACTTAAAGCGAAAAGCGAAAAACCATAATTCAAAATTCAAAACTTTTTCTTCAATTTTAAGTTTTAAGTTTTGGTT
>Ga0307378_10009233_pt1 | contig 12984 bp, 14 predicted proteins | sample UN1MG_FD_202238 | JGI IMG/M metagenome (GOLD analysis project Ga0307378, IMG submission 202238) | Soil microbial communities from Risofladan, Vaasa, Finland - UN-1 | ecosystem: Environmental > Terrestrial > Soil > Coastal area > Acid sulfate soil | place: Finland: Risofladan, Vaasa | collected... | reverse complement strand
GCAAGCTTCGCTTCGCTCGCTTGCCCGGGGCACCCAAGAGTAGGGCAGGCTATGCCCGCCGATATGCCGGCCAGAGCGTCGGGCATAGCCCGACCTACGCCAGCGGGCCGGGCTTAGACGGGCTCAGCCCGGCTGACGGCACGGTTGGCCTCGCGCGCGGGTCGCGTTATAGTGCGGCGGCCGCCCGGCGGCTGGAGAGCGACGAATGGCCTGGTGTTTCCTGCTGGTGAATCTGTTGGTGATACTGCTGGCGTCGCGGCTGCGCTTCGCGGGACGCGGGCTGGAGTATGCCAGCCCGATTTGCTTGAGCCCTCAGGCGTGGTGGTGGGTCATCGGCGCCTGCGCGGCGCTTGCGGCCATCGCGGCGGCGGTCGGCCGGCGGCGCCTTCGGGACCGCCGTGCGCGGCGGGCGCTGCTGGAGCTTGCAGTGGTGTTCCCGCCGTTCTTCGCCTTCGAGTGGGGCATGCTGCCGCCGCTCCAGCGGCGATGGTTCGACTGGGCGATCATGGCCGGCTTCGTCCTGCTGATCGCGCTGCTCGTGCTGGCCGAGCGACGGAGCTTGGCCGAGCGCGGGCTCACCGGCCGCAACTTTGTGCCAGCCGCGCGCGCCCTGGCGGTACCTACGGCGATCATGGTCGCCGCGCCGATCGCGGCGGCGTTCGTCGTGGGCACCGACTTCGAGCCGGGGCGGATGGCGCGTCAGGCGCTGACGTATCCGGCGTACGCGCTGCTGCAGTTGCTGGCGTTCCAGGTGTTCCTGGTGTGGCGGTTGCGGAGGCTTTCGGGTTGGGCGGCGACGGTGGCTGTCTCGGCGGGCATGTTCGCGCTGATGCACTGGCCGAACGGCATTGTGATGGCGGCGTGCGCGGCCGGCGCGGCGGTCTGGACGGTCGTGTACCTGCGGCGGCCGAACGTGTACGCCCTGGCGCTGTCGATGGCGCTGGCCGTTACGTCATTCGCCAACGCGCTGCCGCGAGAGCGCGTGCTGAAGAACCTGCGGACCGGGCCGATCTACATCGAGAGGATGCTGGAGAGAGAACATGGGTAGCGCTTGGCGCGCGGGGCGCGGCGATACATGGCCGGCGCCGTGCCGCTACGGGCAGGGCCTCACAGGCCTATCGTGATGACCTGCCCGGCGACTTGCAGGTGGACCGTGTTGGGGGTGATCGTGACGACCTTTGCCTCGTCGACGGTCTGGCCGACCTTGAGGAAGCGGCCGTTGACGATGGCCGTGCCGCCATCGGCGCCCATGAGGATGCCGCTGAGCTTGTAGGACGCCGGATCGACCTTCGGCTGGGGCGGTGTCGGCGCGGGCTCGGCCTGGGGCCGTGGGGATTGGCCCCGTCCGGCGGCCGCTGCGGTGGGCGGCTCGGGGTCGGGTGCGGCTGCGATCTCGGCGGACGCGGGCGGCGGCTCGGGAGGCTGGTAATAAGTTACGGCGGCAATGGTCTTGTCGATGATCTCGCGGATCTCGGGGCTGGGGGCAGCGGCCGGCGCGGTGGGTGGGCGGCTCTGCGGGTCGGTCGGCCTGGTGGTCGCCGTGTGCGCGTGCGAGGCGACCACGGCAGATGCGCTAGCGGGCGGGCCGGCATGCCTGAGGCCGGTGATCGCGCGCCAGACGCCGAAGGCGAGCGACGCGGCCGCCAGCACGACGAGCACCGGCACGAAGCGCGGGGTCTTGCGCGGCGGGGCGTAGAAGTCGCGTTTGATGTGCGCGGGGGCCTGCTCCGCGTCGGCGGAGTCGGCTTGGCGGAGCTTCTCGGTTTCGGCCCGCTTGAGGGCTTCGTTGATGAGGCTCATCAGCACGCCTCCCTGAGTTCGGCGGCCGCCAGGCGGACCAGCCTGCGGTCGATGCGCCCGGTGCGGTGGACGTACCCGGCGAGCAGGGCCTTGTCGCCCAGGCAGTTGACCAGTCTGGGCGTGCCGCCGGATCGGCGGTGGATCTCGTGAATGGCGGCGTCCTCAAAGCAGACCAGTTGCTCGGCCGGCGGCGGGGCGGCGGCGACCGTCAGCCGGTGGCGGATGTACTGCGCCGTGTCGTCCGGCGACATCGTGCCAAGGTGGTAGCGCACGGTGATACGCTGGGCGAGCTGGCGCAGCGCCGGCCTGGAGAGCTTCTTGCGAAGCTCGGGCTGGCCGACCAGCACGATCTGGAGCAGCTTCTGTCTGTCGGTCTCCAGGTTGCTCAGGAGGCGGGTCAGCTCCAGCGTTTCGTGCGACATGTCCTGTGCCTCGTCGATTATCAGGACGGCGTCGCGGCCGGCCGAGTTGACCGACAGCAGGAACCGGTTCAGCTCGTTGAGATATCCGAGCCGGTCGAGGCGCTTGGTGTGGACGCCGAACTCGGTGAGTATGGCCCGCAGCAGTTGCGTGCCCGTGAGCATGGGGTTGAGTATCAGGGCGGTGTGGAAGCTGGGGCCCAACTCGTTGAGCAGCGCGCGGCAGAGCGTGGTCTTGCCCGCGCCGACCTCGCCGGTAAGGCAGATGAACCCTTTGCGCTGGCGGATGCCGTAGAGGAGGTGGTTGAAGGCCTCGGCGTGCTGGGCCGTCATGTACAGGAAGCGCGGGTCGGGCGTGACGTTGAAGGGCTCTTCCCTGAGGTTGAAGTATTCCTTGTACATGTTCCGTCCTGCCGAGCTGATCGTCCGTGCCGCAGGCCCGCGAGCGTCGGGCGGGCTCCGGGGGTTCTTCTCGGCAATCGGCAAGGTCCACTTAATCAGCAAATTCGGCAAATGCGTCAGGATCGTCGCGGTGTGCGGAGTGGTGGCGGGGGGCGCGGGGCCAGCGGCGCGGCACGGAGGAGGACTGGGCCATTGCCTTCAACTTCGCCGGCAGCCCGAACCGCGACAACATCACCGTGGGCGAGATCACGGGCATCGCCAGGAAGGGCTGGGAGTACCTGCTTGTCCGGCGTAGCCTTTGGCGAAGCCGGATGGGTCCGCTACGCCGACGCCAAGGACGCCGCGGCCAAGCGGATCGTCAAGAAGCCTATCGCCGCCTATGTCGAGAAAGTGTACGATGATGGTGACTTCTCGCAGTTGGGGATTGGTACCTGACTTCTTGCCGCGCGGCCATGGAAGGAGAACACTGTGGAACCGGTGACCATCCTGTTGCTGACCGCCAATGCCGCGTTCGCGAGCGTCTTCGGGTGGCTGTTGGCGCGGCACCTTGCCCGGAGCGGGACCAGGACCTCGGGGGTGACGTTCTGGTTCCTCATCCTTCTGGGCATGTACCTGGCAGAGTGCGTGGCGTTCAGCGCCAGCATGGGCACGAACCTGCTCGGTGTCGCACTCGCGGTGGTCTGGGGATTGATTTTCGGGCGGAAGCTCCGAGCTCAGCCGCCTGGGGAGTCACGGAGGAACGCCTTCCGGATAGCGCTGTACACGTGCCTTCCCGCCATATCCTTTGCGTGCATTCTGCCTCTACTGGTGATCGAGGGCTGGCCCATCCTGACCACCGAAGGGGGTAGACGCCTGGGTATACCGGCCTTTGTGCCTTGGCCCGCTTCCACTGTGCTGGGTTTCTTCCTTACGGTGGTAGGGTTCGCTGTGGTCTGCAAGACAGCAATCACCGTTGGCGTTGCATCGATGCTCTCGCAGAGGCAGCGGGACTTGCGGAAGTGAGCCATGGGCGACCACCTCAGCAAAGTCCAGTCCGGCGACCCACTGAAAATCCCGGCCGCGACGTTCAACTCGATGGTCGACGCGGCGGCCATCGTCAAGAAGCCCTTGGTCGTGTATGTTGAGGAGGCCTATGAGGGAGGCGGTTTCGGTCTTCAGGGAGTCGGAACATGAGCAGAGTGGTGACCGATGAGAGACGCTTCTGACAGCGCGGCTGGACCTCTTCATGAGGTGGCAGAATGCACTGCAAGCTGGTTGACGGGGATTCTGCGGCAGGGACGCGCTCTGTGTGAAGGCACCGTGGAAGCGGTTCAGTACGAGGCAACATCCTCGACGACAGCGACTGTCGCGCACCTGAGGCTGCGGTACTCAGCCGAGGCGCGAGGAAGTCTCCCCCAAAGGCTCTTCTTGAAGATCAGTGATCCCAGGAGGCTTCCCAATCTGCCGAGAGACTTCGTCCTGGGCGACGCTCGCTTCTATCAGAGGATACGGAGCGTTGCAGATAGCCTGCCGGTGGCGCTCTGCTACGATGCGGCCGTGGACGAAGGTTCGGCGCGCTTTCACGTGCTCCTGGAAGACTTGTCCGAGTCCCACGCCGTCGCCAGCGTGAGCAGTCCTCCTGATGGAGAGAGGTGCCTCTTGATGATGGAGTGCTTCGCGGATTTCCACGCATACTGGTGGAACCATCCGGACCTTGAGCGTTTTGGCGGCCTGCCTGCGGACGACGAGCCCCTTCGCTACGTGCGTTCGGTCCAGGCGACGCTGCCGGGATTCCTGGACGCCGTTGGGAACCGTCTGCCAAGTGAGGTCCGCCGATTGTATGAGCAGTTCGCTCGCGACTTCGGGCCAGCCTACGCCTCTCTATTCTCCCGGCAACGGATGACGGTTATTCACGGCGATGCACATCCATACAACGTCCTGCTTCCGAGGCAATCAGGCGGTCCCGGTCGGATCGTGGACTGGCAGTTCCACCACGTGAGCGTATGCACCCAGGACATTCGCCATACGCTGGGTCTGCACTGGAACGAAGAAGCGAGGCGCCTGCTCGAACGCGACATGCTGAGGAGATACCACCAGAGGCTCGTGGCGAGGGGTGTGAGAGGCTATAGCTGGGATGACTGCTGGCAGGGATACCGTGTTGGGGTGATTGACAACCTCTTCATGCCCATGTGGCAATGGACACTGGACATGCCGCAAGGGGAATGGTTCCCCAGCATTGGGCGCGCGGTGGCTGCGGTGAAGGAACTCGGCTGTCACGAGCTACTCGCATAGCGACAGGTAGGGCGTGGGTGTTCGGTGTGCAGCAGGCTGCAAAGCTGCTCACGCTAGAAATCTGGCGGCGACTCACCTCGGGCTCGCCGCTACGGGCGACTCAAGGCCGCGGAGAACGCCTGCTCCGACAGGAGTATGACCCTCAGTGTCGGGGGCCTGCCGCTGCCGGGCTCGTCCATCAGGATGCCCCAGCGCATTCCGGAGTGGCTGGCTTCGGCGTCGTGGACGATCAGGAGGCCGGGCTGGTTTGGGATTCGCAGGCCGCTGGGACGGTAGACGTAGGGGCGGCCGGAGACGGGGCACGTCAGCGGGGCTGCGTCGCCGACTCCCGTTTTCTCTAGCTGGTTGAGAGACTGTGGGAACTGTCCGTGCAGGCTATGATGGAGCAGCAGCCGGCCGCAGAGGTCGTGCAGCCGGTCGGCGCAGGGATCGATCTTCGTGCTCGGCCTTCGGACGGGGGGGGCAGGAGTGCTCTCCTGCACGTTGCAGCCGGCGGCAAGAGCGAGGGCGCCGAGAACGATCCGCCAGGGCCGGCGACGGGTCCTATCGCGGGGCTTCATTGGCGTCTCCTGCCGGACGTGAGGTTGGGGCGCGATGCATGGCTCGCATGTGCTTGTCGAAGGTGCCGGATTCGACCGCGCCCTGTACGGCCTCGCTGGACTTCTCCTCCGTCTCGGAGATGCTCTTCAGTTCTTCGGGCAGCTTCGCCACTCGCGGCGTGAGGAAGATAAGCAGCTCCGTCTTGACCTTGCTCTGAGTCTTCTGCCGGAACAGCGCGCCCAGGATGGGGATGTCTCCCAGGAACGGCACCTTGCGAACGCCGTCTATGATGCGGTCTTCCATCAGGCCGCCGATGACGATGGTCTGGCCGTCCCGGATCGCCACTCGCGTCGAGGCGGATCGCTTGGCGATGACCGTGGCGTTGACGGTCTCGGAGATCGGAACGGTGGTCTCGGTGAGCGTCGAGATTTCGGGGGCCACGTCCATGATCACGATCCCTTCGGGGTTCACGTGCGGCGTCACGCTGAGGATGATTCCTATGTCCTCGTACGTGATCGTGTTGATGGTCTGGCCGGTTTCGGTGGTTCGGCTGTTCGTGATGAACGGCACCTCCTGGCCGACGGTGATCTTGGCTTCCTGGTTGTCGCTCGCGAGGACATATGGGCGGGACAGCACGTCGAGCTTGCCCATTCTATGAAGCGCGTTGAAGGTCGCGGAGAGGCCGGCGTTAAGTGTCGAGGTCACCACGCCGCCGCTTCTCTCGTCGGTGCCGACGTCCAGCGTGAGCGTGCCCGTGGTGCCGAACTGAAGATTCAACGCGGAGAACTGCGTGCCCAGGTCGAGCTCCTCGTCGTGCGTCACCTCGGCGATGAGAACCTTGATCAGCACTTGCCGGATGGGCCGGTCCAGCTCCGCGATGATCTGCTTGACCCGATCGAAATGCTTCGTAGACGTCCGGACCAGAAGGGAGTTCGTGTCCTCGTCGGCCACCACGTACACCTGGCCGACAAGGTCGCTCGCCGACGAGGCCACCGTCTGCGTGAGACCGAACGTGAAGCCCCTTCGGCCCTGTGTCTGCGAACGGGCCCCGCCTGCGGTGGTGCCGCTGGTCTCGGAGAATATGTTGTTGAGCACCGTCTGGAGGTTTGCGGCCTGTGCGTTCTTCAGCGGATAGATGAACACGGCCTGCTCGGCGCTGGGATTCGAGTCCAGCTCCTTTACGATGCCCTCGATGACCTTCATGAGGTCGGGCGGGGCGCTGACCACCAGCGTGTTGGTGCGATCGTCGGAGGACGCGGTCACCTTCTGCTGCCGCCCGGCGGCTTCCTCGCCCTGTCCCCGGCTGGGCTGGCCTGGCCCGCCGCGCCCTCGGGTGAAGAAAGGCATCTGGGTTTGGCCGGTCCGGGTCTGGTCCTGCTTGAACAGTTCCGTGATCAGCTTCGCGGCGTTGGACGCATTGGCGTACTCAAGCTGAAACACCTTCACTTCCGCCGCGCCGGCCAGGTTCTCGTCGAGCGCCCGGATGATCCTCATGATCCTGCGGATGTTCGTCTGCGTGTCGATCAGGATCAGCGAGTTGCTGGCCTCGTTGGCCGTGAACGTCGCGCCGGTGCCGATCATCGGGGCCAGATCCGCTCGGAGCCTGGTCGCGTTGGCGTACTGGATGGGGATGACCTGGGTGACGAGCCGGTCGGTCATTGGCACCTTGGACGGATCGTTGCCCGAGTAGACCGGCAGGTTCTCCCTCACCGCCTGGTCGACCGGCACTATCTTCAGCGTCCGCTCGGTGTGGATCGCGGCGTAGCCCTTCTCGCGGAGGACCGTGTCGAGCAGGGCGACCGCCTCCTCCACGGTAATGCGCTGGCGGCTCATGATGTCGACGCGTCCGTCCACGCGGGTGCCGTTCAGGATCACCAGACCCGCCGCCTCCGAGAGGTACTCCAGCACCGCCTGAACCGAGGCGTCCTTGAAGTTCAGCAGCAGCCCGTCTCCGGCCGGCATGGTCCTGGGGCGCGTGGCAATCTCCGGCTGCGTCGAGGGCTTGGTGGTCGCCTGCGATGCGGGCTGAGACAGCGCCTGCGTCGAGGGCTCGGTCGTTGGTTCCGTTGCGGCCGAAGGCAGGGAACTCGGCGCAGACTCGGCTGCCGCCGACGGCTCCGAGTCCGGCTGGGCCGGGGCCGTGGCCGACGGCTGCGTGGCGGCGGGCAGTTCGGCCGCCGTAGCCGGCAGGGCCGGAGTCTCCTGGGCCCAAACCGACCCGCCCGGCGCGCCCAGGCATGCCAGAAGCAGCAGCACGCAGGTTACCCGATGGATGGCCGCCGCGCGGAAAGGGCGCGGGCATGACTTGCGGAAACGGGGATCATCCTGCAAGGGTCTCATCGTCTGAGCTCCTGTTCGCGCCGGCGGCGCATTTGTTCCTCAATATCGCTGAGGTTGGAGTCTCCGCGCGGAGGCGCGGGCGGCTCATCGGACGGTTGGGTGGTTGCTTCGGACGGCTCGGTCGTCGGCTTATTCGCGTCGGAGGTCGTCGGCGCTGGGGCGACAGGACGGACGGGAGGCTCGCGCCGGATCAGCACGGCGTCGGCCGTGCCCGCCAGGCTGCGCCCGAAGCCGATCCGGCGAGTCGTTCCTTCGCGCTCGTACTCAACGGCCTCCAGCAGGATCGCCTTCAGCGCGCCCTTGCCGACGGTCTCGCCGACGCTGACCTTGACGGTCTCGCCGGTTCGCGTGTTCTCGAAGAAGGCCACCGGCTCCGCGTCTGTCGCGGCGATACCAGTAAGAACCAGGCGGCGGTCGCTGTCGTCGGGTCTTACTCGTACGGCGGTGGTGGTCACGGGCGGACGCGGGCGCCTGCGATCGCGACGGAATATGTTCCGATCCGTGAGTATGCGATAGCTGTCCCAGGAACGTTCTTCTCCGGTGGCTGTCGGCGCCGGCAAGGCAACCGCCAGCAGCCAGGCCGCGACGGTGGCGGCCGGAAGCGTCATGCGCGATAGTGGCCCCCGACGGCTCATTGGTCACCTCCTCCAGCTCCGCCGCTACGGGCGACCTGTTTCTGCGGGCCCGGTGCACCAGGGCTGTAGAGCGTCGATACCTTCACGTGCAGCGAGAGGTCGTCCGTGCCGTCCTTGCGGCTGCCTACCTGTACCATCCTGACCTTGACGGGGATGTTCGCGGTCTCGATCCGCCAGAGCAGCCTTGAGACGGCCGACATCGATCCCGTCCCGGCAGCGTGAACAACGGCCTCAGGCAACTGCGTCTTCTCCGTGGACCGTTCGGGCCGAAGCGACGAGAGCTTCACGCCCGCCTCGGAGGACCAGTTGCGCAGGGATCGCAGTAGCTGGCTCTCAGCCTCGGCCGGATCGCCCTTCAGGCCGTCGGCGATCATGCTGCGCCACTTGGGTCCGAGCACGTGCCGACGGTCCAGCAGGCTCTTGGCCTGGGCGAACCTGGCCAGCAGTCGCGCCTTGGCGTCCTTGACGGCGTCGCGCTCCTTCAGGAGCGGCGTCAGAACGTAGAAGTCCAGCACCAGCAGGCACAGGACTGCTACCGTCGCGGCGATGATGATTTTTTCGCGTTTCGTGAAGACCATGTTCCATCCGATTGCATGAACGTGAAGCTCATGGCGAAAGCGATTTCGCTTATGCCCCGACCGGCCTGGCGGAGGTACAGAGGCTTGACCTCGGCCAGCTTCGGGTTGGCCTTGAGGCGATCGAGCACGTCCAGCACGGCAGACTCGTTGACCGCCTTGCCAGAGACGACCACCCGCATGTCTTCCTGTATGGCCAGGCTTGTGGTCCAGACCAGGCCCTCTTGCGGGAAGGCAAGGGTCAGTTCTCGCATGCAGTCGAGATAGCTCGGGCGCCGGTCGTACCAGGGACGCGCGAACGCCACCTTGGCGATGACGTCATTGGCCTCGGCAAGGTCGTCGGCCATGACATCCAGCTTAGCCTGTAGCGCGGTGCCCTCGATGCTGTCCCGCCGCCAGTCCAGGACCAGAACCGTGGCGGCCACCACGAACGCCGCGACCACCGCGGCGGCCCAGGCGACCTTCTTGCCGATGGCCAGTCCCTTGCGAGGTGCCAGCCGCGAGTGCAGAAGATCAACCGCCGGCGGGCGCCCGCGCAAGGCTGCCAGGGCCATCGCCGCCGCCGCGGAGAACTGCGCGCCTGGCGCAGGTCTGGAGGCGCCGTCCGGCGCCAGGCCCTCGGGGCGCTTGCAGAGCCGGGCGGGCAGCGACAACTGCTCGGACAGAGTATCGCAGGTTCTCGGGTCGAGGCCCGTCTCGTCCCAGATGAGCAGCTCCCGCGCCAACTCACTGCCGGGTTCCGCGCCTGGCAGCAGGGCCACTACGCGCCGCAGGTGGTTGATAAGCTCTTGCAGTCGGTGCCCGTCCGCCCAGGGCTGCTCGGCTTCCGCGCCGGCCGGAATCGGCACCGGCAGCCGTCGCACCATTCCCAGTGCGCCGTGCGCCCGAAGGGCCAGCTCCGCGCCCCCGCCGAAAAGGTGCAGGACGAGCTGGTATCGGTCGGCCGCGCCGTCGGCCGAGCCGGCCAGGGCGATGGTGGAGACCGTGATCCCGTGTGCACTCAAGCTGGCAGCCGCAGCCATCGCAGTGAGTTGGTCGATCGCCTGCTGTTGGGCAGCCACCAGCAGCACGGCCGGCTTGCCGTCGGCGCCCGTCTCCAGGCTGTAATCGAAGACCAGGTCCTTGCGGTCGCCGGCGAACTCCTGCTCGATCATCAGCGAGAGTATCTCCGTGACCGACTCCCCGGCGCCTGGCGGCAGCGTCTTGTCGCGCGCGGTCAGCCAGCCCGCCTCGATGCCGATCATGCAGCGGGACACGGAGAAGCCTTCTCTGCGGAGCAACTGCTTCAGCGCCTTGCCCAGTGCGACCGGCTCGGCGAGCCGCAGATCGTCGGTGAAGACGAGCTCTGCGGAGCGGCTGGCCCTTCCGCCCCCGTTGATGGGGACGACCTCGACAGCCGTTATCGAGCGGTTGGTGACGGCCAGGCCGAGCATTCCGCGCTTACCGAGCATGCTATCTGGTCTCCTGGGACGCAGTCTCAAGCACGTCCCCCATGGGCGCGCCCGACCTCAGTTGGAGCAGGATATCCCGCGAAAGCGGCCAGCCCAGGGACGTCAGGTCCTGACGATAGATCACCTGCGGCGGACTGGAGCTTGCGTCTACGACGATGCGGCATCTTCTAAACGCGCGGCCGCTGCCGGCGACGCTGACGATGTCGGCGGAGAACTGGTACGACTTGGTGGTGATGAGCGACCCGATGGCGACGGCCTTCTCCTGGGAAAGGGCGTCAGCGACCCAGGCAATGTTGCCCCGGTCCACGTTTTCACCAGATCGTGCCGTGATCAGGGCCGATGCGTCGGATTCCTCCAGGCCCGGCAGGCACAGCAGCACCTGCTTGGGGGCCGTGTTGATGTTGATCAGGCCTCGAGCGCTGGTGCTGTTGCTTGTGGTGATCCGTGCCGCGATCGGCTCGAATTCCTTCATCGTCAGGCCGGTTCGGTAGTAGAAGTCCAGTATGTTCTGGAAAGGCCGGCCGAGCCGCGCGCGGTTGGCGACCTCGGCCAGACGCTCCCCGGAGACAACATCACGAAGCAGGTCGGTAAGCTGCCTCGTCCCGGCCTGGTTGACGTTGATGCGCTGCGATTCGGGCCCGGTGTCATAAGACTCGGAGCTGTACACGGTGACAAGGTGGTATAGGCCGACGTCCAGGGTGCCGTCGCGATCATCCGGCGGGTCGGTCTCGTCCGCGTCGTTCTCGTTGTCGTCCAGCCTGCCGTTGCGGTTGGTGTCCTCGCCGAACAGCAGCTCCCTCGACATGAGCATGACCAGCAAGAGCTCCTCCACCGTCTCGAGCGGGGCGTTCTTGCATTCGTAGGGGTCGGGCAGGAGAAGGTAGTACTCGCTCTCGGCCCCGCCGGCGGTCAGGTCGCTGTCGGAATCGCGCCAGTCCACGATGGCCGCCGCGATCTCCGGGGTCATCTCCGGCAGGGCGGCGAGCATCTCAGCCGTGGCGGTGTTGAGATTCAACTTGCTCGCCTCGTCGACGACGCCGTAGGCCTCCGTCCGCCCGTCCTCATAGTCCGGGCGGATGATCCAGAATGCTCCTCTGCCGATCTGGATGCCCTGACAGGGCATCTCGCTCTCGGTCGGGACCCTGCCCTCCAGACCGTCCAGGAAGGCCAGAACGTACTGGATGGCGCCGTTCTCGACGGCGGAAGCCTGCTGCTGAGCCGTTGCGTTGGCCGAGCAGGCGCCCTCGATCCGCATCGCCCCGGCGAAGGCCAGCACCATCCCCGCCAGCACAATCAGTATCCACATTGTGGCGATCAGCACGGTGCCGCGGCTGCGACGCCGAGGCCCGCGAAGCGCATGGCGCCTCCGCCGGTCGGCCCAGAGGCCGACCGAGCCGCCGCTCAATTGTGCAGGCGCCTGCATCATCCGTTGCCTCGTCACGGGCCCGCCCCGGCCTCTCCACTCGCCGCCGTCGACCCGCACGCGAGCCTGAATACCCGAGAAACCCAGTACCCGCCTTCCTCGGCGTTTGTGCCGTCCTCAGCGACCAGCTCCAGCGTCGCCTGCACCGCCAGGGGAAGGGTGTTGTCGTGGGCGCCGGAGTCCCAGTCCTCTTGCCAGCTGGTCCCGTCGTAGTACATGAGGTCGAACGACCGCACCCCGCGACAGAGCACCTCGGCTGTCGGCTCCTCGACCCTCGTCGCCAGCAGGTTAAGCGTTACCCGTCGAAGTAGGATCATGCCCTTGCCGTCTTGGTCGCTCTCGAAGGCGAACTCCACCATTCGGATGTCCCCGGCGCCTTCGGTCCGGGCCGCTCCGTCGGCCGTGCAGTGCAGGACCAGCGTATCGCTTGGCTGACCGGCTTCGTTGACGCCGGTTTCACCGACGAAGGCTCCCGCCAGTATGCCCTTGGGCACGACGGCCGACTCGATGTCCGCTCGGACCAGCTCGACGGCCAGCTCGGCCTTGCGCACCTGCTCGACCGCCGACGTTGCGTTGCGCCGTGCCTTGAACGCGGTGTGCAGCGTCGCATAGAGCGAGCCGGCCAGCACGGCCGTCATTGCCGTGGCGGCCAGCAGCTCCAACAGCGTGAATGCGCGAGCCTGTCTGCGGCGGTTATTCACCGGCGCTCCCCGTATACACCAGCGTGCTCAAGGTGACGTGGTGTTCCTGGCCCCGGCGGGTCCACACCACCGACACATCCAGTTGCACCAGTCGCGGGTCTTCCCACTCGTTGGTCTGGGCAACCCAGGTGAACCCCGGCAGATCGTCGCCGAAGTCTCCCGTCATTTCTGCATCGTAAAACTCCCCGGTAATCACAAGCTCGTCCAGCTTGCTCTGGGCGAGCGAGGCGGCCCGGGCTTGGAGCTTGGCATGGCCGGCCGTCTCCAGGCACAGCAGGACCCCCTGCACGACCGGCGGCAGGACGATGGACGCCAGCGTCATGGTGGCCAGCACCTCAATGATCGTGAAGGCCCGACCGCCGTGGATGGCCCGTCGGTATGCCCGTGGCGACATCATGGTCGTTTGTCCTGCTCCGGCGAGACGACC
>Ga0307378_10009232_pt1 | contig 12984 bp, 11 predicted proteins | sample UN1MG_FD_202238 | JGI IMG/M metagenome (GOLD analysis project Ga0307378, IMG submission 202238) | Soil microbial communities from Risofladan, Vaasa, Finland - UN-1 | ecosystem: Environmental > Terrestrial > Soil > Coastal area > Acid sulfate soil | place: Finland: Risofladan, Vaasa | collected... | reverse complement strand
ACACCATGCAACCGATCGTAGAATGCTTCCGATGGAGAGGGCTCTTGATAAAGAGCGGGGCCAAAGCATAGTGGTAGTCGATACGAGACGCTATCGAACAATATGTAGTCCATCTTTCCCACAAAAACAGCGATGGTTGGGGGTTCTTTGTCGGGAGTTCCCGCGGCAACAAAACAACCTGCCCGATCGACCAGTACGATAATATCATTTGTCTCGGAAGCTTTTTCAGCAGCCCTCGCATAGTACTCGCCAAGAGTAAGACTATCCGTTTGGACATTGACTGTCTCTAGAACTGCTTTTGGAGTGGATTCTTGCGCAAAGCACGAGATTGTACAGAATAGGAGGAATGGTATGATCATGTTTCGGAAAACTAAAAGTATTTTGGGATTTTGTGGACTGCAAAATTAATACTATTCCAAATTGGATTGAGAAAAAAAAAAAACTTATCATTCCCAGTTTGCCTGGATCATTCGCTCACTTTTCAGTAAACAACAAATCTCTCTACATGGATATTTGGTATTACCTGGTCAATGATACACGAAAAGAGCGTGTCGAATCAAACTATGGTCAGTGGGACACATTCGATCCCACCCTCGAGTGGCGGCGAGCGCTAGAGCAGATACCAGAGTGGAGCGAGCAAGACTCTTGTCGCTGGGTTAGCGATGTCGGAGAGTATGTATCACTCCCGCTGCCCGAGAGCTACCCATTCGAGGACATTTCCGCTGTGCTCTACAAGAACATGACCGATGATGAATTTCGGGAAAAGCATGGCGAGTATCGCAGAATCTTTTCCGGAGAGTGGTGCGAGCGCAACATAAAAGAATTTGATGATGACGACTGGCGCGAGAATGTCATCAAGAACTACAAGTGCATTCCTTTGCCCATCACTACTCGCGGGCGCAGACTTCTTCAGCCAACGATAGCCGAGCGCGACGAGTCTCCCAAGCGCGAGAGCACTTCTCCTCCTCCTCTCGAGCCCTCGCAAGCGCAAAAGCAGGCCGAAGAGCTGTTCGAGCGCCTCTGTTCGCAAATCGAAGACGAGAGCATTCCTTTGCCCACCATTGCTACTCGCGGGCGCAGACTTCAGCCAACGATAGCCGAGCGCGACGAGTCTCCCAAGCGCGAGAGCACTTCTCCTCCTCCTCCTCCCCTCGAGCCCTCGCAAGTGCTCAAGCAGCTCGAAGAGGTGCTCGAGCGCGTCTGCTCGCAAATCGACGAGGAGAGCGCACACGCCGATATGCTCATGCTCGACCATCTGTATCGCATGGGCAAACATCTGAAAATATTTGGCTAAGTTTTACTACGTTTTAAATGATTATTATTGTTCTTTGTCGCATACTCCCAGTGATGCTGCCAGCCGTCGAGTCGCGCGAGTGTCTCGAGTGCGTGCGCGTGTCGCTCTCGCACTGCAATCGCCATGGCCGAGTAGCGTCCAGAGAATAGTCGAGCTGGCGCGCGTGGTTCACGATACAGCGCGAGCAGTGGCTCGGGTTGGTTGGTCTCGGCGCAAATACTCGCGAGGGTGCCTACGAATGCATTGTCAATCTTTTCCACAGGTAGCTCTCGAGCGAGTGGCTCGAAAAACGCCCGCTCGTTCACATAGATGGCACAGAATGCGTAGAATTTCCGCCCGTGCTTGTCGGCGACCAGACTCGCAAGGTGTCGGATGCGCTCTCGGACGCTATTTTGATGCGATGTGACGCTCGAAAAGGTCTCGAGCAAGTTTTTGCACGTCAGGATCCCGGGCGAGTGTCGCTCAAAGCACTCGATATAGACGAGCGGAGCGCTCTCGAGTGCCTCGAATCGAAAGTAATGACAAAAGCGCTCGAGGGCCACGTCTGGCGAGCACTTGCCAAGCGTTTGCTCGGCCCAGAGGCACGCGACTGCCGAGAGTTTTTCCCACGCGCTCGAGTAGCAAGCGTCCTTTTCCAGGCGCAGAAACTCGTTGCAAAGCTGCCAAAAGTGTGCATCGTCGAGCACACTCGGGTGAAACGTGTTTCGGACAAACGCGACGATTTTCTCGGGATGCTTGGATTGTGAGATGATTTGTGCTCGAAGAGGGAAATTTATCGTGTTTGTCTTGATCCCGGGAGGCCATTCGCCCATAAAATTTCCATCAAGCCAGTCTAGCACATCAAAGCCAGGAATTAGATAATAGCAGACGAAAGATTTCCCGTAGCAAAAGCGTTTGGAATAGCCGATATACATGCGACGTCCGAGTATCACATGCGCTCGGAAGCATCCCATGCCTTGCAAATCCTGCTTTTTCTGTGAGTCACACTCGTGAAACTCTCGATATGTATCCGTTAAAAGATAGACATAGTCTCGTGACCAAACGATATCAACACAGCCGGGCGCAAGCCATGCAGGAAAAGGATTCGGTAGTGGTTGCGCGACGAGTATCTCCCGGACTCGCTCGAGCATCTGTGTGCTGTGTAAACACTCGTTAAATATCTTGCACACAGTCGAGAGCTTTTCCACGCGAATCTCTAGCGCAATACAATGCCCGAGGATTGCATGCCAGACCGCACGATCTTCCATCTAGCGAGAAAAAAAAAAAAAAGATCAATGTCTCTTCTATCGAGACCTATTTTCACAGTGGAATGCTATTAAAGTATGCGCCCGGTGAAATGAAGTAAAAGAATTACACTTTTTACGAGAGAGGAGAAAAAAAAAAAAATAATGCGTAATGGTTGCGATCAAGAGGGTCGCCGAAGGACCAAGAAAAAAGGATGCGACAGCTGGGGCTGGCTAGGCTGCGGTGGATGCCTGACTGCAGTGATTCTCATCACCACGCTAATATTCTCCATCCTCGCCTACACTGCTGCGAAAGACGTCCGCCACAACAACTCTCCGCACTGCTTCAAAGTCTACGCCACGGGCGCCAACGAACCGCTCGATGAGCAAGGCGAGCCCATTGGCACCATGTACGGTGTGCTCAAGGTCGACGAGGACAAGATTGACTGGAAATTCGACTATCGTGATTTCACCACCGAGCCCGACCAGCTCCACATCCATGGACCACTCACCATCCACGACTCGCGCGATGCTACCGCTGGAATCTATGTCGATCTCGGCGATGGCTATGGCTCGGTCGAGGGCGCCTATGGCACTCAGGGCACACTCACCCCCAAAAAGGCCATTAGCGTCGATGAGGAGACTGCTTTCGCCATCATGGCCAACCCCGAGCTCTTTTACGTCAATGTACACAATCCCACTTTTGTCAATGGCGCCGCTCGCGGAACCCTCGGCACACGCACCAAGTGTGACGTTTGAGAGAGAGAGAGAAGAGAGAAAAAAAAAGCACGATCATAAATCTCTTTCTATATGAAACAATTTTTTAGGGCGGAATAGGGACGCTAAAGAGAAAGCGCACATATGATGTCCGATGATGTAGTAGCAGAGGACGAGTCGGGCGAGATTTGCAAAGTGTGTCGGACAACAAGTCATCCCTTGGATCTCGCGCGAAATAGTGCTACACTGACAAAAGTGTGCGAGTGCCTCGGGCACGACTCGCACAGCTCGGCCTATGCGCACGCGGGATGCAAAGACGAGCTCGAGGTGTTTTGCCCGCGCTGCCACTACAAACAAAACACCTCGCGGAATCTCGCGCCTGCCAAGGGACCGTTGTTTCACAGGTGGCTCGCGACCTATGCACTCGATGTGTTGCGAGGCGAGTACTTTGAGCAGCGCACTGTCGAGATGCTGCTGTGCTTTAGCTGGCTTTGCTATCACTTGCTGCTGCTGCTGCTTAGCATTGCGTGCAGCTCGACGATTGGTCGCGGCGGCAGCGTGGCGTTCCTCGAGTGGAATGTGTTTTGGCGTGTGGTGGCCTGGTGCATTCTCATTGCGCAGGCGGCGCACACGCTCGCCTATGCGCTCGTGGCCAAGCAGTCGCTCCGCGGGAATAGTTTTCTCGCGCGCGCGCAACTTTTCCGCTTTGCCTACTTTATCATCCCGATTGCGTGGAGCTTGCTCTTCTCGATTGTGCTCGCGCTCTCGTACCTCCCGGGACTCTGCGGCGTCACATTCACACTATTCGTGGCCTACTCGGGCACATTTGCCTACTATGTGCAAAAACTCGAAGACAAACAAACCCTCCAGATATCCGAGTTTCAGATTGCATAAAACCCAAGCACTGTATAAAAAGCCACCCTCGGGCGAGTCAAAAACGAAAGAGTAGAGTCATGGGCGAGCCAGAGTTGCAGTGTGTGCAATGCGAAACCAACGACACGCCCGGAAACCTCGTGCACACTTGCCGATGCCTCGGCAACGCTGTCAAGCATGTGCATCGGCGCTGCGCCAAGCAGTGGTACATTGCGCAGCCCGAGAATGAGTGCCCGCAATGCCGCGGAACCTATGCCGCCGTGTTTGAGCATCGCGTGCAGCCCGAGCGCGAGCTCTACCCCGAGAGCGGCGAGCGCGAGCTCTTCTCGACCGCCTCGCGAGCCAAGCATCCCGTGGCCTATATTGCACTCGCCGTGGTGTTCTCCATAGTGGCGGGTGCTGCGCTACTGTTTCTCGTCTACTTTGTGGCACTCGGCGCCACCAATCCCGAGGACTGGAGCACGCGCTGGAAGGTGATCTCGGTGTTTGTCTACCTGAGCGTATCGCTCGCTGTGGCACTCGTGCCGCATCACAGACACGCGCGCGCATTCATACACTCGAGAGGTTTCGAGGCGGCGACCGCGCGACTATTCACAATCAAGTTTATCTATGATGTAGTGTGCATTGTATCGTTTACACGCAAAAAGGTCTCGAGTGCACTGTTTTTGAGCTTTGTGTGTGCGTTTTTTCTCGTGAATGTGTTCTCGCTACTCGTGTTCAAATATCGCACTAGCAAACTGTAAATAAACGGCACTCGCTCCATTCGACGCGTCCGGTGAGTGGAAAGTATTTCGCTTGGCGATCGTCAAAATCTCGCGGGACATACTCTTTGTGCGAGGGCTCCCACTCGAGCCAGCGCAGCCTCTGCGCCACATAGGCCACTAGCTCGGAGCAGAACATGCGCGAGTGCTCGCGTCCGTGCATCTCACCTCCCGGGCCATCGTACACGGCCATGAACATGTCGTACAGGTCCTTGTTGTACTCGACACTCGAGAGCTCGGTGCAGAGGTGCAGCATGCGCTCGGCGAGTTTCCGCCGGGAGGTTTTCTTCCCAAAGCGAATGTGTCGCACGGCCATCACTGTATCGTCGTCGCCATAGCCCCGGATGCGCTTGTCGAGAAGCACCAGGCGACAGCCAGTCTTGTCGCGATTGTGCGAGAGTGCGTCGCGTTGATGGCACGAGCAGCGCGAGGACTCGAGCAAGTACTTTTCGCCCTGTGCAGTCTCAATCACAAACCCAATATGGCTCCAGGCCGACTCGGTCACTAGCTCGATGCCGCGCGACACGAAACTCGAGCCCTCAAAGAGAATAATGTCGCCTGTGTGAAAGCTATCGTAGAGCGCGCGATTGTACTCGTGTATTGGACGCTGCGGGAGCCAGCAAGTCGAGACCACGCAACCCATTTAAACCCCAAAAAAAAAAAAAAATAATACGCTTCCTATGTGTATGCGCGCGTTCGTCTTGTTTTAATAGAGAATAGTGATTTGTTTTCGCAAGAAAAGAGAGCCTGCTACCGCGCCTCGGAAATCATCAAACCAAAACTATAACATTTTGCACTCGATGTGTTTTTTTGAAATCTCTAGTCTTTTACTAGGCGTAGAGATATCTTTTTTTTTTTTTTCTTCTGAAGAAAGAGAAACATGTCCAACGCTATCGGCACTTCGTACACCGCCCCGAGCAACACGAGCATTCCGAGTGGATTCACGCCGACTGGCTCGCACATGGGCGCGCCAAACTTTTTCACCTCGGCCGGAGTCACCTCGAATCACAGCAATGTGCGCTACACAGCGCCCGTGTTTGCACAGCCATTCAAAGAGGGCTGGGAGACCTCTTACCGAGAGGGTATGTTCCTCTGGGGCAGCGCGAGCAGCTACGCGCGCAATAGACAAGCATTGTTTAGCTGCGCAACACTCAACTACTACTTGGAGAAATCCTCTGTCGAGGATCTGAACACGCGATCGCTCGGCGGCATGGCAAGCCGGGCGCCGTTTCACGCGAGCACACCCGAGCAAGTGCTCGCCGAGTTTGGCCCGCTCGGCGTGATTGGCGATCAGCAGACCTCGTCGATGACCGCGGCCGCGCGAGCCACCGATCGTCTGATTGGCTACTCGCCCTCGGGCACCCTCGCCAAGACATTCAATCTGTTCTCGGCCGATCTGCACCAGGCCGACCAGTGCTATTTCGTGGTGAAAAAGATCCAAAGTCCCTATCAGTTTTTCCTCAATCCCGATGGCGCAATAGTCTCGAATCGCACTGATCCGAGGCTGGGAAAAATCCTCCAGGTCGTTGGTCTCTCGGACAAGGATGGCACACGGCCCTACCACAACACACACCAAGACGACGCAGACGCGATGGATGTGGACAACTGGTGCCTCGACTACATGGAGAAGGAGCGCGCAGTCTCGCAGGTCTACAAGATCACCGAGGTGGACGAGAATGGAAAAGTGATCGAGCGCGAGGTCGACTCGGGCGACACAGAGGCACTCCCGCAGCTCGTCTACGACGCCTACGCTACTGGCTCGCTCTATCGCATAGGGACAGTGGTGCACCCGCCCAAGAAGACCACGCAGGCGAGCACCATTGTGCGCGCGCATCGCGACAATAATCTGATGATCACATTGCCAAGGATTGAGCTTTCTTTGCGCTATGATTTTGTGTAAACAATCACCCCTATGTATAAAGCAGTTGTTTGTTCAAACGCAAGAGAAAACACTAGACACTCGCGTGTGTGTGCACTTTGATTCTAGCTTGGCTGTGTGTCGTTTTTTTTTTTTCTCTCTCTCACTCGCCAACCCCTATCACCTAGAGAGCACTCTTTCGCGCGACACTCGTCATGTCTTCTACACCAAAACCAGCCGACAGAGTAGGATCGGTCGATGTACCGGTCGAGGTGGACATTGTTGCCATTGGAAAACGCAAATACCCCCTAGAGAGCGCCGTGCAACCCGAGTATGGGCACGCGCAAAACGCCGAAAACTATGACATTCACACGGGCGAGGTGCTCTACACCTACCTGCAAAAGCGCCGCAAGAACAACTCAAAGCTCGATGTGCTCTCCTCGCTCAATGGCGAGGGCGCCGAGGAGGCGGCCAAGTACCCCAACGATCCCGAGATGACGCGCCTCGCGATCAAGAACAAGATTCGTCCCGTGGGCGTCTCGACCACTGATGTCAAATCGAATGTCACGCAGTACAACAATGGCATCACCATGGTTGTGGCGGGCGCGAACAAAGTCAAGGCGTGGGCCGACATTGCGCCCGGCCAGCGCGTGGCGGTCGATGTGCCCACAAACGACGCGAAACAACTCTACCAGAATACGTCGTTTCGCGGCGCGACTCGGACGAAATTCCCGCTCGTCACCAAACCCGTCGACTCGCAGTCCAACGCCCGCGAGGCCATCAAGCACTTGCAAGAGTCGATCGAGAACCCGAAAAAGTGGGAAAACGTCATGGGCACCTCGCGCAACACAGACGTGTGGAAAACATTTGTGCACAACATGGTCAAGTATGGCGAGGTGGCGGGCCTGCTGATGTTGAAAAAGCTCGGCGAGGCGGGAAAAATCGCGTTTATAGGCGATGAGTTCGAGGCGGACGGCGGAACAGAGCTCTCGGCCGACGATCAAGTCGCGCGTCTAGCACAATACCTCGGAGTGGTCTCGAGCCGCCCGGATGTCGCGCGTCTCGATCGCACGCAAGCCGGCGAGTACAACAAGCTGCGCTACGATATCGACAAGGCCATTGTCTACGACGGGAAGAATGTCGCCAACGAGTTTGGCTTTGTGCGCCGCCGCGACGGCTCGAGCACTAGCAGCGCGCGCGAGCTCGCCAATGGCAAGGTGCTCTCGAGCAAACCGCAAGGCCAGATGCTCGCGCTACAGCTCAACCAGCCCTCGCGGCTTGTGGCCTCGTTTGACGACGCCGCGCAGTTTCAGCGCAGCTGGCAGATTGGTGTGGCGACCGAGGGCGCCAAGCGCGGAGGACACGTCAAGCTCTCGACCAACTTTGGCAACTAAGTACGCGCGCTCATTTGCTCCCAAAAAATTCCAGAAACGCATACATTACCACTAAAAAAAAAAAAAAAAAAATTCTCCCGCGTGCACAAGATACTGGTTTGTGGGGGTTTAGTAATTATTGAGAAAGCTAGCGGGGGTGCGTATGTGCGAGGAGAGTCCGCGCACCGATGTGTTCTGAGGCAAGCCGCGCCGCGAGCGTCCGCCACCTCGAGTCTGATGCTCGCCATCCTCGAGCGATCGGTAGAATTTCATATAGTCGAGTTTCACTTTTTGCGTGCTCTGCAAGTCCTTTTGTCGGTCTCTGTCAATGCTGCGCTGGTTGGTGGTAGTGTCGCGAACGCACACGGCGCTGCGCATGAGCTTCTTCTCGAGCATCACGAGATCCTTGATGGTCTCGCCAGTGATGCGCTTGAGGTTGATCTCGTGCAGCTTTCCGTCTTTCGGATTGAAATGGTCGCGGATTTTTTTGTGTGTGAGTTTCGGTGTGCGGATGCCGTGCTCGGCGAGTGGTTTCTCGACGTACGTCCGATGGTCCTCGAGAATGCTGTCAAAAAGAATATCGTTGCGCACCCGACCAATCTTGTCCTGTGCATAGGCGATAATATTGTTTCGGTTTGTGGAAATCTCGTCCGATATGGCGTACGCGCTATTGTCGGCGCAGAATGGACACTCCTCGTCTGCCTCGCTCTCGAGCTCGAGCTCCTCTGCGTCAATGTTGCGATGCATCTCCTCCTCGGCCTCGTCCTCGCTAAACATGCAGGGCTCTTTGTTCTCGAATATCGCATTGCCAATGGTCTCTTGCGCGGTGCTCTCGTCTTCCTCTTCTTCTTCTTCGTGTGTGTGCAGAGCTTGCTCGTTGCGACGCATCTTTCTCGGATGCACCACAAGATCCTCGGGAACGTAGCGCTTCCGAGTGGGCTCGAGTGACTCTCGCGCGCTGAGCATACGCGAAACGAGTAGACTCGAGCGCAGAGGGTGTGGCTCTCCCATGTCTATCTAGAGAAGAAGAAAAAGAAAAAAAAAAAAAATTCTCTTGTTTCAAAATGCCCGAGCTTGTAGAGAGAATAAAAAAAGGACATTTCGCAATTATTTATTGTTTATATACGCACTCGATATTATAAGCAAACCTGTGCAATCGCGCGAGTGTATTTGTCTAGCAGATACACACACACACATGACTACCCAGAAAACCACCCGAAGAGGCACTCGAGCGGGACGCGCGAGAAATCTTCGTGCACTGCGGCCGAAAAAGGATGCAATTGTGCCCATATACATACGTCATAATATATACGGCAGTGTGGGCGATGGGCTAACGACTCTTACGCTCGGCTCATGCCGCCAAAGAGAAAATCGGTCGCTCGCGAGAGATCCAAGCATGTAGAGCCAATCAAGGATATTGCGTTTGCCGACACACGCATCGAGAGCTTTGAGGACTTGCTCGAGACGCACATTCCGGGCTGCGACGAGAGCGCCAAACTCCTCGACTATTTGAAAAAGTGCTACGCGTTTCTCTCGATGCGCTGCACCGCGGAAGAGCTACGGCTGCAACGGCATCAGCTCGAAGATGTGCTGACCGCGTGGGATGTGTTTGTGTTTCGAAACGCGCACCGACTCCTCGAGCCGATTGGCATCCGCGGGCGAAAGTCCTGGTGCATGCTCATGTACTTTTGGCTTTGCGGGTGTCACGTGCGCGCCGCGCTTCATGTGCCTTTGTCTCGACACGCGCTCCACTATGCCCGGGTGCGTCTCGATGAGCTCGCGTGGATTGGCGAGGAGCGCGTGATTGACGAGTACTCGCAGACGGATTTCTGCAACGCTATGCAACTGCTGCTGCGCGAGTGGCGTCGCGTCAAGTGGAGCGAGGATCTCTTTGCCTATGTCGAGCATCTGATGCGACGCTGCGCAACGCTTGTGGCTGGCGAGAGAACACGCGAGGCGCAGCGCGTGCACGATCACAAGCTCTATCGGCGCTACGATCCAAATTCCGAGACCTATAGCTGCAACGACGATTTCATATTCCAGACGAGTGTGTGGTTTCTACGGCTGCGCGCGGGCCTCTACGCGAAATGCTCGACCGAGCACGAGCGCTTTGCCACCGAGGACATCTCACTCGAGCACTCGGAGCGCACGCGTCGCTCCATTTTCGATAAAGCGCGGTCGTGCAAAAGCTCAGAGTTTATGAAGCAATTTCGCGTCATCTACATGGACTTTATGGTGTTCCCGGGCGAGGTTGAGAAGCACTCGCGCGATCAGCACGGCGAAATCTCGACGAGCTCACAGATTGTGGCCGAGACGCGGCACCAGCGCCAAGTCGAGTATGTCGAGTTGAAATTCCTCCGCAACACAACGCCGAGCGCGCTACTCGAGGATAGCACGCGTCTGAGCACTCCCTCGCGCGGACGCTGGTCGTTTCTGAGCTGCGTGCTCGCGCTCAAAGTGGTCGACTCGCAGTTTCAGAACCACTTTCAGGTCATGTGGATGAAAAAGTTTGTGCTCTTTTACGAGGATTTCCATCGACTCTCGCTCGAGGTCTCGCTGCGCGGCTACCCAGTGATCCTCGAGAACCTGAACGATTTCGATGTATTCTACAAGCGCAACATTTTCGAGACGAGCACTGTCGAGGCGGCACTCTATCAGTGGGCGCTGTTTATCGAGCGCGATTTTCAATGCTGCATCGAGGGCCACCAGGTGCGAGCGATCATCGATGAGATTCTCGATCGCAATGCACCGCCATCCTCGGCTTCTTCTTTTTCCCGCGACGAGAGCATTGGGTTTGAAGAGCCTATGGACGCCGACTATGTCGATTTTTAACATAAACTCACTGTATATATTTGTCTCGCTTGCACTCGGCAAATTGTTTATTCTCAGGAGGCTGTCGAGAGAGGATGCTCGGGACCAAGATATCGCAGAGACGTCGAGAGCTGACATTGCGCGAGAATGAGCGTTTTCTCGACCCTCGGAGACTCGCGCTTTGCGACATCATCTCGGACAATGAACCGTTTGTGGGCATGTGTCGCAATCTCATCGCTCGACACATTCTCTCGAATGGCATTGACTTTGTGCGCGGAGGCAAACCACTGATTCTCACGCGCGAATTCGAGCACATTGTGCGCGAGTACTGGATCCCGTTTAGCTCGGACATTATCAACCACATCATGTCGTATGGCTTTGTGCCCGTGGGCATTGCCAAGAATCGCAACGGAGATCGCTATCCCTATGTGCCCGAGCGCAACACCTATCGCATAAGCGTGCTCATGCACAATGGTCACAAGTACTTTCGCTTTTGGTGGATGAGGGGCTATGGACCATCGGCGTCCAACGACGCTGATATGCAACTCGATCCAAACATTGTCGTGTTCACGAGCACCACACACGAGCCGGCGTTTACCGGCTGGGTGCGCTCGGATGTGGCACGGATTGCGTCCAAAGTTCAGTTTATGGACGAGGTCGAGCGCTGCGCCATCCTCGCCGAGCAGATTCGCTCGAATCCCGTAGTGTTTACGCACAAGCGCGACGCGCACTCGCAATCGATCGAGGGCATTCACTATGATTTCTACGCCGACGCAGACGCGCACGAGAAGCGCGAAGAGGACAGGTATCAGCGCAACCAGGAAGATGTCAATAGTCTGATGCAGATGGAGAAAGAGTACAAGCGCCTATCTGGCGAGGACAGACCGAGGCCTCGGGGCAAGGCGGGAGAAAAGGAGAAAAAAACCTCGAAACTCATCCCGCGCCAAATCCCACTCCCGCACGATCGTGACATTTCCAACCACGGAACGCCGCAAGTGCGCAGCGACCTGGTGGCGCTCAAGAAGAATTTCCAAGAAGAGGTCTGCGCCATGCTCGGAGTGCCCAAATCGATGATCATTGCCGACCAGTCATTCCGCGGGAATGTCGAGGGCATGAACGAGACATTCAAGACCACTATCACTGCCTACAAGGATGTGCTCGTGCGCATCCTCGATCGTGTCTACATGAACCTCTACGGCGAGGAGGATCTCAAGCGTTTCGTCTCAGACGTCAAAGTGCGAAACGGCGCGCACACGCCCATCGAGGAAGAGTCTCAGCTATTCAGCGAATTTGAGAAGAACGAGCGCGTCTCGGTGCGCTTTTCCGACTCGCCCTATGCCTCGACGCAGCAGCTCATCTACATGTACGAGCGTGGACTCATTAGCTGGAACGATTTTTACAAATACTATCTACTCGCGAACAATATCAAGGTCGAGAACTATACCATGCAAAAAGACCCCTGGTCGGAAGAGAAACGCGAGGCCATGTTTATGTCTCAGATGAGTCTAAAGCGGAAAGAGCCCGGGGAGAAAGAAGAAAAAGAATCACCCGACAAGCCTGAGAAAAAAAGAAAAAAAACTGAACAACAAGTGTAAACATAGTATATTTCCTTTTTGTGCGCACGAGAATCATTTTTTTCCCAGTAACTCACACGCACGCACACACCATGGCACATTCGATTTCGCCATTTCTCGACACGTGCAGGGGCAGCATTCACGTGATCAAGGGCCCCATGCGAAGCGGCAAGACGCAAGAGCTACTGAGACTCGCGGGTGTATTCGAGAGCGCCGGTCGAGTGGTGCGCTATGTGAAAGCGCAGGGCATTGAGAATGCCGAAAAGGTTACCTCGCGCTCGGGAGGCTTTCGCGACTCGGTGCCCGTGAAAAAGTTGCTCGAGGATGTGACGAGCCTCGACTTTGATGTGCTCGCGATTGACGAGGGCTGGGCCATCGAGGACCTAGTCGAGGGCTGTCTGCGCATGGCTTTCGAGCATCAGAAATACGTGATTGTGGCCACGCTCGACGCTTACTATGATGCCTCGCCAATCGATCAGGTTGCGCGACTGTGTATGTTT
>Ga0307378_10009231_pt1 | contig 12984 bp, 7 predicted proteins | sample UN1MG_FD_202238 | JGI IMG/M metagenome (GOLD analysis project Ga0307378, IMG submission 202238) | Soil microbial communities from Risofladan, Vaasa, Finland - UN-1 | ecosystem: Environmental > Terrestrial > Soil > Coastal area > Acid sulfate soil | place: Finland: Risofladan, Vaasa | collected... | reverse complement strand
TCTTGTAGCCCAACGGCGGCACGTCGTTGGCAACGAATCGCAAACGTCCGGCTTCGGCAGTCGCGGGCAGTGTCTCCCCGGAATCCGAGCAGGGGACCCAGGCGCTTGCGTTCAAGCCTTTCGGCAACTCGACCTCGACGGTATCGGTTCGCCGTCGCAGAAGGGGGTTGAAGACAACGAGAGTCGGCCCCTCGGTGGGAACATGGGCGGCCAGCGTCCGAAGTGCCCGACGGGTCTCGTGCCGTGCGGTCGCCCATCCGCGATCGATCCAATACCGTTTGTTCATCCAGGTGCAATAAACGTTCTTGCCCTCGTAGGCGCTGACTCCGTAACCGTGCTCGTCGCTGCAAATCAGCGCGTCCCAAGCGGCGCGAAACGACCGCAAGGGATACACGTACGCCGGATCGACGAGGCGGGCCAAAGTGGCCAGCTTTTCGGCGGTGGGCAGTAGCCGGTCGGCTGCCCGCTTGCGGGCGAGGTACGCCGGCGTAGACAGCGGATGGTGTGCCCAACCGCAGTTCATGTCGCCGCGAAGCGTTGGAATCTTGTCACCGAACCGCTGGCGAAGCACGTCGAAGGGTACCGAAAGATCGCCTGTGGTCCGCAGTTCGGGCCATCGCCATCGGGCGTTCCACTCTTTCGCCAGTTTCGGGAGATGCAGGTTCGGCTTCTCGTTGTCGTCGTAGTTCGACACGAGCCATACGTCGTAAGGATACCGCTCTTCCAGCAATTTCAGGTGGTTGATCAATTGCGGTTCGGTCGAGTCGGCCGTGCTGATTGCTTTCGCGCGATGCTCGCATGTGCGGATGCCAAAGAAATGGCCCGTGCTGATGTAGTGCGGACCCGACCAAACGAGGATACGGCTCGCCTCGTCGGGGCCTTGCCAGTAGAAGACGTGCGGAACCTCGGCCTTCCAGCCAACGTCGGTGCCGGCTTTCAGCCCCGAGTTCGGCAAGAAGACCATGTTGCGGATACCCGCCTGGGCGTAAGCCGTGGCAATGGGCCACGAAATGCCGTTGTTGTCGACCATCATCATCGTGTCGGCCGCCAGTCCCCAGCGGTCGCGCGCTTCGCGAATGTAGTACGCGCTGCGGCACAACTCTTCGGTGCCGAACTCCTGGGTATGGTTGCCCGAATGGGTGCCTCCAACGCCGATAATCCCTCGGCCGACGTAGTCCTTCAATACGCGGTCGACTGTCTCCGGTGCCCGGTCGGCCGGATAATTCCGCCACCACCACTGGCCTTCGACGACGTAGCGAAACCGCGACGCCTCGGGCCAGTCGGCCGTTTGGTCGGCCAGCTCCATCGCCCTGTCGATATTGTCGGCCGTCTCCTTGCACTGCATGAACTGGGCCTGGTGCAACCCGATGTCGATGTGCGCCGACTTCAGCACGTAGAGCGTCCAGTGCCGGGGTCGCCGCCACTCGAATTCCTCCTGGCTGATCCGTTCGCCCTCCGTTGTCTCAATAATCCACTGGGTTGGAAGCGTTTCCTTTGGTTCGGGCAGCAGCAACTCGCGTGTTTGCAGACCCTTTTCGACGATGCCGAGATCGGCCCGGGCGATTTCCGCGTCGCCGCACATCACGCGAACACGCCACCTTGCGACCGGGCCGGAGCCGTTGTTCACCTTGAGAATCATCTTCTGTCGCGGCGGGTCGTCGCGCGTGACAAGCGGCGCGGCCACGATTTCGAACGCCAAGGTCCCGGCGGGCGACAAAAGGACCATGGCCGACGCAGAGACGATGGCCGACAAGATTGTCGCACGGGCGTGAATGCGCATCATCGCAGGGTTCCTCGCCTTCGATTTTCGGGTTGGTCAGGGCCGCCCCTTGAGTCCGATCTTCTCGACCGGGATCGGCTGGAAGCCGGGGATTTTCTGCCAAAGGCTCGGGAGCTTGGCGAGGTCGAGCTTCTCGGACGACCCTTCCCCGGGGAGGAACGGGAAATCGTCCAGGTTCCACTCGGCGTTGTTCTCCCGGTCGAGCCATGCTTCTTCGACGCCCTTCGAGAGCGCGAACGGTTTCTTACAGCCGATGAGGACGTTCTCTCGCATGGAGTTGCCCAGCGGCATCAGGGGGTTGTCGTCCATGATCTTGGCGAGTCGCGGATACCGCTGCCTCCAGAGCGGCGACAGGTAGTCCACCTGCTCGCACTTCGCCAGGAGGTTCCAGGAGCCCGGCTTGTCGAGGGTAATCCCCCTGGGACCTCGGGCGTCGACGTGGATGCCGATCGGCAGGTCGATGAAGATGTTCCCTCGAATCGTGTTGTCGCGGCCCCCGCCCAGCAGCACGCCGCGACCGACGCCGCCGAGCACGATGTTTCCGGTCACCGTGTCGCCGCTGTCACAATCGTCCAAATAGATCGCCGACGAGCCGGAACCGTGGTTGTTGGTGACGTCGTGGATGTAGTTCCAGCGCACGACGTTCCCGCGACTGGACCAATCGCGACCCGTATAGAAAACGCCGACGTCGGAATAGTGAATGCAGACGTCGTGAATCTCGTTCAGTTCCAGGACATGCTCGTTTCCGCCGTAGGAGACGGCGCCGGTCGGGCCATGGTGGATGAGGTTGTTGGCCACCCGATTCCCGCAACCGCCGAGGGTGATGCCGCGGCCTCCCATCCAGTCGAGTCGTCCAACATGGTGGACGTGGCAACCGAGCACGGAGCACTGCCCCGGCGTCAGCGTTTTGCGGTCTCCGCCGTAAACGCTGATCCCGTACGACGCGGTCCGAGTCACTTCGCAGCCAACCGCGGCCACGTGGGCGCCACTGAGGTTGATTCCGCTTTTGCCCATGTTGCGGACGAGGCAGTCCTCGATCCTGCAATGCAGGCAATTCGCCAGCGAGACGCCAAGATCCCGACCGTTCTCGATCGTCAGGTCACGAACGACCAAATGGGAAACACCGTCGGCCCGAAACAAAGGCTTGGGGCACAGGGTCAGTCGAACCGGCTTCTCCACGACGTCGCCCGGCGGCCAGAAGTAGAGCCGGTTGTTCTCGCGATCGAGGTAGTATTCGCCGGGACCGTCGAGCTCCTCGAAAACGTGGAGCGCGTAGAAGCGGCGTTTCGAGTCCTTGTTCCAGGGTGAGCCGATCCCATAGGCGGGCTTCACCGCCAGCCGCAGCTCGCCGGTATTCGGGTCGTAGGTCCCGACCTTCAGCGCCTCGTCGCACCAGTCGTAGCACCAGAAGCCGTGCAGCCAGACGCCGCGATCGAAGTCCCATCGCTTCGCACGATCGCCGGGGAAGCGAAAGGAACCGGGCCGATAAACGTCTCGCTGTACCCAGTGCGTCGGCTGCGATGCGCCGGCATCGATCACCTCCGTGAAGACGGCAAAGTCGTCGTTCGGCCAACGGGCCGATTGCATCGGCTGGTCGTCGAATACCACCTCTTCTCGGCCGTGAGCGCGGTGTTTCTCCGGCAACTTCTCAAGCGGGGGGAAGCCTTGGCTCTTCAAGTCGGCGACGAGGACGTGCTGCTTCGCCTGCTTCGAGATCAGCGGTTCCGCCTCGGCGGCCGAGATCGGCCGGAAATCCTCGACGACGCGTGAGCCGGACAGCCGAGTCTTGCCCGCCCCGGCCCCTCGAATCACCAGCGGTTGTTCCGCAGTGCCGCCATGCTTCGCATCGAGTGCGACGCCTTGTTCCAGGTAGTATTCGCCTTCGCCGATCCAAATCGTGCCCGGCCCGCCCTCGCGCATCGCGTCGACCGCCCTCTCGACCGCTGCCAGCGGTTCCTCTTTCGTGCCGGGGTTCGAGTCGTTTCCCGTCTTGGAAACGTAGACGTCCTTGGCGAGGGAAAGCAGCGGCGACGCCAGAACGAGAGACAGCATGGCAAGTTGAAGGATCGCTCGGCGCATGACGGACTCCAGGGGCAGGGCAAGAAGACGGAGGGCACAGCGGAAAGGCACAGCCAATCGCTTTGAGCGTCGAATGTGTAGGAGGTACAGTCTCACGTCATTCTAGCAAGGACCGGGGCTTCTGCAAGAAAGCGGGGCTATCACATTTTGCCATGGAGACGTCATCATCAGTCGTTGCGGACCCGACTCGCCAGCCCATCAACTGGCTCAAGCCGCGTCTGGTGTGCAGTAGCACATTCCCATGCCAACCCCGCGTCAAGTTTGGGTGTCTGGGTTTGCCCCGTCTCGCGAGCATTTCGCAACCGTTCTGGTTGCCGTTCTCATGCAAGCCAGTGTACGGTCCCTCGACAGGCGTTCGCAATGACCTATACGGAAATTCACATGACATATTTGGACACACCTCTCTGGCGATGGAATTGGCGATGACAAGCACGCCCCTTCCGCCGAGATGCGCCGCCGTTTGCGTCGATACGCGAGACGGCGCCGGACGCCGTCGTTTGCGCGGAGTGGCGGAGTACGCGCAGCGGAACGCGTGGCAAGTCGGGCACCAAGGGAGAACTCTTGGTCGAAGACCAGGCAGCCTTCCTGCCGCTGCCGAAGCAGCCGTTCGAGGCTCGGCGGATCGAGCAGGCATCGGCCGATTCGCAGTCGCTCACTCCGCTTCGACACGAACAGTTGCAGCGTACCGGTGCGGTATGCCCCGCTTTCCGCACTTCTCCGTTTCGTTTTCTGCGAATTTCCGCACCCTCACCGTCACGGCCGACCGGGCGATCCCGGCCCATTTCGCCGCGGCCAGCGGAAACCTCACCGACGACCAAAAGCACCGGGACACGTGGAACCTCCTGGTGGAACGGGTCGGCCGGCGGGACTTCCTCGACGTGGCCGATTCGAAGCCGGCTACCGTGGACAACATGGGACACATCGCCGGGCGCGGCCCGGTCGGCCAGGAGTGGAGACCCCATTTCGCCGTCAGGTCCGTAGGCGGTTCTCGCTGGCCTGGGACGCCGATTATGCCCGCATGGCCGACGAGCGGCTCACCGACGGCGTCTTCCCGCTGGTGACCAACGACCGCAGCCTCTCGGAAGCGGAACTGCTGTTGGCCTACAAGCGTCAGCCACAAGTGGAGAAGCGTCTTGCGCAACTGAAGAGCGACTACGAGGTGGCCTCGGTATACCCCAAGGAGGCCCGCCGCATCCAGGGCCTGCCGTGCGTCTACTTCCCGTCCCAACTGGTGCAGGCCCTGCTGGAGCGCGAGTTGCGTCGGGCGATGGAGCGTGAACACATCGAATCCCTTCCGCTGTATCCCGAGGGCCGCCCCTGTCGTTGCCCGACAACGCGGAAGCTGATCGATCCGTTCAAGCCGGTCCAACGCCATACGCTCACCGTGCCAGGCGAGGCTCCGACAACCTTAGTCGCCGACCTCACACCCCTGCAACGCCGAATCCTCAAGCTGCTAGGCGTCCCCGCAAGCACCTACGGGCGCTATCCGATCGCCGTCCCCAACTGGTCCGCTACGCACGAGCAGGACAGGGCCATCGTCGGATTCATGAAAGAGACCGAAGATCCCACGCGACGAGAGATACTCGGCAAGGCCTATACCCCCCTTTATGGCCTTCAGACGTCAGCCGGAGTGGTCTCAACGGTCACAGACTTTGCCAAGTCTGATGTGGCTCTCGACCGAGATGTCCTGATCGCTCGCGGGAGCAGGGAGAAGACGTTCACACGAACAGTCTCTAACAGAGGAAACGTCCTGCCCTATGGGCTTGGTTGGTTCGTTCAAGAGCACCGCGGGGTCAAATTGGTGTGGCACCACGGAGAGTGGCCGCCGACACACTCGTGTTTCTACCTGAAAGTGCCCAGGAAGAATCGGACCCTCATCTTGCTTGCCAACTGCGCTGAACTTATTGAGCCTTGCATAGCCAATGAACGCAGAGCTTCCACCGGAAGCCTGGGACCGAAGGGTCCGGTCCACGTCGGGTGGTCATTAGAATGCAAACATCAGTAGCAGCCCCTACTCCTTGGACCGCGGAAACGTCCTGAGGTCTCCGTACGCAACGCTCTTTTTGGACGGTTTCGTCTGCGATGAACGAGAGTAAGAGGCGACAGCACCATGGCAGAATCTCGATTGCCTTGTTGGTAGAATCACCTGGCAGGAAGCAATGCTCGCAGAGGGTCATCAAGGGACCCCGAAGCAAGGCCTTGCACACTGGCGGTCGTCGCTTGACACGGCTCGGAGGTGTTGCTACGGTGTACCGAGAACAATGTTGCTTCCAGTGCTCTCCACCCACACGTCTACCTCATGGGGAATCCGCGCCTTGGTAGACTGGGGGATCAATAGGCCAACTTCGAATGCACACCCGGAGGTCCCGAGATGAAGACCGTCGCGCTGTTTGCCGCTGCCGCCTTGTGCGCTGCGTCCGTGCTACCGGCACAGGACGCTCGGCACCCCAACGCCCCTGCCGTGAAGGTGGTCCAGGGCGGCGATCCCGGCCAGGACTATCGGCAATGCCGCCGCATGCTGGTCGGGCCGGGCATGAACGAACCTGTCCCCTATCCCGGCTATCGAGGTTTCGTCGGCTGGCAGTCGCCCATCGTGCTGCAGGACGGAACGATGCTGGTCGGCTTCTCGTCCGGCTATTGGCACGCATCCCCGCCGACCGCTTATTTCGCGGTGAACCCGACGGCCATGGAGCAGTGGAAGAAGATCGGCATGCCGACCGACGTTGACGCTCCGCGCGGCGGCCGCGCGGAGATCATCCGCTCCACCGACGGCGGCAAGACATGGTCCCGGCCCAGCGTTCTCCTGGACACGCCCTGGGACGACCGCGCTCCCAACTTCTGCCAACTGGAGGACGGCACGATCCTCTGTAGTCTCTTCACGTACCCTGGCCCCTCGGGCACCGATCTCACCCGCGACCCGGCCAAGACCCCTCTCACCGGGATCATCCGCTCCTTCGATAACGGCCGGACCTGGGAGCAGCAGCCGAAACGACTGCCCGTTCCATTCGTCTTCGACGCCACGGACGGACCGATCATCAAGCTGCAGGACGGCTCCGCGCTGATTTGCGTTTACGGCAGAACCATGGATGCGCCCTACGACATGGTCGCCTTTTGCCGCTCCACGGACCGCGGCGATTCCTGGGAACTTCTCTCGACGGTGTCCACCGACCACGAGATGTCCGAGACCGCCGTGGCCCAGCTCCCGGACGGCCGCCTGGTGCTCATCGCGCGTCCCGAGGGGGACATCGCCTGGTCACGTGACGGCGGCCGCTCGTGGACCAAGCCCGTTCCCTTCGGCATCCGCCTGTTCGAGCCGCGGCTCATGACGTTGCGGGACGGTACGCTGCTCTGCCTCCACGGGTCTTACGGCGCAGGCGGTTTCCGGGCGATGTTCAGCACCGACGGCGGCGAGACGTGGAGATGTCCCCATGACAAGTGGGGCTTCCCCGTGGACCCGTCGGTCTACGGTTATGGCCAGGCCGTTGAGCTGTCGGACGGTTCCATTTGGGCGGCCTACATTCACACCGGCGGGCATGCGACGGAAGACGCGAAGACCGAAGCCCTCTGGTCCATCCGCCTGCGCGTCCGACCCGACCTCGACGGCATTGAGCTGCTGCCAGCGCCCGGGGCATAGGAGAGGCGGTGAGGACGCACAACAGTTGGCGCTGAAACGTGTCCTTCCGGCAGGCGTGCATGAATCGTTTTGAGGGGCGTGGTATCGTTGGCCGTCAACGCAGCACCCGGTGGAGGACAGCGGATGAGTGCCCAGGGGAGACGCGACCTTCCCGCCCGGCTGGAGGGCGTTCGGCGGCGGTTCGAGGATTGGCGTCGAACGCGCAAGGTCCGCTCGCGGATCCCCAAGTCGTTGTGGGTCTCGGCGGTGAAGATGGCCGGCACGTACGGGATTTATCGGACCGCCAAGGCGTTGCGGGTCGACGACTACTCGCTCAAGAAACGGGTCGCAGTGGAAGTTGCTGCCGCTGGCGACGTGCCCGGAAGGGGCCGAGCCACCCCCCTTGGGGCGATTGCGCCCGGTGGATCGAAGGCGTCAGGCGGCGTGCCGGAAGGGGGCGTCGCGGCGACGTTCCTCGAATTGACCCTTCCCACGCGGGCTGGCTCTTGCGAATGCACTCTGGAGTTGGAGGACGCTGGCGGGGCAAAGATGCGGGGCCGCTTCAAGGGCGTCGAGTTCCCCGACCTGACGGCGCTGAGCCGGAGCTTTTGGCATCTCGATTGATGATCCAGATCACACTTCGCGCGCACTCGCACGGGCAAACTTCGGCCCGGAGCTTCTGGCAGATCGAGCCATGATCGAGATCACGCCTCAGATGCGGATCGTGGTGGCCGTCGAGCCGGTCTACGTCGAACTGCTTCGGCAAGCCGCGCAGGGTGATGTCGTGTGTAACGAACCATGCCAGGCACTTCGACCTCGCCGTCCGGATGATTCGCGAGGCGCGGCAAGAACACGGGATCGAAGATCTCATCGTCACCGTCGAACGCACCGGCAACTATCACCTCGCGCCCCAACGCGCCTCCAAAAGGTCGCTTGTTTGGGGCTAGGGTACTTGGATGCGGACGGTTGCTGCAAGCGAGTCAAGTTCGTAGGGTTCGGGGTTCAGGACTCATGGGCAGACGTGGAATTTCAAGTTCTGAACCCTGAACCCCGACCCCTGACCACTCGACTCTTGCCTCGGTCTGAGGCCCAGCCTCGCTAGGAGTCAGCGGCCACGTAGCAGACCAGCGACCGCGACTCGAGCGGGACGGTTCCATCGGGCGGGGGCGGCGGACCGTCGAGCTTGGGATAGACGTCGCGGGGGGCCTCGGCGCCCGTATTGATGAATAGGTGCCAGGGGATCTCGCGGACGACTGCCGGCAAATGGAACTCACGGGGCTCCGCGCCCGCGTGGCACATCAAGAGGACGTGATGATGGGGCGGCGCGTATCGATCCTCCCGCGGCACGGCTCCCAGCAGGCAGACGAGGCTGCGGTCCTTCCCGCTCCAGTCGACCGGCATGCCCCGGGCATCGTACCAGCTTACGTCCGGAATTTTGCCGGGCCGTTTCGGCTGGCCGGTGAGGAAATCCTCCTGGCGGACCGTCGGCTCGGCGAGGCGGAACGCGATCACCGCCCGACAGAAACGGAGCAGGGACTCGCTCTTCTTCACCAGTCGCCAGTCGAACCAACTGGTGGCGTTGTCCTGGCAGTAGGCGTTGTTGTTTCCCCGCTGCGTGCGACGGCATTCGTCGCCGGCCAAGAGCATGGGCACTCCCTGGCTTAGGAACAACGACGCGAGGAAGTTCTTGATCTGTCGCAGGCGGACTCCCTCGATGCTCTTGCGCCGGGTCGGGCCCTCGGCTCCGTAGTTGCAGCTCAGGTTGTTATTGTCGCCGTCGCGGTTGTCTTCGCCGTTATCGTCGTTGTGTTTCCGGTTGTAGCTGACCAGGTCGTTGAGCGTGAAGCCGTCGTGGGAGGTGAAGAAGTTGATGCTGTGATAGGGGAGGCGGCCGCCGGACTGATAGAGGTCGCTGGAGCCGGCCAGTCGCGTGGCCAGAGCGCCGACCATTCGGGCATCGGCCCGCCAGAAGCGGCGAAGATCGTCGCGGTAGCGGCCGTTCCATTCCGCCCAACGCGGCGTGTGGAAGGAATCGGGCCAGGGGGGGCTGGCGAACGTGCCCACCTGGTAGGCCCCGGCCGCGTCCCACGCCTCGGCAATGATCTTGGTGTCGGCCAGGAGGGGGTCCTCGGCGATGGTTTCCACGACGGGCGGGTTGGGTACGAGATTGCCGTCGCGGTCGCGGCTGAGGATCGAGGCCAGGTCGAAGCGGAAGCCGTCGACGTGGTAGTTGTGGACCCAGTGCCGGAGGCAATGGAAGATCATCTCGCGGACGACCGGATGGTTCCCGTTGAGCGTGTTGCCGCATCCGGAGTAGTTGCGATAGTGACGGCCCCCGTTGGCCAGCATGTAGTAGACGCGGTTCTCCAGCCCCTTGAAGCTAAGCGTCGGCCCCTTCTCGTTTCCCTCGGCCGTGTGGTTGAAGACGATGTCCAGAATCACCTCGATTCCGGCCTGGTGCATCGCCCGGACCATCTGCTTGAACTCGGAGACCTGAGCCCCCGGCTCGGAGCCGGCCGCGTAGCCCCGGTGCGGGGCAAATAGGGCCAAGGGGTCATAGCCCCAATAGTTGGGCCGCTTGAGCTTCTGCCCGATGCAGTCGTGGACCGGGAACTCGTGGATCGGCATCAACTCGACCGCCGTCACGCCCAGCGATTGGAGGTAGGGGATCTTTTCCACGAGCCCCAGGTAGGTGCCGGGATGCTTCACTCCGCTGGAACGAGATTTGGTGAAGCCGCGGACGTGCAGTTCGTAGATCACCGTCTCCGACAAATCCCGCCTCAGGTGCCGGTCGCCTTGCCAATCGAACTCCTCGTCGACCACCACACATTTGGGGGGGCGGATCACGCCGTCATCGGCCCCCAAAAAAGTACCGGCCAGGGCCTTGGTGTACGGATCGATCAAGCGGGCTTGGCGGTCGAAACGGTGGCCCTCCTGGGGATCGAAAGGCCCCTCGGCCTGGAAGTGGTATAGCTGGCCGGGCCGCATCGCCGGCACGAACACGCTCCACACGTCGCCCCAACGGTTCAAGTCGCGATCGAACTCGATCACTTCCGTCGGTTCGCGGTCGCTCACGCTCCCGTAAAGCAATACTCGCATCGCCGTCGCCGAACGACTGAACACCACGAACTGGACACCCGTCTCGTGGACGATTGCCCCGTAAGGTAGGGGGTGGGTGAACTTCAGAGAAGGGAGACGCTCGAACATGGCAGAACGCTCCGGCGAGCGACCGGGGACAAACTTCACTTCGCCAGGATACCACTGATTCAGGTCAACGGCCATCTCGCATCCGTGCGTGGGATTGCGGGTTGCACAAACTGGGAGAAACGGGGCGCCGATGGAAATCCGTCCGGCGGCCCAGTTCTTATAGGTCGGAAAACTGAACGAGGAAGTGGAGTGCAACAGACAAAGCCGCCCTGGGCCGCATGTCCGGCACGGTCCTCTCGTCCGGACCATTCATACGGTGGCGTCGTAGCACAGGCATCTTGCCTGTGCTCGCGATTTCACGGGCTGGAAGCCCGTGCTACACGCTTCGTGAATAGTCCGAGTTGGCGGCCATCGGCGAAAAGGACGGACCTTTGGCGAGGGCCGGCCGGGGCGCAAAGAGAAAGCGGGCGACAGTCAGGGGGGTGCTGCCGCCCGCGGGGGAAATGTCTGCTTGGTCAAACGCGAGGTCACTCCTCCTCGGTGGTAGTCGTCGACACGTCGGGCTTGAAGACTTCGTGACAGGCCTCGCAGCTCTTGTTCAGGGCCTCCACGGCGGCTTTGGTGGCCTCGAATCCCTCCGGCGTCGCTGCCTTGCTGAACTTGCGGACCGCCGTGTTCACGGCCGCCGCCTTCTCGCGCATCTCGACGCAAAGGGCCTGCCACTTGCCCACCTCGTTCGGCTTTTCCGTGTCGCCGCAACTGTCCAGGCTGCCCTGGGCGATCACGGCCAACACGGCGGCGTATCCGGCCATGTCGTCGGCGCCCTTCTGGAGCCGGCTCTCGCTACGCAAAGGCCGCTTCATCTTGGTGTTGATCAGGGGGACGGCCTTCATCAGCTCCGGGAGGGAAGCGAGCTTGCCCCATTTCAGCTCGGCAGCGTCGCCTTCCGCGGAAGTCGTGGCCGCTTTGACTGCCGCCACCCCGGCCTTCGCGGAGTCATAATCCTTGGCAGCCGCCAGTTCTTGAGCGGCCTTGAGCATTGCGGGCGCGGCCGCCTTGAACTGATTGTCGCTATCGTGGATTCCCAGGGCCAAGGCGATGAGGATGAACGTGTTCGCGTACTTGGCGATCTTCTCCGCCGAGTCCTTATAGTCTTCCTCGCTCTCCACCGTTTTTTCGAGGTCCTCAACGTATCCCTCTACTTGGGCAACCAGATCCTCGGCCGGCGCGAACTTGGAGACGGGGGGAGCCAAGTCAAGATCGGCAGCCGCCGGCGCCGGTTTCGCTTCCTCGCTCGGTTTCTTCTCCGCCGCCTCAGAGGGCTCGGCAGCCTTCGATTCAGCAGCCTTCGATTCAGCCTCAGCGACCGCCTCGGCCTCCATCTTTGGCGCTTCCTCCCCCGCAGGCTCCTCCGCTGTCGGAGGCGGACCGGAGACCTGAGGTGCCGACGGGGCGCCCGTGCCCGTCGGCTCCTGCGGCGCCGGGGCGCATCCGCAAAGCACCATCCCGCCAACCGCCAGCAGACCGACCACCACCACGGACGCCGTGAGCCAACTCCACCGAGTCGCTGAATGCATTTGCCGCTCCTTGCTTATTTCGAGATCAGGAAACCGATGTTCGACTTCGCTCTGCCACGCCCTCAGCGTTCTCTTCCTCAATGATCTTCAGCCAGGCCGAAAGGCCAATTCTGTGTAGCCAACCCGAATCTGTCAAGGAGCCCATCCTGGAAAGATAGGCAGGATGCAGAGGCACTCCGAAGCGTGGGCGGCGAACCGAGAGTCTGTCCCGAGCGGGCATTCTCGAACGACACCCCCCTAAAGGTGGTAAAACGGGCGCCAAGGGGCAAACCGCGAGGACCCGCCAAATGGCCCAAGAGCCGGGTGAGCCGCCGGAGAGGGCGTGCGTGCGACGCCTGGGCTCGAGGAGACGGAGTCAGTCGGCGTCACGACGGACTCCTCAGGCAGACCCACTCCAAGCCCGCGTAGCCCGCTTCGGGAACCACGTTAAGAGGCCGCCTTGCCGGCCCCCCTTCACGCCTCGTCCGACCTCGAGCCATCCGGCGAGAAGAGCTGGCTGACCGACTTGTTGTGGTGGATCCGCTTCACCGCTTCGCCCAACAGGGGAGCCACGCTGAGCACGTCGATTTTGGCGATGGTCCGTTCGGGCGTGAGAGGGATGGTATCGGTAATGACCACGCCGTCGACCGGCGCGTCTTGGAGCTTCTGGATTGCCTCGCCACAGAGGACTCCGTGGGTCACGGCAACGTAGATCTCTCGGGCACCGGCTTTCCGGACCATGTGGGCCGCGCCGCAGATGGAGCCGCCCGTGCTGATCATGTCGTCGCAGATCAAGGCGACCTTGCCGT
>Ga0307378_10009230_pt1 | contig 12984 bp, 10 predicted proteins | sample UN1MG_FD_202238 | JGI IMG/M metagenome (GOLD analysis project Ga0307378, IMG submission 202238) | Soil microbial communities from Risofladan, Vaasa, Finland - UN-1 | ecosystem: Environmental > Terrestrial > Soil > Coastal area > Acid sulfate soil | place: Finland: Risofladan, Vaasa | collected... | reverse complement strand
ATGGACGGGCTTTGTGTCTTTACCATCAGCGAACCAGACCGGAAGAAGTACTCGCTCAACAGCCTCTGGCTCGACTACGATGATTTCCGGATGACCGACCTTGCCCTGCTGTACGATCTTTCACCGGCCCAGTGGGATGTCATCGAGTCGCTCGACGATTTTTCGGGAAACGAGGTGATCCCGTTCTTCTTAAAAGCAAATGTCGAAACACTCCAGGAAGAGGTGCGGGGACATACCTATACCGGGCCGTATCCGCATATCGCAGAAAAACTCATATCCTTCCACCCCGGCACCCTCGGGGTCATCCAGCGCAGGATCAAAAACATCGTGCAGGGTAACCGGAAGTTCTTCCGCGAATCCGGTTCATGCGTTAGTGAAATTCTCCGGCACCTTCATGACAACAAAGTTGTCCTCATCGACATTCCCCGCATGGGTGAACGCAGCGAACTCTTCATCCTCTCGATGATCACCCGGAGGATCATGCAGGCACACCGCACATCGGCAGAGGAGTTCGGGATCGAGTCAGAACCCACCGAGCAGAAAAAAGTCCTCATTACCATCGAAGAGGCACAAAGGGTGCTGGGGGCTGGCGGTTCGAGCACCCAGATCTTCCGGGAATGTGCGATGGAGGGCCGGAAGTTCGGCGTCGGGCTCTGCGTGGTGACCCAGCAGCCCAGGAACATTGACTCAAAAGTGCTCGCCCAGATCAACACCTTTGTTGTCATGGGCCTCGGTGACCGGGGCGACCGGGAGATCATCATGGGGAGCGCAAAGCAGGATCTGAGTAAAATGGCAATCGAGATCCAGACTCTTGACCAGGGAGAGGCGATCATCAGCACCATCGGCATACCCTTCCCGGTCAGCACCCGGATCCATAAATTCGAGGATTATGTTGATGAGCTCAACAAGGAAAAGAAAACAAAAATTACCGAAGGTCTTTCAACCGGTTTCTGATTCATCCCTGCCGGGGCACGTCTGCAATCTGTGTAAAATTTTAAAAAAACCCGGCTCATCAGTTTATGTTGAGCTCATGAGTTTTTGCGCAAATGCCTGGCAAACCAGCAGGTGGGCGCGGTCCCGTTCGGATTTATTCCAGGCAACGCTGTACAAGAGGAGAAGGGCATTATCAAGCGCAGTATAAAATTCCATGTCTTCATCGTCTGCAGGAACCGTAGGTTTTGCCAGCAGGGGGGTGTCATTTTCAGAAAATTTCAGGTATGTCACGGGGTGGGGAAGTGACTGGTTATTAATGGTCAAATGTTCCTGGATAATACTAAAAGCCCGGATAAGGGGACTCACATAATCGGGATTCTCCCCATCATTCAGTATATCTTTGGAACTCTGTATGGCATCATCATAATTTCCTTCGGCGAACCGGACAAATATAACAGCTGCACGGTGCGCTGCTTCCGGACTGATATCACCGAATGCATCCCGGGTTTGCTCGATATAGGTTTTTAAGGTCCCGCCCAGTTCTTTTCCCAGCGATGCTGCCGTACCGGGAGTGCCGAAGCGGTACTTCAGCCGTACCAGCATGAGGGTGAGACTCACTGCATATAACACCTGAAGCACTAAAGCGGTCGAATAATCGATCGGAAAGGAAAAGAAGATAACGGAGTAGATGGGGGTCGTGAGGGCAACAATATCTTTTCTCGGTCGTATCCATGCAAGATAGGCAAGGAAACATGAAGCAAGGACGCATCCCATGGCAGGAACATGGAAATCCAGTGGAATGCCCAGTATCGGGAAAAGAATTGCAATGAACGCACCCCCAAACGAGAAAAAGGGAACGGCAATCTCCAGCCAGCGGTGAGATCTGTTTTTTTGTTGATTCGGGTATTCGTCGGAAATGTCCACCATGAGTATTCTCCAGAGATTAGTTTTGGAATGATCTGAACGTAGGTATCTATAATTTAAAGTATGAGGAATGTTATGATTTTTTGATTTTTCTGATGGAAACGCAGTTGACAACCGGATCTCCCGCGACAATGTACCGGCGAATTACCTGACCGATTACCTCGACCACATCGTTCACCTTCACGTTCTCATCGGAACTGGTGAACATCTTGACCGATATTTCACCGGAACGATCTGCCACACGGTACTGTGGACGGTTCAGGAACTGGAAATGTACCCGTTCCACTACACCTTCAAACCGTACCGGTTTTCCCACCATGCTCTCATTGATCATCTTGATCCGTATCGTCTTAGCATCTGCCTCATAGCGGGGCAGGATATCCGCATACTGGCTGCGGCTCATATAATTAAGACTAACAGGGATTACCAGAAGCATGAACAGCATCGGGATCAGCCACATGAGCTGGGACCGTACCTCAGGGCTGAACACGGATGCAAGGAGTAAAAAGAGGGTGAAGAACACAAACACCGCGATTGCAACGATTGATATCTTCACTTCGATATTTCCGATCTTCATCGTATTGAATATTTGTTAGTTAATCTACTTCAGTGCTGCGATCGCCTTTTGTTAAAATACGGAACCGGTTCACGACACCAGCATAGAGCACCCTACCGACGATGTTACTGGCAATTTTCAAATGATCCGGCAGGCCTTGGAATAGATCTGCATCATATCGGTCCGGGTGAGAAAACCAATCATCAGTTCCGGGTGGTCAGGTTCGACAACCGGGAGATGGTGGATATTGTGGATCATCATCAGCCTCAACGCATTTTCCATCGTAGATTCCGGGGAAATCACGATCAGTTCCCGGGTCATCGCGTCACGCACTGGTGAGGACAGGCCGACGCCATTCTGGATGCAGCGGACATTGCACACAGTAAGGATACCGACAAGCCGGCCCGCATCAAGGACCGGAAAGCCGGTATGGGCAGTCTCGTCGATGATCGTGCGTGCCTTCTGGACAGGATCGTCGGGGGAAAGAGTAGTCACCTGGTCTTTTGAGATCATTGCCTCGCGAACCAGGATCCGTTCAAGCACCCGTTTCCCATATTCGTGCCGGTGGGCTTCTGACTGTGCCTTTGTCGCGACCTGCTCCCGGTAAATCGACTTCCCACCGGTGATCATGTACGCTATCCCGACACCGGCCATGGCAGGTACGAGAAGCGAGAAGTTTCCCATCATCTCAACAACCATGATCAGCACCGCGATCGGGGCATTGGCGATTGAGCCAAAAAGCGCAATCATACCGACGATGCCAAAAACCGGTACTGACGCGAGCGGGATAATCTCCGGGTAGAGGATATGAAAGATCATGCCGACCGCACCACCGGTTGCTGCACCGATGGTCAGGCCCGGCGCAAAGACACCTCCGCTCCCCCCGGATCCAAGCGTGAGGGAGGTTGTGAGAATTTTCATAAACGGGAGAAACAGCAGGACGGTAAGAGGGACCATGGTAAAGAGGGAGAGCTGGACAAACCCGTATCCTGTACCGAGCCCGGCAAGACCGAGCATCAGCCCATCAGGAGAAATAAGGGAGAGAGCAATGACAATGATGCCGAGGATGAGCGCCCCGCTGAACGGTTTTAAGAAAAGGGGGAGATTCCTTTCCTTAAACACCCGTGCAAAAACATCTATCGTCCCGTAAAAAAATGAAATATATAAGAGCCCTATAAGGGCACAAACAACCCCGAGAACGAGGAAAAAGGGAAGCTGCCAGATGTTCCATGATATCGGCATTAACGCAAATATCGGATCGAATCCCTCGAACAGACCGAAAATTGAGTACCCGATAATCGATGCAAGAAACGAGGGGATGATCGCTTCTGATTCAAAATCGCGTATGTATAATATTTCAGCGGCAAGAACCGCTCCTCCCAGCGGCGCCTTGAAGATCGTCCCGATTCCCGCCCCGATCCCGGTCGTGAGCGCAAGCCTGCGTTCCCGTGCCGACAAATGTAAATAATCCGCAACCAGTGAGCCAAGACCAGCAGAGATCTGGGCGGCAGGTCCTTCTCTTCCCGCACTTCCCCCGGTCGAAATAGTCAGGATGGCGGTTAATGCCTTAAGAAACGGAACTCTCCGGCGGATCTTTCCATCCGTATGGAAGGCTTTTATCGCCGCATCAGTCCCGTGTCCCTCGGTTTCAGGGGCAAGGTACGTGATGAGCACCCCGGAGAGCAATGCACCGATACAGATGATCGGAAGCAGGAGAAACATATTGCCCGGCGCCGACCACTGGGCAATTATCGCAGCAGTATCCCCCTCCATCGGCATCTGGTAGTTCATCAGGTAGCCCATGAAAAACCGGGAGCCCAGTTTCAATCCCTGGAAAAAAAGAAGCGAGCCAATTCCTGAAATAATGCCGACAATTATCGCGATGAAAAGGACCCGTTTATAGGGATCAAAAAGGCGCCTGAATCGATACATATGCAGATAATACTGGTTGGGCCGTTGCCCGGAAGATTCTCTATTGGCTATTCAATTGTAGTAAGATGATAATACTATTTAGGTGTGCACGGTTTAATCTCGTTGCAGCAGGTGAGAGATTTATAAAAAAGCGTGTATGAAAATTCATAAAAAATAAAAACAGGGGCTCTGGAGAAATCATCGTTTTTCATAACGTACCTGGTAGTTTCACCCTGCCACTACGGCAGTCCCCCTTTACGATATTCGTGGAAATCCCTGTCAACATTAATTTCTATTACTTAGGCGGGATCAGGAATATCTCCAGAGCTAAACCAGGAAAATGCAGTTTGTACAGGCGATGTGAACCAGGGCTCAGCTCTTCTTTTCCTTCCTGGTTTTTTCCACCAGCAGCTGAGAACGGCTCTGTCTTTGTATCGATCTTCCGGATCACAATGCAATTGACAACGGGATCACCGACCACCATGGTGCACCAGATGATCATTCCCGGCACCTCAACCACATCCCCTGTGTTCATGTCATCAGTTGGCGCAGTGAACATCTTCACAGAGATTTCTCCGGAACGGTCACAATAAACTGAGGACGGTTCAGGAACGGGAAATGCACCTGTTAACAAGACCCTGAATACAGACGATCTGTCCAGTCATGCTTCCATTCAATATCCTGATCCGGACATTCTTCGCTTCCGCCTCATACAGTGGCGCCAGGTCAGAGCGCTGGCTCTGGCTCATATAATTAAGCGAAAGAGGAATTACCAGAAGCAGGATACGCAACGGGATACTCCACACGAGAATATTGGAATCCCCGGTAAGAAGAAATGTTCCAAATAAAAAAGGCGAAGATCCCGAGGACCGCGATCACGGAACTCGGGATTTTCTCATTTGTGGTTCCGATCTTCATCAGAAGATCGAGCACCATATATCTACTTCAGGGCTGCGATCTCTTTGCGGAACGCAATAAAGTAGATGACACCGACAAAGACCATCCCACCGATGATGTTGCCGATAGTGACAATGACTAGATTGCTTGTCCACATCGACACCCAGTTCAGACCGGCATTGATCTTTGCAGGATCACCAAATCCTTGCGTGAAAATTCCCGCCGGGATGAAATACATGTTGGCTACACAGTGTTCGAATCCGCTTGAAACGAAAGCCATGATCGGGAACCAGATACCAAAGAACTTGCCAATAAGGTCATCCGCACAGATACCGAGCAGGATGGCGAGGTTGACAAGCCAGTTGCAGCCGATTGCCTTCCAGAATGCAGAGAACTGACCAGCTAATGTGACATAGGAGACCTTACCCGCGGCAATAGCTATTGCCCTTGCGCCGAATGCGTTAACGGATACGACTCCTAATGCGTTATATGATACAAACGGACCGTTTGCCATCAGGAACGCATAAAAGATCGAGCCAATCAGGTTACCGATGTAGACCCATACCCACAGGTTCAGGACCTGCGCCCAGCTGATCTTGTGGATAAACGCTGCCATCGGGGCGAGCATTGCGTCACCAGTGAAGAGTTCTGCACCGGTTGCCACGATAATAATAAGCCCAACCGGGAACACCGCTCCCGCCATGAACTGTGACATTCCTGCACTGGCAGTACCAAATCGCAGTGCAGCATCAGTTGCCTGAATTCCAGTGCTGCACATTGTTGCAAGAGCACCACCCATGGCGATATATGCACCAGCCATGAATCCACGTAGGAGCATATTCCATTGGGGCAGGCCTACTTTGTACTTACCGGCATCACCGCACTTTGCGATGATTGCTACCGGAGGATGAAAAGCCATTTTTCAAAACACCTCTGAAACGTTTCAACCTATACCAGCAACATATTAAATCACTTTTCGTATAGGTCAATTTACACTCTTTTCTGTGTGTTATTAATAATTTTCGTATTGTTTGCCAATTAAAGGCTTACAACAAGAATATTAAAAAAATAATTAATAAGATTTGTTAACCTTATATAATTAATAATACTATTTGTTAATTATCTTAAAATAAAATCCAATTGTAAATTCCTTTATTATATCCTTTCTGGTAATTACAAGGGACGTAAATATGCCAAACGCGCAACCATGGTGGACTTTGCCTCACTGCCCGGTAACATCCCACTACCAGTTGTATCATTTGTGCGTAATTCACTGCTGATAAAAGATTCTTATGAACCAGCAATATTTCTTGGGTAGTCTGCTATTTTAACACCCGGATTACCCCACCATTTTCGATGGATTCAATAACGAAATGCTGTTCCTGAAAACGTAAAAGAAAAAGTGATAATAGACAGGGAGTAAATTTTCACACGTGGATATCAACTTCCTCTCTCTGTATCGCAACCGGGGGATGCCCCGGCAGCGGGTCGAAGATGCAGCCGAAGCCCAAAAGAGTGAATGAGACTTACTGATTCGATCCTTATCGATAGTAATGAGGAGTGGATCACGGGTAACCGGTATTTATCTGTGAAGAGTACGACGATCTCTTTGGATACAGGTTGTGCTGAATTTACAGCAATATAGAGACACTTCCATTTCTTTCAATGATAAAAAATAATAAAAAAAATTTCACCCCATGTTCCTTTGTATAATTGTATGATTTTACCCGTTTATCTCTTTACTATACTACAAGAGAATGACATGAGCCGGATTCTCAGCCTTGTACATCAATACCAAACAGTTAAACAATAAAAGGTATGAAGACAAATAATTCTATGGATAAAAACACAACGATCCTGCTTGTTCTTGGGGCATTTATCATCCTCATCCTGTTGTTTATCAATATTTATCTTGCAGGAATTTCCTGTATAATCCTCATTATCATCTTAATGACTTTCAAGATAATGCAGGATTCTACCGGCATTCCGGAGATTGTAGTAAATCTCAGGGACGATGCAAAGGCCATTATACTTACAAACAAGGGAAATGCCAGAGCAGAAAAAATACATGTGGCACTTGTACCGGTGAATATTGAGTTTGATATTTCATCACTCGAAGTCGAATCAACGTATGAATTTTCATTGAATGAGATGGTTGAAACCGTTAAAATATCGGTAACCTATCAAAATGAAAACGGCAGTCTGTTTTCCAGTTCTTCAAAGTTATCCGTATTTGAAGAGGAGTATGATCCCTTTAAACCGATGTTTCCCATGTTTAAATGGAAAGAATAATTCTTTTTTTAAGACCCCGAAAAAATTCCTGATGCCTGGAGAATAAACATTCTTTCACACATTATTTACCCCCTCTTTCCTGCCTCCCTCAGCTTCTTTACCCTTTGTTACAGAAGATCAAAGAGAGCCCCCGGTAAAAAATGCTCACGTGAATTTTGACTGCAATTTTTCATCAGGACCACAGGTGTACAAAGACTGAAATCCGGCTGAACAGACAAATATGAAGGTCACCGGAATTATCGTAAAACAGAGCAAAAAAAGGTATAAATTATTTTGGAACCGGGTTGAACACGTTCTCGTAGATCATGTCGCTGCCGGTATTGTGCAGCCGTGCACGCTCCTCTTTCTCCTCGACCATGGCAAGGAGCGGGAGTTCCATGTCAACGCCGGGCACATGACCGAACATCTTCTCGAGTTCGACCTGCTGGGCGTGCATGAAGAGCGTATTGGGGATCTCTGCAGGGCAAAGTTCCTCGCACTGTCCGCAGTTCACGCAGGAGTCCGCGATGTGGGCGAACCGGATGAGGTGGAACATGAAGTTGGGCGGGAGCTGCCCGGGCGTGACATAGGCCGGGTTCTTGGTCGTGCAGTCCTCGCAGTAGCAGATCGGACATGCCTCAATACACGAGTAGCACTTGATGCACCGGGATGTCTCTGCCATGATCTTCTTTAACCGGTCTTTGCCCTCGCCAAGTGCCTCAAAGTCGCGCTTGCGCCACTTGTCACCAAGCTTGAACATTGCGCCCTCGACTTTGCCACGGATCTCAAGACCCTTGGGGTTTGCTGCTTCGGTCGCAAGGATACCGGATTTCACGGCACTGTCCAGGAGGTTTGCACCCTTCTCGCTGCATACTTCCACAAAGGTTGCCTTACCGGCCTTTTCGCCGATGACACCCCAGTTCCCGCAGGCAAGGTCCGCCTGGCGGGGGATCTTCATCTTGCAGCGGCGGCAGTTGGACCTGCGTCCATATCCCGCTTCTTCGAGCTCGTCCATCGAGATGCCTTTGTGGCCACCTTCATACTCGATGATGAACTGGCCCTTGTCGATCTCTTCCTTGTGGACCGTGTCCGGGTCAACACCGAATTTATCGGCAATCATCCTGCGTGCGACAACCGGGCTGACCGAGCCGCCGCAGTTGACACCGATCATGACGACGTTGTCAAGATTGATCTGCTTGCGCTTGGCAAGCTCATAGAACGCCATGGCATCGCAACCCTTGACGGTCACCCCGATCTTCATGGTCTGTGCACCGTCAAGATATTTCTTGACCAGTTTTGGCATCAGAAGTGTTCCGCAGTGCAGGGAACCGGCAGTCTGGGCCAGGTCCTTGGGATCGGTTATGAGCACCGGCTGGGCATCGTAGATATCTGCACCTTTCCTGATGGCAAGAACTGCATCGACTACCTTTGATTCGAGTGCGTGTTTCCAGAGTGCGGTGACTGCACCGCCGAGTTCAGCTTTCTTCTTGATATCTTCGTCGCTGGTCCATGCGTAGAGCATATCGCCTTTCTTTGCCATGTTACTGCGCCTCCGCAATCTTCTCTATCCGCACAGCACATGCCTTGTACTCCGGAATACTTGCAACCGGGTCGAGTGCGTTGTTGGTCAGGATGTTCGCTGCGCATTCCTTGTAGTGGAACGGTATGAAGACAACCCCTTTCTTGATGTTCTTCGTGACCCGTGCGCCGATCTTGATCTCCCCTCTGCGGGTGACCGCCTTGACCATTTCCTTGTCCTTGATGCCCAGTGCCTGTGCATCCTCCGGGTTGATCTCGACCCAGCCGGTTGGTGCCTCGCGCTCGAGGTTTTCCGAGCGACGGGTCATGGTACCGGTGTGCCACTGCCAGATGCAGCGACCGGTGGTCATGATGAGCGGGTAGTCCTTGTCCGGTACTTCTGCCGGGTATTTGAACTCGATAGGCGTTAAGATGCCAAGCCCATCAGCGTGTGAGAACTTCTCCTTGTGCAGGATGGGTGTGCCGGGGTGCTCCTTGGTCGGGCAGGGCCAGTGGAGTGCTTCTGGCTTTTCGAGGCGGGTATAATCCATGCCACCATAGGATGGGGTGACTTTTGCCACTTCGACAAAGATCTCCTCGGCACTCTTGAACGGGAACTGTTTCTCGTATCCCATTGCAATTCCGAGCTCACAGATGATCTGCCAGTCAGCCTTTGCCTCACCGGGCGGGTCCTGTGCTTTTCGCCATTTCTGGACACGGCGCTCGGTGGACGTCTGTGTGCCTTCCTTTTCGGCAAAGCAGGCTGCCGGGAGAACAACGTGTGCAAGTTCTGCTGTCTCAGTCATGAAGATATCCTGCACGACCATGAACTCAACGTTCTTTAATCCTTTCTCCACGTGGTGGATGTCCGGGTCGGAGAGCATCGGGTTCTCTCCCATGATATAGACGCACTTGACCTTGCCGGGTTCGTCCGCAAGGACGTTGATTAACTTGGTAACCGGCAGACCGACTTTACCTTCGGCTATGTCGCAGCCCCATGCGTCAATCATCTTTTGGCGCATTGCAGGGACAATAACCGACTGGTAACCGGAGTACACGTTTGCGAGGGCTCCCATGTCGCAGGCGCCCTGCACGTTGTTCTGTCCACGCAGTGCACAGACACCGCCGCCCCGCTTGCCGAGGTGACCGGTGACCATCTGGAGGTTTGCAACGGATTTGACGTTGTCCACACCGGTGGTGTGCTGGGTGATACCCATGGAGTACAGGACGTTTGAGGATTCTGCCTTGGCAATCCACTCGGCGGTGGTGGCAATATCCTTGGCTGGAATCTTGGTGATCCTGGAGACATTCTCAAGCGAGTACGTATCCTTCATCACAACTTCTTTTAGTTTGTCGTAATCCTTGGTCCTCTTTGCAATGAACTCCTTGTTCTCCCAGCCGTTCTTGATGATATATTGCATAATACCGTTCAGGAGCGCAACATCCGTTCCTGAGTCAAAGGGCATATAGAGATCCGCAAGCTTTGCAGTTGGCGTAAACCTTGGATCTGCGCAGATGACTTTTGCACCACGCTTCTTGGCGAGCATGATCTGCCGCGCGATCAGCGGGTGCTGCTCAACGGTATTGGAACCCAGAACAAAGATGCATTTGGATTCACCGATATCACCAATCGAGTTGGTCATCGCACCGGAGCCAAACGCGCCGGCAAGGCCGACGACCGTGGATGCATGGCAGAGCCGGGCGCAGTGGTCGATGTTTGGCGTCTTCAGGACAGCACGGGCAAACTTCTGCATCAGGTAGTTCTCTTCGTTGGATACACGGGCTGATGAGAGACAGGCCATCTCATCTCCTTTGTATGACTTGAACTTGGAGACGATGAGCTTGTAAGCCTCATCCCAGCTGGCCTCGACAAATTTGCCATCCTTCTTGATGAGCGGCTTTGTCAGCCGATCCGGGCTGTTCACAAATTCCCAGGCATAGTTCCCCTTGGGGCAGAGCTTGCCCTCATTAACGGGAGTGCGGTGCCACGGTGCGACGCCCACAACCTTCTTGTCTTTGACAACAAGGTTGAAGCCGCAACCGGTCCCGCAATACGGACATGTGGTTGGTACGTACTTCATTTCCATGTTCTTACCTCGAACGAAAAAAATTGGGTTTAACGGTATTTAAATATAGTGAATTTTGTTCCAAAAGTGATTAATAGCGGTGGGTCGTAATTTTTATACAGGGTAAGGAATGAAAAGTATACCAGTTAATGTGATGAAAAAATTAATGGCTATTATTTGATTTGAAATTTGTTACCACCTCGGCAGCGCACTCGCACTCTATGAAACAACTACGTATTCCCCCGCTTCTTATCGATATCGTCCAAAGCGGTCTTTTGGCATGCGAAGGAATAGTTTTCGACAACCGGGATGCATGTCCGGCGTGCGGTGGAAAACTGTCCGGATACGATACAAAGAAAAAGCAGTTTGCAGTTATGCGTGAAGGAGACACCAGGCATCCGATTCATGTATTTGTGAAACGATTTACCTGCCGGCAATGCCATGCCATCTGCTTTGCCGATGAACCCTTCTACCCGGATACCCGGATTGGTTCTCCCCTTGTCGATCTCAGTACAACATTAGCAGCGGGCATGTCATTCTATCGTGCAACTGCATTCATGGCACATCTTGGGATTGTTATTGAACGCGGGACAATACGTAATTATGCCCGCAGGACATTTCCGGAAATTCCCACAAACAATCTCTTTGGGATCCATCTTCCCTTATCGATCCTTTCACTCTCCGAGCTCGCTGCACGAACCGGGGAGGGGAGTCGCATCCCAGGGGCAGAAGCGCTCGCTGCCTGTGGTTTCCCATCCGCATACCGGGCAGCGCCGGACATCCTGCTGCTTCCTGAACAAGGGAATGAGCGGAAGGAAGAGGAAGACAAAGAAGAACGGCAGGCCGATCCTCCATAATACAAAAGTAATTACCAGAGAGCCCAATAAAAGAACAAGGCTTAATTTCCACGGTTTCATCAAATCATCACCTGCAAAGAACGGGCAGGGAGAAGGAAAAACTGCAGGTCCTGCCAGCCCTGTCCTGTAAATTCTTTGGCACTATCAGAGGTATCCGCCCCGCATCGCTATCTCCCGGACTGCAAACGCGGGAAGGGCTCCGGCCACCGGCCCCAGTATTGTGTTAAGGTCTGTACCGCCAAGTTCCTGTGCAAACAGGGGTGCTCCGATTCCCGCAACGATAATCTCTACGGCACGGGATTCTGCAGCAATACGCTGCACCTGCCCGCAGATCAGCATCCGCTGTTTTTCCCAGAACTGTTTGGCGATCTGGTGTGCTCCATCATTTCCGATCTCATCAAGATCTGCACAGACCACACGGGCCAGTCTTTTGAGGGATGCCTCCTTTGTCTTTTCTTTGCGATCAGGAGCATCAACGGTGTAGTCTTCCGGAGTGATATGCCCGAGCACGAGGTGGGCATCGGCACTTCCGGCAAAATATTCTGAGCTGGTCGGCGTTTTTGTACCATCAAGGAGAACCGATTGCAGCAGGGTGGCAATATTTCCCCGCAGCATGCCGGTATAGAGAAGATATCCCTTCTGGAGCCGTTTTAGATCAGTGAAGCCCAGCAGTGATTCAAAACGGGCAAGCGGGATGATATCTGCAGTGGTGCTCCCGATATCGAGAAGAACCGCCTCCGGGTATTCTTCCCGCAGGTACGCTGCCGAAGCAAGCCAGTTGGCAGCTGCAAGCTGGGGCACGGCTCCGTCATGAAACTGGCCGTCTGTCCCGTAAAAACAGGCCAAAGGAAATGCCTTCTTTACTGCATCCACAATAAAGGAGATGCCCTGTATCTTGTCCAAAAAACAATCAGCAAGCTCCCCGCTCATTACAACCGCTGCCCTGTCATCTGGTGAAGTGACATACTGTTCCAGCAGTGACGTGATCGGCGCATTTTCCCAGAGCGGGCAGTAGTGGATATGGGCACCACGGTCATTGACGACTTTGAGA
>Ga0307378_10009229_pt1 | contig 12985 bp, 9 predicted proteins | sample UN1MG_FD_202238 | JGI IMG/M metagenome (GOLD analysis project Ga0307378, IMG submission 202238) | Soil microbial communities from Risofladan, Vaasa, Finland - UN-1 | ecosystem: Environmental > Terrestrial > Soil > Coastal area > Acid sulfate soil | place: Finland: Risofladan, Vaasa | collected... | reverse complement strand
CTGTGCGCGAACATGGTCATCGTATTCTGTTTCAAGGAAAAGCCCGTAATCCTGGTGCAGTTTGCCGCCTTGCTGGATGGTTTGCTTTTGACTCCACTTCAGGCCATTCTCGTGGCGATTGGTTTGTTTGTGGTGATGCCAAAACTGCTCAGTGCCGAAGCTGCGCGCGTACTTAAGCCAAACTGGATCTTTGCAGCCGGACTGGTTATTGCGTTCCTGGTGTTCGGCTATTTCTGCATAGTCCAGTTGCCGTACGTCCTGTTCGGTAAATGAGGAATTCAGGCAAGCTCACCAAACAGCGTAAGAGGTGAGGTTCTTGTAATTTTTACTTGCGCAAACTTGCCGGCCAGTAAGGTTGGGCCATTGAAGACTACTATGTAATCCGTCTCGGTTCGGGCAACCAACTGAGGATTTTTTTCACTGTCCGTGGAATTTAGATGTGGTTTCTTACTTAAACCCTCGATGAGAACTGTCACTTCTTTTCCCAGAAACGCCCGGCTTAGCTCTTTGCTTATTTGCTCTTGAACCGCGAGCAGTTGCATTATTCGTTTTTGCTTAACCTCGGCGGGTACGGTATCTTCCTGTCTTTTATCTGCTGTTGTTCCCGGCCGGGGCGAGTATTTGAAAATAAAGGCGTTCTTGTATCTGGCCTTTTTGACCAGGTCCACAGTTGCCTGGAAATCTTCTTCCGTTTCGCCGGGAAAACCGACGATAAAATCGCCTGCTATTGCAATATCCGGCACAATCGCTCTGGCCCTATCGAGCAGCTCCAGGTACCGGGCGGCGCTATAGTTACGATTCATCGCATGCAGGATTCTATCCGAGCCGCTCTGGGCCGGCATGTGTAAATACTTGCAGACCTTCGGCGAGCGAGCCATGACCTGCATAATCTCATCGAAGAACTCTTCGGAAGGATAACTGGTCACGAACCTGAGCCATTCGACTCCTTCAATATCACCTGCCGCATCGAGCAAGTCCGCCAAAGACCAGGTCTTTTCGCCTTGTTTGTACTTGTAAGAATTGACCGTCTGGCCCAGGAGCGTGATTTGTTTGACACCATGGTCCGCCAATTTCTTTATCTGCTCGATAATTGCTTCGGGCAGCCGGGAGATTTCAGGCCCGCGCACGTAAGGGACAACACAATACGAGCAGAAATTATTACAGCCTCGCATTACCCGGACGAATGCCTGGGCTGGGATCGACTCGTCCTCGATACCGTAAGCCGATTCGAATTCTTCGAGCGCCTGATTTTGTTCCTCAGGAGCCTTCTGGCGGATTTTCTCCGTGACTGCCAGGCTTTTCTTTTTTTCTTTCAGGGCCTTCCTGATAAGCTGCTTTATCTGCGGGATTTCCGCCGGTCCGCAGACGAAATTGACCGCCTCGTGTTCGAGCAGTGTCTCGCCGAGCCTTTGGGCCATACAGCCGATGACGCCGACCACCAGTTCGGGGCGGGACTCCTTGATGTGCTTGAGATGCCCCAGATGTGAAAGCACCCGCTGCTCGGCATGCTCTCGCACCGAGCACGTGTTTATCAAAACGACGTCGGCTTCTTTAACGCTTTCAGTCAGAATAAATCCCTCATCTTGAAGCGCAGAACTAACCAGCGCCGTATCAAGCTTGTTCATCTGACACCCGAAACTCTTAATATGTACACACAGATTACTCATAAGCTCACAAATATACAGCATTTGGAGCATAAAATCAAATCGTGTATTGTGCACGATTCGGGCAGATGGCTATCCCTGCATGATCAAAAACACGAGATAGCCGACATACGAAGCAACGAAAATTAAACCCTCCCATCTGTCAAGGACGCCTTTTTTGCCTGAAAACATTACGACAAACAAGGCCAGGCTGGCGAACACCGCAACGCCGATGTCGATATTGCTTTTCGGCTGCAAAGGGATCGGCCTGATAAGGGCGCTTATGCCCAGAATGAAAAAGATATTGAAGATGTTGGACCCGACGATATTGCCGACGGCGATATCACTGTTCTTTTTATAAGCAGCCACAACAGATGTCGCCAGTTCCGGCAGGCTTGTTCCCGCCGCGATAATCGTCAAAGCTATCAAAGACTGACTGACTCCAAGCGCAGAGGCAAGGGTTACCGCACCATCAACGACAAATTTAGCGCCCACAAACAAACCGGCGAGCCCCAGAACAATCATCAGGATCGTTTTTTTCACACCGATCCGTTCTGTCTCAGCAGATGCATCGATACTATTCTCTTTCTTGCCTGAAATATGGAATACGTAATATGAGAAAAATCCAAAACAGACCAGTAGAATCAGGGCATCTATTCTCGATAATCCCTGAAAGCTGCCGTGTATGAGTATATGGTCGTTAGCAAGTAATCCGAGCAGAACTGCGGCCGCAAGGGTCATCGGTATCTCAAACCATACGGTTCCATGAGTAACAATCAGAGGGAAAATCAACGAGGACAAACCGAGTATAATCAGGATATTGAAAATATTGCTGCCCACGATATTGCCGATTGCGATATCTGCGTTCGCCTTGATACATGCGAATATATTAACGACCAACTCAGGTGTGGAAGTTCCGAAGGCAACAATGGTCAGGCCGATGACCAGGTCGCTGACTTTGAGGGTCCTTGCAATGGAAGACGCCCCATCGACAAGCAGGTCGGCACCCTTGATCAGCAGCGAGAAACCAAGGATTAGGAGTACGTAAGTAACCATAGCATATTGATCGAAATTGAAGCTTTCTATATCAATTAGTAAGATTCATTATTTGCCTGTGATCCCGCATTTCTCAGTTTTATTATAACACTCTGGTATTGGTAATAGTATATCGAGCCTGCGATAAGGGTCAATGTCGCATGTCCGGCATTTGCCCCTGGCGGAAAAAATATTAATAAAGCGATCTCTCTGGCAACTGTCTGTTCAATTGCCGCTGAAGGTCTTTCAGCCGGTTACTCTCATCGAAACCAAGCAGGATGATCGGAAATGCGGTTTTGTTGTGCATCAAAGGCTCGTCCAGATCGACCCATTTACGGCAATATTCGCCGTCGGGCGTACCGGGGATGGGTGAGAAGTCCGCCAACATCCCGCGAATACCCAGGCTGTTGACAAAACGCATCGTGTCTTCAAGCTGCTGAATATCAATATGAGGGTGGCCGAGGATTTGATATGCTGTAATGTTTGCTGGCTCGGCGCCGGCAGCAATAAGATGCTCAACCGCCTGCGTGAGTTCGTCGGAACGGACTTTTGAGCCGGTGCGCCTCTGCCATTGTAAAGAAGCGCTTTCGAAACCCAGGTAGAACGTCTTGAACCCGGCCCGAACCATTAGCTCAGCCAGCTCTCCGGATATAAAACGAGCGTTAAGGGCATTTGGGCTTTGGAAGTTCACTTCGATTTTTCGTTTTGAAACCTCGTTCAAAAACGGAATCAAAACCTTCTCAGGCTCGAATAGCAGGGCGTCATCGTAGAACGCGATATTCTCTACACCACGCTGACGAAGTAATTCCAGTTCGGTCAAAGAATGTTGCAGCGGTCGCGGCTTGAACTTGCCGTAGACCTTCGGCACCGAACAATACGTGCAGCTAAAGGGACAGCCGTCACTGAGCTTCAGCACGCCGACATTCAGCTTATCGTACACTTCCCACAAGGCCGGCTGTTCCAGGTCAGGCTCGATGAGTACATATTCCCAGAGCGGCTCAAGATTTGTTCCGTGTATAAGTAAGTCCGCCCCCAAACTTAGTGCGTGATTACCGCAGAGTGTTACATAGTTGCCTCCTAATATGATTTTCGCCTGCGGGCAGAACTTGCGAACATCTTCTATAACTTCCTCAAGGCCTTTATACCAATAGGTCATTGTCGTCTGGACAAGAACAAAATCGAACGGCCCCTCTTTAGCCAGAAAATCCTGAAAAAGATTCCGAGGCAAGCCAAATCGCCTAAAGTATCGCGGAATCGCTTCCAGGCACTGTGGCCTTGGAGCCTGTTCGCAGTAAAATCGGCCTTTGCCCCACCGGTCGGATTCAAACTCTTTTTGCCTTGTCACAAAGGGGTCCAAACGGTCAAGGTAATCAAAAAGGTTAAAGCCGGCCTTGCCGCGCATATACCCCGCCACGCAAAGCATACCATAGGGCTTGAGCCAAAAATCATACGCAGCGAAGTCATAGACAGGTGGATTCACAAGCAGAATCTTCGGCTTCATAATTTTATGTCGTACAATTCGTTATCCCTGCGCAAAACATCAAACAACTGAATCTCTTGACGCCGTTAAGCAAAAAGAGCAAAGCTTTTTACACTTTATCTCATATCGTTACCAAAGCTATACGAGCAAGCCCGTCGAGCCCGAAGGTCCCCCTTCCTCGACGACATTAAATCCCATCAGGACGCCGAGGTTCTTGATGTCCTGCATGTAGTTGCCGTAGAACACGGCGCGGTGCAGCAGCGCCATAGTGCCACCTTTGAGTATTCCGGCGCCCCAGTCATGATACATCCTGTTGGCATCGGCAACCTTGGTCCAGAACTGGGTCCGGCAGCCGAGCTCATCGTGGGTAACCTTATAGATTTTTCCCGTGGAGATGAGCATCGTATCGAGGTTGATGAATTTGGCGCAGGTAACGTCCTGCCCGATTCGGTTCTCAACGTCCAGTGACACACCTCTCTCGCTGTCACTCTGGGTTCGTATGGTAAAAGGTAAGCGCTTTGCGCCTGGCCCGTCCATTTTGGTAGCCGAGGTGCAGTGGAAGTGTATCAGCGCATTTTCGGAGGTGTCGAAGACCGGATCGGTGATAAAACCCGGGACCCCGAAGGCATAGCCGAACATGAGCATTGTCAGCGTCGAATCCATATCCCCCTCACAGGCCCCGACCAGCCCGAGGTCGTTGAGCTTGCTGAACGTCAGACAGCCTTTGGCCGGCTTACCCATACAGCCCGAACTCGTGATTGCCCGTGCCTGTTTCTTTATCATTAAATCCTTCATCGCCAGGTAGAAGCGTGCCGAGCTGATGATTTCTTCGGTGGATGGCTCGACGATTTTCTTTGCCTTGCTGATCCAGTATTTTTTTGCTTCGTCTTCAGCAGCCTTGATATCGACTGCCTGGTGAGCCTCAACGGTTTCTTCGACAGTAATCGGAATTATCTCTGTGCCCAAACGTTCTTTGATTAGCTCGGCGGAGCAGGCTGCGGCTGTCCCCTGCGGCCCGCGCACAACGATGATACGCGTATTCCGCAGATGCGGCGCCACCCGCATCAAACTGACGACCTGGTCGATTTGGCCCCAGTCGCTGGTTGGTAACAGAATGACCTTCTTACCGGCTTTCTGCCACTGAGGAAAATACATCCAGCCGTGACCGCTGAATGGCTGTGAGAAGACCGCGGTGGGCAGCCCCACATCGATGATTCGGTCCATCGCGGCCTTCGGCGCACCTCCACCGTGGCCGGAAAGGTGAAATAGAAGCACGCCGTCGGCGTCGCCCAGTTTGGCCACCACATTGTCCACCTCGGCCGGTGGAATTAGCTCGCCGCCAATGAACTTGACATCGCCGAGTTTGCGTTCCACATCGGTCAGGTATTTATCAAACTTCGCAATCTCTTCATTAGGCCTTGACAGATAAATCCCGCCCGTTCTGCCGACATAAACCTTGTAGATTTTTACAGCGGGCAACCCGGGAGGCCATTCTCCACCGCTGGAGGCTGCCAAAGATTGACTGCCCAAATGTGTACCCAAAAGCACCGCCCCGGCTCCGGTGGCACTTACCTCCAAGAACTCTCGTCGATTTATTAAATCACTCATAATCTGGCTCCTTAATGGTAATTTTTCAAAGGTTTTTTCAAAATCCCCTTTTCCTTTTTTTTTGACGCTTTGTGTGGTTTTTTTCGTGCCCGGCTACAAGCGACCGCCGTCGGCCAGGCCAGACGATAATACAGCCCCTCGCCAGGCAAATCAAGCACGAACTTATTCGAGAGTTATTTTCGCTCAATCGGCACAAAGTTATTTTTGAGCTTGACCGGCGTCACAGGGCATCTTATTATAGGGAACAAAGAAAGTGGCTATGAGGTTTTATAAATTAAATTCCGTTATATTTTGAAAAGGCGAAATCTGTCATTAACAAGTAAGGAGACAAATTATGCATGTAAGATTGTTGATTGTTCTGGTATGCGTTGCAATGTTGGCAGGCTGTGCGAAGAAAGAGACGGAAATGACGAAAAAAACATTTGGTGACGACCTGAAATTTCTCAAAAAGTATACCGATGTAGTGCTCCTGTCGGATGCCTCCGGCGATGGTCAAGTGGCCGTTTTGCCCAAACTGCAGGGGCGCGTGATAACCAGTACCGCAGAGGGATTGTCCGGATTGAGCTTCGGGTGGATTAATCGTGAACTGGTCGCATCAGGCCAGTTCGTTGATCATATCAATGTTTTCGGCGGTGAAGATCGCTTCTGGATAGGACCCGAGGGAGGACAATTCTCGGTATTCTTCGAGGAAGGCGTACCCTTTGATCTTGAGCATTGGTTTACGCCGGCAGCGATTGACACAGAACCGTTTGAGTTGGTTTCCAAATCTAAAAATCGCGCGATTCTTCTTAAAAAGAATATACAATTGGAGAACTATTCGGGTACTGTTTTCAACCTTCGGGTTGATCGGGAAATTCGGATTCTCGAACGGGGTGAAGCCACCAAAGCTCTGGGAATAACACCGGAACAAACAGTCAAAATAGTCGCCTTTGAATCGACCAACAAGATAACCAACACGGGCTCAAAAGTCTGGGAAAAAGAAAGCGGACTTCTTTCGGTCTGGATTCTTGGTATGTTTAATCCATCGCCCGCTACAACGATTGTGGTCCCGTTTAACGCAGGTACGGATGACAAATATGGTCCGATCGTGAACGATGCTTATTTTGGCAAAGTTCCTGCGGACAGGCTGGTTGTCAAAGATGATGTGCTGTTCTTTAGCGGCGACGGACAATACCGCAGCAAGATAGGCCTTTCGCCCCAACGCGCCAAGCCGATACTCGGCAGTTACGATGCAGTCAATAAGGTCCTGACAATAGCCCAGTATAACAAACCTGCCGATGCTTTCGATTACGTGAACTCGATGTGGGAGATCCAGGACGAGCCTTACAAAGGTGATGTCGTTAATTCTTATAATGATGGTCCCGCCGAGCCCGGCGCCAAACCTCTCGGGCCGTTCTATGAGCTTGAAACATCATCTCCGGCAGCGGCCCTGAAACCGGGCAAAACGATATCCCACATACATCGAACTTTTCATTTGCAGGGCCCGGAAGCGGACCTTAGCCTGATTGCCAAGGCGACGCTGGGAGTTACGATAGCCGAAATCAAGTCGGCATTTTCCAAGTAACCGAAACAGGCAACATTTAACAGATTGCTCAATATAATCCTGTATAAGCCGGTTATGCGCGATGAGTCTAATAAATCCGTTCAGCGATTGCAGGATTTTATGAACCCCTGCACACTCTGTCCGCGTAAGTGCAAGGTTCATCGCAGCAAAGGCGAGAAGGGTTTTTGTGGCATCGGGGATAAGCCGACAATTAGTTCTGCAGGTCCGCACTTTGGTGAGGAGAGCGTGCTTGTCGGCAGCGGAGGGTCGGGGACGATATTTTTTGCCGGCTGTAACCTGGGCTGTGTCTTTTGTCAGAACTTCGACATCAGCCATTATCGTTACGGATACCGCACTACGATCGAACAGTTGGCCCAATCAATGCTCGAATTGCAAAGTTATGGCTGTTGCAATATCAATTTCGTCACTCCCACGCATGTTATCCCGGCAATCGCTGCTTCCATTGAATTAGCGAGAAGTCAAGGCTTGACGCTGCCGACGGTCTATAACACGGGCGGCTACGATTCTGTCGAGACACTCAAGCTGCTCGAAGGCTTCGTGGACATCTACATGCCCGATATGAAGTATTCAAACCCGAAAGTTGCCGAAGAGCTTTCCGCCGCACCCGACTACCCGCAAATAAACCGCGAAGCCATCAAAGAAATGCACCGCCAGGTCGGTGACCTGCGGACGGAGAAAGGATTAGCGACTCGCGGCCTTTTGGTCAGACACCTGGTCTTGCCTCTGAACCTGGCCGGCAGCTTCGAGACCATAGATTTTTTAGCAAACAAAATTAGTCCCTCAACAACCATCAACGTAATGGACCAGTACCGACCCTGCTATAAAGCCTCTTCACATCCCAAAATAAGCCGCCGACCTACCTTCGAAGAAATTGAATCCGTCCGACAGTACGCCATTAAAAAAGGCCTTAACGTCCTTGATTAGATGAATACCTAAAATAACAAACCACATCAACCCAACAGTTCGAACAGGAGCATTCTGTCCAGATAAAAACTCAATCATAGTTTATCAAAAATAAAAGCCTTCTCGCTTTGCTAAAAATGTAGATGAACTTCTCGCCTGCAAATGTCGTATGATAGCAAAGATTACTTTGGAATTTTTCAGACATTGTGACTCCGTTTATCTTAAACAGTCGATTTTCATGGTTCGCTTTAGGAAAACTAAATGAAGCTACGAAAACTATTGCTGTCGTTGTCGCTAATTATTTCGGTATCCATGGCGGATGCCGATGGTGGTGTAATGATTAAACAAATAAAGGAAAACCAGTTTAAAACGCAGACGACATCAATCCAGAGTAATTTAGTAGAGTTCGACCTGTCTTATAATTTCTCGGTGCCGGGAGAAACTCACAAGATAAGTTTTACTGTCGTGCTTCCGCAGACCATACCGGAACGGCAGAATATCCTCAGCATCAAATACTCTCCAAAACCGTCAAGGATTTTTAAGGAAAACGCAAATCGCTACGCCGAATTTGTCTTTCTCAATCCCGACAGGAAAGCAAATATAGAAATCAACATCAAAGCCGAATTGTTCAGATATGACCTGCTCACCGCAAAGAAAAAACGGCAGATAGAATATCCCGAGGACCTCCAACTCGATGATTTTCTAAAGTCGGAAAAGCACATAGAAAAAGACAATAACCTGATACAGGAACTCGCAGAGGACATAGAAGGCGAAACGGAAATAGATATTGTAAAAAACATATATGACTTTGTCATTGACAATTTGGAGTATGTCATCCTTGGTAAAAAGGACCAGGGTGCCCTCAGGACCCTGGAGCTCGGAAAAGGTGATTGTACCGAGTACTCCGATCTGTTCGTCGCTATATGCAGGGCAAAGAGCATTCCCGCCAGGGTTTCTTCAGGCTATACAATCGGAGCGGACCCGGCCTCATCAAAGCACAACTGGGCGGAGGTTTATCTGCAGGAGTACGGCTGGGTCCCTTTTGATCCTGCCAAGGGTGACATCGAAAACGCCGCCTTCCGAAACATCGCATTCAGCAGAATGAGGCCGATTTACATCTATCTGTCTCACACCCGCAATGATGAAATACTCGGCAACTATAACTTCGGCGCCTACAATTTCTGGGGTGACAGACCAAAATTTGAAAACTCAATTCACTTCAAACAACCTGCTTTGCCTTTCCAGAAAAATAACTGATTTTCAAAGAGCCTGAACGTTCTTTAGTAAACTTTGCATCGGTACTCGTAACTCATTGCTTATAGTTGATGGTCATGTAAGCATTCCTTATTCTTTAGCGCCTTGTTTGTACAACAAATCCACGATTTCATGATGGCCTCTGTTTTTCGCAAACGTCAACGGGCGATAGCCCATGAGATTCTCGGCATTCACGTCAGCACCGTTCGCAATCAGCAGCCCGACCACATCTGTCTGACCTGTAATAACCGCCCAGTGCAGGGGCGTCTGGTTGAGCTTGTCCTTTGCATTGACATCGGCCCCGCTTGAAATGAGTGATTCAACCTGTTCGATGTCACCGAACAACGCAGCATTGTGGAGAGACCGAACGGGTTTTTTATCAGGGCCCGAACGCTCACCAAAAAGACCGGAAAGCCAGTGAAATACGTTGAGAAGAAACTGCAAGTTTTCGGCCGCAACCGGCGCGTTCATTCCCATCGGTTCATTCTCCGAACCCGAGATTTGTGCAGTGAACATCGCCGCTTCTCCGAAAAAAGCCGCACGTCCCTTTCCAAAACGCATCACAACTCCCTGGAACCATCCTTCAACGGGAATTCGCGGGGTCTCAGAAGTAAATTCCCAGGCAGTCTCAGGCATAAGAGAAACAGCGGATGATGTAAAAGTGAGTAAAGGCTGCACGGCTACATCCGACTGAAAGGCCTGCCCGGTAAAGGTTGCGACCGAATCAACTCTTTCCTCGACCGTCCGGCCGTCTGTGATCGGATGACTGGCGAGCGATGCATCTGAACGTCTGAACACCATAGGTTTTCTGATCATCTCCTGTTGCCGGGTCTCGCAGGCAAAGCCGTTATTGAAACGTATACCGAAGGCCGATGACAACCTGGCGGCAGCTCCGGGAAAAGGCATGTGGTCGGCGATCAATAAGAGCGAACCTCCACCTCTGACCCATTCGCGCACGGCAGCGATCTCCTCATCTGAAAAAGCCGAAGGGGTGGGCAGGGACCAGTCTGTTACGTTACGCTCGGATAACGCATTGGCAATAACAAGAATCCGGCCGGCACTCAACAACTTACCGTTAAATGTCGATCGTAATGATGTTACAATATACCCGTCGCGCCTCAATAATTCTGCAAACGGCTTGTAGCGTCCATCCTTCGTATGGAAATTGAAATGAGCCTCATCCACCATTACAACTGGCCCTTTCCCGGAAGGATAAGCAGGATGCTCAATTACGGGCAGGAAGGAGAGGTCCGGAACCTGTTCAGCGATAGCCTGATTCGACACGAAAGCGATGAGGCCGACAAGAAAAATAACGTTCCTCATATTCAAATCTCCATAAACTCTTATGATATATCCTTTTACGTCCATTTGCCATTCCTGAAATTGGCTTTGTTTTTTCAAATTCCTTTTCGCAATACGCATCACGCGTTACTCAATACGAAATAAATTGGCTTTGTTTTTTCAAATCGCACCCATTCAACTCGTTTCGGATTTCGTATTTCGAGCTTCGGATTTCCGGCCAAAGGCTGGCGTTTGGCTTTGTTTTTTCAAATTAATACGAATTTTACTCACTATTTTGCCTCATTTTGACGTGCTTTCTGCCACATTCGGCGTATTTTCGCACATCTTGGTTGTGGTTTTGTCTTGAAAATTCCTGATTTTGAACATTTGATATTGTTTCCTTCGTAGGGGTCCTGTGGAGGATTTAGGATTTCGTACTTCGAATTTCCGGCCAACGGCCGGCATATTGGCTTTGTTTTTTCAAATAAATCACAATTTTTTATCTCTAATTTGCCTCTTTTTGACGTGCTTTCTGACCAATTTGGCTTCAATTTTTGACTTTTTCATTGTAATTTTGCTATTTACACTTTGATATTTGATTTGGATCCATCCCCCGGATTAACGATTTGCTATATACTCGACATACGACATACAATATACTACATGCGAGGCAAATTATATCAAATTAGCCGTTAAAAATCAAGCAAATTCGGCCTTTTTATCCAAAATTGTCCTTTATACGGCCCTTTCATTGCTGGTTCGTATTGCGTGATGCGTATCGCGTGCTGTGGATAATCAATTACAATAGTCAATAGTCAATAGAAAATAGTCAATGACAAGCCCTTTTTCCTTGTTTAACGGGAGACGGCATCTATAATTGAACATTGCGGATATGATAGCTCTGAAGCGGCAACGTCGTAGTTTGTGCTTTCTTGATTTATGCCGAGAGGCTTGGGATGTTATAAGGAAACCATATATACATTGTTATCTCAAAATGATAGTACACGGTAAATTTGATAGAGCACCCTTCGTTGGGCGTAAACGTGAACTCGAAATGCTTAAGAAGCATTTTGGGCAAGGAAATAGAGTCGCCTTCATTGTCGGTGAACGTGGTGTAGGCAAAACATCGCTAGCCTTCATGTTTGGCCATTTGCCCGAGTCTACTAAGCTGTTCTCAGGTGGCTGGCAGCATATTAGCGCATCTCCATTGATAACCATGGAGGATTTATTGCCACGAGCACCAAAAAAGCCAACATTATTTGTCTTTGACGATGTCGATTTCATCGATCCATCTTTCCTTGAATTTATTAGAAGGGCACCAAGCAAGTATAAGTACTTAAACGTGATTGTTTGTGGCACAGGGCCTATACCTATAGACCTTAAGGAGGCCTTGACAATTCGCCTTGGTGGTCTAACGCAAGAAGAGTTCTTTAAACTCATTGAACATCGATTAACACTCTCGGGGAAAGATCGCATATATGCTCGTCAGCTGTTTGAATTAGTTGCCGGGCATCCACTCTATGCAAACCTTGCAAGCACTACTATTCAGGACCTTGTTATAACTGTCGAACAGTTCATAAATGGCCTAGGCGAATTTCGCCACTCAGGAATTCTTGGCCCTGATGGCCGTCCGTTCACTAGAATACCTAGATCTGTTCAGGTGGACGTAGTTAATACAAATGCAGAACTACTTGAGAAACTTCGTTACAATCCAGACCTCTTCAGAGATCTTACGCCCCGGCGTTTTGAGGAAATCGTAGCAGAACTATTATCACAACAGGGCTATTCGGTTGAACTAACTCCACCGTCACAAGATGGCGGCTTTGATATTTGGGCGGCAAGGAAAGATGGATTGGGTCGCTTTCTTTTCCTTGTGGAGTGTAAACAGTACACCCCTCCGAATAAAGTTGGTGTATCAATTGTTCGGTCTCTGCATGGTGTCGTTCAGCAAGCCCAGGCAAATGCTGGAATCGTTGTCACATCATCTTTTTTTACTCGTGGTGCAAAAGAATTTCAGCAACGTGTTCCATATCAAATGCAACTAAAAGATTATATAGAAATACAGAATTGGCTGGGTGTTCTTTAAAGTGAAGGAGAAAATTAGGGACGACAGCCACCTATTATTGACTCCAGTTTAGATAACGAGACACATATCAAATCCTAAGAGGTATTTTGGTGTGCTGTATAAACGAACGCAACAAATCAGACCGTTTCCGC
>Ga0307378_10009227_pt1 | contig 12985 bp, 19 predicted proteins | sample UN1MG_FD_202238 | JGI IMG/M metagenome (GOLD analysis project Ga0307378, IMG submission 202238) | Soil microbial communities from Risofladan, Vaasa, Finland - UN-1 | ecosystem: Environmental > Terrestrial > Soil > Coastal area > Acid sulfate soil | place: Finland: Risofladan, Vaasa | collected... | reverse complement strand
CACACTTGAAAAAGTGTGCTGTTTAATTTTAACTACGATTCCCGGGGGAAAGTGTAGAGGGAAAAAGTGTGGATAGTTCCCGGGGGAAAATGTAGAGGGAAAAAGTTTGGAGTTAGCGTTTACTTTTTAATTGGAGAGGGAAGTGGGGGGAGGGGGGGAAGAGGGAAACTAATTACACGGAACAAGATTGTAACCAATACTTTCCAATTCCTTTTTTAATTCCTCATATTCTCCATCTCCTGCTGGTCTGCATTCTTCCATGAAACTGATAGATGCTTCTCCGTGCTGCCCCACATGCATATAACTTGATATATAAGCACCAACGGAAACTAACTCATCTGGAAAAAACGCAATACATTCTTCTACAGGAAACATTTTTGTTGCAGGTGTTATTTTAAATATTACTCTGGTTTTTTCTGTATCTTGTTCCATTTTCAATTGCTCCTTTTTTTATATTCTATTTTAATATCTTGCCTAATTTGCTCATTGCAACATTTTCTGCTTTTTTTGTTTTTATCCATCTTTTATAACTACATGGTTCTCCAAAACCATTTGGATAAAATATACCATTAACAGTTTTAGGACTTGTTACGCTTGCTATGTATTTCTGATATTGCTTCTCGTATTTTCTATTCAATTTTTATTCTCCTGTTTTATGATATAAATTATACCACACATTGCAATATTTGTCAAGAGTTTACCCTTGACAAATTTAAGAAAGTATGATATAATTATGCATATTAAAATTAATAGGAGTAATAAATGAAAAATTGTACAGATATGCCGTTTGTACCTTTTATAGATTGGTTGCAATTAATGTTTATATATCTAAAGCTAACCAATCAAATAAATTGGAATTGGATTTTTGTAATACTACCATTTATAGTTAAAATTGTAGTCAGAATTATATCGTCTGTGTGGAAGGAACATCTTACATGAACAAAAATGAAATAAAAGAACTATTTGAAGAAATGGAATTTTTAAATCCAGAAGCTCTCACAGCGGATGGTTTTGATGATTGTATAATAGGCATTGTTGATGGTGCTATCATAGATAGTCCTATTTTTATCTACAGTGTTACTAAAATTATAGAATCACTCAGTAAAGATATGACCCCGGATGAGGCATATGAGTATTATGACTATAATATACGTAGTGCATATTTTGGAAAGTACACGCCACTTTTCTTAATGGATTATTAAAAAGGGCACTTGACATAAATGAAAAAGTATGGTATAATTAATTATTATGAAAAAAAATAATAAACCCAACCCGGAGACTTATGTGCGTAAGCACGAGATTGTCCCAACTGAAAAAGGTTTTAAAATAATTCCAAGGATTAAAAGCGTACCCGAAGTAGAAGTTAAATTAACCAGTTATGGTTTTTGGGAAATTATAAAACCTGAAAAACCATATGACTATTGTGATTTAATTCCCCTATATAGTTTTGGAAGACTAGTTGACACTTGCACAGACTATATGTATTCCGATTGGGCTCCAGCACCAGAAGGAAAACCTGATTGGGTACACCCTGCGGTGGAGACTTGGGCAAAGAAAAAAACAGCAAGCGCAATCAATCATAGAATACACGACATTTGGGAACAGAGATTAGATACCATTGGCTCTGGAATAAGAGAACTACATAAAAAGTTGTACTCTGTTTCTGGTGGTGTTGGTGCATGGCGGAACATAAGGAGAGCATTTGCTAACGGAGATGAATATCTTTTAGAGGATGCTTCAAATTATCATGCGGCTAGAGTAGCTCTGTTGTGTGATGATGAATTTTATGCTAGAGGAAGTGAGCGTCCTGACTGGATGTTATCTTTTGCCTTTGACGATAAGAAATATACGTCCTTAACAAAAACTCTTATGAATTTACCGAGAGGACTTGCATATTTCGATTATCTTAATTTAAAATATATAAAACTTCCAGAAACAGTAACAAGTCGCTTAAAATTGTTAGCGTATATTTATTTGGCAAACTACATAACCGGAAGTTTCTTTCGTGACGAAGATAAAGAAAAAGCATTGCAAAAAGTACTATTAAAATCAAGCGACCAAGATATAAGAGAAGCCGTTAAATATATGTGGAAATATTTTCCTAGCGAAAAAAGCGGAGACTTCAGAAGGCTTAGGGAAATTAAAAGGGCTTTGCAACTGATATTTGATTATCAAGGAAATGTTGGGAACTGGAATATTCTAGGTCTTGCAAAAAGAAGTGAAGTATATCATCACAATATTGAAGTACAACGTAGGGCACAGCAAGAAGAAAATAACAGAAAACGTGCCAAGAACGCAGAAGAATATGAGAAAATAAGACAATCTAATACCGCTTTACCTCCGATTCCGCTGCCGGACAGCGAACACATAACATTCTTGAATACATATAAAGCTGTTACAGATGAAGGAATGTTAATGTCACATTGTATAGCTCAGTATGCAGAAGGAGCTGTAAAAGGGAGTTCGTATTTGTTCCATATTGATTATGAAGGAGAAATGGCTTCGGTAGAGGTAGTTCCAGAGGGATACGTAAGCCAATCCTATGGCATAAGAGATTCTGAAAATGTTGCAAGTAAATATGGTCGCAAAGAGTTGACCAAATGGGCTAAAAAACTAAATCAAAAAGGAAAAAAGACTATTATGGTAAAAGAACCAGCACTCGAACTCGAAAGAATTCCATTCTAAAATGAAACTTATACATTGTATTTTTTGCAAAGATATATATAGTGTAACCTATGATATAAAAACTTGTTCTTGCGGAAGGACTAAAGCTTTGTATATTGATGCCCTTAATATTATATATGGCGGGGATAGTGCTGTTTGCCTAGGAATAGATAATAACACCCTCGATATTGCTGAATATAGGCAGGTACTTGATGATTATGCTGTCCATATTGATGCATATCTCTGTGCTTTGGCTTGCGAATCTACCATTAAAATAAAAAATTTAGAAAAAATGACAGAAAAAGAAATATTTAGTCTATATGCTAAGACAAATATAATTCAAAAGAAATTTGAAAAGACCAAGAAAATGAGAGCAGCAGGATTAAGCAAAATGATATATTCTATATGCAAAAGATTAATGAGAATCGAAATAAGCAAAGCCGATTCAATATATCTTAGTCCTCAAACCGAACTCTGGTATAACGACTATTCTTTTAGAATACTAAATCTATCAAAAAAATTAGCTATTATAACGGGGAAAAATACACATTTAGATTGGTTCGATGCTTTACTAGCCATATCCTATAGAAACTTAACTGCATTTATAGAATGGGAAAAGATTGATGATGAAATAGAACTTTTTGATAAAGTCTCATCATACCTTACAGAACTTGATAAATTAGAGAACGAAGAAGAGGAAAACAATGATTAATAATTATGAAGAAACAATGAATACGGATTACGAAAAATCAGTAGACCTGAAAGATATCGCTTTTATGATTGAGAGCAATGAAAAAGTATATTATATAAAAGATATAAAACTTGGAACAGAGTATGATGTAGTAAGGTTTATGATACGCAAAGGAATCAGCAGTTCAAAAGCACATAAACTTATTGACAAAATGAAGGAAATAAAAGAATAAACATGGAAAAATTTGATTATCCAACTGACGATGAGGCTAAATCAGATTTAGATAAGGCAGAGCAAGACGCTTTACAGAAAAAATGACTTTGATAATACCCTTGACAAAATTGAGAAAGTGTGGTATAATTAATACTTGGTTAGATAACCAAAGCAAACCAGAAACAAGCAAACCTTTGCCAAGTTTAAGTTTGCCTTGGGAGTTTAACCCTTGCCGATATAGCAAAACGGCTAATGCGCTCTCTTCATACGGGAGAAGGTGGTAGTTCGAATCTACCTATCGGTACAAAAAATTTATAGGAGGAAAAATGATTCCAATTTGGATGTTTGTCGTAGCTACAGTTCTTTATATATTGCTCTGGCTTAATCAAGTTCGCATTAATAGTACAATCAGGCGAAACTACGACGATATAACATTTGTTTTAGGATGCTATGTAGCTCGATACGGGTCTCTTAGCAAAAAACAACTTGACAAAATAGCCACACTTCCGGAAAATTAATTTAATTAAATTAAATTATATATTATGTTCACAGGCAGTACCTCTTTAGGGCGCTGCCTTTATTGCGTTTATATATTGAAAGGAGAAATATGTTTTCCCATGATTTTTTAAAAGACTTTGTACATACTATACAACAAATAAATCCTGTTGACATAGAACTTATGGTAGATAGAATAGAAAAGATAAGACTATGCAACGGAAGAATTTTTATATTAGGAGTAGGAGGAAGTGCTGGGAATGCGAGCCATGCCGTTAATGATTTTAGAAAACTAGTTAATATAGAAACCTATGCTCCTACGGACAATGTATCTGAACTGACAGCTAGAACAAATGACGAAGGATGGGGCACTGTTTTTACAGGCTGGTTAAAAGTAAGTAAATTAAATAAAAATGATGCAATTCTTGTACTCTCTGTTGGCGGAGGAGATTTAGAAAAAAATGTAAGTGTAAACTTAATAAATGCCGCAAACTATGCTAGAAAAGTTGGCTGTAAAGTTTTAAGTATTGTTGGCAGATACGGCGGAGAGGTTGGAAAAATGTCAGATGCAAAAATACATATACCTTTATTGTATGAAAATTTGGTAACACCAATAACAGAATCGGCACAATCAGTTATCTTGCATCTTTTAGTATCACACCCAAGATTAGCAAAAAATCCTACAAAATGGTAAAGGAGAAAAAAATGATTGAAATATATGCTGATGGAGCTGATTTAAGTAGTATAAGAAAACTAAATCTTGATTCCGAAATTAATGGTTTTACAACTAATCCATCCTTATTAAAAAAATCAGGGATTGTAGATTATAAAAATTTTGCAATAGAAGCAATGAAAATTGTTACAGAAAAACCATTTTCTTTTGAAGTTATTACGGATAACCTTTTGGAAATGGTATCACAAGGAGAAGAAATATCAAAGTGGGGAGGAGATAATATTTTCGTAAAAATACCTATAATTAATACCAATGGAGAATTTACTTCTGACGTTATAAGCACACTAGTATCAAAAAATATAAAGATAAATATAACAGCAGTTTTTACTCTAAATCAGATAGACCACGCAATAAATGCTTTAGGAAGTGGTACCGGAATAGTATCAATTTTCGCAGGTAGAATAGAAGATACGATGATTGATGCTTCCTATCATTTTGAATGGGCTAAGAAGAGAATTTTTAGTAAATCTTCTAACGCCAAACTCTTATGGGCTTCTACCAGAGAAGTATTTAGCATAATAAAAGCAGAAAATTGTGGTGCGGATATTATAACAATACCGCATGATATATTAAAAAAGAGAAAATTGGCTAATAAAGATTTAAAAGAATATTCAATTGAAACCGTAAAGCAATTTTATAATGATGCGGTAGAATCGGGACTTGTAATATAATGGCAAATCTCGTTACAATTTATTTTTCAAAAGACAGACCGCTGCAATTAGACTTAGCTTTATCATCAAACATGGTGTGTTCAACAGATTGGTTTATGCAAAAAGAAGTAGTTATATATAAAGCATCAAACAAGAAATATGAGAAGGCATATAAGCAAGTCAGCAAGGAAAATACACAGAGAGAATTTATAAAACAAGGAGAATTAAAAAAAGATATTCTCAAATCCTTAGATAAAAAAGAATATGTCATGTTTGTAGTTGACGACTGTATTTTTACAAGAGAATACTCCATTGAAAACATAGTATCTCTAATGGAAAAAGAAACCTACTCAAAAGAACTAATAGGATTTTCCTTAAGACTAGGAAAAAATACAAAAAATTGTTATCCGATAGGTAAAGAAAATAAAATACCAGATTTAGTTTCTGTGAAAAATAATATGCTTATATTTACTTGGTTAAAGGCTGGGTTGGGAGATTTTTCATATCCTCTGGAAGTGTCCAGTTCTTTATACAGAGTAAAAGATATACAATGGCTGTTAGAAAAGGGAGAGTATGATACTCCTAACGCATTAGAATCATTATTATATGCTAATCTCGGACAATTTATAAGCAGACCCAAGTTGGCTTGCTATGAAACTTCGGTTGCTTTTTGCAGTCCTTTAAACAAGGTTAATGTAGGAAATACCAACCGAGCGTTAGAAGACCCGGAATATTCAACCGATAACTTATTAAAAAAGTACGAATCCGGAAAAAGAATATGTTGGACAGATTTTTATCATTATGTCCCCGACGGTTGCCATCAGGAAATAATTCCGAGACTCATTAATGTTTATTGAAAGGAGTAATACTTAAGTGAAATATTTTATAGCTGGCGGGGCTGGCTTTATAGGTTCAGAATTAGCTCACAAAATATTGGAAAGAGGAGATGGTTCCAAGGTTGTTATTTACGATAATTTCTCTACTGGTAAAAAAGAATTTCTTGCTGATATAATGGGCAACCCAAATTTAGAAATAACTATTGGGGATATAAAAAACATTGAATTTCTTACGTTCACTATGCACGGTTGTGACGCAGTATATCATTTTGCTAGTAATGCTGATATTTCAAAAGCAATGAGCGACCCCACAATTGATTTTTGGGAAGGCACATACTTAACCCAAAATATATTGGAAGCTATGCGGATAAATAAAATAAAAAAGATTGTTTACGCAAGTGGCTCGGGGGTATACGGCAATCATCTTTTTGAAAGTATAACAGAAGATACAAGTCCAATGTTGCCAAATTCCACATACGGCGCAAGCAAAATGGCTGGGGAAGCGCTGATAAGTGCATATTGTAACATGTTTGATATGAAAGCAAGAGTTTATCGCTTCGCTAATGTAATAGGTAAGAATCAAACACACGGAGTTATTAGTGACCTGATAACTAAACTTAAGAAGAATCCAAAAAAACTCACTGTTTTAGGAAGCGGCAGGCAATCAAAAACATACATGCATGTAAGCGATATATTAAATGCAATATATTTAACAGAAGGCGGGGATAAAGAATATGAATATTATAATGTATCTTCTGAAACAAATATAGATGTAAAAAATATAGTTCATATAATTTTAGAAGAGATGAATCTGGCTGGAAAAACAAAAATTATATATGGCGATACTGATGCTGGCTGGAAAGGGGATATACCTTTTGTTTATATGAATGCTGACAAACTCACCGCCGAAGGCTGGCATTATGTTTATGCATCACGACAGGCAGTAAGAAAAACAATAAAGGATATTCTTAATAAAGAGAGGTAAAGGAAAATATGGCAGAAAAAAAGAATTTATCAGAACTAGCAACAAAATATGGTACAGATAAGCGTCCCCAAGACCACAATTATACTCCGATGTATGAAAGAATGCTTGGTACTATTGAAGTAAACTCTCTATTAGAAATTGGCTTGGGTAATGGCGCATCTTTACGTATGTGGTTAGATTATTACAGAGGTAAGGATATTTATTGTATAGAGCTTTTTGGAGATGAAAATAAAAACCTTTGGGAAGAATCAGATGGAATTATAACTGGTCTTAACTTAATACCCGGGGATTCTACTTTAGCTGAAACATGGGAAATTGTACCAAATAATTTAGACGCAATTGTTGATGATGGAGAGCATCACCCGGATATCCAGATTGCAACTTTTATGCAAGGATTTAGTCATTTGAGAAAAGGTGGCTTATATTTTATAGAAGATTTACATTGCAATTTTACAGAACTTTACACTGGCGGACATGACATCTTTTTCCCTTGGCTATTTGATTTAATAATTAACCAAGAAACGCCAAGTCTAAATTATGGTGGGAATTTCTACTTAGCCACAAGAAGCATGAGTGAGCTAGCAAGACAAATTTATTCATATCACATATATAAATCAGTTGCTATATTTGAAAAAGCATAAAATGATACAAGACAAAGTTATAATAACAGGTATTTCTAAGGGATTAGGAAGAGCTGTAGCAGAGTCAATTCCAAAAGAAAAAGTTATTGGTATTAGCAGAACTACTCCAAAAAATTATACAGGTGAATATTTTTTAATAAACATAGCAAACTATAATAGAGTTATAGCTCTTTTTGATACTCTCTCAAATTATTTAGAAAACAAAAAAGTAGCATTGGTACTTTGTGCCGGGACTGTTGGGATAAATGGGGGAATCCTTGATTCTCCCCTAGAAGATTGGGAGAAAACAATAAAGACAAATCTCCTAGGAAATCTGGCGGTAATTAAGTCGCTTATTCCGAGCATGATTAAAACTGGTTATGGTCGAATAGTTTTTTTAGCTGGCGGAGGAGCGGCATACGCTTACCCAAAATTTAGTGGGTATTCTCTCTCCAAAGTTGCAATAGTTCGAGAAGTAGAAAATCTAGCAGAGGAACTAAGGGATAAAATAGAAGATTTTTCTATTATAGCTCTTGCTCCGGGCGCAATGGAAACAGATATGTTAAAAAGAGTAAGGGAAGCTGGAGCAGAGGTAAAAACAACCGTAAATATAAGTGAACCTGTACAGTTTATTAACAGGTTCTTATCAATGGAAAAAGAGGAAGCATGCACTCTCTCAGGAAAATTTATACATGTAAAAGATGATTTAAACACTGAACCATTTTTTAATAAATGGTTACTAAGGAGAATTGAAAAATGAAATTCTTGGTTATAGGAAATGGAGCGATAGGAAAAAAGAGGATAGATGCTCTTATTAAGTTAGGCTGTAGTAATATTTTTGTTTATGATAATATACTTTCAGAAGATATTTTTGAGTATACTGTGGTTATTACGAATGAATTAGGTTTTAATAAAATACAAATGATTTCGGCTGATAATGATATTTTCAAGAATAGTCCTCCAGATTGGGTGTTTATAGCAACTAGTCATAGTGCAGCTACGGAATGGGCTAAAGTTGCTCTCCAATGGGGAAGCAAAGTGTTGGTAGAAAAACCACTTGGAAGAAATTATCAAGAAACACAGGATATATGCTCTTATATAAAATATCCCAACCAGTTATTTGTTGGTTTTAATTATCGCTTTTATAAAGGAGTTAGATTTTTATGTAGGGATATAGAGGAAAATAAATTTGGTAATATAATAAGTATTAATGTGGTTATAGGTCATGCTGGTAGCCCGGAAGATAAACATTCTTGGAAGCTAAATAGCTTTGATGGCTCTTCCGATTCCCTACTAGACCCGGGAATACATGTTCTTGACATATTAAATAGTTTGTTTCCAAATAAAATCAAACCTTTAGGCGGAAAATACTGGAGCGGTTTTTGGGATACAGGAGTAAAGGAAGAAGTACACATGCTATATACTGCTGGCGATAGTATTATAAATTTTTCTAGCTCTATTGCAAAATGGAGGAATACTTTTAGCATTGAAGTAAACGGAACTGACGGATATGGTTGTTTAAATGGAAGAGGCGGAAATTACGGAATACAAAGTTATGTAAGAGGAAAGCGCTGGGGCTGGAATAAGACGGAATCACAAAGAGAAAGTGAAAGGCTTGTTTCAGAGTCTGATTGTTCAGATTCGTTTTTAGTAGAAACCGAATCCTTACTTAAGGGTTCTAAATTGAATTGTACTGCTACGGAAGCTCTTGCAACTATGAAACTGTATGATGAGTCTATAAGGATATTACAATGATAATAACAAGAGCACCCCTGCGAATAACTTTCGGTGGAGGAGGAACTGACCTACCATCATATTCAGATAAGTATGGCGGTCTTTGTGTGGCTGCCGCTATAGATAAATATGTATATGTTGCTATCAACCATTCTTTTACGAAGGGAATAAAGCTAAGATATTCAGAAGAGGAAAATGCAGATAGTGTAGATGATATAAAACATCCCATAATCAGGGAAGCACTTAAAAAAGTTGGTATAAAGGATGACCAGTTGGAAATTGTTAGTGTAGCCGATGTGCCTTCAAATGGTGCCGGGCTTGGTAATAGTGGTGCGTTTACAGTAGCTTTGTTACACGCTCTTTATGAATATTCCGGTGTAGAATCTCAGAGCACAGTTCTGGCAAGAGAAGCTTGCAATATAAACATCAATATATTAAAAAGAGCACAAGGCAAACAGGACGAATATGCATGTGCTTTGGGAGGTATTTCCTGTTTGCAATTTCCTGCGATTACAGAAAAAGAGCCAATATCGTTTATAAATTCTACATTATATCTTTCTTCAAAAACTATTTTAAACTTACAAAAAAATCTAATGCTTTTCTATACAGGATTATCTCACAGCAGTCATGATATTTTAAATCATCAAAAACAGGAGACTCTAAAAAACAATAATTTATTTATAAAAAATTTACATAAACTAAAAAGACTAGGGATAAGAGCTGTAGAATATTTAGAGACTAATAATCTTGATTTATTTGGTGAACTTTTAAACGAACAATGGGAAAACAAAGAACAAAGAATGCCAAACCAAAACACACATTTAAGCAACATACATTACGACTTACTATATAATGGAGCAATAGGTTCAAAAATAATTGGTGCTGGTGAAGGCGGCTTCTTTATGGTGTATGCGAAAGACAAAGAAAAAGTAAGAACATATATGAAAAAGACTGGTTTGGAAGAATCACATTTTAATTTTGATTTCGAAGGTTGCAAGAGGATAGTATGAGAAAAAAAGTAACGATTGTTATCTCAAACTATTACAAGGGAGACTATATTCAAGAAGCTGTTGAAAGTGTTCTCAACCAGACATACAAAAGTTTCCAAGTAGTTGTGATAGACGACACGGACGGAAGAGACGGGATTCGAGACCGTTTAGATTACTATTTTAATGCTAGAAAGATGAATATATATTTATATTATAGTAATAATATTGGTTTATCAGCTCTCAGAAATTTGGGTGCTAAAAAATCTGAGGGAAAATATTTATTGTATTTGGACGCGGATGATAAATTACACAACCAGTTTTTAGAAAAAACTGTTGATATCTTGGATAACTCTGATGAACAAACGGCATTTGCTTATACCGATACTCAGCATTTTGGCTCAGCAGATACTTGTTGGATACAACCCGAGTATGACTTCAATCGTTTATTAGATAACAATTATATTTGTAGTTGTTCTTTAATTAAGCGTAGCGCTTTTAATTTAGTTGATGGTTTTGATGAAAGAAATTTTAACTATTGGGAAGATTATGAGTTTTGGATTGCGATAGGAGCTATGGGTTTATACGGAAAACATATACCTGAAAAATTGTTTTATTATAGAATTCACTCAGAATCTGGAATGCAATCAAAAAGAAATAGTATTTTGTCTAACCTATATAAGGCTTATATTATAAGTAAGTTCCCGGGTCTATATTCTTCGGATGTCTGTACTATAGCAAATACTATTATAAAAACATACCCCGGCGATATTATGAGTTGGACACCACATAAGCAAGAAGAATATCTGAAAGACGAAGGGTTAATTTAATGAGAAAAATAATTATAACAATGGGAGGATACGAGCAAGGATGGTCACGACATAATGACGAGGGTGTATTCCGTGATTATCAAAAAGAAGCAGAACGGTTGATAGAATCTGCCAAACCTTTTGGTTTTGAAACAATTATTTACGATAACAAGTTTATAGAGAATCTTCCTTATTATGAGGAGCACAAAGATGTTTTAACAAAAACCAGTTTCGGTTTTTGCCATAAAGCCATATGCCTATACGAGACAATGGCTTGTATGGAAGAGGGAGATATTGTTTTTTTTGTTGACAGCAATCACGTTGTTGCAAAATATCCGGATATTTTCATAAACATTGCGGTTAATAGTGGATTTTTTGTGAGAAACCATATTTGGAACATATATCCAATTAAAGATTGGTGCAGGCGTGATACTTTTGTAAACATGGGTTTGGATGAAGAAAGATATTGGGACGCAATCCAAATGCAAGCTAACATTGTTGGTTTCTGTAAAAACGATTTATCAATGAAGTTTGTTACTGAATGGAAAGATTGTTGCTTAGACTATAATATAATGTTTGGAGAAGGAAAATATCCAAATTTTGATACTTTTAAAGAACATCGCCATGACCAAATTATATTTTCTCTTCTTGTAGAGAAATACGAAATACCGTATTATCGGCGTACAGAAAACGCTTGGGCAGAATATATTATACCCGAACTCAACGTGATAGTTCCTGAAAATCCTATTGATAATAGGTATAGAAAAAATCAAGACAGAGAGGATATTAGATAATGGAAAAAGAAAACTATTTAACTACCTCAAATTGTCAAGTTAAAGATTTAGGCAGAATATACTCAGATTATTTTGGGTATATAACGGATGGATTTTTTGTAGACGTTGGAGCGTTTGACGGAATTAGCTTTAGTAATACCGCTGGTCTAGTAAAAGCTGGATGGAGCGGAATCATGTATGAACCTGTTGATGAGTTTTATAATATGTGTGTCCATAATTACAAGAGCTATAATTCGGTAAAAGTTATAAAAACATGTATCGGAAATAAAGTAGGTACAGTAAGCTTTACTGTTGCGGGAACTCTCTCTACGTATGACAAGGAACAACCAAAAGATAAGTTTTGGGAAGGGTATTATGAAGATTCTTGGAACATGTTTTCCAATATAACAACATTGGATAGAAGTTTGGAAGAAAATTTTGTACAAGAAAATTTTGAGGTTTTAAGTATAGACGTAGAAGGTTCTGAAAAGGATGTGCTAGAAGAATTTAGTGTTGAATTATGGATGCCGAAGATGGTTATTATTGAGGCTCAAGAATTGCATCCTGCCGAGAGTCTAAGAAAAAATGCGAAATTTATAAATAAATATTTTAGTGATGTAGGATATAAGAAGATATATTGTGATGAAATAAACAATATTTATGTCTTATAGAAAGGAAGAAGATTATGAATAATGACTCAATATCTATATTGCTTACTGTTTACAATAAAGAAACTATTATAAAAGATATATTCTGGGCAATGATACAAAATACATCGGATAAGGTAAAAGAAATA
>Ga0307378_10009225_pt1 | contig 12985 bp, 16 predicted proteins | sample UN1MG_FD_202238 | JGI IMG/M metagenome (GOLD analysis project Ga0307378, IMG submission 202238) | Soil microbial communities from Risofladan, Vaasa, Finland - UN-1 | ecosystem: Environmental > Terrestrial > Soil > Coastal area > Acid sulfate soil | place: Finland: Risofladan, Vaasa | collected... | reverse complement strand
ATTGGAGAAAAATACGTAAATTTAAATGATATAACCATTGACCCCACCATAGTAGTTTTAATCCCGGAAGAGATGGCCAGAAGACATCAGCTTATTGCCATAGACAAAGATGAAAAAAAATTGACCGTAGCCATGGCGAACCCTTTAGATGTTTTTGCCCACGATGAACTGAAAATAAGATTGGGATATAATATCGAGTCAGTATTGTCTTATGGTGAGGATATTGATAAAGCCTTAGACGAAGTATTCGGAGTTACCGATGAATGGGATCAGGTCATTGGTAAAATTGAAGATATGCAGGTAATCGTACTGAAAGAAGAAGAAAAAGAGAGAGCTGACATTTCTGCTATAACTGAAAGCGAAGAAGCTCCCGTTGTTGCTCTGGTTAACCTGGCAATTTTAAGGGCAGTTAAAGAGAAGGCCAGTGATATTCATATAGAACCGTTTGGCGAGGATACACTTAAAGTTCGTTATCGAATAGACGGAATATTGCATGATGTGATGTCTCTCCCGCGGAACCTGCAATTGTCGGTTATCTCCCGAATTAAAATAATGTCTGATTTAGATATTGCTGAAAAGAGATTACCTCAAGATGGTAGAATTCAGGTGAATGTTGGGGGAAGAAATATTAATATAAGAGTTTCGATCTTACCTGCAGTCACTGGAGAGAGTGCAGTTTTAAGAATACTGGATCCCTCGAGTATCTTATTAGAATTAGATTCTTTAGGTTTTTCTTCTGATATTCTTCCTAATTTCTTATCATTAATAAAAAAACCTAACGGCATAATTCTGGTCACTGGTCCAACAGGAAGTGGAAAATCCACTACACTATACACCACGCTAAATTTGCTAAACTCAACCGAAAAGAAGATTATGACTATTGAGGATCCGGTAGAATATAGATTAAAAGGAATCAGTCAAGTGCAGGCTAAACCCAAAATCGGGCTTACTTTTGCGGCTGGATTAAGAAGTTTCCTGCGGCAAGACCCCGATATTATGCTGGTAGGAGAGATTAGAGATAGAGAGACCGCTGAAATAGCTGTTCAGGCCGCTCTTACCGGACATATTGTCCTGAGCACCCTTCATACCAATGATGCTCCCAGTTCGGTGATAAGATTAATTGATATGGGGATAGAGCCCTTTTTAATTTCCTCTTCGGTAGTTGGAATTATAGCTCAAAGATTAGTCAGAAGGATATGTCCTAAATGTAAGAAAGAGATTAAGATGACTCCTGATATAGAAAAAATTCTGGATGAATATAAGATAAACAGTCATGAGATAACCTTATATAAAGGTGAAGGATGTCCTCACTGCAAAGAAACCGGATATAAAGGAAGAATTGCTATCTTTGAGCTGATGGTAATGACTGAAAATATTAGAGATTTAATTAGCAAAAATGTTACTACCGGAAAACTAAGGGAAACTGCTGTTAAGGAAGGAATGTGTCAATTAAGGGAAGATGGTATAAAGAAAGTTTGCGAAGGCCTAACTACTATTGATGAAGTTTTACGAGTCGCTTCATCTTAAGCATTGAAAGGAGTGTATTAAAATATCTCTTCATCAGAATGAAGGAAATAATTTAGAAAAACTAAAGATACAAATATTGCAATTGAATGCTTTAAATAATATTTCTTTGGAGTTAACCCGAACTACAGATTTAGATATCCTGTTAAATAAAATAATAAAATATGCTGCAATAATTGTAAAGGCTGAAGCCGCTTCCATATTACTTTTAGATAAAGAAAAGAATGAATTGTATTTTAAAGCAAGCCTGGGTAAAAAAAGCAAAGAAATAAAGAAATATAAAGTAAAAGTTGGTGAAGGAATAGCTGGCTGGGTAGCGGAAAAAGGAAAGTCTCTGATAGTTGATGATGTTACTAAAGAGACGAGGTGGAACAAAAGCATTGATAGTTCCACAAAATTTACGACTAAATCACTTATTTGTGTTCCTTTAATTTTAGAAAAAGATATTATGGGAGTAATGGAAGTAATTAATAAAAAAGATAAAGAATGTTTTGATAAGAATGACGAAGAAATTTTAAATTCTTTTGCTAACCAGGTAGTAATCGCTTTATGGAATGCAAATGTTGTAGAGGATTTGAATAATTATTTTATACATATTACCGAGATATTAATCCAGGCATTGGAAAATGAATCACTTGGTCCCAAAGGATATTTTATGAGACTGGCTCGAATGGCCACACAAACTGGTAATAAGCTGGGAATAACCGGAAAAGATTATAATAATTTATATTATGCTTCTCTACTGCATGACATAGGTAAAATTAAATTAAGTAGAAATATTGATATTAGCTTTATAGAAAAAGGTGATTTCCATTTGGTTCAAAGTGAAATTAGATTACATCCTGTAGTAGGTGCAAATATGCTTAAACAGATTAATTTATTTAAAGATATAATTCCTATCGTAAAACATCATCATGAAAACTATGATGGAACAGGTTATCCTGATGGATTGAGCGGTGAAGAAATTCCCCTTGCTTCTCGTATAATATCCGTTGTTGAAGATTATACCAAAATAATTTATAATAAGCCTATAGAGAGTCATTCTGAAAACGAGGGAGCGTTAAATAAATTTTTTTCTCTTGCCGGAACAAAGTACGACCCAAAAGTCATCAATACCCTGAAAGAGATTATTAAATCTTAATTGGTCAATTAATTTATCTGTCAATTGGAGAATTTGTGAATAAGCCAATTGGCAAATTATTGAAATCGAGGTGAATTTAACCAATGGCAACTTTTGTTTATAAAGTCCGAGACCGCTCGGGGAAAATCTTTAGCGGAAATATGGAAGGGCAAAATAGAAGCTCAGTTGTTTCTCGCCTCAGAGAAATGGATTACTATATTACTTCCGTCAGCGAAAAAAAGAAAAATATTATATTTTCTACTCAATTAAAGATTTTCCAAGGCATAAAACTCAGAGACCTGACCATATTTTATCGACAATTTGCTACCATGGTTAATGCCGGCTTAACCTTGGTAAACTCATTGGATATTTTAACTGAACAAGTAGAAAATAAAGTCTTAGTCGATGATATTAAAATAGTTAAGTCTGATGTTGAAGCAGGTTCTACTTTAGCTGATGCCATGGCAAAATTTCCTCAAGTATTTACTGAATTATATATCAGTATGGTTAGAGCTGGGGAAGTGGGAGGAGTATTAGATGAAATATTAAATAAAATTGCAGATTTGATGGAAAAGGAATTTGCCCTTAGACAAAAAGTAAAATCTGCAATGGCTTATCCTTCTTTTGTAGCCGGTGCTGCAGTCATTATGTCTATTTTTATGTTAACTTTTATTTTACCTCAGTTTGTAGGGGTATTTAAACAATTTGGTGGGGAACTTCCGGCTCTTACTCAATTTTTTGTAACCTTAACCTATTTATTTAACAAGTATTGGTATCTATTTTTTATAGTTTTTGCGGGCTTGATTGCTGCTTTTCTGGCTTACAAAAAAACACCTCAGGGTAAACTTAATTTTGATAAATTTAAATTAAATGCGCCAATTATTGGTGAACTTAATAGAAAAACTGCTGTTTCCAGGTTTACCAGAATTCTCGGAACCTTAATTAAAAGTGGAGTCCCTATTTTAGAGGCATTACAGGTATCTTCTAATGCTATAGGAAACTTGGTCATATCTTCGGCTGTACTTGGTGCAAGAACAAAGATAAAAGAAGGACAGAGTATCTCAGGTCCTCTGGCCGCAAGCGGAACATTTCCGCCTATGGTTACCCAGATGATTATGGTGGGGGAAGAGAGTGGTGAGTTAGAAGAAATGTTAATTAATGTAGCCAAATTTTATGATGAAGAAGTGGATAGGGCTGTAGAAAGGCTAACCGCAATTGTTGAGCCGCTTATGATGGCTTTTATTGCTTTAACAGTTGGCGTTATGATCATCGCTATGTACCTGCCCATATTTAACATGGTAAACCTAATCCAATAAAAATATAATATAGAATGTCATTGCGAGGAGCGAAGTGACGAAGCAATCTCTATTTAAACCGTCTTTTCCTACTTTCCTCCCCCTTGAGGGGTGAAGGATTAAGGCGGGGGGGGGGTTAATTGGTAGGGGTTCGATTCATCGAACCCGTAAGGACCACTATTATGGCAGTTGAAACTAAATCACCAAAAATAACCGATGCTCAAATTAAAGAATATCAACCCTTGGTAAAGAATATTTCTTATCAATTCAAAAATTCCGGTGAACCACTGGAAGATTTAGAGCAAATGGGTTATATAGGATTAATAAACGCCTTTAATCTTTACAATCAGGAAAGGGGAGTAAAATTCAAAACCTATGCTACCTGGCTTATCTCCGGTGAAATCCGTCACTATATCAGAGACAAGCACCAGATAATAAAAATTCCCAGCTGGATGCTAAAATTAAATAAAAAAATAGACGAATTTATGATTTCCTATAAAAAAGAAAATAATAAATTTCCTTCACTTTCCGAAATATCTGAAAAATTTAACCTAACCGAAGAAGGGGTAAAAGAAATTCTAAAAGCTCGGGAGGCAGTTCAAATAGTATCCCTTGACCAGGAACAAAGAAAATATAGTTCTGACCATTATCCTAAAATAGAAAAAATAAAGAGTAAAAATTATGAAACATTTAAACTGCCGATGGAAGACATTATTGCTTTGAAAACTGCACTTGGAAAATTAAAAAAATTACAGCGAAAAGTAATCTATTATATTTTCGAAAAAGATTTAACTCAAACAAAAATAGCTGGTAAATTGGGCATTTCTCAAAGGCAGGTTTCCCGAATAAAAGAGTCTGCCCTTAAAGAATTAAAAGGAACCATCGAAAGCGATTAAGGTGTGGAGGGAGCATTATTATGGCATTAGATATACATAAAGAAGTTACTAACGAACAGATTTTAAAATTCAGACCTTTAGTAAAAAATATTGCTTACCAATTTAAAAATTCCGGTGAGCCATTAGAAGATTTAGAACAGTTAGGATATATTGGTCTAATCAATGCTTTATATCTTTATGATCAACAGCGGAAAGTGAAATTTGAAACCTATGCCTCCTGGTTTATTTCCGGAGAAATCAGGCATTATATCAGAGACAAACATCAACCCATAAGAATTCCTCACTGGATAACTGAACTGAATAGGAGAATAGACGAGTATATAGTAAAATATAAAGAAGAAACTCAACATACACCATCTCTAAAAAAAATTGCAGAAGAGTTTAACCTTACCGTAGAAGGAGTTAAAGAGGTGTTAAAGGCAAGAGATGTTGTCCATGTAGTTTCTATTGACCAGGGGAATCGTAATTATGATTACCATGAGCAACCTTCAATAGAAAAAATAAAGAATGACCATTATAAAAGCTTTCGGCTGCCTATAGAAGATTTAATTGCCTTAGAGCTTGCTTTAAATAAGTTAAAAAACTTACAACGAAAAGTTATTAACTATATTTTTATGAAAGATCTAACTCAAGCAAAAACAGCTAAAAAATTGGCTATGTCTCAGAGGCAGGTTTCCCGAATAAAAAACGAAGCCTTAAAAGCATTAAAGGAAGAGTTCGAACGCGACAGCGACACAACGTAGGGACTCGATTCATCAAACCCGTAAGGAACTGAAAAAATGCACAAAAAGAAAGTTGTAGTAAAATACCAAAATGGAGAAATTATAAAAGGCTGGGTTGAAGATTTTCGACTCGATAGAGAATCATTTATATTATTTCCCCTTATTGAATATAGCCAAGAAGAGAGAATGGAAATTAATTTTATTGCTCTAAAAGCGGTATTCTTCGTAAAAGATTTTTTAGGAGATAAAAATTATAAAAAAGTTAGGACCTTTAATATTGACCTTAAAATAACCCCTAGCCAACGTAAGTTAATTGTTAATTTTGTAGATGGGGAACATTTATACGGTACCAGTCACGACTATGGCAGATATAAAATAGGATTCTTTATATATCCTATCGACCCAAAAGATAACAGCGAAAGAATTTTTGTTGTTCAATCAGCAGTAGAGAGCGTCCGCTTGATGAAAATAGAAATTTAAAGTAAAAATCTGTCATTGAGAGAGAGTGAAACGACCGAAGCAATCTTGTATTACATTAAAAAAAATTAGTAGAAAGGAACCTAAAAATGATGTCAAACAAAATTGTAGTAAAATTTAAAGATGGGAAAATCGTAAAAGGCTGGTCAACAGATTTTGGGCCAAAAAAAGAAATCTTTCATCTACATCCTCTCGAAGAATACGGGAAAGACATATTAGAAATAGAGATTTCTTCCCTTAAAGCGGTCTTTTTTGTAAAAGATTATCAAGGAGATAAAAATTATAAAAAAGTCAGGACCTTTGACAGCGCATCTACAGGAAGTCCCAGTCAGCGAAAAATAGTCATTATTTTTAAAGATGGCGAAAATTTCTATGGCACCACTCACAGCTATGGCCCGGATAGAAAAGGGTTTTTTGTCTACCCCATAGACCCCAAAGATAATAACGATAGGGTTTTTGTAATTAATCCAGCGGTAAACAGTGTTAAATTACAAAAATTTAATAGCAAAGACTTCCAAATACACGTCTACGAAAACGTATAACCTTCTCTTTATGTCATTCCCGTAGAAACGGGAATCCATCCTTTCTTAAATTATCCTCCCCCTTGAGGGGGGGAGGATTAAGGTGGGGTGAATCTTTATCCAACCCCAAATAAATCTTAATTGTCATTGTGAGTACCTGATTTATCATGGCGCGGCAATCTCGTAATTAATCTTTAACAATTAGGAGAAGAGGGTATAGGATCTAAATAAAAATAAGGGGAGGTAGGTCTGCAAATTTGACAGATTATATTTGATTGACTATAATATTAGTCGATGGGCTAATATATTAGCCAAAGGAGTTGTCAAAAAGATGAAGAAAATTCTTTTTACCACAAATTCTCAAAAAATTTTAGAATTTCTAATCCAAACACCAGGTGAAGAATGTCTTTCCAGGGAAATTCAAGTATCTACTAAAATAAGTAAAGCAGGTACAAATTTTGCCTTGAAAGATTTAGTGAGTGCCGAATTTATCAGAAGAGAAAAAAGAGGCAAAATGTATCTATATGCTGTAAATTTTGATCACCCGATAATCAAGCAGTTAAAAGTTCTAAAAGTAATTATATTTTTAGATTCATTATTAAAGAAGATAAGAAATAAGTCTCAAAAAATAATTCTCTATGGAAGTTCAAGCCGGGGGGAAAATACCAAAGATAGTGACATTGATTTGTTTGTAGTTACCAATTCCTTTCAGGAAGTTGAGAAAATAGTAAAGAATAGTTCTAAAGGAAAGATTATCCAATTAATTATAAGGACACCATTAAAATATGTAGAAATGGGAAAAACTGACCCTACTTTTTATGTAGAAGTAGAGCGGGGTATTGTTTTGTGGGAAGCAAAAGATGAATCCTGAATTTGAAAGATGTTTAAAAAGTTAAAAAATAAAAGTATTTTCCCGTGGAAAGATATTAACTGATAAAGAATTAAAGGTAGCAGCTTCAGACCTTGAACAAGCGAAAACAACTTTTAAGAATGATAATTATAAATGGGCTACTATACAATGTTATTATTCGATGTTTCATTCAGCCAGGGCATTACTTTATATTAAAAATTACAGAGAAAGAAGTCACCATTGTTTGATTGTAGCTATTAGAGCATTGTATGTAGAAGAAAAATTACTACCTTTGCAATTAATTGAAGGATTACAGAAGGCGAAAACCTTAAGAGAAAGTGCTGATTATTATGATCAATGGTCCAAAACAGGGGTAGAGACAATTTTAAAATTTGCTGAAGAATTTTTAGATCATAGTACGCAATTAATAAAAGGAATAAAAGATCCAAAATAAATTGTTTTACCAAAATGATAGAAATCAAATTCCTAAAGATAATTTTGTATGTCTTGAGGGGGGAGGATCAAGGTGAGGGTGAATCTTTATCGAACCTGCAATAATTTTTGACAATAATGTATCATATATGATACTCTATGAATAGAGGTGATAAATGTGAGTAATCAAAGAACACTTGTATTATTAGAACCCCCCGTTAGGGACTTAATAAAACAAATGGCGGAAGAAAAGGGAGTTTCAATTTCCAGTCTATGTAGAGATTTAATCTGTGAAGGATTAGAGATCTTTGAGGATAGATACTTCGATAGAATTGCATCTGAAAGGGAAGATAAATTTAATTGGGAAAATGGCTTAACCCATGAAGAAGCTTGGAATAAAAAGAAAAAGTGAAGGTAAAATATCATCCCAAAGTAAAAAATGAAGATATTCCAAGATTGAGTTCTAATATTGCTGAAAGAATAGAAAATGCCATTAGAAATCGTTTAATGGTTAATCCGATAAAGTATGGATTTTATCTTCGTGGAAGTTTAAGGGGCTATAGAAAACTACGAGTAGGGGATTGGAGAATTATTTATAGAATTGTTGATAAAGAAATAAGAATAATTGCTATTGGTAATAGAAAAGATGTCTATAAATTTGCCAATATTAGAAAATAAAATGGATTCCAACTTTCCTTCCCCCTTGATGGGATATGTCATTCCCGTTTTTTTTATGTTATTATCGCCGCCCATTTTCATGAGGGTAAACTGCAGCGGTAATCTATTCCTTCTATAATTGGAGGAGTGAAATAAGCCTGCCCCCTGCGAAAGCAGGCGAAGCAATCTCAACTGTTAGTAATAATTAAAAAAGTTAAATAAATTGACTGTTAGAAGGTAATATCGTCACATAAATTGGCAAATTAACTAAGGAACTGATAAAATAATAATAAGTAAATAATATATCTATTTTCACACAGCAAAACAATAGGAGGCAAACATTATGTTTCAAGAAAATTTATCAAAAAGAATAGAAATAAATCCCAAGATAATGTTCGGTAAACCGGTTATTAAGGGAACAAGAATTTCGGTAGAAATAATATTGCGAAAACTTTCCCAAAATATTTCTATTGATAAAATTCTCCAAGATTATCCACACCTTACATCAAAAGATATTCAAGCTGCTTTAGAATATGCTGCAGAATCAGTTCATGGAGAAGAAGTTCATTTACTAAGAGCGGTAAAGTAAATTATGAAATTTCTTTTAGGTTAGTAAAAGAGGTATTAGAAAAAGCAAAGAACAAGTTAGAAGGGAATTTTATGGTAGTTAATGAGGTGGGAATTAGAATAAGAAAAATTTATCAAAAAAACTAAAGGACAGGCGTCTCGCCTGTCTACTTCTTTATTTTTTCTCCCCTAATTGGTCAATTGGTCAATCGTTCAATTATCAAATTAGCAATTTTGATAATTTGTTACATCCTGTCTAAAACCCCTGCCATTTGGGAATAATATAAATATAAGTTTTAAATTTTATTAAAAAAGTTCCCAAAGGATATCCAATGAAAAACAAAAGGGGTTTTACCTTAATCGAACTATTAGTAGTAATATCAATTATCGGTGTATTAGCACTGATGGGATTAAGGCTTTATTTGAATCAACAAGATAAGGCTAAAACTGCCTTAGTAAAAGCCAATGCCGGAACTGTCCAAACATTAATCCAGTCAGAACTTGCGGATAAAATGATTACTCGTGAGGAAGCAGCATTATATGTTGCCAATAATGCCGGTTTAAAAAATCCCTATAATGGAGTCGCCATGAATTTGCCAGGTTGGTTTCCAGAAAGTGCCGACACCCCAGGTGAAATTCAAATTACTTTATCTGCAGATATATTTTCCGTTCAGGGATATGGAGCTGACGGTTTACTTCCTGATATCCTCACCGCCCAAAGATAATTAATCATAGAACCGTAAGACAGGTTTCTTTTCTCTAATTTTTACTTTTCTCCCCCTGATTGAGGGGGGAGGACTAAGGTGGAGGTGAAATGTAGGGGTTCGATTCATCGAACCCGTCTTCCCTTCTTGCAAACTGTATTTTTAATTGGTAAATTGGGTAATTGGTCAATTGATATATTGGAGAATCGGAAAATTGGTGAATTATTTTATTAGTGAATTACTCAATTATTATATTAGTTGAGCTAACTAATTGGTGAATTTGCAAATCGGCAAATTAATAATATTTTAATAAATTTTTTCACTTCTTGTCTAAAACCTTCCAAAAATTGGAATAATGTATTTAGAAAAGAAAATAAAAAACTTTTAAAAGTTGAAAAAGGCAAACTATCCGAAAGGACAGGACGCAAAGTTATGGGTCTAAAGCATGATTTATGCTATGACCGCCAAACTACCGACTTTAATTTTTTTCGCTAAATTCCTATAAGCTCTAACAGTAAAACGACATAGAAAATATAAAGGAAAATATAGAATAACAACCAGGAGGTGAGTATCCAGGAAAGAATAAAAAAAAATTGAAAAAGGCAAACTTTCCGAAAGGATAGGACGCAAAGTTATGGGTCTAAGACATTGTCATTGAGAGGGCTGTTTTCTTTCTGTCATTCCCGCGGAAGCGGGAATCCATCTTCTCTGTCATGGCGAGCGAATGAAAGTGAGCGAAGCAATCTCATACCATGTTATGACCGCCAAACTACCGATTTTTGAATAATATAATTTTAGTAAATTAAAATATTTAAAAAAAGGAGAAATTTTAAATGTATAGTTTTAGAAAAAGTAAAAAAGGTTTTACACTTATCGAACTGATGGTCGTGGTTGCCATTATCGGTATCCTGGCACTGCTCGGTTTGAGACTTTATCTGACCCAACAGCAGAAGGCCAAGGATGCTATTGTGAAAGCTAATGCTGGTACAGTCCAGACACTGCTTCAATCGGAATTAGCAGATGTAGACATGTATGCAAGCGGTTTAGCTGCTGCTGCTGCAATTGTAGCTTTGGGACCTTCCAATGCAGGAATGCAGAATCCTTATGATTCTACCGCACTTGTAGTTGTTGGAGGTACTGATGCTGTTGGCGTAGATATAACTGCAGACATACTAGTAGCTGCAGCTAATCAAGGGATAGTTTTAATTGTAAAAGATACGACAGCTGGTAGCGAACATTTAATTGTTCAGGGTATTGGCGGAGACGGAGATTTAACTGGAAATCCTTTAAGTGTTTACAAATAAGGTTAGCATCTAAATTATACTGTAGAAATAGCATGTAAAATAAAATAAATTGCCCTTTTTAAAAGATAAAAATTAAAAAGGGCAATTTAGATTTATTTAATTTAAAAAATTGGTATAAAAATTTTACGAATATATGTCTATAGCATTTTCAGTAAGGGGTTAGTTGAGATACCAAAGCATAACCAAAAAGGAATCACCATTCTTTCCCTGATTATTCTGATACTGATTATTGTCGGAGCGGTTATCTATGCCCCAAAGAGATATCAATATGTGCCGGACCGAAATTTGCAGTGGATTGTACCGTTAATCGCTCTTTGTACAATTTTTTCTTTTAATTCTCATTATCTTTACCCCTCCGTTGTTCCCCTTGCTTGTTATTTTATTATTTAATAAGTGTAATTTTTTACTAAAGGTGTATAGTTGGAGGGGTGCTACCCAAAGCAAGAAAAGTTCCCACAAATTCTTGATACCAGCCTTTAGTCTTATTTTTTGACAAAGATGTTAACATATGTTAACATTATACAACTGAGGTTAACATGATGGATACAAGGAAAAAATTAATAGGCGTAAGAATTCCCGAGTCAGTTATTATAGAATTAAGAGGATATTGTAAATCTCATGGATTTTTAATGAGCCATTTTGTTTCCCAGGCAATCGAGGAAAGATTAAAAAAAGCAAAAAGAAGTGAAAAAAAAGAAAAAACAGAAAAATTTCCGATAGATTAAAGGATGTGAATAGCCATGTTACCTAACAAGCGCGGTGTAGCTTTAATAACTTTAATAATTTGGATTATCATTATTGGGGCAGCAGTTATTTATGGACCTCAACTTTATGATTGGTATGTGGAACAAAATACCATAAAAATTATAAAATCAAATGTTGAATCGGTTGAAAAAGAAATAAAATTATTGTTAATAGACAAACATCCTGTATTAATTTGGAATGACATAGATTATATTATTAAATCTTTAAGCATGCAAAATCCGGTTACCAAAGAATCCCAAATCAAAAATGGTTTTAATTCACCTGGCGATGTGGTGGTTGGTTTTAATGGAACAGACACCTTCACTCTCGATGGCATTGATCCTGATGGTGATACGCTTCATTTAAATATTGTGGTTAAGAAATAAGAGTAGGAGATTAAATGTATTATGATATAAATGTCATTCTAATATTTATATTAGGCCTGGCAGTAGGAAGCTTTAGTAATGTTTGCATTTATAGAATTCCCAGAAATGAATCGATAATATTTCCAGCATCTCATTGTACTAAATGTCGCAGTCCAATAAAACCAGTAGACAATATACCTCTATTAAGCTATATCCTGCTTAAAGGTAAATGCCGTAATTGTAAAAGCAAGATATCTATCCAATATCCGATTGTAGAGTTTTTAACCGGGTTTATATATTTAATAATTTATCTGATATACTGTTTAAGTATCCAAACTCTAATTTATATAATTTTATCATCAGCTCTTATAATTATAACTTTTATCGATTTAAAGGAACAGATTATACCTGATATTATTTCTTTACCGGGAATAGTAATAGGGTTGATATTGAGTTTTTTTGTTCCTTATATATCATGGATAGATTCAGCTTTAGGAATAATTGTCGGCGGAGGGATAATACTCATTATCGGCTTAACTGGCTCGCTAATTTTTAAGAAGGAGGCGATGGGGGGAGGAGATATAAAACTTGCGGCCATGATCGGTGCCTTCCTGGGCTGGAGAGCTATCATCATTTCTCTGTTTTTAGGATTTTTTTTAGGAGCATTGGCTGGAATTTTCTTAATTTTGTCGAAGATTAAAAAGAGAGAAGATACGGTGCCTTTTGGACCATTCATTGTCTTAGGTTCTTTCATCACCCTTTTATGGGGCGAGAAAATTATTTCCTGGTATATAGGATTTTAAAATT
>Ga0307378_10009224_pt1 | contig 12986 bp, 10 predicted proteins | sample UN1MG_FD_202238 | JGI IMG/M metagenome (GOLD analysis project Ga0307378, IMG submission 202238) | Soil microbial communities from Risofladan, Vaasa, Finland - UN-1 | ecosystem: Environmental > Terrestrial > Soil > Coastal area > Acid sulfate soil | place: Finland: Risofladan, Vaasa | collected... | reverse complement strand
GACTTCCTGATGACCAATTAGTATTGCTGCAAGAGGAATAGAGCAAATATAAAGCAGCATAGCAAGGGCATCATCAAGTGCGACAATGGCAATGAGCATTGTTGTCAGAGGCCCGCGAGTTTTATACTCCCAGAGAACGTTAACGGTGGAGGCAGGGTCGGTCGCCGAACAAATAGCCCCAAATACAAGAGCTATAGCTAAAGCCATATGCCATTGAAAGAAAAAAGAAGCTACAGTGAAACTGAGCAAAATAACCAGCACAAAAGTCACCACACCCTCGAAGAGTAATACCCAGAAAACCTGTTTGCCAAACCTTATAAACACATCCTTTTTAAGCTCTCCTCCGATTAAAAAGCCGATAATACCCAGAGCAAACGAATTAAAGGGGTCAAACGTTTCCACATCCTTTTGCAATATTATTTTCAATACAGGCCCCAGCAGTATTCCAATAGTTACATATCCTAAGACCTGAGGAATGCGGATTTTCTGGAACATCTTTGCACCAGCGGTTCCAAAAAAGATTGCAATGCCTATCAGTAAAATGATATTGAGATGCTCGGTGCTCTGAGCCGGGATATTAGCTGCAAGTTCAACCATAATCTACAACCTAAAAATGTTAAAATTAAAAAAACGTTTAGCGGCAGGAAAAAATGCCCAATAACTCAAAATAGTTACCGCCAGCAACTTAAAAAAACAAATTATACTAACTCTAAAAAGAGTTTTGTCAAACGATTTTCTACTCACTAAACTGCCTTACGAATAAAAAACTATAGTTGTCTCTTATTTCTCAAGGCCACAAGTAAATACCGCTCGGCAAAAACCTGTTGGCTCGTCTTATTTTTCACTGACCTCGATACCAACCCAGTTATCTGTGCGGAAGGGCGAAGCAGGCAGGCCTTCCTTATTATACAGGTTACATACCGGATAATCCGCCCAGCCGTAACGCACAGCGACAGGTTCGGTCATTCCCTGAGAACCGACAACAACGGTATCGCCGTCAATAACCGCATCGGCCCTAACGAATTTACAGTCAGCACCGGAAATGACAAAACCTTTCAGCTCTTCTGCGCCATCGGCAATAAGTCCACCGCCAACATAGTCGAAATACAGTACAATCTTATTTCCTTTTATTTCCATCGATTTGTATATCGGCCCTGAACAAACCAGGTTTTTGCCGTAGGTCCCGGCCAAAGCCCACAGGGCCAGACGCTTTCCAACATCCTGCTTATTTTTCGCATGCGTATCGTTAGCGTCGCCGATATCTATCGCTACAGCCATCCCTGTATTCGGAACTGACATTGTCATTAGCTGAGCTTCACGCAGCAGCACCCAGTTAATACCGGCACCGCGCCACCACGGGACGCTTGTATCGAAGCCTGCCAATTGTACAAAATAGAAACCAAAATCGCCCTGTCCCCAGTCAGTGCGCCAGTTTTCAATCAAAGCAGGAAATAACTTTTGATACTGGCGCGCCCTGCCCGTATTATTCTCGCCCTGGTACCATATCACACCGGCAATACCATACTGCATAAGCGGGGCTATCATTCCATTGTACAGTCCAGAAGGTGTGTTACGATGTCCCGGCCCAACAGGATGAGAAAACGTCTGGCGCCAGGGCACCGGTTTGCCTTCAGCTTTAGCCTCGGCGATAAGCTTCTGATGTTCAGCGAGCTTTCGCTTGTACTCTTCCATAGCCTGCGGGTAATTTCTTAGCTGCCGCTGAAAATTATCGAGTATCGGCTTATAATCGGCATCGGACTCAAGAACTTTTTTACTTATCCATGCCGATATATTTGTACCTCCATTGGATGCATCAATCAAACCTATCGGAGTTTCAAGTTCTTTGTGAAGCTCTCTGCCGAAAAAGTATGCCGCTGCTGCAAAATCATTGACTGTCTCCGGGCTGCACAGCGACCACGACCCTTCGCAATCGGCCTGTGGCTCGTCGGCTACCCTTCTTGCCACCTTAAACAACCGAATTCGAGGATAAACAGCGGCTGCGACTTCTTCTTCGTAATTGAGCACTCCGGAATACCATGTCGCCACATTACCCATAGGCATTTCCATATTCGACTGACCCGAGCAGACCCAGATTTCGCCCACCAGAACATTTTCCAGGACAATTGTATTGCTTCCCTTTATGGTCATCTTGTAAGGCCCGCCCGCCGCGGGTGTTTTGATATTAACAGACCATTTGCCATCATCATCGGCTATAGCGGAATTTCCAAACCACTGCCAGCCAGCCTTGACTGTGACTTTCTCGGCCGGTTCGGCCCAGCCCCAAACGGCAACTTCTGTCTTCTGCTGCAGAACCATATTATCACTTATCAGGGCCGGCAGCTTAACGTCACTTAAACCAACGACACTGTAGCCCAAGAACAACGATAAACAGATGGACAAAATAACCGGATTATTAAAACCTGTTCGCCTGCAACCCATTTATTAACTCCTTAAAAACGCTGTTTCCAGTATCGGTTTTTCGGCTTCTCTAAACCTTTGTAAATTATACTACCGATATAAATACAGAGCAAAAAGGATATTTTCGCCAGTTTGCCAAACAAAAACGAAAATTTATGAGTATTAATTTCAGGACTGTTGTTAATATGTTATGATGTTTTAGTTAATCAGTATAATCTGGAGGCTTATAAAGTGCCTAAATTACACAACAGCATATGGGCATTAATCGTAATTCCTGTAATTGCGCTTGTACTTGGAATAATTATGCTGGCAATAGTGCCAATGCAGCAAAAGGCCGAGCAAACTCAAGTCGAGCCTGTTCATCAACACCAGCACGTACACATTGAGCCGGTCATTGAAGACACTAACGAAACAACGGCTACGAACATCGAACCTGCTGTAAGCATCAACGAACCTGAGCAAACCGAGACTCTCAACGAAAGTCCCATTGAACCTGCGAAACCGGACATCAGCCCCAAACCAAGCTTAAAAAATGTTATCAGAAGTGCAAGAACCTGGGGGCCGGTTTTTACCACCTGGTACGGGAAAGAGGCTCCGGATTTCACTTTGACCGATATTGACGGCAAAGTACACAGGCTCGGTGACTATCGCGGTAAAGATGTTATGATTATCTTCTGGGCAACCTGGTGCGGCCCGTGCAGATATGAAATACCACACTTAATAGCACTGCGAAACAGGGTCAGTACTGATGAACTGGCTATGCTGGCCATATCCTACCAGACCCCAATGCCGCCGGAAAACGCCGAAGTGATAAAAAAATTCCTCCAGGAAAACCCAAGAATAAATTATACGGTCTTTTCCGCCGATGCGAGTACTATGGCAGCCCCGTTTGACAAAATAGCTTCGATACCCTGCAGTTTCTTTATAGATTCGGCTGGTAAAATAAAGCTGGCCACTGCCGGCTTATTGACTTTGGGCGAAATCAAGGCTATTTTGCAGGCCGAATGGCCATAAATCGCCGGTTTTATTAAAAATTTTCTGGACAGCACCGGAAAGGCCTGTTAGAATGCCCTTTTGGGTAATAGTGATAGTTAATTGCAATTAGAGGCTTAAATATGGCACATAAAAAAGGACAAGGCTCTTCACGAAACGGAAGAGACAGTAATGCACAATACAGAGGCGTGAAAAACTATGGCGGCCAGGCGGTAAAGGCCGGCTCAATTATTGTCAGACAGTGCGGAACGAAATTCTTCGCGGGCGCCAACGTCAGTATGGGCAGAGACTACACGCTATTCGCAACGGCACCCGGAAAGGTCAAATTCCAGGGCCGAAAAGTCCACGTCGTCTGACGATAACCAAAAATAACTGGCAAAAAAGGATGGTATTATTACCATCCTTTTTTTTATTACTACGCCGGATAAAGTGGCAAATCTAAAATCATTCTGGTAATATAACAGCACAAATGGAAAATGGACCACTATTAAACTGAAAGGAGTTGTAATTAAAGATACAAATTTAACCACAATTCAGATAATCTGGATTTTAGCCCTGATTGTCGTATTAACACCCGTAAACGGATTTTGCAAAGACAAATGTGTTGTTCTGGTAGGTGGTGCCCTTAACTCACGTTCAAGCGATTCTGTTAAGAGCATACTGGAGGATAAAGTCGGGGACTGTAATGTCTATACACTCGACTATATAAAAGACCTTCCCACGGCAGACCTTAATTCGGTAAAGTTTATGTATTTCCCCGGCGGGAACTACTTCGACATCAAACCGCCCGCCAAAGCAGCTGAAAACATCCGCAAGGCTGTAGCGGCGGGTATGGGTTATTTCGGTACCTGCGGCGGCTCACTCATCGCCGTTGAAAGCACGCCGGCTTCAAGCGAAAGAAATCAACTCGCCTTATTCCCCGGGCACCAGGTATTCGGCGAAGGAAGAGGAATGAGGAAATACAATTTCAACGTAAAACATCCGGTTGTGGCTAACTCATCCGTTGCCGGTAGTATTACGCCTGACTTTGAAATACACTACAACGGGGGCGGTAGTGATATGCAGCCTTTTGTCAGCGGTCTGGTAAACTGGGTCGTTGCCAACGACGAAATACGAGGAACACCGGCATTAACGACGACGATGTATGGGAAAGGACGGGTCTTTCTCTCGGTCGCTCACCCTGAGCGGTCTTGGGTCCCTGCAACACATCCTGTAGTCATTTTAGCCGCCGAATGGTGCCTAGGCAGGTCGGAACCCAACGAGAACAAACCGCCGACAGTAAAAGCAGATATGCCGTCAAGAGGCATACTCAATAAATTGTTGACCTTCTCATCTGTGAGGTCGGATGACCCGGAAGGCTACCCAATTGGATTTACCTGGGACTTCGGTGACGGCTCAGCCCCTGGATACCGTCCGCTCGAGAGGCATAAGTACGCGAATAATGGTGTTTATACGGTTACGCTTGCGGTTACCGACGGCAAGAATGAAGTTACATGTACTAAAGAAATAAAAATTGCAGCCAATGAGCAAGCAACTCCGTAGAAAACCGCCACCGATTACAAAAATTCAAAAAAGATTAATGTGCGTATGAATGAAAAGTCCCGCAAAATACTGGTCACTAACGACTAACTATGTTTATCGATGAGGCAAAAATCTGGGTTAAGGCTGGTAACGGCGGCAATGGCTGTCTGAGTTTCCGCCGTGAAAAATTCGTCCCCAAAGGCGGCCCCGACGGCGGCAACGGCGGTAGAGGAGGCAACGTCTATTTCCAGACGGTTGAAAATCTGGACACCTTGCTGGATTTCGCCGGCAAGCACCACTGGCAGGCCAAAAACGGCTATGACGGTCAGGGAAACAACAAAACCGGCGCCGATGGGAACGACTTAATAATCAATGTTCCACCCGGTACGCTCATCTACGATACAGATATCGACCTGCTGCTCAAAGACCTCAACAAAGTCTCAATGAAGGTTTGCATCTGTCGGGGCGGAAGAGGAGGAAAGGGCAACAAAGTCTTTGCTACAGCGACCAACCAGGCTCCAAGAACAACCACTCCCGGCAAAAAAGGCCAGGAGCGAAATATCAGGCTTGAACTGAAGCTCATTGCCGATGTCGGTCTGGTCGGTATGCCCAACGCCGGCAAGAGCACACTTATCTCACGCTGTTCGGCCGCAAGGCCTAAAATCGCCGATTATCCATTCACCACGCTTGAGCCGGTACTCGGCATCGTCGAGCTGAGTGATTTTCGCCGTTTCGTTATGGCCGACATTCCCGGCCTGATTGAAGGCGCCCACGATGGAGCTGGTCTTGGCTTTGAGTTTCTAAGACATATAGAAAGAACTACTATTCTGGCACATATCATTGATATAATGCCCACTGACGGCTCGGACCCAGCCGAGAATTATTACCGGATACGTCGCGAGCTTGCTCAATACAGCAAGGCCCTGGAGCAGAAACCAGAGTTTATTATCGCCAATAAGATTGACCTCGACCCGGATGCAAAAAAGGTAAAAGAATTGGAAAAAAAGCTCAAAAAAACCATTCACCCAATCTCAGCCGTTACCGGCGCCGGCATAAAACAATTGAGCGAACTATTGTGGCAAAAAGTCAAAGAAACAAAAACCACAGCGGAGCAATAAATTATGAACCTTATCGCCGTAGATATAGGCAATACAAATATCACAATCGGCCTGTTCCTAAACAACAAGGAAGAATACATAACGTCGGTACCGGGCGGCTCCAAAACTAAGCTGACCGAACTGCTTAAATCCGCCTGGGCAAAAATCCCCATCCTCAAAACCTCAAAAGAAAAAAAACGTAACGGCGTAATCGTCGTCAGCAGCGTCAAGCCCACCTGGACCACACATGTCAAACAAATCGCAAAGCAAACCCTCGGCGAAAAAATATTGCTTATAGGCAAAGACATACCCTTCCCGATGGACTTGTCCGTCACTGAACCCGACAAAATAGGCGCCGACAGGGTCCTTTCAGCCTCCGCTGCCTATGCCGTCGTCGAATCTGCGGTTGTGGTTGCCGATTTCGGCACCGCTGTCACCATCGACCTCGTCGACGATAGAGGTGTTTTTGTTGGCGGTGTCATCTGCCCGGGTTTTGAAATCAGCGCCAACGCCCTGAAACAAAACACCGCACAACTGCCGAAAATTACCGTAACCAAACCGAAATTACCGTTTGGCCAAAATACAACCGACGCCATAAACTGCGGCCTGTATTATTCCGCCATCGGAACACTGGAAGAGGTAATCAGACGATTTGCTGAAAAAATCGGCCGATGGCCGCAAACCGTCATCACTGGCTCTGCTGCTAAAATAATAAAGGATGACTGCCAATTCATTGATTCCTATGTCCCAAACCTCGTCGTAAAAGGTATAGCCCTGGCATACCAGAAATATATCGAACAAAAGGAGTAAGTTATTCGCGGAGCCCAAATGATATCTCTATCAATACCCAAAATCCTCTTCAACACTTGGTTATGGATCGCTTTAATGGCTATCGTTATCGTAATCCGTTTTTTTTACGGCAAAACACCACCGTCGCCCCAACAAAGCAAATTTTTCACTAAGCACAAGAAAACCATTAACAAAATATCGGACATTTGCATAGTTTGCCTTGTTCTGGTTTTTTGCCTATTATTGGTGTATGTGTTAGTCATCCCAATAATCGATACTCTATCCTTCCCCCAAAAAATCCGAGCGATAGACATCTGCTTCGCTTGCGCACCTTCCCTCATATTAGCAATTCCTACCTCAGGTTTGTCGGGTGTAGTTATAGGCTTTCTTTCGGTTTTTCATTCAAACCTCACAAAAAGAAAAAGGGTCATCCTGCTTATTATCTGTCTCTTGCCACTGGCGTTTACGATTCTGGTGTTCACGGTTACAGTACTATTAACTGGGGATATAGAGGAGCCCTGGCTACTCATCAAACTCGGCCTAATATATTCACTTCTATGCTGGATAATTAACGGCCCTGCTATAATCATAGGCAAACACTTTCTACCGGTATGGTGGAATATAATGTGTAAGTTACGCTTGGTATCAGGTGATTACCCCGGATGACTTGGAGTGCGTTATGACTACATTCGCTGCGGTAATGACCGGAAAAGGAGTTGGCGCAATATCGACAATTCAGGTCGGCGGCGATAATGCCGGAACTGTAATTGAAAAAATATTCGTACCTGCCAACAATAAACCGCTGGAGTTAAAGTCCGGCAAAATCCTCCTCGGCACTATCAGCGACGGCACAAAAACAATCGACCAGGTAACTATCGGCTGTGAAGGAGTCAATAATTTTGCCGTAAACTGCCACGGCAATCCCCTTATTGTCGCTGATATAATGCAGCTATTACAAACCTGTGGCGCCGAACTGCTGACCGCCGAAGAACTTCTGGCTAAGACTTTATCCGCGGAAAAATCTATTAACTCAGTTTCTATCGAAGCCATATTAGCTCAGCCCAAATCCAAAACAATCGAGGGCGCTAAAATTCTCGCAAATCAAATCGAGGCCGGGCTGAATAAAAGAGCAAAACAATGGCTGCAGAATATAGAAGCAGTCACCCTTGACAAAATAAAAAGTGAAGCCGAGCATATACTTATAGACTCTCAAATTGCAAATTTGATTATTTACGGCTGTGAAACGGTTCTTGTAGGTCCGCCGAATACCGGTAAAAGTACACTCCTTAATTGCCTCTCCGGCCGACAAAAAGCTATCGTTACCGACATTAAAGGCACAACCAGAGACTGGGTCAGTGCCGGATGCCAAATCGGCCCTCTGGCTTTAGAGATGTTCGATACAGCCGGCCTGGACGAGAGCCTCACATCAGTAACTGAAGGTCTCATCGAAAAAGAGGCCCAGGAAAAAAGCATCCAGATTCTAAAACAAGCTGACCTGGTTTTGTTGGTTCTTGATAACAGCCGGACAACAAACCAGCTTGACGATACGCCTCTCGAAAAAATCGCCGGTAAAAAAATCCTGACCGTATTAAACAAGTCCGATTTGCCCGGGAAATTCAACACCGGGAAACTGCCTCAACAGCTTACAAACACCGTTCAGATAAGTGCAAAATTCGAAACCGGAATTGGCCTTCTCCGGGAAAAAATCAGCCTCCTTACAGGCACGGCCGGTTTCGACTTACGAGCCGAAGTTTGCACAACCGCCCGCCAGAAAAGCCTGTTAGAACAATTGCAACAAACCAAATCCACAAACCGGGCCGCCACAATTATAACAGAGTTGTTAAACGGCGAACTTTGTGTATAATCTGCTTCTATGACTATACAGAACGAGAAACTAACGCCGGCGATGAAGCAGTTTCACCACTTCAAGCAAAAGCACCCTGATGCGATACTGTTCTTCAGAATGGGCGATTTTTATGAGACATTTTACGACGATGCCAAAACCTGCGCACGTGTTTGCGGCCTGACCTTAACCAGCCGAAGCAAAGGCAAAAATCCAATACCATTAGCCGGCGTACCATATCATGCCGTTGATGGATACCTGAAAAAAATGCTGCAGGCTGGTTACAAAGTGGCCGTTTGTGAGCAAGTCGAAGACCCGAAAACCGCAAAGGGCGTTGTAAAACGCGATGTCATCCGAATCGTCACCCCCGGCACGCTCACCGACGATATTCTTCTGGACGCCAAGAAGGAAAATTTCCTCTGTGCGGTCAGTCTCGGGACAAACAGCACTGCAGCACTTAGCTGGGTCGATATCTCGACCGGACATTTTTTCGCTCAGCAATTGCCTGAAACAAAACTGCTCGACGAACTGCTGCGCCTCTCGCCTGCCGAGTGCCTCATTGCCGACAGACGCGGGGAACTGTTCGAAGCTGAAACAAGAAAACTGGCCAAAGATATTGAACAATTGACTGGCGCTGTTGTGACAGAAAGACCAGCCTGGTATTTCGACCCGTATCAGGCAAAGCAGCGACTGCTGAAGCATTTCGGCACAGCCACGCTTGAAGGCTTCGGCATCGCCGATGGCGACCAGATAATCAGCCCCGCCGGCGCAGTCATCGAATACCTCAACGAAACACAGAAAACCGCCCTCGGCCATATATCCAGCTTAAAAAAAATCAGTCGTAAAAATTTCCTGCAAATCGACCCGACCAGCCTGCGAAGTCTTGAAATTCTGCAAACCATCCGCACCGAAAGTCAAAAAGGAACGCTCCTGAGTTGCCTCGATGAAACACTAACGCCAATGGGCGGCAGAATGTTTCGTAACTGGCTGTGTATGCCGCTCTGCGACCTCGGAGCAATAGAACTTCGTCAGGATGCAATAGAAGAAATCAAGCAGACCGATGCAAAACTAACCGACATTCGCAAACTGCTCTCAACTATTTCCGACACCGAGCGAATCGCCGCCCGAATCAGCACATTCCGTGCAAATCCCAGGGATTTTGTCGCCCTCGCTGCCACGTTACGGCTGATACCCCTGCTGCGTGAGATTCTCCAGAACTTCAAATCCGACCTGGCCTTAAAGTTGGCCCAAAACTGCGACAGTATGGATGAATTGGCTGAACTGCTTGAAGCGGCTATCAAGCCGGACTGTCCCACGCACCTGCGGGACGGAGGTGTCATACGGGCAGGCTTCAGTGAAGAACTCGACAGCCTGCGCTCAATTTCAAAAGACGGCAGAACCTGGCTGCAGAATTACCAAAAAGCCCAGGCCGAGCAAACCGGCATAGCGAATCTAAAAATCGGCTACAACAAAGTCTTCGGATATTATATCGAAATAGGCCATTCATCAGCGGACAAGGTACCGCCCGACTACATCCGAAAGCAGACGATTAAAAACGCAGAGCGATATATCACAGAAGAATTAAAGCAGTATGAAACACGCGCTTTGACCGCGGAGGAAAAGGCCCTTGAACTGGAACTTGAACTTTTTGAGCAAATCCGCCGGCAGTCAGCCCAGTATGTAAGCAGATTGCAGAAACTCGCCGAAACCATCGCCCAATGTGATTGCCTCACTGTCCTGGCTTATCAGGCAAAACGCCGAAATTACATCAGACCTAAAATGACTAACAGCTTAGAGCTTCTTATAAATGAGGGCAAACATCCGGTCCTGGCTGAAACCTTAGGAGCCGAGTTCGTACCGAACGACATCGAGTTGGGCGAAGGGGCCGGCGACTGCATAATCCTAACAGGCCCTAATATGAGCGGAAAAAGCACATATATAAGGCAGACAGCATTGCTGGTCCTGATGGCTCAGACCGGCTCCTTTATTCCCGCCAAAGAAGCTACTATCGGCCTGGTTGACAGGATTTTCACTCGTGTCGGCGCCTCTGATGAGCTGGTTCGCGGCCAATCCACTTTTATGGTCGAAATGACCGAAACCGCCAACATCATCAACAACGCCACCGAAAAATCCCTCGTCATCCTTGACGAGGTTGGACGTGGCACAAGCACTTATGATGGCCTGTCTTTAGCATGGGCTATTACCGAGCACATCGCCAAAAATATAAAGTGCCGTACACTCTTTGCAACTCACTATCACGAACTTACCGAACTGGCGGAACTCTTTGCCAATGTCAGAAATTATAATGTCGCCGTCCGCGAATGGATGGACGAGGTGGTTTTTTTGCACAGGATTTTACTCGGCGGAACAGACAAAAGTTACGGCATACATGTAGCCAAGCTTGCCGGCCTGCCGAAAACCATTTTGGACCGTAGTGCCGAAATACTGGATGAGTTGGAAAGTACCTTCCAGGCCGAAGCTACCGGCGAGCATTTATCGAAACACAAAACAAAAGATGATTCTGAGTCCCTCTTCGTCAAAAAACACAAAAGCGTCCTGGACAGGCTAAGTTCGACCGATATAAATAACCTTACTCCGCTTGAAGCTATTAACCTTTTGAATCAGATAAAAGGTGAAATTGACTGAACACAAGTATTGGTCTTAAAAACTACGTGCTACTTTCCCCTCTAACGGTTAAAATCATTTCGGTTTCTAAACTTTGAAAATCTTCTGCTGTTTCCGCCGGTGCTGAGAACGCCTTATTTACTTTGATGTCCCGCCAGAGCATCCCTCAAACCCAAAAAAGGATGCTCGGTATAGAAATACCAACCGCCGGGATAAATGATTGAAATTTTTCTCACGGCAGTGCTTTGAATTTTGCTCTCGGATGTTATATGTTTTTCAGGAGCGCATTTGCCGGCGATTTTTCGATAGTCTCACTGAAACTGCTTAAGCAGTCTCTGAGCCTGTTCAATTCACTTGATTCCACAACCGGTATATCAATGTTTCCTCGTTTCTCTAAGGCATCAACCACATACTTTACGGTCAGTATTTCCGCATCGCGCGCAGGTTGATATGAGGCCTCCCTGTCATTTTCATTTTTAACTTCAATTAAAATTCCTGCTTCGGTCAATTCAAAGAGTATTTGCCGTACCAAACGAATGGGAATTTCAAGTTTTTGGGAAATCTGAACCGCATACAAAGCTTTTTCCCCATTACAGAAATTTCGCACAAGCAGGTTCGATATTAATAGTGAAAGCAGCCTCTTGAAACCATAGCTCACTGACAGACAGTCCGGCTCAAATTCATATGTTTCAACATTTTGATGAGCAAATGAGATTTCTGCACCAAAAAGCACTATCAGCCAACTGATTTGCAGCCATAATAAAAATAGCGGCAGCGCAGCGAAACTCCCGTATATGGCCCCGTATCTTGCCGCTCCGATTTGAAAATTGATATAACCCCACTGAGCTATCTGAAAAAGTGTTCCGGCAACTATACCAGCCAACAGGCCCGACTTGAATTTTACCTTCGTATTGGGCATAAAAATGAAGACAAACGTAAAGATTAACCAGAGAGTACAATACGGCAGCAGTTTCAGTGACAGCATTATCAGCCGGCTTACCGACTCAATAACACCGAGTTTCGTCATTAACGCTTCAAACTGCGTGTTGATGAGGACTGTTGCGCTGCCGGCTAAAACCAGCAGTATCGGGCACACGAGTATCAGTGAAAGATAATCGCTGAATTTCCTACCCAGGCTTCTCGGTCTCTTTATACCCCAGATATCGTTAAAAGCACTCTCGATATTGCTTAGCAGTTTTATCACCGCCCAGAGCAGAAAAACGATGCCAATACCCGCAATAACTCCTCCGTTAGCGTTTTTAAGCAAAGACTTAGCAAAACTGATAATTGTTTCGGCAACTTTTGTCTGACTTTCCATTTTTTCCAATATCTGGGCTTCGACACGTTCTTCAATGCCAAAACCTTTGGCTATGCCGAACATCAACGCAAGCACAGGAACAAAAGAAAGCAGCGAAAAAAACGTCAAAGCCGATGCCCTGAACTTACACTGGTCTTCTATATAGCCCCGAACAGCCAGTACAATAACTCTTAGTTGTTTAATAAAGAACGATTTTGTCCGGGTAAAGTTCTTTAAACGCAGTCGCCAGATATCTCTTGTTAAAAAATCGATGATTTTAGATAACATTACAGGTCTCCTGAATAAAAACCAAATCCCATTCTGCACAGGCAAGACTATAAATAGAATATACAGAGATAGAAAGAAACTTTCAATACTTGTCATCGATGTTCTTTTATTTATA
>Ga0307378_10009223_pt1 | contig 12986 bp, 11 predicted proteins | sample UN1MG_FD_202238 | JGI IMG/M metagenome (GOLD analysis project Ga0307378, IMG submission 202238) | Soil microbial communities from Risofladan, Vaasa, Finland - UN-1 | ecosystem: Environmental > Terrestrial > Soil > Coastal area > Acid sulfate soil | place: Finland: Risofladan, Vaasa | collected... | reverse complement strand
TGGTAGCTGCCGCGCTCGCCGTCCTGGCGGGCGTGGCCCTCGGCCGCGACATCGACCTGGTGACGCTGCCGCCGCGGGATGGGGTGCAGTTGACCATCTACAACTCGGAGGACCTGACGCTGGTGAAGGAGGTCCGGTCGGTGACGTTCAAGAAGGGGCCGAACCGGCTCCAGTTCTCGTGGGCGAATACGCTGATCGATCCGACGAGCGTGTACCTGAGGCCGCTGGAGCAGGCGGCCCAGATCGAGGTGTCGGACACGACGTTCCCGGCCGACCGTCCGCAGGTGCTGGTGTGGAACGTCGAGTCGGCGTTCGAGGGTCAGGTGAAGGTGGAGGTGTCGTACTTCACGTCGGGCATTTCGTGGAACGCCGATTACGTGATGCTGACCGACGCGGCCGAGACGCAGGCGTCGGTGGACGGTTACGTGACGGTGGTGAACGGCTCGGGCGAGGACTACGAGGGTGCCGAGGTACGCCTGGTGGTGGGCGTCGTCAACCTCGTCGAGAAGATCGCCCAACTGGCCCGACAACCGGCCAAGAATGGCGGAAGGCAGGAGGGGCGCGCCGTCCGGAAAGAGGTCCTGGCACAGGCGATCGAACTGGCCGACGCCAACGGTGCTCCTGCGGGGGCCGCCGCCAAGCCCGGCGCCCCGCCCAGGATCGTCAAGGAGGGCCTGTCGGAGTACTTCATCTTCACGATCGAGGGCGCCCAGACCGTCCGCAACGGCTGGTCGCAGCGGATGATCTCCTTCCGGGCGCGCCAGGTCCCGTTCGAGGTTCTTTACCGTTACCGTCCGCACCAGTACGGTCCGCGTCCGGTCCGGTTCTTTATCCTCGCCAACGACGTCGAACATAAGATGGGCACCTCGCCGTTGCCCGACGGCGTCATCCGCGTCTTCCGCGACAACGGTCGCGACGGTCTCAACTTCTTCACGGCCCAGGCGAGCAAGTACATCCCCATCCGCGAGAAGATTGAGTTGAACGTGGGCCCGGACGACCAGATGGTGTACGAGCGTCTGGTCCTGGACCTGGCCCGGAAGAACTTCCTCTACGATCACGATCCGCCGGTGGTGGTGGGCTGGGACGAGACGCGTTCCTGGCAGGAGGAGGTCCGTAACTACCGCGCCAAGCCCATCCAGGTCGAGATCCGTCACGTGCTGGAGGGCGACGTCGAGTTCACGGCCGAGGCGGTGGGCGGGCTAACGTTGTACGACTACCGCACGCCCCAGTACCTGATGACCATCCCGGCCGGGAAGGCCCAGAAGTGGGTGTCCCAGGGCCTCTTCCACCTGGGCACGAACCAGAAGCAGAACCGCGTCCGCCTGGCGGGCAAGTGAGCCCGGCGCGCCGCTGCGCGGGAAAAGCCCTTCCATTTTCCGGCCGGCCGGGTATACTCCGCCCGCCACACAGGCCCGCCCCGTGCGGGTCCCGGCACGGAAGTCCGAGCACCGAACCAGGTGGAAGGAGACCCGGAATGCCGCTGTGTCCGATGCGACAGATGCTCGACGAGGCCGCCAAGGGCCGCTACGGCGTCGGCGCCTACAACGTCAACAACATGGAACAGATTCAGGCCATCGTGAAGGCCGCCAGCGAGACGCGGTCCCCGGTCATCATCCAGGGCAGCCGCGGCGCCCTGGAATACACGAACCTGGTGTACCTGAAGCACCTGATGATGGCCGCCGTCGAGGACAACCCCGACCTGCCCATCTGCCTGCACCTCGACCACGGGCCTAACCTCGACCTGTGCAAGCAGTCCATCGCCCTGGGCTTCACGAGCGTCATGATCGACGGCTCCATCGACTACGACGCCACGACCCCAGACGGCAAGCACCCGGCCCGGTCTCTTGAGGATAACATCCGCGTCACCAAGGAGGTCGTCGACTACGCCCACGACCACGGCGTCAGTGTCGAGGGCGAACTCGGAACCCTGGGCGGTATCGAGGAAGACACCAAGACCGACAAGGTCCTCCTGACCGACCCCGACGAGGTCGAGGAGTTCTGCGCCCGCACCGGCGTCGACGCCCTCGCCCTGGCCATCGGCACCAGTCACGGGGCCTACAAGTTCAAGCACGAGCCCGTCCTGGCCATGGACCTCATCACCGAGTGTCGCAAGCGCGCTCCCGACACCGCCTTCGTCATGCACGGCTCCTCCAGCGTCCCCAAGGAACTCGTCGACGAGGTCAACAAGTACGGCGGCAAACTGCCGGGTGCCATGGGCGTGCCCATCAAGAGCATCCAGGAAGGCATCCGGCGCGGCATCCAGAAGATCAACGTCGACACCGACGGCCGCCTGGTCGTCACGGCCGCCATCCGCAAGATCTTCGTCGAGAAGCCCGGCGAATTCGATCCCCGCAAGTACCTCGGCCCGGCCCGGGCGGCCCTTGCGGCACTGATCGCCTCCAAGATGCGCGACTTCGGCACCGCAGGACACGCCGGCGACTACCAGCGCAAGACGCTCGACGACATGAAAGCCTTCTACGCCTCGAAGAAGTAGTGGCGGCCGCAGGCGCTCGGCCATCAGTCCCGCCGCAAGGGATACTTCGTCGATATACACGAACCGTACCGCGTCCTCCTGGGCACAAGGCTGGATCTGACGCAAGTGCGGGGGGCTATCTGGCCGATGGACATTATGCTTGCGGCATAGGCGGCGGGCCAGTAATCTGAGGTTCGACTTTGCAGGCGGTCGATGCAACGGCAATCCAAAGGAGACAGATTCCGTGATCGAAAATGCGTTGGACGGGATCGTCCTAACGGCGCAGTCGTTCAACCCATCCATCTTCACAGAGACATGGCTTCAGAATAACAGCATTTTGGATACCAGTAAGCTGACTGGGATGCGCGTGTTCTCTGCGCAAGTCGCTCAGTTCCAGACCGAAGAAGTCCATGTGGTGGTGGTCCCGCCGCAACTGCAGATCACCTTCTCGGACAAGGCAGCCGATGTTGAGGTGCCAAGGTCCTTCGCCACCCGTGTGGTTGAGTTGTTGCCGCACACGCCCTATCAGGCGTTGGGAATTAACTTCAGCTATTTCCTGTCTCAACCCGCCAAACAGGAGTTCGTCGCTTATGATCGGGCGCTGCTTGGGACAGGAGAGTACGCGCTACTTGGGGAATTTGCGGCGGCGGACGCTAGGTTTGGCAGGTACTTCTCAAAGGACTTTGGCAGCGCAAGGCTTCGCTTGAACATCAAGCCCGTTAAGGCCGGACCCAAGAATGCCGACATGCTGCAATTTGAGTTTAATTTCCACCATGATCTTGCTGGTATTGAGCCGCCCGACAGGGCCACATCGCTGGTTAAGTTTATAGGAACGTGGAACGCGTTGCGGGAATATGCCGAGAAGCTTACTGAGGTGGGGAGCAAACTCCGGGATGAGGCACGAGCGTGAACACCACTGTGACGAGGCAGTCTTGCGAGCGCATAGGGGTCTCCTGGCCAAGGGAGGCCCAAGGCTTCACGAAATCTCCGTGGCGGGTCGTCGGCGATGAGGTACTAGTAGCGCGGCGATTGCCAGTAATGAAGTTGCCCAAGCTCTTTCTGGAAATGGGTGAGGAATGGTGCGGGTGGGTCAACGCGGCAAATGCAGTCCAGATTGTTCGGCGTCGCGCAGAAGCCACTATGCTCAAGGGAGAGTTCCTTTTTCTGAACCAGATCGAATGGCCCAACGAGAGCAACCTGCTAAGAAGCACGGAGATTGATTTTTCTGCCTCGCTCAATGTGCTCGATGATGAGACGGAGGCTTATATTCAGCGGCTTCAACTCACGGATGCAGTGGCTTGGTTGCAGGAAAGGGTGTTGGCCTTTTTTCCTGGGACCGAGTATGAGATAGGCGTGCTGCCAGCCGAGGACGGCGAAGATGCATTGCTGGCACTTAGAGTGTATGGTGCAATGGCTGCCGCAGAGTTTCGGGAAAAGCGGCATGCCATTTCTCAAGCCATGTTGGATGCGGGCCACCGTGGCCTCTATGAGGTCATAAGCATATTCCAGCGGAGGACGCAGACGAGTGGACTGCAAGTGCTTTCTTACTACTGCGCGGTTCTTACGTACTGAAGGTTCCCAAGAGGCGGACTTCCGAAGCGCTGTCAGCCGTGCTTACTACGCCTGTTTCCTTGCAGCGCGAGCCATTGCCTTTAGGAACTGCCGCAAGGACCTTCGACTGGCCGCCGGTATCTACAAGGAAGGGGGCATAAAGCACAAACCGCTACAGCAGTACCTGAAAGATGGATTGGCTGACACAGTGCACCGGCTTGGGGTGGACCTCGCGGGGCTTATGGGTAGCAGGCTGGATGCTGATTACGAAATGGCTAAGCGGCTTGGCCAAGAGGACGCCGCGCAGTCCATTGAGGACGCAGAGGCTTTTCTTGCCGCGCTCGCTGCAGCCAATCCTCAAGACATCGGCAAAGCCGTAGAGACTTACATTGAAAGGACATGCAACAAGGGCAGCGGGGCCTAGCCTGCCCGAGTAAGCCCGAAGCGGGGGACGCTTCCCGTTTATCTCGCAACTCTTTCGTTCAAAAGGATTTGCCAAAGGGCTCGCCCGATGAATTCGGGCGGCTTGTCTCTTTCCGCGGGCGCATGCCCCCGCGTGGCTGTTGGCATCCTGCTTCTTGGCACGGGCTTGGCGCTCGGGGCCGGGGCGTCGCGCCTGGCACGCTCCGGCGCGGCGGCGCCCTTCGCGTGCGGCCTGATGGTCTTCGCCCCGCCCCGGCCCGCCACCGCCGAGCCCGACCCGCCACCGTCCTCTGCTGCCCCGGCGCGACCCATCGACCTCGCCCGGCTCTACGGCACGTTCCGCGCTGAGGACCGCCAGGCCCTCGCCGGCGCCCTCGACGGCCTTCGCGGCAGCGGGTGGCTCGACCTGCACATCCGGTCGGCGCTGCTCCCGGCCCCGCGCCACGTCGCCGACTGGCCGCAAGGCGTCATGCTGGCCGTCGTTGACGACGGCCAGGCCGACGGCGCTTTGGACCCGCTGGTTCCTGCGGCCGAGCGCGGCACCCAGGTGTACCTGGGGACCGACCTCGCGCTAGCGCGGCTCGTTGCGGGTTACGACTTTCCGCCCACGGCCGCCGGGTCGAGCGCATCGCGGCTGCCCGACTCGGCCCGGTGCCTGCGGGGGATGGCGCTCGTGCGGGTCTCGGCGGCCGAACGGTTCGCCATCGCGGCCGGCGACGCGGCCTGCAACGCGACGGTTGTCGAACTGACCCGCCCCGGCGATATGGAGGAGGCCATGCGGCGACTCTGGCCGCTGTGGCAGGCGCGCGGCCTCTCGGCCCGGCCGGTCGACCTGGCCCTGGGCACGGGCAGCCTGCCGCGATGGCTCGGCACGGCCGCGCTCGCCATGATTCTGGCGGGCGGCTCGTTGCTCATGATGACGGGCCTCGTGGCGGCGGGACGCACCACGCCGGGCCGTAACCCCGTGCTCGCGTACCTGGTCGGCAGCGCGCGAGTGCTCGACGAGAACCGCCGCGACTACGGCGCCGTCCTGGCGGCCATGATGGCGGTCCTCGTGGTCGGCGCCGCCTGGGGCGGGCCGGCGGGGCTGGGAGACCTGGCCCGCGAGATCGCCGGCGAACCCCTGGCCCGAATCGGCCTCACGGCCGTCCCCGTCGGGTGGACCGGGGCCCTGGACCTCTTCACCACGGCGCTCCTGGTGAACGTTCTGCTGGCCGCCATGGTAGGCATCGCCCTGCCGGGGATGGTGCCGGGCCTGGGCGTGGTGGCGGCGGCGATCCAGTTCCTCGCGTGGGGGGTGCTCCTGGCGCCGACGACGCTGACGGCCCTCGACCGTCTGCCGCTGCGGGCCGTCGTGGCGGCCGTCGAGGGTCACGCGTACGCCCTGCTGGCGCTGGGTGCCTGGCGGGTCCTGGCTGGACTCGCGCGGCCTGCCACGCTGGGGCAGACGTCCCGGCGGGAAGGCTATGCGGCGGGCCTCGCGGACCTGTACCGCCTCCTGGCGCCCGCGGCGGTCATCCTCCTGGCGGCGGCCCTCCTCGAGACGGCCCTGGTGGCCGTCGTCAGCCACCTGGGCTAGCAGCCGCGTTAGCCGCGGGGCTTGCCCCGCGCGGGCGTTGCTTCGCGGCGTGCGGGTCAGGCGGGGTTATTCGCCCCCGACCGGGCGACGAGTTGGCAGGCCTCGAGCCACGAGTCCATGCTTTCGCCGGCGTCGGCCCACCAGCCGTCGATCACGTCGCAGGTCATGGTGCCGGCCTTGACGTAATGGTTGTTGACGTCGGTGATTTCGAGTTCGCCGCGGGCGCTGGGCTTCAGGGTCGGAATGACCTCGAAGACGTCGGCCGGGTACAGGTACACGCCGATGACGGCCAGGTTCGACTTGGGCCGCTTGGGTTTCTCGGTGATGCGCGTGATGCGGCCGCCCTCGACCTCGGCGATGCCGTACGCCTGGGGGTTCGGCACTTCCTTGAGGAAGACCTTGGCGCCCGCCTCTTGCCGCGCGAACGCCTCCACGGGGCCGCGGATGGACCGCTCCAGGATGTTGTCGCCCAGGATAACGCAGACCTTGTCGCGGCCGGCGAACTCGCGGGTCAGGCCCAGGGCCTCGGCGATGCCGCCCTCGCCTTTCTGGTAGGCGTAGTGGAGGCGCGAGAGACCGAACTCCTCGCCATTCTCCAGCAGCCGGATGAAGTCGCCGGCCGAGGTGCCGCCCGTCACGATCATGATGTCGGTCACGCCCGCCGCCACGAGGCACTCGATGGGGTAAAAGATCATCGGCTTCGAGTAGACCGGCAGCAGGTGCTTGTTGGTGATCTTCGTAAGCGGCCACAGCCGCGTGCCCAGACCGCCCGCCAGGATGATGCCTTTCATTCGTCGGCCTCCGTGGTAGACTGATGACACTCTATACTATCGACGCTCTCGTGGGAGGTCAACGGCATGGGCGACGTTACTTCGAGGGTCTCGCGGCGTCGCGGCGGCCTGCCGGGGCGGGTCTGGGTGCTGGCGGCCGCGACGGCCCTGGCCGGATGCGGGGGCGACGGCGGCGAGGCGTCGTACGACGATGCCGACTGCGTCTTCGACAGCACCGTTATGTCCCTGCCGGCCCTCGGTGTCACGACCGACGCCTCCGGCAAGAAGACGTATCGCGCGCCGGGCACGACGATGTGGATTACGCGCGAGCCGGACATCGTGGTGAAGGTCCGGTTCGACGGCGCGTACGCGGGCACGAAGGCCCTTCGCCGTAAGGGGATGGCCTTCAAGCAGCGATGCGGCCGCGACGTGAACTTCGCCGTCCGCCGCAGCGACCTGCCCGGGCCGCCCGAGTCGATGGTCGGCCGGCCGTTCCGCATCGTCCTGTGGGGCGAGGAGGTGGACACCTTCGGGGCGGTCGCGGGGTTCAACGCCATCCGGTTCGAGCCGCTCGACGAGAAGCCGTGATCCGATTCCGCGGCCCGTCAGTCGTCGGGGTCGTCGTCGGCGTCGTCAAGGAGGGCGAGCCTCTCCTCGTCGGGCCAGCCGTGCGTCCGCTCGTGGTGCTCGACGTCCTTGCCTTTCATGGCGATGCGGATGCACACGCCCAGGCCGCCCAGGAGAACGACGAGCATCATCGAGCCCAGGATCGAGGCGCTCAGCCCCAGCCCGAAGCCGTAGTAGAACGCCAGGCCCACCACGACGCCGCTGATGAGCGTCGCCAGGAGGTACCACTGCCGGGCCAGCAGAAACGCCGCCACGAAGAAGGCCAGGAGCAGCCCTGGCCCGACCAGGACCATCCAGCGGGGCCAGTCGGCCGAGCCGTAGAGGCGGTCGGTAATCTCCCAGAGCAGGCCGGCCCCCAGGAAGATGATGAGCGACAGCGGTGTAATCAGTCGGATGCACAGGTCCCACCAGCCGCCCAGGTGGATCTCCGACATGGTGTTGATGTAATGTGTGAGGCGCTCGGTCCGGAAGAAGTACCCCACGATGAGGCACTGCATCAGGCCGACGAACACGAAGCCGTAACTGGCCCAGTGGTCGGCGATGTCGAGCCAGCCCAGCCCCGCCCGGGTGGCAAAGAAGAACACGCCCACGACGAACCCCAGGATGCACAGGATGGCCGACGCCCGCCGGTGCGTGATGAAGGCGTACCGGTCCTCGAGCCCCGCGCAGACGGCCTCGACCATTGAGAACAGCGAGTCGATGCCCAGCGACAGTAGCATCAGGAAGAACAGGACCGCCACCACCGGCGGCCAGAAGGCCCCCAGGTCGCCCAGTTTTACGATGGCCGTCGGGTACGTCACGAACGCCAGGCTCAGGCCGCCGCTGACGACCTTGTCGACGCTCGTGTGCGTCTTGACGGCCAGGAACCCCAGCACGCTGAACACGACGAACCCCGCCAGAAAACTCGTCGCGCAGTTGGCGAAACTCGTGATGAAGGCGTTGTTGGTGATGTCGCTACGCCGGCGATTGTAACTGGCGTACGCGATCATGACGCCGAAGCCCACGCTCAGGCTGAAGAAAATCTGGCCGTACGCCTCGAGCCAGACGCGCGGGTCCTTCAGTTTCGCAAAGTCCGGGGTCAGGTAGTACTCGATGCCCTGGAAGGCCCCCTCGAGCGTCAGGCCGCGCACCGCCAGGACCACCAGCAACAGGATCGGCAGTGGCACGGTGATGAGGACGACCCGCCCCACCCGATGCACGCCGCGGTGGATAATCAGAAACACCAGGGCCCACGTCAGGGCCAGACCCACCACGAGCGGCCAGCGAATGACGAACAGGTCCTCCGGCTTCGTCGACTTCTCCAGGACGGCGCCGTAGAAGTAGTCCTCCGCATTGCCGGCCCAGGGCAGCGTGCCCAGGGCGTGCCGCACCGACTCGTACAGGTAGTGCCAGGAGTACGCCATGACGACGGCGTAGTAGAAGGCGATGACCGTACCGACGGCCAGGGCGAACCAGCCGACCCACTCGAAGTTCCGGTTCATTCGCCGCAGCGCCTTCGGGGCGCCGCCCTGGAACATCTGGCCGATGCCCATCTCCAGGATCATCAGGGGGATGCCGGCCGTAATCAGCGCCACGATGTACGGGATGAAGAACGCCCCGCCGCCGCCCTCGTACACCTTGGCGGGGAACCGCCACACGTTGCCCAAGCCCACGGCGCTGCCGACGGCCGCCATGATGAAGGCGAACCGGCTGTCCCAGCGGTCGCGTTTCTGAGGCTCCAGGGGCGTCCGGCTCATGTCGCTCTCCCGGTCGCGGACCGAGGCGCGTGTCGAAGGGCACCTGCCGGCGGCGATTCTAGGGCGACGGTGCTTCGACCGTCAAGCAAAAGCCCCCTCTCGCCGGCCCCGCCAACCCACGCTTGCCGCCGACCGCCGAACCTGCTACCCTGTCGCGTCGTTTGTCGCAAGAAGGGAAGACCCCATGGACGCATCCCGGCATCGGTCCGACACGCGGGCAGCCATCTTCGACGTCGACGGTGTGTTGGTCGACTCGTACCGCGCCCATTTCGAGGCGTGGCAGCGCCTGGGTCGCGAGTTCGGCCGCGACCTCGCGGAAGAACGCTTTGCCGCCTCCTTCGGCCGGCGCAACGCCGAACTCATGGACGAGTTGTGGGAAGGCGCCGTTCCATCCGACCAAGTCGATACCTGGGGCGACTGGAAGGAGGCCCGGTACCGCGAGATCCTGCTGGCCGACTTCCCCGCGATGGCCGGCGCGGCCGAACTGATCGACGCCCTGAAGGCGGCCGGGTTCCGCCTGGCCGTCGGGTCGAGCGGGCCGCCCGAGAACGTCGCGTGCGCCCTGGAGGGCCTGGGCCGGGCCGGCGCGTTCGACGCCACCGTCGACGGGTCGGAGGTGGTGCGCGGCAAACCCGACCCGGAGGTGTTCCTGACGGCGGCGGCGAAACTGGGCGTCGAGCCGGCGCGGTGCGCCGTCTTCGAGGACGCCCTGGCCGGCGTCGAGGCCGCCCGGCGGGCCGGCATGACGCCCATCGCCCTGGTGGGCACGGCCCCGCGCGAGCGCCTGGCCGAGCACGCCGCCCTGGTGGTCGATTCGCTCAGGGAAGTGACGCCCCAACGCGTCGCCGAACTCATCGACGCCGCCAACGCGTAGGCCGGCCTGGCCAACGCTTCGCCTACTTGCGCGGCGGCCTTCCCAGGCCGCCGCGTAGTCCCTGCAAGATGGTGTGCTGGTGGCCTGGGAAGGCCACCAGCCGGGAGTTCTGGGATAGTTTCTCGGCTGTTACCGGCACGGCGCCGGGGCGCCGGCGCGCCTACATCACGCGCACGTTCACCGGTTTGCCCTGGCGGGAACTGGCCATGGCCGCAAAGACCATCGCCAGGCTCTTGATGTTGTCGTGGCACTCGCACTGGGGCCGGCGGCCGGTCGCCAGGAACGCCAGCATCTCGGCCAGCGACCCGTGCATGCCCGTCTTGCGGACCGCGACCTTGGAGATCGTGAGCGGTTTCAAGGGCCGGCTGAACCCCGTGCGGCCCGCCACCACCTGGCCGTACGGCTCGTTGTCGTGGTCGTAGAGGAGGGTGCCCTTGGAGCCGACGATCCGCCAGTCGCCGTTCCACGACGTGTGGCAGCCCTCGGCGCACCACGAGCCGCGGTAGGCGAACCGCACGCCGCCGGTCATCTCGAAGACGGCGTTGGCCGCCACGTCGCCCTTGTACCACGAGCCGCGCGGGTTGAATTCCTCGCACCAGACGCGCACCGGATCGACGCCGCCGATCATCCGGGCCATGTCGAAGTGATGGATGGACATGTCGAGAATGAGCGGGCTGACCATCTCGTCGCGGAACCCGCCGAAGTGGGCGCCCAGGAAGAAATCGCAGTTCATCGTGGTCAGCGCGCCCAGCCGCCCCGAGGCCACCGTCCGCGCGACCGCCGCGTGCTTGGCCTCCCACCGCCGCGACTGGCTCACCATGTACAGCCGGCCCGTGGCCTCGCTGGTCCGGACCATGCGGCGGGCCTCGGCCATGCTCGAGGCCATGGGCTTCTCGCCCACAACGTGCAGGCCGGCCTTGAGGGCCGCGCACGTGACCCGGCAGTGGGCCTCCGGCACCGTCAGGTCCACGAGGAAGTCGGCCCGAACCTCGCGCAGGGTCCTGGCGAGGTCGTCGGAGGCCCGCGCGGCGGCGAGTTGGTACTTGGCGATGCGGGCCTCGGCCCGGTCCTTGGCAAGGTCGACGACGGCCGCCACCTCGACCTTTTCCTTGGCCAGCGGCGGGAACCAGGCGTCGGCGATGCCCCCCGCCCCCACGACGATGGCACGAAACTTGGCCACGGCTGGTGCTCCTTTCACGCGAAACGCGCTGACCCAAACGCGCGGGGCAAGCCCCGCGGCTAACGGGTACGACGGCACGCGGGGCAAGCCCCGCGGCTAACGGGTGTACAAGGTTTCACGGCGCAAGCGCCGCGGCTAACGCGAAACGCAGCGCGCCACGCCGCCGCGTCACTTGCCCATCTTTCGAAGCGACCCGAGGCACTTCTCGACGGCCTCCAGGGCCGGCACGCCTTCGATCTCGTACTCGACGATGTACCACGTCGTGCCGCCCACCGTCTCGCACAACTCGAAGATTTCGCCCCACGGCAGGTCGTCCTCGCCGATGAGGGCCTTGGGCTTGGTCTCCGAGTACGGCTTGACGTGGACGGTCGTGGCGCGGCCGGGGTACTTGCGCAGGTACGGCGGGGTCTCGCCGCCGCCCTGCATGGCGTTGCCGGTGTCGAACTGCATGATGACCTCCTTCTTCGTGTGGCCGAAGAAGGTGTCCCACTGGACCTCGCCGTCCATTTCGGTGAACTCGACGTGATGGTTGTGGTAGCCCACCTGCATGCCGTCGGGCCGGACCTGGTCGGCGAGTTCGTTGAAGACCTTGGCCATCTCGAGCCAGCCGGCGCGGGAGCTGCGGCGCTTCTCGTCGATCCACGGCACGATGAGGTATCGGTTGTCGAGGATCTTGTTGAAGGCGACCGTCTTGGCGAGTTCGTCGCCCTGAAGGGTGTCGAGGCCGACGTGCGTGCCACAGCACACCAGGTTGCGCGCGTCGAGCAGCGCCTTCAGTTCCTCGGCGGTTCGACCGTAGTAGCCGGCGAACTCGACGCCGTCGTAGCCCATCGCCTTGACGGCGTCGAGCACGCCCTCGAGGTCCTTCTCGCAATCGTGGCGGACCGAGTACAGTTGCAGCCCGATCGGAATGGCCATGTGCGTTTTCCTTTCACAGGTTCACGGGGCGTGCCAGTACGCCACAGCGGCCGGGCAAATGCAAGCGATTTTCGCGCCGCCGGCCCGGCCGGCGACGCCCTTTTCGGTGGCAAGGCCCGCCTGCGGCGCGTATCATGACACCCGCCGCAGGAAGGGAGGAAGAGCATGGCCATTCCCGGTTACGTCGAGTACCAGCGCCGCGAGTTCTGCAAGGACATCCGCTGCCCCGTCCAGCGGCAACTCGACAAGTGCGAGGTGGGGTCCGACGCCTGCGAAGAGGTCCGGACCGTCTGCAGAACGAAGTGCATCCACTCGACGTACGAGTTCCACCACTGGCTTATCGAGCACGGCTACGAGATCGTCAGGCCGGAGTAGAGTTCAAAGTTCAAAGGCGGGCTTCCACGCGCCGCTTACTTACGTGCGCGGCTAGTCAGTTGCCTCTATTCTCGTTGACCCGGCCCTGGCCGTGGGTATCATCGTGAGGCCATGACCGATATCCCGAAAACGCAACGCGCGGCCGTCTACTACCGCAACCTCGACGTCCGCATCGAGGAGCGGCCGGTGCCCACCATCGGGCCGGGCGAACTGCTCGTCCGCATCCTGGCCAGCGGCATCTGCGGCTCGGACGTCCTGGAATGGTACCGCATGAAGAAGGCCCCCCTCGTCCTCGGGCACGAGGTGGCCGGAGAGATCGTGAAGGTCGGCGACGGCGTCACCCGGTACCAGGTGGGCCAGCGGATCGCCTTCAACCATCACGTGCCGTGCAACACGTGTCACTGGTGCCTGGCGGGCAAACACACGGCGTGCGAGACGCTGCACACGACGGCCTTCGATCCGGGCGGGTTCTGCGAGTAC
>Ga0307378_10009222_pt1 | contig 12987 bp, 8 predicted proteins | sample UN1MG_FD_202238 | JGI IMG/M metagenome (GOLD analysis project Ga0307378, IMG submission 202238) | Soil microbial communities from Risofladan, Vaasa, Finland - UN-1 | ecosystem: Environmental > Terrestrial > Soil > Coastal area > Acid sulfate soil | place: Finland: Risofladan, Vaasa | collected... | reverse complement strand
CTGGGAAAGGAACAACTCCTGGTTGGCGACGATGCCCAGGCGGCTTATGCTCCTGTCTGCGCGGAGAAAGGTCTGGTGACGCTTGCCATCGATAGCTGGTGCTTTGGCGAGCGCAAGCACGCCCAGAACGGCGGCACCGGCGAACAGGACGCCTTCAAGCTGATGCTCTGGCGAGGACAGGTCCTCTGGGGCATGATGATGTTCGATGAATTCCGCGCCCTCGATTACCTGGCTCACCGTCCCGAGGTTGATCCGCAGCGTCTCAGCGCCTTCGGCATGTCGATGGGATCAACGAAAGCCTGGTGGCTGGCGGCGCTCGATACGCGGGTCCGCCTTTGCATGGATGTCTGCTGCCTCACCGACTTCGACGAACTGATCAAAACCGACTTTCTCCGCGGCCACGGCATCTACTACTACGTGCCCAGCTTGCTGAAGCATTTCTCGACCGCGCAAATCAACGAGCTGATCGTTCCCCGGCCCCGCTTGAGCGTCAACGGGCGGCGAGATCCGCTGACTCCGCCGGCGGGTGTGAAGCGCGTACGCGACTATCTCCTCCCCCTCTACCGCAAATACGGCAAAGAGGAGGATTGCCGGATTGAACTCTTTGACTGCGAGCACGTCGAGACGCCGGAAATGCGGAAACTCATCCTCGAGTGGATGGACAAATATCTGGTCGAGAAACGCCACGGGGAGGTTTGACTTTATGCGTAAGCGACGGGTGCGAGTGATTGGCGCTTTGACAGCCGGCGGGCTCTCACTCTTTGTTGCCGCCCGGGAATGGAATTCCCGAGCCTTGGCGGCGGTGGACGAGCGCGAGGTCCTGATGCAGGCGGACAGGGATTTCGATAGGGCCACGGCGGAAACCGGGGTGGAAGGTTGGGTTTCCTACTTCGCCGAGGACGGGCAGATGTTCCCTGCCGGCGCGGAGATTGTCAGCGGCCGGCAGGCGATTCGCGAGGCGATGGCCCCGGCGTTCGGCAATCCGGAATTCTCGCTGCGCTGGAAGCCGCTCGGCGCCGACGTCTCCCGCGCCGGCGACCTCGGCTACACCTACGGAACATACGTCGCCAGAGGGCCGGGCCCCCAGGGCGAGCCGGCGGAGCGCCACGGCAAGTATGTGAGCATCTGGAAGAAGCAGGCCGACGGTTCCTGGAAAATCGTCGTGGACATCGGAAACTCCAGCCCACAGCCTTCCACCCCGTAGCCTGACCGGCGAACACGCGTGGCCCACCACAGGTAGGGTTACTGTGGCTGAAAAACCCAGAATCTTGTGGTTTTTGCCTTTACAACCCCCCCTTTTCGTGCTACTTTTTCCCCGAAGTTTAGGGGATTCTCGCGCCAGTCTTGCCTTTTGCGCCACGCTGGATGACCGGGTCGATACCAAGGGGGTGCGGGCGGCTTCGTCGTTCTCCTCAGCCTCGGAGAATTTGTACGACACGCTTCCCCGCTGCGTTGCCCGCCCTTCTGGACAACCCGGACAGAGGTTTGGCATCAGATTCTCAACTAATCGGAACCCGCCGGACCCGGGGGACTGGTTAGGAGGAGACTAAATTGTTCAAGCTGAAGAAAGTCGAAATGCTCGGTTTCAAATCCTTCGCTGACCGCACGCGCCTGGAATTCGCCGACGGCATCGTCGCCGTCGTGGGACCGAACGGTTGCGGCAAGTCAAACCTATCGGACGCCATCAGTTGGGTTCTGGGCGAGCAGAGCGCGCGGTCGCTGCGCGGCGAGCGCATGGCGGATGTCATTTTCAACGGCACCAGCGCGCGTCCGGCCACCAGCATGGGGGAAGTGAATTTGACGCTCGTGGACCCCGAATCCATTGACGCCGACGGCGGCGGCACTGAAGAATCCCCGCAGGAGAACGTTTTGGAGGCAGCTCCGGCCGAAGGCACGACCGCGACCGAGGGTTCGAACGGAAATGGCGCCGCGGATGCCGCCCATCGTCCTCACCTCAAGCATCGGGCCGGCGAGATCACCGTGACACGCCGCCTTTTCCGCTCGGGCGAGAGCGAATACCTGATTAACGAGGAGATCTGCCGGCTCCGCGACATCCAGGACCTCTTCATGGGCACCGGCCTGGGGCCGGAATCTTACGCCATCATCGAGCAAGGACGCATCGGGCAGATCCTGAGCTCCAAGCCTTCCGACCGGCGGCTGATCATCGAGGAAGCCGCGGGAGTTTCGAAGTTCAAGACGCGCAAGCGCCTGGCCGAGGCGAAACTGGAATCGTCGCGTCAAAACCTTTCCCGCATTACCGACATCCTGGAAGAAGTCACCAAGCAGGTGAACTCGCTGAAGCGCCAGGCGTCAAAGGCACGGCGCTATCGCGAGCTGCACGACGAGCTGCGCGGCCGGCTCAAGACCGTCCTGACCTCCCGACTGAGGATTCTGGATTCCGAGTGTCGGCGGCTGCGGGACGAGCTGGCTTCCGCCCAGACGTTCGTCGCCGAAGCCGCGCAACGGCTCGACGAGCTGGAGCGCGAGCAGAAGGCGGCGGTCTCCCGTCACGAGGAGATGGAAACCCGGCTGACCGACCTGCGCAACGCCATGGCCCAGCGCGACCTCGAGCACGAGCGCCTGCTTTCTCGCATCGAGCAGATGCGGCAGCAGATCGCCACCCTCGAAACGCGCACCGCGGAGGCGGTTGCGGAAAGCGACCAGATCACCACCCACCTTGCTTCGCTGGAGCAGGAATCCGCCGAAGCCGTACGCCAGCGAGACCAACTTCGTGAGGAGCTGGCCACGGCGGAGGAGACGCTGCGGAAGACGTTAGCCCGGCAGGAAGAACTCAGCGCCGAACTCTCTGAGGCCGAGAACGCGATTGAAACGCGCCGCCAGGAATTGTTGGAAGCCGTGAGCCAGGCGGCTGAGCTGCGGAATCAGCTCGTCCAGGCGGAAGAAACGGGCCTCGCCTTGGACCGCCAGACCTCGCGGCTGGGCACCGAAAGATCCGGCGTAGAACAGGAGCACGCGAAGCTGACCGCCGAGCTTGAGGCATTCGGGTCGGAGCAGATGCGCGACCAGAGTTCGCTGGCGGAGCTCGCCGGATCGTTCTCCGAAAAGACGACGGCGCTGGATACAGCGCGGTTCGAAGAGGCCGCTCGCCGGTCGGAAGTCGAAAGCTTGCGCCAGGAATTGTCCCGAGTGGGGGCGCGCCGTCAAGCCATTGAAGAGTCGCTGGCGCGTCACGCCTACTCCACTGAGACGGTCCGGCATTTGCTCTCCACGGACATCCCTGTGAATGGTCACCGTTTTCACCCCCTGGGCCTGCTCGCCGATTTCGTAGAGGTGACCCCGGGGTACGAGGAACTCGTGGAGGAGTTTCTGAAAGGTGAACTCGACTGCGTGGTCGTGGAGCACCATGAGGAAGCTCGGTCGGGAATCTCGCTTCTCAGGAGCGAAGGAACGGGCCGCTCGACGTTCTTCGTCACGCGCGCATTTACCAACGGGCACTCGAACGGCCACGCGGACGGCGAGATTCGCCGCACTCCGGGAGTGCTGGCCGCGGTCCGCGATCTTGTCCGGTTCGAAGAGCGCCTGGGACTGAACGGAGACGTCGCGCTGCCCGTCTTGGCCAACGCCTACGTGGTCGACAACGCCTCAACGGCGGAGCGCATGGTCGCGGCTTATCCCCAGGGTCATTTTCTGACCGCGACGGGAGAGCACTACCACCACCGCTTGGTTTCCGGCGGCAGAGGGCAGAGCGCCGGACCGCTGGCCCTCCGCCGCGATTTTCGGGACTTGGAAAGGCGAACCGGCGATCTCGAGAGCACCCTCCGCTCTGTCGAGGCGGCGATGGCCGAGGTGGTTGCCCGGGTGGCTCGCCTGGAGGAAGAGGTGCGCGGGTTGGCTGGTGCGAAACTCGAGGCCGAGAAGAAGGCCGTCCTCGCCAACGAGAAGCTGCGGCAGGCGCGCGACGGGCACGAACGCGCCGCTGAACGGCTTCGTATCCTGCGCGAAGAGTCGTCCGCCCTGGAGAGCGAACGCGCCGGCGTCCTTAGCCGTCAGGCCGCTCTCCGCACTCAACTCGAGGCAGTAGTCGCCGAGAGAGTCCAGCGCGAGGCAGAGCTCGCCGCGATGATCCGGAAAGTCCGCGAATTGCGCGTCTCGCTCGATCAACTGGGCCAGGAACTTGTCGAGGCCCGGGCACAATCGAGCACCCTTGAGGAGCGGAATCACTCCATCGAAGCGGAATGCGCCCGCCTGGTAGCCCGCCGGGAGGAGCTTGGCGCGCGGCTCTCGCGTCTCGAGGAACAGCGCCGCGCCTGGGTCGAGGAGCAGCAGCAGCTCGCCCTGCAAGGCGAGGCAAGCCGGACGCACCTGGAGGAGCTCGAGGCCGAGCAGCAAGCCGCACGAGAGGAGTTGGTCGGTCTTGAAGAGGAGGTGCGCGCCGTGCGCGCCCGGCGCGATGAGCTCAGCCTGCTGATCGATACGGTCCGTCCGGAACTTGACGCCTTGCGCGAGAAACGCTCCGAGGCGGAAGTTTCACTGGCTCGCGTCGAGTCCGACCACGCGCACCACGTGACCCAATGCCGGGAGGATTTGAGCGCCGAACCTGATGCCCTGCTGGCTGGACTGGACCCCGAGCAGGCTTTGGAGGGCGAGGCACTCGTCACGGCCGAGGAGCAGATCCGCGAATTGAAGAAGCGCATCGAGAATCTCGGCCCCGTGAACATGATGGCTCTCGAGGAATTGCAGGAAGCCGAAGAACGCTTCACTTTCCTCGAGACCCAGCGCCAGGACCTGCTGGCTTCGATTCAGGATACGGCGCAAGCCATTCGCGAGATTGACGAGGTGTCACGCCGCCAGTTCCTGGAAGCGTTCAAGACCATCAACGCCAACTTCGCGGAGTCGTTCCGCACGCTGTTCGGGGGAGGCGTGGGCGAAATGCGCATCACCGATGAGTCCGATCCCGACAGCGGAATCGACATCGCCGCCCAGCCGCCCGGAAAACGGCTGCAGAACGTGCTGCTCCTCTCCGGCGGGGAGAAGGCGCTCGCCGCCCTGGCGCTTCTTATCGCTTTGTTCCGCTATACGCCCAGCCCGTTTTGCATCCTCGACGAGGTGGACGCGCCGCTCGACGAGTCGAACATCGACCGCTTTACCCGCATGATTCAGCACATGAGCCGCCACACGCAGTTCATCCTCATCACGCACAACAAGCGGACGATGGAAATCGCCCAGGTCCTCTACGGCGTGACCATGCAGGAGCCGGGGATCTCCAAGCTGGTCTCCGTTCGCTTTGACGAAGACGTGCCCGAGCCGGTCGCCGAGGCCGTCCCGGCCTAGTGCCGTTCCAACCCGTCAGCTGACGGACGGCTACTCGCCCTGAGCCTCACGGTAGCGGCCGTGGCGAAGAAGATGAGCGTGACGTATTGGCCCAATAAGTTGGAACGGCACTAGAAGAGTTTTTCCGAATTCCCCTTCCACAGATTCGGGCCGGGGAGGAATCCCAAAGCGATTCCCCGGGTGCAGAGTGTCCCATCGAAGCATTTTTCTTGACCCCCGCAACAAACTCAATCCTTGGTCTTGCTCCATCACCTTCGCATTCGTTTCGCCGGATTCGCCTGCGCTTTTTCCGTTGACAACAATGCGTGTTGTTCTAGAATGAGCGGTGCCCAGCAACCAACGTGACGCAACTTACTGGACGACCCGTTCTCCGCGAAACCCATTTGCCCGGCGTGAAGCTCTTCTCGCGCGGGAAAGTCCGTGATGTCTACGAAGTGGGGGACGACCGGCTGCTCATTGTGGCCACGGACCGCCTTTCGGCCTTCGATGTGGTGATGGCGGAGGGCATCCCCGACAAGGGCCGGGTCCTGACCGAGCTCTCGTGCTTCTGGTTTCAGTTTTTCCGTGATGTCGTCCCCAGCCACTTTGTTTCGGCCGATGTCGGCGACTATCCGCCGGAACTCCGCCCCCACCTCGGACAACTCGACGGCCGATCGATGCTCGTCGAGAAGGCCCAGCCGTTTCCGATCGAGTGCGTGGCGCGCGGCTACCTGGCCGGCTCCGGTTGGAAGGACTACCGTGCGACGGGCGCCATCTGCGGCGTGAAACTCCCCGCCGGCCTCACAGAATCCGCCAAGCTGGACGAACCGATTTTCACGCCGGCGACCAAGGCCCAAAGCGGTCACGACGAGAACATCACCTGGCAGCAGGCCGTGGCCGTCGTGGGGCAGGCCGCGGCGGAGAAGCTCCGCGACCAGACGCTGGACCTCTACGTTCGGGCGCGAGAGTATGCCGAGAGCCGGGGAATCATCATTGCCGATACGAAATTCGAATGGGGCGTGCGAGGCGAGAGGATTATTCTCATCGACGAAGCCTTGACACCGGATTCTTCACGCTTCTGGCCGAAAGACGGTTACACGCCAGGAAAACCGCAGCCCTCCTTCGACAAGCAATTCGTGAGGGACTATCTGGAATCGACTGGCTGGAATAAGCAGCCACCGCCTCCTCCCCTTCCCCCCGAAGTGGTGGAGAAAACAAGCGAGAAATACCGGGAAGCATACCGACTGTTAACGGGACAACCGTTCGATTGAGAGAAGTTCGGCCACGGCTCTTTAGCACATCATGGGAATCTGGAATTGGCTCGATTGGATCCTGGCCATCGTTCTCGCGGCTTCCGTGGTCGGCGCAATTCTAAAAGGATTCGTCCGAGAACTGATTTCTTTGGCGGCCGTCTTGGCCGGGCTGGTCATCGCCGCGCTGGGTTATACGTACGCGGCGGTCTGGTTCGAGGATCTGACGCGATCGCACGAAGTGGCTCTGGGGGTGGGTTTCCTGGGGCTGTTTGTCGCCGTCCTGGTGGTCGGCCTGCTGGCGTCGATCCTGGCGCGCAAGTTGATCAAGGCGGCAGGGCTGCTGTGGTTTGATCGGTTTCTGGGCGGTGTTTTCGGCCTCGTGCGGGGCGTGGCGGTTGACTGCATCATCCTGATGGTGATGGTCGCCTTCTCCATCAAGACGGAGGCCGTTCAGAGGTCGCTTCTGGCCCCCTACGTGGTCACCGGCGCGCGGGTCATCGTCCTGGCGATGCCGCGCGACCTGCGCGCGCACTTCGACGCTGGATTTGGGAGATTGAGAGAGGCCATCATCCAGAGCGACAAGAAGGCGATGCAAAACTGATCGCCGGTTCCCGTCAATTTTCGACACTTGGAGCCCTGACTTGAAAGACCAGATTGAAGCACTCGTCGCCCAAATGATCGAGCACGGAATCCTCTACGAGGACGCCGTGATGGAGTTTGAGAAGAAATTCATCCGGAAAGTTCTGGAGAAGACCAACGGCAACCGGTCAAAAGCCGCGAACGCTCTCGGCATTCACCGCAACACTCTGAGTCGGAAAATCGTGGAACTCGCTCTCGACCACCGCCCCAAGCGACGCAGGCGCCCCGCCCGGGGCCGGAGATGATCGCCCCTTCCTATATCTTGTGAAACCCCTTCTCGCGTCACTTACTTCTTCGCTCTCCCGACGATCCAGCCGCGCTAACGACGCGGACGGCGCGGCCGCGCAGCCGGCTGGTCGGGGATTTCGTCGGCGTTGATCTCGCCGTTTCCGAGCGTTAAGACGAAATTCGGCGCAGCCGTATACGCCTCCAGAGTTCCCTTGAAGTGAACACCCGCGCCGCCGGCCAAGTTCTTAACGTTGGGTTGCGTGGAGTCCCTCAGTTCAATGTCGTAGACGCCTTCCGATTCCTTCGACGCCTCCACAAGGTCGATACGAACCAGATACATGTTACCGTCAGGGGCTTTCTCGACACTGTCAATGAATCCGGCCAATTCAACGGGCTGGCCCTTGAGCTTGCTCCAGATCTCCTGGGCGCGCGGCCCGCCGAGCTTCAGCGGCACGGCCATCTGGTTGAAAGCGTCAACGCTGGGGTTGCCGGTCTTTTCGGGGATGGGCATGGGCTTCACTTGGAACCCCTCGGGCGGGGTCGGTGAAGCCGCTGCCTGGGCTATGATCTCCGGCAGGCCCTCTTCGTTGCCATGGAATCCGATATAGACCTTGGAGAGGAATTTCGAAATCTCCGTCCCGGCGGGATTGTTCGAGGCCTTGGCAAGGGAAACCGACCGCGCCAGGTTCCAGACCGCGTTGTCATAGTCCGGCGTCTCCGAGTAAAGGTACGCCAGGCCCATGCGGTAGAACGTGTAGATGTCAGCCGGGTTGTCCTCGGCCGCGGCCTTGAAGTGGGTGAGCGCCGCCGGATAATCTTTGCGCTGCAGTGCTACGAATCCGATCGTGTTGTTGAAGTTCGCCCGCTGACCCTTCACGTATTGGTTGAACTGATCGTCGGTGACGTTTTCCGGCTTTTGCAGCTTCTCCAATAAATCCAGACCATGCCGGGAGTCATTCCCAGCTTGCGAGAGCTTGGCAGCGGAATTCGGATCATCATCGGCCTTGAATACGAACGGAAACGTGAAAGCCAGATAGCTGAGAGCCTGGAGGTTATCCGGACTGGCCTCCACGCCCTTTCGGGCGGCCTCGATCGCCTTGGGAACATCGTTGAGCTGGACATAGACCTGCATCTTGGTGATGTAGGCCGCATCCTTGACGAACGAATCCGGATACTTCTGAAGGAACGCGTCGGCCAGAGCGATTTTCTTATTGGAGTCCTTCTCGGTGACCATGGCCTGGTACGCGTCGTACTCTTCCCGCCCGCTCCAGCTGCGGGGTTTCTGTTCTTCAGCCTGCTGGCCAGGGGCCGCCCAGGCCGGCGCCGCGCCGAGCCACAGGGCGGAGCCGGGAGTCCGCGCGGAGAAATCAACCCGGAGCAGAAAGGCCGCGATGGCCATCCAAACAAAGCCCAACAAGACAGTTTTCTTCTTCATCGCAGAACTACCTCGGTCATTGGGGTGTGAACTTCCTTCTGTGAGGCGCACTCGTTACCGCCAAGCCGCTATTTCGACTTTCAACTGCTTTCATACGTTGGGTGAACGAGACTCCGTGTCCTGATGCCGCACTCCAAATATCAGGACTCGCCTCACTTTTCAAGCAAAATCTGCATTGAGCATCCTCCAGGCTGAAGGAGTCCGGATGGCACCCCGTCTGCTTAGATGCAATTGGGCGCGCCTATGCCGCCCAAAACCGCCAAGCCGCCCGCTTGCGGGACGGCCATCCCCTTGATTAAAATCAATTTGCGATGCCGGATTCGAATGCCATGGATCGTCTCGCAGAACGGGCATCCACCGCCCCCCGGAACAAGATTGGACAGTTCTTCAAGGAGACGGCCAAGGAGGTCCTCGTCGCTCTGGCGCGAAACCCCAATCTTCAGGAGCGCGACCTACTGCGCCTGCTGGAGCGGAAGGACTTGCCGCCCGAGGTCCTGCGCGAGGTGGCGGCCCATCGCGAAACGGCGCACCACTACGGCGTAAAGCTCGCGCTCGCCCGCCACCCCAAGACCCCACGCATGGTTTCCCTGCCCATCCTGAAGTTCCTCTACCTCTTTGACCTGGTGCGCGTCAGCCAAACGCCCGCCGTTCCCGCCGACGTGAAACTGGTGGCCGAGGAAACGATTCTCAAGAAAATCGAAACCATACCCCGGGGCGAACGAATCAGCCTGGCCCGCCGCGGCTCCGGGCGCGTGGCGGCGGGCTTGCTGGCCACCAGCGACCGCGACCTCATCCTCGCCGCCCTGGACAACGCCTTCCTTTCCGAGGCCCACATCCTCCGGGTCCTCGCCCAGCAGGACCTGCCTCCCATCGTCGTCGCGACCATCGCCCAGCACGAAAAATGGTCGCAGCGCTATTACCTGCGCCTGGCCCTGATTCGCAATCCCGCCACGCCACTGCCGCGCGTCCTGGCGTTTCTCCCCGACATCGCCGTCAACGACCTCCGGGATATCTGCCTCGACCGGCGCATGCCCGAGCAGGTGCGGAATTACGTCCTGGCCCACTGCGCCGAGCGGCTGGGCAAGAAGCCGCCTGCCGGCCTCTCCGGCAATTAGGGGCACTTCCTAGGGCGCGCGAACGCCCCTGCAGCCAGGTTTGTGGCGTGTTTGCGCGGCGGCCGATTCTCTTGCCCCAGCATTCGAAGCCTTTGGGGCCCAAATCGATCAGAAAAGCTCGAAATTCTCAAGCTCCCCTGTGTTTTCATACACATAGCGGCTTTGTTTTCCGATTTCGCCGCATTCGCGACTCGGTTGTCATACTCCAATTCGCGCCGAGCGGCGCTTACCCTCCAACGTGCGGGGCCGGTAAATTTCCGGGCGTTTTGGCGCCGAGTGCGGGTTTGCGCCTCGCTCAAAGGTCGGGTCAAGCTGGACACGATTCCTCGGTTTCCGCCGTCCCCGCCGGCCGGGGGGCGTGCGGCGCGCCGAGGCCTGAGGAGACACCCGGCCAGTAGGCTATCATCTAGCCTATCGCGACGCGGGCAGCGTGTCAAGTAGGCGCATCCCATGCCGGGCCCCTGCGGGCTTCCACTCCGCCGGCGGGAGAGGGGCGAGGCACGGCGCTGCACAACCGGCGCGCCAATCGACAGAACCCCTTCCCCGGCCAATCAAGCGCTCTTCTACCCCGTCTGCAGCTCAGAGGTGCAGTGCGGGCATCTAAGCGCCCGGATGTGGATCGAAGCAAAGCAACGCGGGCACTCCTTGGTGGTCGGGGCGGGTGGCACTGTTTCCTCCTTCCGCTTCAGACGGTTCACCTGGCGCACCAAAAGGAATATGGCAAAGGCCACAATCAGAAAGTCAATCACGGTATTGAGGAAGACCCCATAGTTGATCGTGGGGGCTCCAGCTTCCTGAGCCGCGGCCAAGGTGGCATAAGTCTGACTGGACAGACTGATGAAGAGGCTAGAGAAATCCACTCTGCCCAGCGCCAAGCCAATCGGCGGCATCAAGATGTCCTTTACAAAAGACGTCACAATCTTGCCGAACGCGGCGCCGATGACGATCCCAATGGCCATGTCGAGGACATTTCCCCGCATCGCGAACTCTTTGAATTCTTTCAGCATCTTCCCGGCCTCCTTGTGAGCTTTCCGCCGAAGATTGGAACTCCAATCGCGTGGGGATTCTAAGCTGCGGTCGCAAGCCGGTCAACGCGTGTAGACGCGGAAACCGGTGAACTCCTGAGGGGGTTGAAGGAAGGGCGAACATCTGTGGCGACAGAGATAACCTGGCCTTTCTTACTCCGGAAGATTCATGCGGCGCAGGAGGTCTTGGAAGCGCGGTGCGCGATTGGTAGGGGAGGGCCTTTATGGCCCTCCCGCAAAGACAAACCGGGAGCACCGCAAGGGTGCTCCCCTACCAAAACGTCAGTCCGGGAAGTTCATGCGGCGCAGGAGGTCCTGGAAGCGCGGGTCGGAGCGGAGGGGGTCGAACATGGGGCCCACTTTCAGATAATCCAGGCTTGCGGCGCGTTCCGCGTAACCCTTCTCCAGCCAGGCCAGTGCCTCCTCCTTGTCGCCCAGACCTACGTAGACGATTGCTACCAATACCGGCGGGAGATAGCTTCGCCTTGATGGATTCTTTAACGCGGCCAGTATCTTCAACGCCTCGCCTCTCTTGCCTGCCACAGCGTAGCCATATGCGAGAATGAGGGGGGACTCCCCCCCTCCGGTCGAAAGATCCTGCGCCCTTCGGAATGCGGCAATGGCTTCCTCGTACATCCCTTTTTGCGAGTAAACCCATCCCAACCATTCATTTGAGGCAAGGTCGTTTGGATCCAGCTCGAGCACCTTCCGCAATTCTTCCAGTGCTTGGTCATACTCGCGCGCCGAGTAGAGCACCAATCCCACGTTGGCGTATATCCTGATGGAGAGCGGGTCGAGCTCTCGAGCTTTTCTTATTTCTGCGATAGCTTCCGCGTGCCGCCCCATTGAAGTCAGAAACACGGCGTACCAATGGTGAGCGGTAGCATAACCGGGGTTGAGTTCGATGCCGCGCTGATATTCTCTCTCGGCGCCGGACCAGTCCCAGTCGTAGCCCCGCAAGATGAGCGCCAATCTGACGTGCGCTTCAGCAAGGCTGTCGTCGATCTCCAGCGCCTTCAGCGCTGCCGCCCTTGCTTTGGGGTAGCACTCCTCGGGCGGGCTCCACTTGCCTTCCGCCAGTACACTATAGGAGTCTGCCAAGCCGGCGTAAGCCACCGCGTAGTTCGGGTCTTTCTCGATCGCCTGCTGGAAGTAATCGATGGATTTCTTCAGCCCCTCCTCGGTTCTCTTGTTCCAGTAAAAGCGGCCCTTGAGGTAGGCTTCGTGGGCCTCGGGGTTGACGGGGCGGGCGCGGGCCAAGCGCGCCTGTTCCTGGGGTGTGACCTTAATCCTGACCTCGTTCGCAATCGCTCTTGCCACCTCCCCCTGCAACGCCAGCACGTCGCGCAGATCGCGCTCGTAACTGTCGGCCCAGAGATGTTTTTCCGGGCTGGCTTGAATCAACTGCGCGGTGATGCGCACGTGGTTGCCGGACCGCTGGACGGTGCCCTCAACGACGGCATCCACGTTCAACTCAAGGGCGATTTCCGGCAGGGTCTTCTTCGTTCCCTTGAAGTGCATGGCCGTGGTTCGCGAAATCACCCGGAGCGCCCCGATTTGGCCCAAGTTGGTGATGAGCGCGTCGGTCATGCCGTCGGCGAAGTATTCCTGCTCGGGATCGCGTGAAAGGTTTTCGAGCGGCAGGACGGCGATGGATTGGATTTTGGGCAGGGGCGCCCCTTGCGGGCGCCTGCGGGCGGGCACAGAGCCCGCCCCTACAATCCAATCGCGCACGCCGGCGACGTTGAGGGCGAGGAGGACGGCGGCGACTGCGACAATCACTACGGCGACGAGCGCGGCCAACCACTGCGTGCTGTAACGGCGCGCCCCCTCACCCGTCCTGGCCAGCCGGGACACCCTCTCCCCAAGGGGAGAGGGCTGGGAAACAGCTTGCTTTCCCGCCTCCCCTCTCCCAGAGGCGGACGGCTGCAAATCTGAAATCCTCCCCCCTCTCCCCGCGGGAGAGGGGCCGGGGGTGAGGGGTTCCACAGGATAAATGAACCGATACCCCCGCCGCGGCA
>Ga0307378_10009221_pt1 | contig 12988 bp, 8 predicted proteins | sample UN1MG_FD_202238 | JGI IMG/M metagenome (GOLD analysis project Ga0307378, IMG submission 202238) | Soil microbial communities from Risofladan, Vaasa, Finland - UN-1 | ecosystem: Environmental > Terrestrial > Soil > Coastal area > Acid sulfate soil | place: Finland: Risofladan, Vaasa | collected... | reverse complement strand
GGCGGAGTTCCTCCGGGACGCTCTGCTGCCGCCAGTTCTCCCATGCGTTCTGGAACTTGGAGAGCATGGTGAAATAGGCCGGTTTCTGGGGCAGGAAGTGGAAGAGCATCCGGGATCCGTTCTTGATCCGCCAGCGGAACCAAGGAAGTAGCCGGCCGATGCCCATCTTGGTCCAGGTCGGCAGGTCGGCCATGTCCGGTGCCGCCCTGAGCGTTCGCAGCATCGCGTCCTCGGCGCTCAACCCTTGGTCCATCAGTTCCAGCCAGACGCCGAGCTTCTGGTGGTCCTCGAAGGCGGCGTTGCCGCGGAAGATGGCGCTGTGAATCCGGTTCCAGCCCTTCGCTGCCTTCCCGGCAACGGCTTCGGTGGTGGTCGCGCCGAAACGGGCAGGCGCCTCGACGGCGGTTCGCCCGCCCCCGATGACGTGCAGTTGGCGCCCCTTCTCAAAGAGGCTTGCCATCGGCACGTTACGGCCGGCCAACTGAATAGTCTGCCCCATCACGGCATCAGGCACGTTCTCGACCAAGGCATTGCGGAGGGTGTGGGTGGACGGGATCATCGCCCTCCATGTCGCCCGGACGGGATTCACGCCCTCTAGCAGCGCGCCGAGGGGCTTTTCAAAGACGTTGCGGATGGCGTAGCCGGGGTGGTAGAGCTGGAAGGACTTCCAGACCCCCAGCGCCCTGTCGCTGGCCCGCAGCATCGCCTCGATGGCATCAGGCTGATCCCACACCTTCGTCAGCCCGTCGAGCATCTCTGTGATCTCGGTCGGGTAGTAGTAGTCGTACAACCCGGTTTGGCCCAAGGCGCTGAACGGGTTGCCCACGTCGGGCTTGATCGGTTTAGAGAGGTGGGGATAGAGCTTTTCCGACTGACCCTTGGGGATCGACACGCGCCACTGGCCGACCAAATCCCTCACATCGGCCGCGCCCATCATGGCTTCGTGGCTGCCCGCGCGGTTCCCGGCCGCGGCGGGGAGTCCAGACTGGAACATGCCCTCTTTGATTGCCGGTGCGTCTTTGAATTCGAGGGCAATGGGGATCGGCCGCTTGGAGGGATCGCGCGCCCACTCGTCCCACTGAAGGCGGCTGATCTCCTGCCGGCCGGTTTCCTTGCCCCCCGTGGCCTTGAACGCCTGGATTTGCGCATCTGCGTCGGCTGCGCTGGAAAGGACGTGGCGCTGCGTGCGGTCGGGCATCGTCACGACCCGGAAGTAGCCATGGCCCATCGTGGGGGCCTGCCGCTGCGAGCCTACCCCGCCGGGCATCGGCTTGGGCGGTCGGCGCCCCGTGACAAGTGTCATCTGCTGTCGCTTGGCCGCCTCGGGGGTGAACGGGCTGCTGACGTACCCGGCCCGCTCTCTGCCCGGGAAACCACGGGCCTTCTCCGCCGCCCACATCGCATGGGCGTTCTGCCAGTAGTCCGCAAGGACTTTCTGGACCTCGGGGTCTTGCGTCAGCCCGGATTCGATGGCCTTGGCGTACCGCTGCTGAATCGGGTCGATAGACCGGAAGGCTTGCAGGGGGGGCTTGCCGGGGATGTTCGGCGACCGGAGCGCATCCGGCCCGGCCTCTGCCAGTTCGCGGAGGGCCGCGCGCAGCTCATCCGCAGAACCCCTGCCTTCGCGGACCAGCCGGGGGAGCGCGGCTTCGACCTTCGTGCCGTACTCGGCTCCGGCCTTGCCCCGCATGAGCGCTCGGCCTACCGTCCCGCGCTGGCCCGCCCCGACGATCTTCTGGCTGGCATAGGAAGGCTCTGGCCCGACAATCTGGCGCTTTAGGCCACGAATCCAGTTGGCCATGCCGGGTGCAAGCCGCTCAAACGGGGTCCCCCGCTGGACCCGTCCAAGTTCTCGGATGACCCCAGGGGCCTCCGGGGAGGTCTCAAAGGCCACCCGGGCGATCCGAGCCGCCTCGGCTTCGAGCTGCTTGGCCTTGGTCGCCTGGACGGCGGCGCGGGCCTGTGCCTCGACGGATTTCGCCCCCGCGCCCGCCGCCTTGGCTTCTCCCTTGGCCAGACTGATCGGCGTCTCGAACCTCTGCCGGAAGGCGGAGGCTTGTTTCAGTTGCGGCGCCGCCTTCTCGGCGGTTGTCAGGGATGTCCTGGCCGCCATGGCGGCGCGACGGGCCGATTGAACGCTTCCCTTCGGAGGCACCCCGACTTCCAGCGTCCGTTTGATCTTCGCCGCGGCTTCGGGCGATACCTCAAACTTCCCCGACAGGCGGGAAATGGCTTCCCCGGCCGACTTGGCGCGTGCCTCCAGGCTCTGCGCATGCTTCTGCGCCGCCTCATACGCCTTGATGGCCCTGCGGACTTCGGGCGTGCGAACGGCTTCTTTCGTGCCCTTGAGGGCTTGAACCAACTCGGTTCCCCGGCCGATCTCCCGCATCCCCTCCTTGCGGACCTTGTACCGCGTTGCGAGTTGCAGCAGATGGGCCTGCTTGGCGGCCCACGCCGCCTTGGCCTTCGTCAGTTGGGCCGCAAGGGTGGTTTCCGCCTTTGCGGCTTGTGCGGCACCCGCGGAGGCGGCGCGGGCCCCGGCCTTCTTAGCCGCCAGCCTCGCCCATGCCTCCCCGCCCTCTGTGAGGGGCTTGTATTGCCTGGCCTTGGCCCCGAACGGCAGGGTGCCGATTCCCTTGGCTGCGAAGGGGAGGCGGAAGATGGTCCGGCCCTTCTCACCGTGCTTGGCGAAGAGCGCCAGGGCCTCCGGGGCTCCGCGTGTAGCACTGGTGCCGAGGCGGCGCGCGACGGTTTCGGCCATCCGCTTCTGCGCCGCCTTCATCCCCTTGGCGGCGACGACGGCGCGGAACGCCTTTTCCAGTTTCGCGGTTCGGGCCACACCAACGGCCTTGGTCAATTCACCAGCGATGCGCCCGGTCTTTCCGGCGACCTTGATCGCCTTGGCGACGGGGCCGATAATCTTGGGAAGATGCGCGGCCACTCGCACGCCCGCGGTGGCGCCGAGGCCATAATACGTCCAGGGGTCAAAGGCTACATCACCGACGAACCCCACGATGGATCGCACCGGCCCCTTGGGCACCCCCAGTTTGCCGAGGATGTCGCTGACGTAGACCTTCTTGAGAAGCGTGCCCCGCCGGGGCTTGTCCGGCATGGTGCCGGTGATCGAGGCAATGGTATTGGCTATGATGTTGCGCGGAACATCCAGAACGTCCAGGACACGGGTGACCATCCCCCGCTTGTCGGGATCGGCGAGTTCCGGGGCGCGCTCGCGCAAGGCGTCCGCGCCGCGCTCCGACAGTTCCTTGATGCTGACGCGCTTCCGCTTGCGACGATCACCATCCAGGTCGATGGAGTAGTCGTCGCGCGCCTTCTTGCGCTTCTGGCCCAGGAGGGGCTCCAAGGGTGTCAAGCCGCCTGCGAGCTTGGCCATGTTAATACCTGACTACGATTTGCGATTGGCGACGGACTTCACTTCCGCCAGGAGCGATTCGAGCGACTTCACATAGGCATCCCGATCCTGCGGGCGGGTGAGGCCACCGATCGCCATGCCGGCAATACCCGTTCCGCTTATCGGGCCGATCTTGGACGCTTTCCCCGCCGCGATTACGCCCTTGGCTGTACGGATGGCCCGCTGAATCGAGCCCTGATGGCGGTCCAGGAACAACTGCGCCTCGGGCTGGGTCAGGTTCATCGACTTGACGCTATTGCGCAGGTCGGATGCGCTGCGGGCCTCGTCGGCGCTGATTACATCCAGCCCCAACTTGGTGTCGGCCCCCGCCAAAGCCGTCATGTCGATTCCGGAAATCCGATCTCCCGCCTGCTTTCGTTCGATCTCTCCGCGCTCGGCCGACGCACCCTTGATCTGCTCCGAACCCTTCGGCCTTGCGACGGGTAAGGGCCTGCATGGACCTGTCATATTCAGATGGCCCGCCGATGGTCTCTTCCTCGGGCCGCATCGTGGGCGCCATCGCAGCGGCGCTGGCGGCGCGCGACTCGGCAATCCGCTTCTGGAGGTCTGCCTGGTAGGCGTCCATCTGTTCGGGCTTCTTCTCGCCCGACAGGACCATCTCCGAAGGCATCTCCCCCTGCTGGATGTACTGCTGGCGGGCGCGCCACGCTTCACGTGCCGCTGGCGCAGACATCCCCGCGTAAGCAGACGGAATCTCCATGGGCATCCCAGCCACGTTCAGCCCGTAGCTTTCAGGGACGCGGTAGGGAACGGCCTGTTCCGGCGGCACACCCGGCATCAGGCCCTCTTCGATGGGCTGGGAGGCCACGCCGATCTGCGTGAGCCGGTCGCGGATGTGCTGCCACTGATCCGTGCCGAGGCCGCCCGTGTCCGGGAGGGGGCGCGGTGGTGCAGGGGCGGGCGCGGCGGGGGCCGTGCCGTAGGTGGCGCCAAGGCGCTGTCTCTCGGCGCCGAGCATTTGGTCCAGCCGGCCCATGTCTGTGGGGGGCGGGTTCATCGGCCCCATCGCCAAGGTGCCGGCGTTCGGATTCGGCGGGAAACTGGCTGCCGGGGACAGGCCGTAGACCTGCAACCACTCCACGGCAGTCTTGTCGCCTTGCCCCGCAAGCCGATTGGCCAAGTCGATTTGATCCTGCGGGGGCCGCTGGGGGCCTTCCGGCCGGATCGGTTGCGGTTCAGGGCGTTGCGGGGTTGCGCCCATCGCGGCGGCGGCGAGCATGGACTGAAGCATAGGCGAGCCGCCGCCTTGCGGCATTTGCTGCGCCTGTGGGGCTTGGACGCCCATGGCGTTCAGTTCGGCCTGCGCGCGATCCTCTGGCGTTCCCGCCCCGCTTTCGGCGAATACCCGCTCGCCGCCACGGAACAACATATCCTCATAGCGCCCCCGCCGATCGGCCTCCGATTCGCCGGGCTGAGCCAGATAGCCGGCTTCGCGCCCGCGCTGGACGGTGCCCTCGGGGGTTTCCCCGGCCTGTGTTCGACCCCCGTGGGGGGATTGATATCCGCTCAGGTACTCCATTCCCCGAACGCCCGTCCCCGACGCTCTCGCCTCTTGGCGGAATCGGTTCATCCGCTGCGTGCCGCGGACCATGGCCGTCCCGTACTGCTCGCCCTGTTCGGGCGTCTGGACCATGCCGGGCCCGGGCCCCTGGTACTGCTCCCCGCCAGGCCCAACGTAGTCGATGGTGCCTACGGGCTTGGGTTTGGCCTGCTCCAGTTCCCGGAGCATCCTGGCCCGCTTGTACCACTCGGCGCGGTCCGCATCAGCGTATGGAGTGCCGACGCGGATTCCCTGCTGGCGCAGAAAGCTGTTGCGGGGGTCCTCGGGGGGTGAAGCGGGAGATTCCGCCCCGCCCTGGCCCTGGCCCGGCAGGAGGGAGCGGGGGACGCCCTTGCCCTGCCCCGCCAGAGCGGTGGCGACGTTGCCGCGGATTTGCTCCTGCCGGGCGGTGCCTTCATGGGTCAACTGCGCCTGTTGCCGCTCGGCGGACATGCGCTGTCGGTAGCGCTCCGCATCGGCGCGGTATCGTCGCTCTCGCTCCGCCTCTTCTGAGGCGAAGCTACGTTGCCGGTCGGCCTCGCCTCCGCCCGCGTTGCGGCGCCGGGGGTTGCTGTAGGTCACGCCCGAATAAATCATCCTTGCCATGATCTTTACTCCGCAGCGGAATCAGCATCCCGCTTATGTAAATCCGCCGCCCGATCCGCTTGGGGCGCCAACACTCAGGACACTTTGGCCGCAGCGACAGCAACTTGCGTATCCCGGTCCTGTGCGGCTGCCTGGGATGCTTTGAAGGCGGCGATGACGGCGGCCTTCTGTTCGACGGTCATGCTGGGCATGGCCTCAATGGAGGTCTTGAACCGCTGCCCGCCGTCCACAACTTGCGTGAACTGAGTCTTGGCCGTCGCGGTCTCCGCCTCTGCCGCTTTCTTCTTAAACAGTCCGACAACGCATTCGACGGCGCTGCCGATGAACGGGATCACCGCGGCGAAGATGCGCAAGATGCCCTGAGCGATCGGCCGGGTGTACGGCAGGGCGTACAAGGCGAGAAGCGCCGCACCACCCAGGATAGCGAACCACTTCAACTTGCCGAAGAAGCTCACGATCTTGTCCAAGAGGGTCCGCTTGAACCCCCCGCTCGACCAGTCGCCGCCCCCGCCCTCGGCGGTGGTCACCACGCCGGCCGGGGCGATGTTCACGCCGGGGCTGGTGCCCTCTTGGACCGTCATGGGCTTCTGCGCGGCGATGACCTCGCCGGGACTGACCCCAAACGGCGAGGCGACACGAACCGTGTCCACCTTGCGGTAGATCAGCTTGCCCTCGCCTTCGTAGGCGGTCTGGGCCGGGGTCTGGACGGACAGCCGGTGGGCCTCGGCGTCGCGGGCCGCCGTGGTGGTCGTCTGCCGATCGTCCGCACAGCCGGCCAGGGCGAGCATGAGCGCGGTCGCGGCGGTCAGTTGCTTACCGTTCATCGGATACCTCCTGTCCGGCAGGATGCAGAAAGGGTCGCGGGGTCTCCTCCTTCACGTGGGTTTCCGTCTGGACGCCCGGCCCGACCGACGTGGACCGGGCCGGGGTCCGCAGGTAGAGTTCCGTCACGGTCGCCGCCGAGCATCCGCCCAGCAGGACCAACAGGGTCAATAGCAGGGACTTCATGGTCGCTCCTTTCGCTTCATCTCTTGTTCCAGCAGGACCCGGATTACTCGGATATCTCCGGCCATGTTCTGCTGGGTAGTCTCGATTGCCCGCAGCCGGGCCTCGTGGTCGGCGGCCTGTTCGCAAGCGGCCCCCGCCTTGTTGGCGGCGTTGACGGCGAAGGCCACGGCGCCGACCAGCAGAATCAGGGCGCTCAGTCCTACGGTGATTCGAGCCGCCCAGCCGTTACGTCCTTTGGGGATGGTCATATCTGGTCGTCCACGACGTTGTACGGGGTGTCGATGCTGTTGACGGCATGCGCCCCCGGCGCGGCGTTGAACCGGCAATGGGCAAACGCCACGTTATAGTCGGACGCGGCATTGATCGGGAGCCCGGCACCGCCCGTGTCGATCCGAACCTCAGAGTTGAGGATCTTGCTTCCGTTGCCAATGAGAGTCAGCGCGTCGATCTCGCCCTCGTATGCCGTGGCCAAGACCTCGACGTAGCAGTCCCGGATCTCCGCCCCGTCGAGTTGCATCGTCTCCTGGAGTTGGAGGAGCCTGCATCTGACCAGCGTGCCCGCACAGTTGTCTCCAGCCTTGCTCCCGGCCCCGAACGAATCCGCGTAGGCGACACAGTCCTCGGCGTAGCCGTCGAACATCGCGTGGAAGTTCTCATTAATCAGATTCTTCCCGCCACAGGAGTAACCGCCAAACCGGCAGCGAATCCATGTGCCCGAATTCTGACGACCCAGCCCGCCGCTCTTGTCGCCGAATGTGCAGTCGATAAACGTCGCCCCTGCCTCGATGAGGCACGAATAGGACCGGCAGCCCATGCAGCCAAACCCGCTCGGAACAAAAACCGCCGGGAAGGAAGCTCCCTGGTAGGCCAGGTTCCAGATGCCCCGGCCATGGCAGTTGACTAATCGCGTATTCGCCCCCACCGCGACGCCCGTATCGTCTCCGCACCAGGACAGCGGACCGGCGATTACGTTGTGCATCACGGCCTGGAGCTTCTTGTTGGCGGTGACCCGGTAGGCGTGTCCGTTGCTGATGCAGTCGAACCACTGCCCCTCCAGGTCCTTGGTGGAATAGACCGATTGTCGCATCCAGATATTCGGCGACGTGTGCCAGATGCCGGGGCCTGTGATCCAGAAGTACATCTGACTGTACACGCTCGCGGCGTTGCTGCTGGCGGGTGAGAGGCAGAACGCGCAGGCGTAGATGTCCGTCTCGGCGTTGCTGTCGATGTCGGTTTCGCCTGGGTTGGAGACGTTCGCGATTCCGAACCCATGCATCCGCACATCGTTGGCCGTCTGCGTGACTACGGCGCCGCCGGCAATCGTTGTGCTCGTCAGGTTGCCGTAGATCAACGTCGGGGGTGGGCGGAAGTGCGTTAGAACGGGCGTTGCCGCGTCCACCGTTCCAGTCCACTCAACATCGGTGTCGATGGGTGGCCCGCCCATGGCGGGCGCCACCGCCACAAGGTCCACAAAGTCCGTGTCGAGGGTGAGCATACTCGACAAGCTGTAGCCGCCGGGCGGGATTAGCACGACCGCGCGGTTGGACGCGGACAGGGCGGAGGTGCCAGGCCGCAGGGTCTTGGCGCGGGCGTAGGCAGCAGCCAGGTTGATCCCGCTCGCCGCGTCGGTTGCGCCACGGCGCACAAACACCATGGCGTCGGGCGCATAGATTTGTCGGCGATGTGTCAGTGGCATGGTCTACCTCCAGTACAAGCAGATCACGCCGTCGGCGGCAGTGTCCGCATCGATATAGAAGTCGGCGAGATCCACGGACCGCCCCGCCGGAATGGGGACTTCCCAATAGTCGCCGGGCTCCAGTTCCATCTGTTCGGCCACGCCCCCGTCGAGCAGGCTGGTGCCCACAAAGACATTCCCCTCGTTGTCCCTGGCCACCCGTTTCGCCATGAACGCGACCGCCACGGCGTAAATGCTGGTTGTGCTCAACTGTTCCGCTGTGCTGGGCGTAGTGATCGCCCGAACCAACACACCAATGTCTGCTGGCCTGGTCATTGTTTCGGCCTTTCATTTGTCCGTGCCAGGGCCGTGCGGATGGCGAGCACGTCACACTCGGACGGGTCTCCACCACGCTGGATGCAGCTTTCGCGGATAGCATTCGCTATCGCCGCCGCCCTGGCTGGATTCTGTGCCCCTTTGCGCTTCATGTCTGCACCTGTCCACGGCATGTGTTCTCTCCATGGAAGGGTCCAGGGCGGCGGGTAAAGGAGGCGAAACCCCGCCGCCCCAGGCCCAAGTCTGCTACTCTGCGGTCAAGAACTTCTCGCAGAGCGTGTCGTGATCGGCGGTCAACTTCTTCGCCTTGTCGAGGTCCTCAAGCCCCTCGACGATCAGCTTGACCTCCGGTCCCTTCAAGTCGAACTCGGCTTCCTGCTCCACGTCCGTATTCCAGGTGGTCATCCTCTGCTTCTGCGGCTTTCCGTCGCGGTCAACTACCTCCACTTCCTGCGCCTGGAACTTGTACTTCTCATGCTCTTCCGCGCTGAATCCGACCTTCTCCAGAAGGCCGCGGATCAGCCGCCGCGTGACCCAGTTCGTCTCGGCCGGCAACAGGGCCATCACTCCAAATCGCTCTTTCACCGTCAACTTCATCGCAACTCTCCTTTGGCACTCAGCCGTCTTTGCGACGGGCCAACCCCGCCGCGTGGGGGCGATTCAAGGCTCGCCCCCGGGGCCGTTTTGGTTTTTCAGTTCACCGCCGGCTTAAGTCCAGTTGTCGGCCGCGATGATGTACTTCGTCGCGCCAGCAACGAAGATCGGAATCTTGACCGGATTCGACCCGACGCCGCCGGAACCGGCGGAGGCCGTCAAGGCGCTGGGGATGTCGCACAGGCCGTCCCATGCACCGGCGCTCGGGCTGCGAACGCGGAACGCCACGGCCTTGCCCGTATGGGTTCCACCCAGGTTGCCGCCCATCGAGATGCCCGAAACGAAGGTGCCCGTGCCGATGACGGCGGTACTGGGCACGTCGCACGAGGCGTTGAACGCGCTGAAGTCGCACACGCCGGATGAGGTCGTGATCGTCACGCCCGCCTTGACCAGCATGGACGCCCATGCGGCACCGACCCCGCCGGCCGTAGTCACGTCGGCCGCGAGATAGACGTAATCGTGGGCCGTGTAGAGCGAAACATCCGCCGTGGTGATCGCCGTCGAAACGAGGAAGCCGGTCATAACCGCTTCGGTGTACCCGGCGGCCAGCTTCACGCCGCCGTCGTCGAAGTAGATTTCGGCGCCGGAATGCTGCGTAACGCCGTCAAGCGGGATGCCAGTCCCGGCGGCGGAGAACGACGCCGTTCCGACCTGGAGGTACTCGACGCAAGACGTGGGCTCGATTCGGATCGCCGCGTCCCACTTGCCTGCGCTGGGCACGCGGACCCTGTAGCCCGCCGCGTTGCCTGTGTGGGTTCCGCCGAGATTGCCGCCGACCGAAACGCCGCAGGCCCAGGTGCCAGTGCCGATGACGGCGGTGGAAGGAACCTCACAGGTGAAGTGGGCACCGCTGAAGTCGCAGAGTCCGCTTGACGTGGTGATGGTCACTCCAGCCTTGACCAGCATGCTGCCCCAGGTTCCGCCAACTCCACCGGCGGTGGTGACATCGGCGGCCAAGTAGACGTAATCATGGGCGGTGTAGAGCGACACGTCGGCCGTTGTGATCGCCGTAGACACCAGGAATCCGGCGCGAAGGGCTTCCGTGTAGCCCGCAGCCAACTTCACCCCGCCATCGTCGAAGTAGAACGAAACGCCTTCGTGCTTGGTCACGCCGTCAAGCGGAAGGCCGGAACCCGCCGTCACGAACGCTTCGGAGCCGACGGCGATGGCCTTGGTGCAGGCGGCCGGGCTGATGCTCAGGCCGGTTGTCATCGTGCCGGTGAGGCTGATCCCGGTTGTGCACCCGGCGACGGCGAGGCCCACCAACGATGCGCCGGAGATGTTGATCGCGTTGGCCCCGCACACCGAACTAATCTCAATGCCGTCATCGGGGGTCGCGGCCGAAATCTTGATCGCGTCCGTGAGACTCCCAGACGTGATCGAAATGCCCGTCCCGACAGCCGTGCCCGCGATGAGGATTCCGGTCGTGGCCGCGGCGGGATTGAAGTGGATGCCGGTGGTGATGGTCCCGGCACCGGACATCTCGATGCCTTCGCTGAGCGTCATAAGCGTATCGACACTCATCTTCAGGCCGTCGGTGGCGTCGGCGTCCACGTCGTACAGGATGCCAACCACCTGATCGCCGGAGATGTGCAGGGCGGTCGAGGTGTTGGTCCCGCTGATGTGGATGGCGTCGGCGCAGGCGCCGGAGATCAGGATGCCGTCGGTCGGCGTGCAAGAGTCGCCGATGCTGATCGCCGTGGTGGCGTCGCCGGCGAAACTGATGCCGGTGGTGCAGGCGCCGATCTGGATGGCGGTCGTCCCGGCACTGTCCTCAAGATAGATGCCAATCGGCCACTTGGCCGTATCTTTCGCCCGGATCATCAGGGCGGCGGCGATGCCAGTGCCTTGGACCGTGACGGTCTGCGACCCGGCGAGATTGATGTCCAGCCCGGCCCACTTGGTCCCGGTGCCGACAGTCATCGTTCCAGCCAGGCTCGTGGCGGCGTTGATCGTGACGAGTTCGCTGTTGCCCGAGAGGGTGGTTGCGGCCAACTGGTTGAAAATATACGCACCACGGATGCCCACGGAGGCATACGTCCGCGTGCTGGTGCCGCCGCTCTTGAGGTGCGCGAACAGCGCCGTCTGCGTCCCGCCGCTGCTTTGATCCACGGTGAGCAAGTACCGCGAGAAGACCGGGGTGGTGATCCCCGTGACGGCGGCGCCGCCATCGTCGCAGTACACGCCGATGGCCGCCGACGCTCCGGCACCGCTATCCTCGGCGAGGGCGGCGAGGACGTGTCCCGTGCTCGCGGTGTTGGAAATCCAGGTCCCGATCTTGATCGGGGTCCGCGTGCAGCCGGTCGGGATGAACAGGCCGATGGGCCACGAGGCCGCCCCGGACGCCTTGTCGATCAGAACGCCCGCGCACGTCCCGTTGTTCGTGATGCTGCCCGCCCCGGTCGTTTCGACGTGCAGCCCGCACGCTTCACCTCCGGAATCCACGGTCAGCGAGGTCTTGATCTCCATGCTCAGGTCGGCGCAGGAGAAGGTCGAGCCGGTCTTGGCGATGTGCGTGCCGGCCATTTCCACGTAGCCCTGGAGGGCGGTGTAGACGCCGAGGGTCAGGTCCACGCCCGTCGCCATTTTGAGCTGGCCCTGGAGGGCGCGGATACTGCATCCGTTCTGGTCCGTCGTCAGCAGGAACCGGCTGAGCAGGCCGCGCACGCTGTCCGCCGCGTCCAAGTCGGCCCCGGCGTCGTCGGCGTACACCGCGCCGGCGTAGAGTTGACTCGCCGAGATCGCCGTGCCGCTCCCGGCGAGCAGGCTGGCGAACTCGCCAACTGTCAGTGTGTCCGTCACCGCGTCCGCGAGGACGGTTCCCGTAAAGTTGCCGTCGGAATCGAGATTCTGGAGGCGGTCCCCGAGCACGTGGTGTCGCGTCACCAGCGCCCGGTTCAACTCCCGCCGCTCACGTGTGTCCAAATTCGCCATGGTGCATCTCCGTCCTACGGTGCCTGCCGCGTCCCGTGGTGACGGCCCTTTCGCTCGGCATTCCGCTCCTGGGTTTCATGGGCCCCAGGGTCGCCCTTACGTGTTGTCAAACTCCAGGTCCAGGTCGCGGACGGACCACGTGTCCGCCACGTCCTGTCCGCTGAATAGCTCAATCTGGTACAGGTTCCCGTCCCGCGTGCCCATCCGGGCGGCCAGGTTGGTCCGCTGAGAATCCTTGTGGAGAACAACCGCGTTCTGCGGCTTGTCCTCTCCCGCCACGCGAAGGCACCGCAGGCCCAACCGCACGTTGTCCGCGACTTCCGAATTGGGGCTGACACTGATCTTCTGGAGGTGGGTGTCGCGGTAGACCCGTTCCTGCCCGAAGTGCCCTCTCCACCGCGCCGCGTAGCCGTTCCCGTCGTCATCGGTCCCGGAGGGATACTGGAGAATCCTTCCCGCGTCGGTGGCCACCAGCATCACCGGGTCGGCGCTGGGCAGGGCCATCTCGCACATCGCGGTAATGCCCTCATCTTCCTTGCCCCCGGTCAGGGCGAATGAACCGGCGGAGGGGATCGTTCCCGTTCCGTCGTTGGCGGCCTTGAGGGAGCAGGTGGCCAAAGCCACGGCGTCCCCGCACCGATTGAACGCCGCCAAAGCCTGGAGGGCGGTCGAAGTCCCCGCCTGGAGGGTCACGGTAATGGTCGTGTCGGAGACGCTGACTGTTTCCTGCCCCGCCGTCCCGCCGTCCGCGTAGACCACCGTGACGCTGTTGCCCGGGACGCCCGGGGCCTCCGCGGTAAACGTC
>Ga0307378_10009220_pt1 | contig 12989 bp, 11 predicted proteins | sample UN1MG_FD_202238 | JGI IMG/M metagenome (GOLD analysis project Ga0307378, IMG submission 202238) | Soil microbial communities from Risofladan, Vaasa, Finland - UN-1 | ecosystem: Environmental > Terrestrial > Soil > Coastal area > Acid sulfate soil | place: Finland: Risofladan, Vaasa | collected... | reverse complement strand
CTATGCCCGGCGAGGAAGGTGTGTGGATCGCCGCCCCGGCTGCCGGCCACGAACGCGCGCACCCGCGTACCGGCGCCTCTCAGGCCCGCCGTGAGCAACTCTCCGGCGCGTCCGGCGCCGCCTCCGGTTTGCGCCGTGTTGACCATCAACACGCTCAATGGGCGCTCAGGCCGCGCGCCGTCCGCGCTGCGTGCCGCGGCTGTTCGCCGCACGACCGATAACCCGGGCGAGTTTGGACCGCTCAGAATGTTCACGCGTTGACCCGCGCGGCGTTCCAGACGAGGCGGTTGACCGCCGATTCCACTTGTCGTTCCTGCCTTGTCTATCGGGCGTCGAGACAGCCCCCTCAAAACGGCCCTTGCGCGACACTCTCGATCGACTTGCGCGGCGATCTGAGACAGCGCATGGTTCGACGCGCCGACGAGCACACGTTATCGGGCCATCGGCCCCGACCGGGCGATCCGCCGGCTCAGACGCCGCCTGGACTCACACCGATAGGACCAGGCGGGCTCGAGTTCTATCTTGCCGCTGCGTAGAAGGATCGGCCTGATGACATCCAGCGCAGTCCCCGCAAGCGATGATTGCGCGGCGACCGGAGGGCCCCGCATCACGTTCGGCGTCATCGTGCTCAACGGAGAGCCGTTCACGCGGTATTGCTTGCGCACCCTGTATCCGTTTGCGCATCAGATCATCGCGGTCGAGGGGGCCGTGCCGGCCGCGGCCAGCATCGCGAGCCCCGAGGGACATTCAACCGACGGCACGCTGGACACCCTGCACGCGTTCAAGCGGTCCGAGGACCCTGACGACAAAATGCTGATCGTCACGGCCGAGGACAGCGGGCACCCCGACGGCTTCTGGCCCGGTGAAAAGCACGAGCAGAGCGCCGCCTTCGCGCGGCGTGCCACCGGCGACTACCTCTGGCAGGTGGACGTGGATGAGTTCTACCACTCCGCCGACATGCGGACCGTCCTGCGTATGCTCCACGAAGACCCGAAGCTCGCCACGGTGTCGTTCCGACAGATACCCTTCTGGGGCGGCTTCGACTACATCAACGACGGCTGGTATCTGCGGCGCGACGCGCGGATCATCCACCGCGTGTTCCGATGGGGCCCGGGCTACCGCTACGTGACGCACCGGCCCCCGACGATCCACGACCCCGCCGGCCGCGACTTGCGGAGCTTGAAGCGGCTGGACGGGGATACACTGGCGCGGCGTGGCATCTACATGCACCACTACTCGCTGGTGTTCCCCAAACAGGTGCGTGAAAAGTGCGCGTACTACCAGCACGCGGACTGGACGGCCCGCACGCGCGCCGCGGAATGGGCGGAGAACGGTTACACGCGCCTCACCAACCCGTTCCGGGTGCACAACGTATACAACCATCCAAGCTGGCTGGAGCGCTTTCGCGGCCGGCATCCCGAGCAGATCGAGGCCCTACGTCAGGACATCGCGGAGGGTCGCCTGCGGATCGAGCTCCGGCCCAGCGATGACGTTGAGCGGTTGTTGCGCTCTGGCGTGTATGGCACCGGTCGCCTCGCATTGAAGTTGCTGGAGCGTCCCCAGCGCTGGGCGGCGGGTGTTGGTGGTCCGCTTGCCGGGCCGGCCAAGCTGCTCCGCCGCGCGGCGATCAAGGCGGGCCGGTTGCTGCGTACGCACGGAGATGAACAGGTGCAGCGTGCGAAGTAGAGAGACGCCCCACCGCTCTCAGCGCACGCGTCCTGGATGCAGTCATGAACCTGTATGAGATCATCACGACGCAGCAGGACCCGGAGCTGGCGGAAAGCCTGGAGCGGTTCGTAACCGAGCATCTGGCAGAGTTCAAGCAGGTCTTCGCCGCCCATCCGCTGGCAAAGCCAAAAACGGGCTGCATCAGCGCGTGCGAGGCGTTCTGGCTGTACTGTCTGGTGCGGGTGGTGCGGCCGATGGTCGTCATCGAGAGCGGCACGTTCGAGGGGTTCTCGCTCTATTTCCTGCGCCGGGCCGCTCCGGAGGCCGAAATCCACGCCTTCGACCCGTTCATCAAACCCAAGCACGTGCCCGACGGCGTGCGGCACCACCGCTGCGACTGGACGCGCTACCGGTTCAACGGCCTGCCTGCGGAGCAGACGCTGGCTTTCTTTGACGATCATGTGAACCAGGGTCGGCGGCTGGCGCAGGCGTTGCGGCGCGGCATTCGACACACCATCTTCCACGACAACTATCTGACGCCGGTTCAGAGCCACGTGCCGGTGCGGTACTGCGAGCTGCTGGGTCGGGCGCGGCACTGCTATGTGTTCGACCGGTTGCGGCACGATCCGCTCTTCACCGACACGACGAACAATCCGCAAACCTATCGCTGGCTCACGTACGTCGAACTGGAGACCGAACGGGGGGCGTTGGGGCGTTGGTTCCGCCGGCTGCGCTGCAAGCTCCGGATGAAGAACCCCTACATGACCCGCTGAGGACCTCGGCGGGAGGGGCCCGATAACGCCTAGTGCCGCCCGGGTGCGGCGGCAGGTTGGCCCCTGGGCCGAGGCCCGCGAGCGGGGACCGGCGGGCACGAGGGATAACGTCTCGCGACCGACTAATGCACGACAATTATTATCCGCCCGCAGACTAAGGGGAGGGCACACCGGCACCGATACCACCAGCGGTATTGCGCTGCGCGCGCCGCAGGCAAGAGCCGCGCAGCGGGCAGCAAGCCTGAAATTATAGGACCAGAGAGGTCGCTATGGGAAACGCGCCATCGGGTGCCGCGTGCCAGCTCGGCCCCGGTCTCGCGCCGTGTGCCGGCGGAGACGGCTCGTTCCCGACCGCCGACGTGCCCGTCACGGTCATCCGACCGAAAAGAGGCTGGCAGGCAATCGACTTCGGCGAGCTGTGGCGTTATCGGGAGCTGCTCTATTCCCTTGCCTGGCGCGACGTCAAGGTGCGCTACAAGCAAACCGTGATGGGCGCCGCGTGGGCCATCCTGCAACCGCTGATGACTATGGTGGTCTTCTCGGTCGTCTTCGGTAAGTTCGCCAAGATACCCTCGGACGGGTACCCCTACCCGATCTTCCTGTACGCCGGGTTGCTGCCGTGGATACTATTCTCCGGCGCGGTGTCGAAAGCCGGCGTCAGCCTGGTCAGTCAAAGCCATTTGCTGACCAAGATCTACTTTCCGCGTTTGTTCGTGCCGACTGCCGGCGTGGGCGCGTGTCTGGTGGACTTCGCCCTGAGCTGGAGCGTTTATGCGGGGCTGATGCTTTGGTACCAGCACGTGCCGGGCGTCACCGCCCTGCTGCTGCCGTTGCTGGTACTGCTGACTGTGCTGACGGCGTTGGGGGTGGGATACATTCTGGCCAGCCTGACGGTGACGTATCGCGACTTCCGTTTCGTCGTCCCGTTCATGCTGCAAATCTGGATGTTCCTCAGCCCGGTGATCTACCCGGTGACCCTAGCCAGCGACGGTCACCAATGGTTCCGCTGGGTCCTGATGCTCAACCCGATGACGGGGATCATCGAAGGTTTCCGCAGCGCACTGTTGAACCGGCCGCTGGACCCAGCGTCCCTGGCAACCGCCGTCGTACTCGGCGTGTCGATCTTTGTCTTTGGTCTCTACAACTTCCGGCGGACGGAGCGGCGTTTCGCCGACGTGGCGTGAAGCGATGAGCGGACCGGCGATTCAAGTGGAGAACATCGGCAAGCAATACAAGCTGGGTATGCGCGAAAAGGCCGACCGCTCGTTCCGCGACGCGGTCGCCGACTGCCTGACCGCGCCGCTGCGACGTGTGCGTCAGTGCGGGGATCGTCAGTCGGCTGTCAGGGAGAGAGGTTAGGAGGCTCATGGCAATGCTTCAGTCGGGCACACTCGAGCCAGCGCGCGGCGTTGCGATTGGCGGCGACTCTGATCGCGCGCATACGCTAGAGGCGCTCGACGGCATTTTCAGGCGGCTCCTGTCAGCATTCCCGAGTGATTTTCGACGGTCTGCCAACGAAGGCAGTGAGATCACGCCTCGTCATATACGCAATTATCTTGCCGGCCATGCCCACCATTTTGCAGACGTGATCGAGCAGGTTCTCCGTTGGGCTCCCGGCAAGCACATCGCTGAGGTGGGGGTCGCGTACGGGGCAACCTTGCTGTGCCTTCGCGACGTCTACGGTTACCAGGTCCACGCGTTCGAGCTGCCGGAGAACATCCCGGCCCTTTGCCGGGGACTCCAGGCTGAGGGTGTAGACGTTGAGGGGTGGGATCTCTACGACGTCGCCGCAGCGGAGAACGGCGAGCGCGCTCTCGACTTTCTGATCTGCTCGGAAGTGGTTGAACACCTGCTCGTCGGTCTGGCCACGGTCGTGGAACGCATGCGGCCTCGGGTACGTGTGGGTGGCCGGCTGCTGTTGACTACCCCGAACCTCTACAGGCTATCGAACCTGTTCTATGTGTGTAACGGGCGCAATATCTGCGAGGCGCACCACAATGTGCCGCGCTACCAGAACGGTCACGTCGTCGATGGCCGGGGGCACCCGCGAGAATATGCCGTACGGGAAGTCGCGCAAGCCTTTGCGGACGTGCACTGGCACCTCCATCGCATCTGGACCGTCGGTGCCACCTCTTGTGAAAGCTGGCGGTGCCGCGTCTTGGCTCGACTGCTGCGAGCCTATCTCCCCTTCCCATTAGGGCAGACGGTTTTCGCAGTCGCCGAGAGACTGGCTTGAAAGGAATGTCTGTGCAAACAGGGTGTCGCGAAACGATGAGCGCCATTGTGACGGACGGGCGTGGCACCGTCGGAACACCATCGGCGGCCGAATGGCGGGAACGCGGCCGCAGCACGGGCTTCGGTCTCGACGGCTGCCGCCGGACGGAGCGCCGTCTTGCCGATCTTGTGTGAAGGGATGAGCGGACCGGCGATCCAAGTCGAGAACATCGGCAAGCAATACAAGCTCGGTCTGCGCGCGAAGGCCGACCGCTCGTTCCGCGAGGCGGTTACCGACTGCCTTACCGCACCGTTGCGTCGGTTTCGCCACCTGAGCGAGAAGCCGGCAGACGACACCCTCTTCTGGGCCCTGCGCGACGTGAGCTTCGAGGTGCAGCCCGGCGAGGTCGTCGGTATCATCGGGCGCAACGGGGCCGGCAAAAGCACGTTGCTGAAAATCCTTTCGCGTATCACCGAGCCGACCGCCGGTCAGGCCACAATCCGCGGCCGCGTCCGCAGTTTGCTGGACGTCGGAACCGGGTTCCACGGCGAGTTGAGCGGCCGAGAGAACATCTATCTCAACGGAGCCATCCTCGGAATGAATAAGGTGGAGATCGAGCGCAAGTTCGACGAGATCGTCGCCTTTGCCGACGTGGAGAAGTTCCTCGACACGCCGGTTAAACGCTACTCCAGCGGGATGTACGTGCGTCTGGCGTTCGCCGTCGCCGCCCATCTGGAGCCGGAGATTCTGCTGATCGACGAGGTGCTGGCCGTGGGCGACGCCGTTTTTCAGAAGAAATGTCTCGGCAAGATGGGCGAGGTGGCCAGCCAGGGACGGACCGTGCTCTTCGTGTCGCACAATATGATTGCGATCAAGAGCCTGTGCAGCCGGGCGCTTCAGTTGAGCCAGGGGCGCTTGGCGGCCGAGGGCCCGGCTACGCAGGTGGTGAGCGCGTACCTGAACGAAGGGCGCATCAGCCGAGCGGAGTGTGTCTGGGATAATCCGGCCGCAGCCCCCGGCAACCACCTTTTTCGGCTGCGTGGCGCGCGGGTCCGGGGCGGGGACGGAGAGGTCGTCAGTGAGGTGGACGCCCGACATGCCTTTGCGCTGGAGTTTGACTACTGGAACCTTGAGCCGAAACTCCGGATCGGCACAACCGCCGTCGTGTACAACGAGGACGGCATCTGCGTTTTCGGCTCGATCAGCAACCAGGAGCGAGCCTGGCACGGCCGCCCGCGGCCGGTAGGGCTGTTCCGCAGCACGTGTCGTATACCGGCCAATCTGCTTCCGGGCGGTCGCTTTCACGTCAGCGTCCTACTGTGGGCCGACAACTACGCCTGCGCCCACCGTGAGGATCACGTGCTCGAGTTCGACGTCTATGAAGCCGGCGGGGCCCGTGGCGACTACTTGGGGGGCATGGACGGCGTCGTCCGGCCGTTGCTTCCGTGGCAAACGGAACTCTTGACCCCGGACCCGCGCGATGCCCCGGATGGTGCCAGATCGCACGCCGCCACACAGGAGGCCGCGCAATGCCGGAATTGACCGAGCTCGAGGCGCGCGTCTACGACAACGGTTGCCGGATGATTCCCCACGTCACGCACGACGAACAGGAATACGAGCGGTCGAGGGCACAATACGAGTTCTGCCGCGAGCTAATCGTGGCAGACCAGCGCTCCATGCCGAAGTCGGAGAGGGTCGCCATCCTCGACCTGGGGTGCGGCGTCGGCCATGGCTCCGTGTTGCTGAGCACGTTGCCCGGCTCCCACGTACTGGGCATCGATCTCTCGCCCGACGCAATTCAATACGCCAGGGAACACTACCAGCGCGACAACGTCACGTATGCGGCGCGGGACGTTCTGGACTTGGTGCGCCGGATGGACGAATACGACTACGTGGTGTCGATCGGAGTCGTCGAGCACATCGAGGACGGCTTCTCCCTGCTTTCTGAGCTCCGCTTCCGGAACAGAATGGTCGTGAGCATCCCATACAACGAGCCGCCGGGACGAAACGCGAACCATTGCCTCCACAGCATTACCGAGGGCGACTTCACCCACTTTCAAGCGGTGGACTTTTTCTATGGCGACTGGAACGGCCGGATTTGCGACACACCCTATTTGCAGCCACCGCCGTTGACTTTGATCAGTGTTATCAGCAAGGCGCGCATGCCCGCGTGTCCGCCGTTGCCGCGGGTGGAGCACTGCCGGCACGGCTGGGTCCGCCATGTAGCGCGGGTGGTATCCACTAGACTCAATTGGTGGTTCCATTCGGGACAAGATGGCCGATGACGCCAGGGGCACTGCAAGAATGAGCGTTACTTGGGTCACCAGAGATGAAGCCTTGGGCGTAGTCAAGGGGAAAGTGGCCGGGACGGAGACGGTCCTGGACATCGGGCCCGGGATTCGGCCGCAGTCATACTTCCGCCCGCACGTACACATCTGTGTGGAACCCTATCTCCCTTACATCTCGCGGCTGCGCGAACAGGTTGGCAACGACCCCGTCTACGTCTTTCTGAACTGCACGTGGCAGCGCGCCCTGAGACTGCTGCCGGACAAGTCGGTGGACTCCGTATTCGCCTTAGACGTGATCGAACACGTCGAGAAACATGAAGGGTGCGCTCTGCTCGAGCAGGCAGAACGGGTAGCACGCCGGCAAATCATGCTTTTCACCCCGCTGGGCTTTTATCCGCAGGATTACGACGAGGCACACCCACGCGACCGCTGGGGCATGGACGGTGGCTATTGGCAAGCCCATCGATCCGGATGGCACCTGGAAGACTTCGCAGAGGGATGGGACGTGGTGTGCTGCGAAGCCTATCACCTGGTTGATCAGCACGAACAGCCGCTGGAAGAGCCGTGGGGGGCGATCTGGGCGTTTCGGCACCTGCGCGAAAGCGGCGCCGAGCAGGACGCCGGGCAGGTAGGCGACGCGCGGGGAGCGGGGCGGGCAACGAATGCGTTTCGGCGCAAGGTAGTCGGCAAGCTGAAACGGATGCTGGCCGCGCATGCATAGGAGTAGGTGGGTGCGAGTTCTGGTTCTCGGTGGCAGCGGCATGTTGGGACACAAGCTGTCTCAAGTCCTCTCCGAGGGGCTGGAGGTCTACGCCACCGTGCGCGGCGACGAAACCGAATACGCGACGCACCCGGTCCTGGGCAGGCTGCGACTCGTCGGCGGCGTATGTGCGGAGCCGTTTGACAGCGTCGAGCGCACCCTGGAGCGAGTCCGTCCAGACGTCGTGGTGAACTGTATCGGACTCGTGAAGCAGCGGCCGGCAGCGCAGGATCCCGTCGCGAGCATTACCGTCAACGCCTTGTTTCCCCACCTTTTAGCGCAGACGTGTAGGCAGCGCGGCGTGCGCCTGATTCATGTTAGCACGGACTGTGTGTTTTCCGGCCGGAAGGGCAACTACACCGAGCAGGATACGCCGGACGCAGAAGACCTCTACGGCCGAACCAAGTTGCTCGGCGAGCTCAGCGGGGACGGTTGCCTCACACTGCGAACGTCGATGATCGGACCGGAAGTGGGGACATCCCACGGTCTGATCGAGTGGTTCCTGCGGCAGGAAGGCCGGACGGTTCGCGGGTTCACGCGCGCCGTGTTCAGTGGGTTCACGACGTTGGCTCTAGCGCGCGTCGTCGAGCGGATCATCACCGAACACACAGAGTTAACGGGCCTGTGGCATGTCGCAGCCGACCTCATCAGCAAGTTCGACCTGCTAACGCTCGTCAAGCGCGTCTGCGGGCTCAAGATCGAGATCGAGCCGGACCCGAGCGTGGTCTGCGACCGCAGTCTGAACGGTACGCGGTTCCGCGTGGCGACCGGATTCGAGCCGCCGAGTTGGCCGGAAATGATCGAACGGATGTATCGCGACGCGACGCCGTATGCCGAGTTCCGGAGGTCCCATGCTTACCAATAAGAAAGTCGTCGTCACCGGGGGCACGGGTTCGCTGGGGCACGCTCTGGTGCGCCGGCTGCTGTCCGGTGCGTGCGGCACGCCACGGCAAATCACCGTCTTCTCACGCGACGAGGCCAAGCAGCACGCCATGCGCTTGGCCTATCAGCGTCGGAACGCAGCTACCGACGAGGTGATCTACCATAACTTCGAGCGGGTGCTGCGCTTTCAAATCGGTGACGTCCGCGACTACCACAGCGTGTGTGCGGTGCTACGCGATGCGGACGTGGTCGTGAACGCGGCCGCGCTAAAGCAGGTACCGACCTGCGAGTACTTCCCGTTCGAGGCGGTGCAGACGAACATCGGCGGAGCCGCAAACATCGTCCGGGCCATCCGGGAACACCGACTGCCGGTGGAAACAGTGGTGGGGGTCTCCACGGACAAGGCCTGTAAGCCCGTCAACGTCATGGGCATGACCAAGGCCGTGCAGGAACGCATCTTCATCCAGGCACAACTGGAATGCCCGGCTACGCGCTTTGCGTGCGTGCGCTACGGCAACGTGCTGGCGACGCGCGGCTCAGTGGTCCCGCTGTTTCAGGAGCAGATTCGCAACGGCGGCCCGGTCACGATCACCACAACCGCGATGACCCGGTTCCTCTTGAGCCTCGATCAGGCCGTGGACACAATTGTCGGCGCTTTGCGTGAAGCCTACGGCGGCGAGATCTACATTCCTCGCTTGCCCTCGGCCCGCGTCGTCGAGCTGGCGGAAGTGCTCATCGGCGACCGACCCATCGAAACGAGAATCACCGGCATTCGGCCCGGCGAGAAGGTTCACGAGGTGCTCGTTTCGGAGGAGGAGGCGCACCGCACGATCACACGGGGCGACTACTACGTAATCACCCCCATGTTGCCAGAACTCCACCTGCCGATGCATGACGCGCCAACGCTGGACGGCGAGTATAACTCGGGGCATGACGTGATGGACAAGTCCGAATTGGAGGCCCTCCTGAGACAACAGCGGTTGCTCGTGGAAGACTACGCCCGGCAGGCGGAAGCGGTACTGCTATGAAGGTGATGACCGTTCTGGGCACGCGACCGGAGATCATCCGGCTCAGCCGCGTGATCGCGAAGCTGGACCACCTCTGCGAGCAGATCGTGGTGCATACCGGGCAGAACTACGACCACGATCTGAACGACGTCTTCATGCGCGAGCTCGGCGTCCGCAAGCCGGACTACGACTTGGCGGCCAGGGGCAGCTTTGGAGAGCAGATCGGTGTCATCCTGGCCGGGTGCGAACGCATCATGGTCAAACACCGCCCGGAGCGCTTCCTGGTGCTCGGCGACACCAATAGCGGCCTCGCCGCCGTCATGGCCAAGCGGCTCGGCATTCCCGTCTACCACATGGAAGCCGGCAACCGTTGCTACGACGACCGGGTTCCCGAGGAGGTGAACCGGCGGATCATCGACCACAGCAGCGACGTTCTGCTGCCGTACACGGAGCGAAGCCGCAAGAACCTGCTGCGCGAGGGCATACCCGGGGCACGGATATTCGTGACGGGGAATCCGATCTTCGAGGTAATCCGGCACTACGAGCCTCTTATCAAGCAGTCGAATGCGCTGGCGCGTCTCGGCCTGGAAGCGCGGCAATACTTCCTGGTCACCATGCACCGCGCGGAGAACGTGGACGTCGAAGAGCGTTTGCGGGCTCTTGTGTTCGGACTGGAGCTGCTCGCCGACGAATACGGTAAACCGGTGGTGTGTAGTCTACACCCTCGCACCCGGGGCCAAATGCAGCGCTGTGGTCTAGACTTGGACGGTGCCGCGGTGCGCTGGCTCACCCCACTGGGTTTTGCGGACTTCATTGCCCTGGAACGCAATGCCCTCTGTGTGCTCAGCGACAGCGGGACGGTCCAGGAAGAGTGCTGTATCTTCCATGTCCCCAATGTCACCGTCCGCGACGTCACCGAACGCCCCGAGACGATCGAATGCGGCAGCAACATACTCAGCGGCGCCGATCCGCAATCAATGGCGCGCTGCGTGCGAACCGTGCTGGATCAGAATCGCGACTGGAATCCGCCTGTGGAATACCTCGCTCAGGACGTGAGCGGCACGGTGATCAATATCCTCCTCGGTCATCTACATCCAGCGGAGAGCGCGCTGTGAACGGTGCGACGGCTGTACCGCGGGTGATGCTGATGGTAGGCGGCCGGTTGGAGCGTCCCACCGCCGGCAGCGTCTTCGTGCGTGACTTGTGCGAGCATTACCCGAGGGATCGGCTCTCCCATCTGGCGTTCGTGGATCGGATCGACGGGCCGCTGGAAAAACAGTGGCTCGGATCACCAATCCAGCATGTCCGTGATCCGTGTCAACAGGTGCGGCCGCGCTTCGAAGGCCGCTGGGGACGGCTTGCAGCAAGCCCGCTGCGCGGGCAGCTCTTGAAGCGCCGTCTGCGCTCGTGCTTGTTCCAGGCTCAGGGCTTCGCGAAGCAGCACCACGCCGAGCTGGTCTGGGCGATCCTGAATTGCCCGAGCACGATCCTGCTGGCGCGTCGGCTCGCCGATGCTCTGGCCCTGCCCCTGGTCGTGACCGTCTGGGACCCGCCCGAGTACCTGGCCGAGAACCATAGGCTGGATCCGCTCGCGCGCCGCCGACTGCTGCGGGAGTTCGAACGCACTCTGCGGGCGGCGGCACGTTGCGCCGTCGCCTCGGAGGGCATGCGCGACGAATACCGGCAGCGCTACGGCGTGGACGGGATCGTCCACATTCATGCGGTCCGTCCCGAGTTGCGTCGATCGCCGGCAAACGGGCTCAGCACCGACGATCGCTTGATCATCGGCGTCGCCGGAAACCTCTACGCGCGGCGCGAGTGGAACGCCCTGCTCGCGACCTTGTCCGGGCGTAACTGGCAGATTGCCGGACGTCAGGTCGTCGTACGCGTCATGAGCGGCGGGATTCAGGCGGCTGCCAGTGGCACGGCACGCATCGAGTATTTGGGATGGCGTCCGCCGGAGGAGACGATCGACTTGCTCGCGGAGGCGGACCTGGCCTATTTGCCCTACTGGTTTGACAAACACCACCAGCTATCGGTACGCCTGTGTTTCCCGAACAAGCTCAGCACGTACTTGGCGGCCGGCATCCCGGTGCTGTTTCATGGTCCCGAGGATTCGTCGGTGGCTCGTTTCTTTCAGCGCTACCCGGCGGGCCTCTGCTGTCATTCACTGGACGAAGGGCAGATTGTGGCGAGCCTGGAGCGTTTGGCCTCGGACGGTCACCTGTACGCCGCGGCCGTTGCCGCCGGCCAAGCTGCTCTGGACCAGGAATTGAATCTCACAGTGTTTCTCAATCGCTTCGCGACGTTACTGGGCATCGACCGCAGGGCGTTACTGCCGGCGGCAGCAACGGGGCCGCAGCAGACGGCGCCCGAACAATGGCGCTGCTGCGTGGCGGCCGCGGCGTCTCCCTGAACCCCGCGTTGGACGTGGCCAACGAGATCCGGTTGCACGTATTCGGTTCAGCCCGCGCGCTCTGGCGGCCGACCCGGCCGGGGTACCCGGCGATGCAGTCATTTCGCCCCGCTTGCCTTGCGCCCCGTACGGCTCAGCGGGCACCCAGCAGGAATGTACCGATCGTGCGGACGATGATGGCCAGGTCCAGGTCGATCGAACGGCGTTTGAGGTAGTAGAGGTCGTAGCAGAGCTTGCGTTGGGCGTCCCGGACGCTGGCCCCGTAGCGGTAGTGAATCTGCGCCCAACCGGTCAGACCCGGCTTGATCAGGTGTCGTTGTTCATAGTGCGGAATCCGGCGTGCCAGCACTTCGACGAACTCGGGTCGCTCGGGCCGGGGACCGACCAGGGCCATGTCGCCTTTGAGGATGTTCCACAGTTGCGGGAGCTCGTCGAGGCGCGATTTGCGCAGGAATCGCCCCACGAGCGTGACGCGGGCGTCACGCCGTTCAGCCCAGCGGGCCCCACCCGCTTCCGCGTCGACGCGCATGGTGCGGAACTTGTACATCTTAAATCGGCGCCCGTGCACGCCGACCCGCTCTTGCCTGAAGATTACCGGTCCCCGGCTGTCGAGCCGGACGGCCAAGGCGATCAGCGGCCACAGTGGGAGCGTCAGGGCCAGCCCGACCATCGCGGCCGCCACGTCCACGGTGCGCTTGACGGCCTCGTAGCCGGCAGTGTGCTGAACGTCGGCGAGCAGGAACCACTGGGTGGTGATGTGCTCGGCGGGGACCTCACCGAGCAGCTTCTCGATGAAGGTCGGCTGATCGATAACGCGGCAGCGGGCCTTCAACGCCGCGAGGATCGCTCGTTCGACGGCGGGCTCGGAAACGAGTTCGGCATCGACGATCACCTCGTCAACGGTGTGGCGCTGAAGCACGTGTGCGAGTTCGTCCGTGCTCCCAAGACATGGGCACGGCTGCTCGAATTGAGCGGTGTCG
>Ga0307378_10009219_pt1 | contig 12989 bp, 20 predicted proteins | sample UN1MG_FD_202238 | JGI IMG/M metagenome (GOLD analysis project Ga0307378, IMG submission 202238) | Soil microbial communities from Risofladan, Vaasa, Finland - UN-1 | ecosystem: Environmental > Terrestrial > Soil > Coastal area > Acid sulfate soil | place: Finland: Risofladan, Vaasa | collected... | reverse complement strand
ATATTGGAGTGGGTTATTGATTCGCTTCAGGGCTTCAATGCCCAGCTCGATAGCATTATCAAAGTCTTTATTGTGGTAAGTATATTCATGAGAAGATGCAGTCCTTAGGGCTTCAATAGCTTTGCCTATGGTTATAGCCATATTCTTCTCCTACAACCAGAACTCCAGAAACGGATGCTTCGCAAATATCTTTCCGTCGACCTTGGGCAGGAACGGTGTCGCATACTGGGGAACCATACCGCCCTCGGCCCAGCCCATGAAGGCGGCGATGAGCGGGTCGTCGAACTCGCTTGTATACCTCAACTCCGTAGCCAGGCAATGCCTGACAGCGTGATATGCCTTCCGTGGGAGGTAGGGCATCCCCGCTACCTTAGCCACCTCATGGATGACCTCATACAGGCCATTACTTGAGAGCATCGGGCATGGATTGCCGAAGATATAGGGCTGGATAGCTGGGGGGACAACATGCTCCCGCTTGACGCCATACTTCAGAACATGGATGACCAGGGTCATCTTCTTCGGGTGGATGTCCTCCTGCCTTATCGCCCTTATTTCACTAGCCCGTGGCCCATATATCGTCGACACCGCCATAATGAACTGCCAGACGGGGTTACCGCTCTTCAGGGCGGCCTGAATCATCAGTTGCACCTCCTCAGCGGAGAACTGTAGCCTGGCGGCAAAATCAAACCTGGCCATGGTAACCCTGGGGAGTTTAAGCGGCATCCTCAGCCCGTGAGCCCTGAAGAGACAGCCGATGGGACCACGGACGATGTAGTTGATATAGACCTGGCTCTTGCCCTTCTGCTTGAGCTTCTGGGTATATCGGTCGAGAATATCCCTGTCCTTCCAGTCGCCCCCGACCGAGTCAACATAGTCCAGGTAATCAGAAACATGGGAGAAGTATTGCCTCCTGGTATGCTCACTATACCAGCGAGTCTCCATATTCAGCTCTTTGAACAGGGCGTCCCTATCCACTATTACCGCCCTTCTTCGGCTCGTATAGCTGCTTCCAGCTCAGCACCAGCTCATTCAGCCTCTTCGTGAACCACTCAGGGTTGAAGTTCTCTGAAATCTTGGCGAGCTGGCCCAGCAGCTTACCCGTCTTGATGCCCATGAGCCTGGCCTTCCCCAGCCTGCCGTCGGTGATAAACTCTTGGGCAATAATGAGCCGCTGCTCGACGTAATTGCACCGTATCTTGATATGCTGCTCGTAGGATTCGGTAATCTCCAGCGCCTTCTTATCGTCTTCCTGCGTAGACCGCCAGACTACAACGTCGCCCACCACGGCTATCTGTTTGGCCATCTCCATAGCCTTCACAGAATAGGGGAGGAGATAACACGACTGAGTATGGGATATGGCACCAATCTCTTTAGCCGCCTTGAGAAATTGGTATCTGGTAGCCGCCTGGTTAGCGGGTATGTCATAGACCAGAAGGATATAGTTTTTTATCAACTGCTTAACCTCTACTCCTACCGCCATCTTTTCACTCTCCAATAAAATACTTTCGGCACTTCGGGCAGAAGCCGTATAGAATCCCATTGTGCCCGATAATGACTACCATCGTCTCTTTACACTCTGGGCAGTCGGCATTTATAGCCTCCACCTCACGCCATCGGGGAGAGACCAGCTCCTTCTCCCCAGAGCGCTTGACCTTAAAAGTGAGTGTCTTTTCTGTTTTACCGCCCATATTTTCCGTTTCCCACTAGCACTGGCTCGCCCTTACTATCTGTCTCCCTCCAATACTGGCTCGCCCTCTTATTCAGCTACCCGTCTAACCTGGCTAAATACTCTATGTAGTATTTTACTACACAAAAAGGGGGCTGTCAAGCCCCCCTAATAAAAGAGCTCGGCTGCTATCACCGAGCCCTTGATAATATAGATGTTACTATTTAGGTTCCTTCTTCAACAGCTCCCGCACGTCGCCCTTAAGCTTGGTAGCCTCCTGGACCAGCTTATCGAGCCTCTTGATTATCTTAACCGCACTCTTCGCTACCTCAGACTCCGCCATCACTTCCCCTTTATCCTGGATACCAGGTCTCGGTAGGTTTGAATCACCTCATCCCTGCTCTTTCTCACGTCAGTGTTACACACCTTCGCCTCATCCGAATCCTCCCCAAGGGTCACCTCTATCTCCTCACAGCGGCAGCCCGCATCACTATAAAACTCAGTGACCATAAGAAGAAGGGTGGCCAGCTCGTCGGTATCGTCGGTCTTCCTGATAGCATCAAGGACTTCATCCAGCGACTTTAAGGAGACTCTCTCTGTCCGAATCAGCTCCGAAACCATGTTACTCCCTCCTCTTCATCTTCTGTAGGAAGGCTGGGTCGATATGGATTCCTTTTTCCTTCGCCAGCTTCTCCATCTTGTCGGCGATAGATTCCCCCTCCTCCTCCACATACTCATAGACTACTCCCTGAGTACCGTCGACAACCACCTTCTGCCCATCCTTGAGCACCGAGGTGCCCTCGATGGTGCCAACCACCGCTGGTTTGCCCATTTCCCTGGCGACAATAGCGGAGTGGGAGGTCGAGCCGCCGACATCGGTCACGATAGCCGCCGCCCTCGCCATATACATCACATCTGATGGAGAGGTCCGCTCGGCGACCATAATCTCACCCTTGGCCAGTTTCTCCATCTTCTCTTTGTCCTTATCCACCACCCTTACCACACCCACGGCCTCCCCCGCAGAGCCAGGTCTTCCCTCGACAAGCTTCTTACCTTTACCCATTCTAACCTCCTAGCCTGGGCAAACAGGCAAACTCTCCAGAAAGGTAACAACTAGGTCTTTTATGTCCACGCCAACATACCGCCCCGCCAGCGCCCCAACCAGCCCCTTAAACTCCTCGTTAATACATGCCTCTCCACCCACCAACGCAGAAACCGCTGATGGGGCTTCAGGTGGCGTCTCAAGGCTCTTTATTGACCCTGCCTCGGTCACCGACCCAAGCTCAATCGGCTTCAGCTTGGCATGAAACTCAGCTAACGCCTTCGCAATGTCGTCCTCAGCCATTTCCTCTATTTTGCCCCACGGGAAGCAGTTTGTCAATCCTTCTCACGTAAAATCTCCTCCTTCAGGTCACGCAGGTAGGTCTGGTTGATGACACTGGGGGCACCGAGCCTGTTCTCCCACTCGATAAACTCGTCATAGAGGTTGGGGAGCTCACGCAGCACCCTGCGGTAAATGTCCACCTGGTAGAACGGACACCAATAGCAGCCTGAGATTCCGAACCGCTTATACAGGCCAGCTATGGGCAGGCCAGCCATCTTGAGGTAGTTAATGACGTCGTCGTCCGTCCACATGAGCAGAGGGAATACCTCAAAAGACTTCTTGTGCTCAGGGTCCTCCCTCATTAACTGGTTAGCACTATAGAGCATCCTCCGCCTGTTGCTCTCGAACTTCCTTACCCCGACCAGCTTGTAGAGCGGCACCCTACCGAAGTTTGCTATCAGCACCCGCTTCTGAGCCCTTATCTTGAGGTCACGGCTGCACCAAGTCGACTCTACAGTGGGGAACCGCCTGAACGTGGCCAGGCGCTTGAAGAGACCGCCCTTGTAGTCTTCGGGGCGGCTGTAGAGAATCGGGGCACCGAGGTCGTTAGCCGCCTTGCCAGCGAACTCAATAGCTTCGGGGAACTCAATACCCGAAATCATATAGCAGCAGATGAACCTGTCGGTGACCTCTTTAACCAACCCCGCCATCGCCATGCTGTCGTTCCCACCTGAAAATTGAAGGATGAGCGGCGGCTTAGATTGGGCGACGACATCCCTCACCAGTGCCCTGGACTCAGCCAGGCGCTGGGAGAGGAAGAACTCATCAATCGTGGGCAGCTTCGTTTGGTAGGTCATCTCACAGGAACCTTCATGTGGAATCACCTCCCTCAGCGGTCTTCCTACGCTGCTGCGCCTTAACCTCACGGTAATCGGGCGACTTGACCACCACGACCACCCCCTCCTTCATCCTGCTCTCCAGGCGTGGCGCCAGCTTCTCAACGGCCAAGTTAGTGGTAAATATGGTGAGCTGGTTGTTGAGGTAGCGGCTGTCCACGATGAGGTCGAGCTTGGCTCTCGCCCAGTCGGTCGACTGCTCAACACCCATGTCATCAAGTATAAGTAGTTGAACGTGTTTTATGGTATCCATTTTATGGTCGAACCCATAAAACTGCTCCTCGGTCTTCGCATGAAAACCACTCCGCAGGTCATCAAGGAGCTCCTCCACCTGAAAATACTTGGTCTTGGTGTGCTTGGTCTCGATAAGGTTCCAGGCCACACCCAGCGCCAAGTGGGTCTTCCCCCGCCCCCGCTCCCCGACGAGGGTCAGGAAGTGGTGCGGGCGCTCAGGTGAAACGAAGGCCACGGCAGCCCTATAAGCATTTGTATTACCCGCCATCCTTACAAACCTGTCCAGGCGGTGGGTATGCCTAGTGTGAATCGGTATATTGGCGTAGCGGGCAAATGAAAGGAGCTTCTCATCAATATCTGGCATTGTCATTCGGCTTTCACCCCCCATGATTCTTCTAACTCCTCAGTAGTCGGCAGGGCGGACTGCTTGCCCTTCCCCTTCGGGTGAGTCTCCATATACTTCATCTCCTGCTCACAAAAATTCCTCAGCCGCAGCCGAGGAGAACTCTTCTTATTCAGCGGGTTATCCACGTAGTAATCTCTGAGCGCCTTGACCACCTTCAGTAGGTCCAGCTGAGGAAAATCCTGGAGAAGGTTCTTAAGGTGCTCAGCGTCCTTTTTCTCGTCGAAAGGATACTTTTTTATTGAACCGAGAATTTTGAGGTGTGGTCCTATACTATCTGTTGTAATACTATTGTCTGTCTTATCTGTTGTTATCGGTAATCCAGCCGATACTTCTATCGGTGATTCAGCCGATACTTTGGGGGTTTCGTGCGACACTTGAACGGGGAGCGTCGGTAATCCAGCCGATACTTGAACGGGGACTGTCGGTGATTCAGCCGATACTTCTGGCAGTTTTCCTTGTCCAGAAACTATCGGTAATCCAGCCGATACTTCTGGGGAGATATAGCCAACCCAATCCTTGTATTTCTTCTGGAAGCCCCAGACGGTGATGGGATTTCTCCCAGACTTTTTGACAGTAGCCTTGGTGATAACCTTTCTCTTAACCAGGCTTTCAAGTGTGCGCCAAATGGTGCGGCGGTCGATAGCTGTGCCCTCTGCCCACTGGCCGTATGAAATAGCGTCTGTTTTTTTGGCCTTACCGTGGGGATTGTGCCAGCCATAGGTCTTACGCCAGAGCCAGTGAATGCATCTGCTCTCGTAGTCCGTCAGAGTTGTCCTGGCGATTGCCTCCAGGATTTCATTCGCTATTGGGGCGAAGCCATCTTCAAGCTGAGGGTTCCCCCCGCCGTATCCCATGGCGCACTCCTTTCGTTATTTGAAGCGGGGGTTTAGTTGGTTTTATTGGCTTTTATCTGAACGTAACACTCTGAGGGCGACATGGAAATATCGGCCTGAGCGGTATAGCCTAACTCCTTTACTACCTCGGCGGGCTGCATCCCGAAGTCCTCGTTACATGCCTTATATAGGTCGTTGATACTCTTGAGGGATTCTGGGTCACGGTATGGCACGGCCTGGGGTGGTGTTGCTGGAGGCGTTTCTAACGGAGCTCCCCCTGCCTCACCATCGGTAACCATCTTGGCAAGAATTTCAAGGCTATCATCAAGGCTCTTGCCGCTGTTGAGCCAGTCATACATCGACTTGACGCCGTGCATCTGGTGGGCCTGCTCCCTGGTCAGGCCGAGTGCGGCTAACCCTGCGTAGTAGCGGTTCCAGGCAGGTGAATCCTGCTGCTGGGGCTTCTGCCCTTTACCTGTGAACATCTTTCTAAGAGCACTGTTTACCCCAGGCAGGCTCTGGGCGGCGTCGACATCGGCCCTCTTCGCCGCCATCTTTACGATGGTGTTTGCCAGCTCGCCGTATTCAGGGTTATTGATGCGGTATTCCAACCTGGTGCCATCTCTGCCGCCCTTCGTTCTGGTCTTCAGAGCCTTAATCTGCTCTGGGGTTTGGCCGTAGTTCTGGGGGTCGGTCACCCAGCGGTATTTATACTTGGTCTCCTTCGTCGACGCCGACCCGATACCCGTCCCGACGACCATCTGGTTCTGGCGGCTGATGAGGACGGACTGGATGACATAGGAGATAACGCTGTCTTCCTCGACACGGTAGAGCACCCTATAGTCGGGGTAGCAGTTGAAGCCGTTGATAATCTTGGATGCCCCAGGGTCGAAGAGGCCAGGTGCTGGCGTCCCTGGGAGCTGGCCGTAGTCGATTTCCCGCTCCAGGACGCTCATCGTGAGCTTCTCCGCCTGCTTGATATTTTCGCCGATAATTGCGATGTCCTGGTCCGTGAGCCTAATCAGTGCTGGCACCTGTTGGCTCCTGACCTCTACTGCGACTCCCGATTCTTTCTCGGTCATATTTACCCTCCTATCCCTTGTAGAATTTTGATAAAATAAAGAAGCTCATCACTTAACCCGCCCAGTGATGTGATTTGAACGGTAGAGACGGTGCTCCCGTCTTTGTTTTTGAAGATGTCGATTTTGGTTACGGCTGGCTGGTGGGTCTTCATCGTGGCCATTGCCTTTCCTAATTCTGTTTCAGCTATTTTGCGACGGGAGTCTTCTATAGCGGCTATGGCTTTGTAGCGCTGGAGCTCTGATATATACGACTCCCTGTCACGGATGAACTCATGGATGGCTACGGGGATTGTCACGCCTTTTTTCTTAGAGATTTCCTTGAATTTAGCATAGTCAACGGCAAAAAGATGACACATCGCTGCTTCGGGTTTCTTTGACACCACTCTCCTCCTCGAAATAAAAATAGCAGCCTATTCTGGCTGCTGTCTCCCGTCTTTTCGCACGATGAAGGCATAGTGGACACCCTCGAAAGCATCGTATTGAGCTGCGACCTTGAACTTCCCGATGAACTCATCGACACTCATTTCCCTGGCTCGTGCCTCTTTCTCAACTACCTCGTAGGGGAAGGTAACCTCCAGGGTTTTCTTCTGGCCCTTCTGCGCTCGGCGAATATTGTATTCTTTGCGGTAGCCTATTCTTTCATTTGTCACACCTCATCCTCCTTTCGGTTGGTGGGCTCGGTAGGACTCGAACCTACGACCAGGTGGTTATGAGCCACCTGCTCTGCCACTGAGCTACAAGCCCATGTGGTAGCGGGTGGCGGAATTGAACCGCCTTCTCCACCTTATGAGGGTGGTGACTTACCGTTTGTCCTACACGCATGTAAAGCGGCTCTAAATAGCAGCCAGCGGTGCTTTGACCCCTGCGAGTATGGGAGCACCTTCTCTGGATTTCTCCAGGTCGTAATTCGTCTCTCTTGAGTCGTGATGACCCGCCTTTATTTCTTCTCGCACGGGTTCGAGTTAGTCGTCAGCCGTTAATCGTGAGTCTTGATAATAAACGCTTTATCATAGCGTTGCTCTTATGAGGAGCAATACCAATTCCGATTTCAGGTCGGTTGGTAAATGTATATTCTACACTACCCAGTAGATGGGACACGCAAATTTCTGTTTTTTACGCTACCAAAGCCGCTATTCAACTGTTAACGTGCGTGGCGGAGAGGGTGGGATTTGAACCCACGGGGGGCGCCCCCCTGCTGTTTTCAGGACAGCCGCCTTAATCCTAACTCGGCCACCTCTCCACAGTAGTCTGGGGTTGCCCCGTTTGTCCCGTTACCATTCGGAAGAACACCATCGCTGGTGGTGGTAACGCTACCCTTCTCTTGCATCCGACTCGCCTATCCTTCCCTCGGTCTAACCAGGGATTTCACCCCTGGCTCGGCGCACCACGGCTCCCCCGTTATGGTCTCCCAGACTATCTTATCGTCCTGGCATGAGCGGCAAGGTCACCAGTTCGGTGGTGGCGTTGATTACCTCAAGCCGCTGCTCAATCTCATCTTGAAGGGATTGCCAGTCCTGGAGCGCCTCGAACTTCTCGGTCTCGTCGTAGAAGCGGACGGTGTGAGGCGGTTTCTCCCCAGGCTGGAGGGCACCCCGTTGCATCTGCTGGAGGCGCATGTCTCCATACTGGGGCGACAGTGCGTGGTAAGTCTTCTCCATAAGTTTGGCAAGCCCACGCCGCAGGACGAGCAGGTCGCCCAGTTTATATTCCCTCTTCCCGATGGTGACATCGGTGGTCAGGTTGGTCATGTCCACACGTTGCTTCAGGTGCAGGTATTCGGTGGTCAGGTCAACGTTGGCCTGGACCAGCTCTTTTACCTGCTTCCTCTGCTCTTTCTCATCGCCGAAGGTTGGCTTCTCGTTGGAGGGGGCTGAGGCATACTGAATGACTCGGTCGGTGTTGCGCCCGATGCGTTTCTCCAGAACCTTGAGTTTCTTCATCCCCTCGATTAGCTTCATGGGTTCGTTCATTTTATTCTCCTGAGTCTTAAATTCTCCTACAGCGGCTTAGTGCTGCTGTTCTACTGGAGTAGCAATAACACTAGCATACTGTTTGGGGCTTGTCAAGGGGTTTTGGGGGCAATTTTAGCTTTTTCACAAAAAGAAAGATGTCCCTGAAGGGGCACCTCTTTTTAAGCGTTTATCACTATTCGCCGTCGCTGTCTTCGGGGCACTCGATTATAAGCATCGGCTCGTTTCTGTCGTAGCTCATGCGGCATCGCTGGGTTCCCCTGTAGGCGGATGGGGTTTTATTTAAGCCCAGCTTCTCGATGTAAGGGAAGCCCTCCTCAGTTTCGAGGTCAATGAGCTCGACTTCCTCGGCGTCGAACTTGCCCTCTTCAATGAGCTTTTTAGCCCTCTGGCAGGGGCGGCAGTGACCGCTTATGAATACCTTAATTGGTTCAGTCATAGAACTAGGGAGCGGGGGTCTCCCGCTCCCTAACCTCTTCGTAGTATTTTGGGATGCAATTCCGCATCTTGTCAACCAGCTCTGCCCTCGTTATGCCCTTCTTGATACCGCAGTGTTCGGCAGCTTCGGAGACCCTTGCCTGTTGCGGAGTCGTCTTGTATCTTCTGGGTCTAAGGCTAAGGACAAAACCTGGCTTACCACCTGACATCATGCGCTCCTAGCTAGAATTTGCCTGGGATGCAGGTCTTCATGGCGGTGACCAGGGCTGAGCGGCTCATGCCAGTTTGGATACCGCAGGATTTTGCGGCTTCTTTGACCCGTCTCTGCGGCGCAGTCAAAGGGTAGTCCTTCGGCAGGCGAGCCAGAACGAAACCAGCATGCTGTCGGGTTGTTATACCCTCTAAGCGGTGCGGGCCTGGCCTGGACTTGATGTAGTATCCAGAGAGTGATTTGAATACAGCCAACGTAGTTGCCTCCTTCTTAGCGTTGAGGCTATCCTACGCTTCGCAAAGAGCCTATTAGCCTCTCCAGGAGTCACCCCTGGTTCACTATTTATTATATCAGGTGGAGGGAGTATGTCAAGTGGCTGGTCCCTCTATTATCTCAGGTGGGGGGATTATCTCAAGGGTGCACCAGACCTTGCACTTCCTGCATTTTACCCGTATGGCGCCGATTACAACCGCCTGGTAGCAGAGGAACGCTCCGCACTTCGGGCACCTCATCGGCTCCATCTGGAGCGCTTCTGCTCCTATCTTGAGGTTGGGGACATCCTTCTTGTTTTTAGCCTCATAGATGCTTATGCTGGGTCCGAATACCATGGCTACTCCTCAAACTGGCAGGGGCAGATTTTGCGGTAGTCAGCCTCGCTTATATCAATCTTTGTCCTGCCCTTCTTAATCAGGATTCCCGATTCCGAAGGCATTATCCTGACACGACCGCTGGAGCTGCCAACCGCTCTTGAGCTGGTGGCTGGCTTCGGCTCCTTGGGCTGGGAGCAGAGAGCATTTGCCTCTTCTCTACTTTGAGCCTTCCCAGAGCAGAGCTTGGCGACTATACAGAACTCCTGCTGGCGCTCTTCCTTGCCAAGGGTTTTTCCCTTCAAGCCTTTGGAGACGCAGGCATTATATACTTCTCGTTTCATCTTACTCCTCGCAGTTCGGGATACTCTCTATAAATTCAGCCGCCTTATCGCTGTAATTAGCCTGGGCTTTCATAACCTTCGCCCATGTCTCGAAGTCGATATATCCCCACATGACCTTGTGAGATTCACGAAACTTCGGGGTGGTCATGCTGAGGTGGTGCTCGGCATCATCCCTCATGTGCTGGGCGATATATTTCTTCATGTCGTCGGGTAGACACTGTCCCATGGTTACCCTCCTGATTCATTATACACTAGGGCTTCTCACAAAGAAATCCCCATGATTGACGCAACGGTAGTTAGCCCCGCCTTCGGTTTTGCTTACCCGCTTGCGGTTTACCCCGCAGGCGGGGCTGGGGCAGGGCTGGTATTTTGGCATGTTCGGACCGCCGAGGCTGGTGTCGACAAAGCGGAAGTGGGGGAATTTCTCCCTCATCTTCTCAAGCCACGTCTTCGGCTTTGCCGCTGGCCTTTCCTCTACTACCTTCACTAGCGCTGGTTCTCGTCTAAAGAGCCCCTTAAACCATTTCATGCACATCTATAGCCCCCTTACTTTGAGCATACTATCTTATCCCAGTCCTCGACCTTATCTGGGAATATGTTTACCGTCCAAGGTTTGCTGGTCTGGTTGATGTTGATTGACTTCTCCTTCGCATACTGGAGCGCCTTCGGGATACAGCTCTCCTCCAGCTTGGCCACGTTGTCTATCGAGCTCAGGAAGATGGCCGCCCGCCTCAGCCTGTCCTGGTCGGCGACCGATACCGACATTCCATCGCTGCCCTTGATGCCGCACTTTAATACACTGTCGAGTCCAGCAGGTTGGATACATTCACTGTCGTCACCGAGGAGGTCGGTCAGTATATCGGGGAGACCGTGGAGTCGTGTCTCCCAATTATCAGCTAGGGTTGTGTGATAGATAATGTCGGTATTCCACTTACTGTCGAGAATTTGAGTAGCTATATCTATGACCTGTGAGTCGGACTTGTGGGTTATGAGGTCTCCGTCATCGATGGTTCCCTCTTTATTCAGGATGCCCTGGCAGTAGGCTACTGTCTGGGGCACCAGTTTCAGTGGCTGCGTTGCCAGCTCGCAGCCGCCGATATATTCGCCTGCTCCAAGCACCTTCATCGCCTGAACCGCCAGCTCTACCTGGGAGAGTGGTTTTTCGGCTATCTCGCCCACCATCGGCTTGACCGATGTTTTGTCGACCGAGTAGTTATGGGCGATATACCATGCGGTGTCCTCCTGGCTCTTGCCCTCTGAGAGCAGCTTGGCGGCCAGTTTCTCAAGGTGTCCCTTCAGAGACGGATTTAGCTCATCGTAGGGGTGGATGACTGGTCGAAGCTCTGGCTTGTAGATGTTGTAGATTTTTTTAGCCTTCTTCAGGATGAGCTTCGGGTCGCCCTGGTCGCCGAGGAACTCCATCACGCCCTCTGGTGACCAACCCATCTGGATGAAGCTTGATATAGTCTCGTCGAGTGCCTTCTCAGGTAACTGTGTTATCTTGACGCCTATCTCAGACAGTGCCTCGTTGACAAGCTCCTTCAGCGCATCATCCTTGAGAAGGTGGTATTGGGCGTTGAGGTAGGTTTTTATCTCCCATTCGCTCTTACCCTGTTGCCACTGGTTCTGTATTATTGCCTTGAAGCCTGTAATCGCAGGTGCATCCTCGATGGTGACCGACCAGTATTCCTCCTTCTTCTCGTAGAACTCATCAATTACCTCTTCTAGCGGGGTATCGGTGTAGATGCCATAGGCTTCAAGGAGATACTGGATGAGCTCGTTCTTAGTTGTGCCTTTTTTTACTGCTGTTGCGATGTCTTTTCTAACCCCTGCCTGTTGGTCTTCGGATAGGGCTCCGTAGAATTTGAGTTCTTCCTCCTCTTCACCCTCACCCTCGTGGGCTGCCAGCACCTCCTTCACATGGTCGGTGAGGTGTTCATTGAGCTCGATATTAAAGGCGGTGGAGACGATGTTCGATATGTCATTGGCCGATTCATATTCCTTGGCAAGCTCCAGTATTCTGCTGTTGAGCGCCGAAGTCTTCTCTGTCGGGTATTCATTCATGTCGATGACCTCGGTGTCCTCGCCGAGGTAGATGTTTACGGGTATAGATTTAGGGTCGACGCCACCGACCGTCGAGATAGCGTCCATTATCTCATCTTCGGACATATCCAGAGCTTTGTTTTTCTTGATGTAGTTGACGATGCCTTCCTTGTCCTCGTCAGTCAGGTCATCCCATTTCTTGAGACCTGGAGTGATGAGCGTGGCACCAGGCTTCTTCGTCGGCTCCCCCCAGAAGTAGGTGTTGTTGTGGAGAACCCACTTTATCTCACCAGCTTGAGTAAGCCCCTCCAGGACCTTCTGGACTTTCTCCTCTGGAATGGTAATGCCTTCTTTCTCGTGGATATGCTGGACTATGTCCTTAGCGTGGTATGGGTCGCCAGGGTGAGCTTTCAGGAGCGCTTCGATGTAGGTGACCTCCTCGATACTGGGCTTCTCTTCCTCTTCACCCTCACCCTTTGCTTTCGCTATCGCATTATCAATCCAGTTCTCGGTCTGGGAGTCCTCGGCCAGGTTATACTCGGCGGCCAGGTTCTTGTAGATGTTATCCTCTCTCATGCCGAGTAAAAGCCATTCTATGATTTTTTCTCTCATGGCCGCCTTGTCCGTTGGGGTCAGGTCGACGTAGGATTTAAGCTTCTTCTCTTCCACGGCGGCCTTCCCCATTTCCTTGGCGACATAATCAAGGAGGGAGTAGTGGATGAGTGAGGGGTATTCCTTAAGTATTATCTGCGTTATCTCTGGGGCTGTGTGGCCCAAGATGTAGTTGGCAGTGATGGATAGGTTTATGGCATCCTGGTCAAGCTGGGGAAGCAATGCGACCGTTGGCGCCTTTCCCTTCTTAACCTGCGGTTGGGCTTCCTCCCACTCCTCGTAGCACTCTAGCCAGAGCTTCTTAATGGTCTCTTCGCTCAGGACCAGAGAAGATACTGCTCCT
>Ga0307378_10009218_pt1 | contig 12989 bp, 8 predicted proteins | sample UN1MG_FD_202238 | JGI IMG/M metagenome (GOLD analysis project Ga0307378, IMG submission 202238) | Soil microbial communities from Risofladan, Vaasa, Finland - UN-1 | ecosystem: Environmental > Terrestrial > Soil > Coastal area > Acid sulfate soil | place: Finland: Risofladan, Vaasa | collected... | reverse complement strand
AGGTAGCCTTCGCCGACGGGGATACCGCTGGCCTTGGTGACGTAGGAGAGCGTCTCGTCAATCAGAATGAGGGCAGGGCCGGTGGCCTGGAAGAGTGCCTCGAGCGCCTCGCTGCCGGGGGCCACGCGCTCCTCGTCGCTGTGGCGGACGATGTCGTAACCGGCGTCCCCGGCCAGGCGGTAGGCAATCTCGCCCCACAGGGTATGCAGGGTGAGCGGCACTCCTGAAGCGCCGGTCACCTTTCTAGGCAGGCTGGGGCTGATGTGGGCGCAGTCCACGGCCGCCACGCGCGCGGCGGGGACCCCATCCAGTTCGGCCTCGGCCAGCAGTTGCTGGACCGGCTCCAGGTAGGCCACCTGCGGGCCGTGGGCGACGGCGTGGTAGAGCGCCAGCAGGGTGTGCGTCTTGCCGCCGCCGAAGACGGTGGCCATCTGGGTGATGGCCACCCCGTCGTCCCGCCCGGCCAGGCGGCGCAGGACGCCGGTGAGCGTGGAGCGCAGCCCACGGGTGAGAAAGGTGCGGCGGAAGAAGGTGTCGGGGTCCTTGTACTCGGGCACCGCCTGGCCTTCGATGACCTGGGCCAGGTCCACCGCGAAGACCTTGGGGTCGAGCCGTCCCTCGCGGATGTCACGGTGGGGCATGCAGGTGTGCCACCAGGGAGGAATTGGAAGTTGGAGGTTGGAGATTGGAAGTTGCGACGGTTGGGGCAGGCGGCCGGTTTCGCGCAGGATGAGTTCGACCTGGTTGACGACGTAGGCGGCTTCGGCGGGATCGGGTTCGTGGCCCTGGTGGACGGCGCGGTTGCGGATGTCCACCAGGGGGTCGAGCGCGTTGACGTTGAGGAAAGTCAGTTTGAGGCCCAGCGTCTTCTGCAGGTCCTGGTAAGCGTGGCCGGCTTTATAGGTGCTCACCAGTTTGCCGAGGGTGAGTTTGTGGAGGGGCTGCCCGCCGCCGACCTGTTCCTGGGCCTCGACGAGTTCCTTCTGGCGGGCAGGAGGAGACTGGCCGAGCAGTTGGTTGTACAGTTCGACCAGCAGGTTTTCCAGGGTGCTGGCGGCGGTCTGCACAGCCTGGGCGTAGTGTTTCTGGGTGAGCAGAGTCTGGGCTTTGGCTAGAGTCTGAGGGTAATCCATTGGTCCTCTCCTCGTCAGCAAGTCAAATGGAATGCAGCAGCATAAGCATTTCTCAGTCACGGTCCAGAGAGCTGCGCTTCTAGTTCGGCTATCCACTCTTCGATCGCCGCGCGATTTTCAGCATCCGGCTGTAACTCCAGGTAATAGCGGAAGTCGGCCAGAGCTGCTTCGATATTGCCAAGTTGACGGTATGTTGCCCCACGGTTATAGTAGGCTTCGGCCAAGTCAGGATCAATGGTGACGGCCTCGCCATAGTCAGCGATTGCAGCATCCAGTTTGCCTTGAGCCTTGTAAGCGTTGCCGCGGTTGTTGTAAACGGCAGCATAATCAGGATCGAGGGTGATAGCCTGATTGTAGTCGGCAATGGCACCTTCCAGGTCATCTTGAGCTTTGCGAGCATTGCCCCGGTTGAAGTAGACTTCAACATAGCCAAGATTGAGACTGATGGCCCGATCATAGTCGGCAATGGCACCGAGCAAATCACCTTGGTCATAGCGGGCAAGGCCGCGGTTGTTGTACACCTCAGCAAAATCGGGACTGAGTTCAATGGCTTGACCATAGTCAGCGGTGGCCCTTTCCGAGTCGCCCAGGGCACGATAGGTGTTGCCTCGATTATTGTAGGCTTTGGCATAGTCAGGATCGAGTTCGATAGATTGGTCATAGTCAGCAATGGCGCTCTGTAAATCGCCCTGGGCTTTGTGAGCATTGCCCCGGTTGTAGTAGGCCTCGGCATAGTCAGGATTGAGTTCGATGGCTCGGTTATAATCAGTGATGGCGCCCCCCAGATCACCTTGAGCGTAGCGGGCGACGCCTCGGTTGTTGTAGGCTGGGGCATAGTCAGGACGTAGCAGTTCAACGATCGAGGTATAGTTAGTGATGGCACTGACTAGATCGCCTTGGGCATAGTGAGCAACACCTAGATTGCTGTAAGCTGCAACCAAGTTGGGATCAAGGATGATCGCGCGACTGTAGTTGACGATAGCTTGTCCAGAGTCACCCATAACCTTCTGATACAGCCAACCAAGACGAAAATACGCCTCGGCCAACCCGACAGGTGATTTCGTATTTTGGGCCAACGAACCGACTGCCCTCTCAATCACCCTGATACTGTCGGTATACGCTCCCTCAATATAGTAAGATTGACCAATGGCAAATAGAGATAGAAAGGTGAGTTGGCCTGGCAAGTCTTCGGTAAGGAGACTGGTATAAGACTCGGGGTTAGCCAGTTGGGTGCGTTCTGTTTCATTGATTTGCACTTCTGCAGCATCAAAGCCTGGCTGTTTGAAGTTGAGGAAGTTGACGGTGACGCGCACACCAGTATCGGCCCCCCAAATGACCATGCTGGCGTTGTAGCGTTTGCCCAGTTTTTCGGCCCCGGCCCGGTCATCGGCAGTCAGGGTGGTAGGCTCTACTTCGACGCGAAGATGAGAAAGATTCAATTCTGCTGCTGCTTCTTGAATGGCTCGGCAGATTTCATTATGGATCTCTGTGTCCAGTACTCCCTCCGAATGACGGAAGGTAGCAATGACAATAAGGATCTCCCCTTCGCTTTCAGGGGGAAAGGTGCGTAGCAGGCCCCACTCCTGCAATTGCTGTGTGGCACCACCAAAGTCTGCACCGGCACTGATCAGTCCGGCTACTAACCCGGCGACGGTTACCAAGATTGTGAGCACAACAGTGGGGTAGAATACCCAGGGAGTGTATCGAAAGCGTTGCCACCAGGCAGGCGGCCCTGGAGTATCGGGGCTACGATGTTCGAGCCAATAGCTGACCGCGTCGGCTGGAATGCGCCAGGGGCCGTTTTCATGCTGCTGGAAGGTACCGGGCAGCAGACCTTGTTTGCACAGGTCACGTACCGTTTTCCTGGATACGCCCATGCGCTCAGCCGCTTCGGCTGTGCTCAGGTGAGTTTGTTCATGTTGGCTATCGGAATTGCCTTCTACCACTTTCAACCATCATTCTTGATTCAGCCAGCGACCGAACCAGTGGATCTCTGGTTCACGATCAAGGTTGACCCAGTAAACAGCAAAGACACTGCCGATGTTCTCCATGGTATCAGCGGCATCGCATACTCTGGGCCAATACGTGTCCCAGCGATACATGCGGGTTTCACGGTATCGCATTAGCAGGAGCAAGTAACATAATGGAGCCTCTTTGTCACTTAACTGCAGCTTGCCCAGCTCGCTGGTCACACCCTCGGACCGCTTCTTGCTCCATCCACCCGTATGGAGCTTGAACTCCACGACTGCCCGAAGAGGCACGATGGCTGGGTCGCGCACAGCCTTGATGTTTCGGTTCAGGACTGTCTCGACCGGATGGGCGGCGACGAAATCAGGGTTCAAGACGACCGTGTCGTAATGCCCGCGCCTTCCCCGCGATTCCAGTCGCTCTGTGGGGTTACGGTCATCGAAACGAAAGAAGGTAGGGTATTCACGATGCACCAGGCCAACCTCGTGACCGTCTTCCGTCCGTACATAACGGTTGAAGTCCGGATTGCCTGCAAGTAATTGGTGAAAGCGCGCGACGGCATCCGCCTCGGTGAAGAAGATGTAAGGCTCCTGCTGAAACTCGCTTACCAGGCTGTGAATCGTACTTTCCAAGAGAAGCTGAACTGACATCGGTCTCTCTCCTATTCCTACAGCAACCGCTTCTGCCGCGGCACCTCGGGCAGCACGTCCCGCCCGGCCAGGAAACCCTCCAGCAGACGGCGCTCGGCGTCGTCGGCGGGGAGGATGTTGATGAGCGTCTGGGCCACCAGGCGCACCTGGTCCTCGCGGCCGCGCGCACCCTCGGTCAGGAAGCGGGCCAGCGCTTCGCGGTCCCCGCTCTCCCACAACGTGGCGGCGCGGTGCAGGACGTCAATTACGGATGCCGACCGCCCGCTCCGGTCGGCCAGGCCCAGGCCCGGCAAGCCCCCACGCTCCCGCGGCCCCAGCAGGCTCACGGTTTCGCCGCTCTGCCTGAGGATGCCGCGCCGCTCCATGAGGGCCGAGACGTCGGCCCCCAGGGCCATCGCCAACCGCATGGCGTCGTCGAAGGGGATCCTGTCGCGCCCGTAGGCCCAGCGGTGGAGGATGTAGTAGCGGGTGGAGGCGTCCACGGCGCCCATCCGCGCGGCGCCGCTATTGAGGATGCGGTCCAGGGCGTATTCGGACACCATGGCCTGCACCAGGTCCAGGAGTTCGCCCACGCCCACCGGCGTGCCGTCCAGTTTGGACACGCGGCTGTAGCGGCCGAAGACGGAGACAGCCGGGCCGATGGCGCTGATGAAAAAGTCGGCGCCGCGGATGTCGTGTTTCCAGAAAAAGTCCAACCGCTCGCGGATGACGGCGGCCAGTTCTTCGCGCACGTCGTCAAAGTAGCCTTCGGCCTCGGTGGCGCGCACCCGGCAGACGATGAAGATGGAGGAGGCCAGGGCGGCGCTTTCCATTGCTCGCAAGCGACCAGACATCTCAGTATGCAGTGGCCATGAGGCGGTGACAACCAGACCGGCCTCCAACAGACTGTTGAGCAGCGTTTCCCAGGCGGTGAGAGATTTGTGAGCAAAAACGACGACGAAGATACCATCGGGATGCAGCACACGACGGGCTTCGGCGAAAGCACGGGTCACCTCCCGCTCATAGAAGGCTTTGGCTGCCACATCATCGCCGTGGCGGGCTGGCTCCTGGATGATCTCGGCGGACTTGGGCGTTAACGGTGTGTGGAAGATGCCAGGGTAGAGAAAGCCAACGGAACGTTTAAGCCAGACGTAGAAAAAGTCGCTCAGGTCGGCATAAGGCACGGCGTTGTAGTATGGCGGGTCGGTGATGACAGCATCAAAATGATTGTCAGGATAAGGCAAACGTGTAGCAGTACCTTGTTGAGCAGCGATTGGCTGGTTGGACACTTGGGCAGCATGTTCGATGACACGAGCAATTTTATCGAGGGCTGAGTCCCACGAGCCAGTTGATTTGCTGGCGGGATTCGTTTCGGCGTAGTCCCATATCATCGCCAGGGCCTGGCGGCCAAAGGTATGTCCGATATCTTCTGACCCGCCACGCCAAACACAAAGAGTACAATTACGATCGGCAATACTATCCACAATCAACCCCAGATACGTTGTCATAGCTTTGGCTCGTTCCGGGTCTATCCCCTCGGCCAACATTGCCTCGTAAGCTGCGCGCACGAGGCGGCTGAAGGTGAGCATGGCCAGGAGTTGACGGGGGTTGAACAACTCGCGCCAGCGGGTGAGGCCGTAGCGCTGCACGCGGAAACCCAGCGTGCCGACTGGTGGCAGGGGTTCATCGGGGCCCTCGTCGTCCAATTCAGCCAGCAACGCCAGCGCTTCCTGGAACAGTTCCTCGTCCTGGTCGGTGAAGGGGCGGTAGCCTTTGCCGGTCCCCGCTTGCTCGTAGATCACGGCCAGCGGTGTCTCCCCCATCCGCCCACCCGCCCCTTCCTGGCGGACGTATTCCACGTCGGCTACCTGGCCGCAGACCAGGCAGGTGGCGTGCCCCTGGCTGCTGGTACCCTGGGAGGGGTCGAAGCCCTCCAGACCGCTCCCGCCAGCCGAGTTGCTCCCGCTGGACCACACTCCAGCGGGGGAGGCGGACTGTGGTCCGCCTGAAGCGGGTTGGGAGGCTGGTTCGCGCCGCACCGCTCTTGTGGACAGGTCCACCACTTCGAACGTGACCCGTTTGGCGGCGGGGTCCACCACCGGCTTGAGGGCGATTTTGCGCGTGCCGGTGTTGGCCAGCCACCACTGACGCACCAGCGGCATCTCGGCCCGGCAGGCGGGGTTGGGGCAGGTCACGGTCCGCGCCCACAGGTAGCCGACGATGGTCGGGCCAGAGACTTCCGAAGTTTCGGAAACTTCGGAAGTCTGGGGCACCTGGGACACAGGGTTTTCGTACAGGTGGCCGATCTGCTCCCGCGCCCGCTCCAGCACCCACTCCCCCCAGTGACGCATGTCGGCAGCCAGAGGCGAATGGCGAATGGCGAATGGCGAATGGCGCGTTTCCCCACCCAACAGGTCCTCGGAGCGCATCCCCTCCCCTTGTCTCCTTGTCTCCTTGTCCGTACTTCTGCGGGTAGACCAGCGTGCACAGTTCGATCAGGTGAGCGACGGGGTTCAGTTCGACGGCGTGGGTCTCGCAGCCCAGGCGTAGCGCCTCCAGGCCGGTCGAGCCGCCACCCATGAAGGGGTCCAGGAGGCGCGGTGGTCGGTCGGGAAAGGCCTGGCGGATGAGGTTTTTCGCCTCCTCGATCTTGGGGCTGTTGCCGTCCTTGACCTGGTCCCAATCCACGATGGTGGCGATGAGGTCTTCCAACTGCTGACGCTCTGTGTCGGAGTCGGGGGCGGGGACGAGGGAGGCGAAGATGGCGGCGCGCATGGCGGCCAGCGGCCGCCGCGCCCACCAGATGTGGAGGGTAGAGATGTGGCCGTGGCGGATGGATTTCTCGCGCGCCGATTGGTCGGAGATGACCTTGAGCGGGAGGGAGAGTTCGATCAGTCGTTTCGCCATTGTGCCTCAATCACCATAGATCTGTGAACCGGTGAGTACCCAATGTGGGAATCAGGTTTTTGGCTAACTTGTCTACCGGTCCTTCGGCGCGCAACTCGAACCACTCGTCGCGGCTGCCGTAGTGCATGCGCTCCACGCGGAAGATGCGCCGTTCCGCATCGGCCAGGATGAAGCGCAGTACCGGCGTGAACCGGCTGCCCTCCTCCAGGAATTCTCGCATTGCGGCTTCCTTCCCGCGGAACGCTCCGCTAAATCCCGCGATCCTGGAGGCAAGTTCGCCTGGGTCCGGCCCGATCCGCTCGTAGACCTCAATCCGGTCGTGCTTGACGCTAACGCGGTAGTCGCGCGGTTTGGGGTGCCGCGCTACTGCGGCCTCGACTGCGGCGACTTCCGCTGGCAGGATCTGCGCAGCACGCTCTTTCTCCAGGAAGACAAGGCCGTTCACGCTCTCGCCGATTCTGTAGCCTTCCGGGATCTCCTCTACCGGCTCACCCTTGGGCTCGCGCGCAAAGTAGTAGCGGGGCTTGCCGGTCCTGGTGACACTCTGGCACAGGTAGTAGGTGGTTCCCTTGCGGTTGGTGTACGTGACGGACATAGGTTCACTCCTCCTCTCGTTATGTTACGTCGGCGGCGGGGGAACGACCGCCGAAAGTACAATCCCACGTACTGTCGTATCGGCAGCGCGGTCACCCGTATCCGCGAATTTCTGCGAGGATGTAGCAGATGGTTGGTGACCTTCAGAAGCATTGGACATTCTCTTCTCCGCTCACGCTGGATAGGGACCCTGTCCCAGGAAGATGACCGGACCACTTGACGAGACATTTGTTGCCATTGCCGCACCTTCGCGTCCGTCCTCCAAACGCATTACGAAATTCGTATCTGCAAGCGGCATGACTTCGTAAGAGCTGCTCATCGACCAGGCAGCACCGCCCCACGAATGCGACTGTGAGGGGATTGGCGAGGGCTGTTTCCATATAGAATAGCGTACCTGCAGAGTTCTCCCGTCCGAAGAGGTTGCTGTTCCTTGCCCCTCTTCAATTGCTCCCTCCCATGTCAGCCAAGGCTCAGGCCATTTCTGGGTAGCTTTGCGCCATCGTTCATCAATATCCTCGACTAGCTGCTCAAGCCAATGTCGCACATTCGGTGGCAGCAAGGGGCTTGCCAAGTCTGTGCGCAGTTCTCGTATGCAGGCGTCGTCACCCAAGCGGACCAGCGCCTGTGCGTAGGGCCACACAGATAGGATTTCCTCGTTTGTCCTGCCTTTCACACGACGTACTCGCACAAGATATTCCTCTGCCCACAATCGCTCACGCCGTTCCTGCCAAACACGTTGTGCCGTTCGCCTTACGACCGCTTCTGGATCAACAACGAGTCTCTGATACAGTGCCTCAAACGCATCTGGCCGTTCGGCACTTGGGGCCAGCCATCCACAGGCCTCCGCTGCTCGCTGGCGATGCTCTACGGATGCATCTTCTGACCATCTGAAACATACTGCCTGCAACGATGTGGGCGACTGTCGGGCGAGGCTGCGATACGCAGCTCTGCGGACAGCATACTGGCCATCCCCTGTTAGCAAGTGCAACAACGATTCAGCTCTGGCACTAGATTGTGGCATCACGTAAGTCGCTGTACCCAGTGCATCAGCTAGAGCAGCGCGTGAATCCGGCAGCCAGTCGTCCCAGATGTTCTCCCACCGCTCCTGTGCCATAGTATCGGGTGTCAGATGGGCCAACGCCGGAAACACTCCTGTCTCGGCAGTGGAGAAGGTTTGACGTTGGCGAGTTCGTTCAATCAAGGCCTGCTCAATTTCTGCTGGGAGAGACGGCTGGTCAGGTCCTCTATGAAGATGATACAAAAGGCGCAGCACCTGAACCGCCTCGCCCCAACTGCCAGTTCGCAGTAAGGAAGCGATGGCGGGTGAGAAGGTGGCCGGGCGTTCCAGATACAGCAAACCGGTGATAAAGGCTGCCCATTCAAATCGATCTACTTCCGGCGCCAGATCCCACTTGTCATTGAGCTCTGTGAGGCCCAACCTCTCATTCAGCAGACGGGGCTGGGAAAGTAGATTGCCACGGCGAGCTAGTGTCTCTAGTGAGCGCCCGCCCAGCCAGTCATCGCGTTCGAGCGCCCAGGTATTGAGAAGCGGCAGAATATCTGGTGCGAGGTTCACTTCCAGATAGCCTAATGTGGCAACGAGTAGGCTTCGCTCATAAGGATCGCGATCTTCGTCTGTCAGTAGTTCAGCTAGTTGTGCGGCATACCGTTTTGGCAGCAAGTCTTCTGAAGCCAGGTGTTCCAGTGCCCAGATCGTGGAAGTGCGGCGGGGTTCTTCTCCAGCACCGATGGCAGTTTCCACAAGCATATCTATCGCCGATGTCTGCCCTGCTCTGACAAGTGTTGCGGCAACCTCGGCAAGGGCGTTTCCAGACTCTTGAAGACCTTTACCCTGATAGGTCAAACCAGAGTTGCAGAGAGCCTCAAAAGCCTCCCATGAGGCTGCACTGCGTGCTACCTGGATAGCGGCAGACCTGGCAACCCACTCGTCTGTGTATTCGCCTTTCTGTCGGCCATAAGGCTCTGTCACCCAACGAACTACAGTTGAGGGCAGAGGATCGAGACGAAAGCATGCCAACCGCTCAGCTATTCGTCGGCGCAGAAAAGGGTTAGTTTCATTGGTGACACTGTCCTCGAACCAACCCAGTGCATCGCCATGACCTAACCGGAGCAATGTATCCCATGCTGCTTCCTTGTACCACGTCTGTTCAGTCGGAGCACGCCCTTCGTGGCCAGTGTCTTGGCAAGCATTGTGGCGCAAGATAGCGATAGCCTGCAGCTCGTCAGCGCACCGCCATCCTTGAAGTTGGCGTGGACGAACACACTCTTCCAAGCGCAGACACAGCAAATAGCGATTATAGGCTGCTCGCTCAGATGCCCCGTCTTTGATGGCTAACCATCTTAACAGGGTTGGCACAACGTTTACACTGTCACATCGAGGAGCGATGTCACTCCCCATATAGACGTCGAATGCGAACTCGCTTGGCCGTGACTCAAACAGATTAGATACGACCTGCCAGATACAATCTTGCAGGTCAGGCTCGCTATCGGCACTGTCTGCTATATCCACAAGCACGCGTAACGCCAGTGATCTGTGCCGTGGAAATCCTTCCACGGCATCGCCCTCCAGCCAGTGCCTCTTGACTACACTAAGGCTCTCTGGATCAGCCATCTGGCGCAATGCTGCCAGCAAAGCAATATTGCAGCGGCTTGTGGCTCTCTTATGAAGGGCCGACAGTATCCGGCAGCGGTGGCCGGGGGTCACACCTAGGCTGACGAGTGTAGAAAGGGCAGTGTCACCAACTTCGCCACCGTGCTGTTCTGATAGCTCCAACAACGCATCTAATATGTCTGGCCGACGGAAGCCAATTGCTGCAATTGTCCAGCAGGTACCTCTAGGGTCGGGGTCACCGAGGTTTGAATGTAGACGATCTAGCACTCGATCTCGCATAGCCGCGCACTCGACTTCAGTGTACTGGTGAATCCATTCTGCCAACGTGGTGCGGCAGCGCGAGATGGCGGCGCGGGCTTTTGGTGCATCATCCTCTCCCCGCTGGAGGCAATATGGCAACAGGTATTCCAGAATCAAAGGTTCCGCCTTGTCGACCTCACCCTTGGTAAACTCCTTTAGCACATAGAACGCATCAGCCCGGAGGTCATACGCGTCGGAAACAGACAGGTCCCCTGCACAGAGGAAACTGTCTAGTCCACTCAGGACCTCTAGAACCACATCCACGCTCGTGCTTTGGTGGAGTCTCTGCCACAGAGTTCGATACATTTCCCGATTGGCCATCGCAAACCTCTAAACCCTTGGTTGGGTACTATCAAGTTCAGCCAAGTAATCCCGCACCAATCTGTGGCGCCATCGCCAGTGATCGCGACCATCTTCCAGGATCATCCCTCCAGACAGGGCTTCAGAACACAGGAGCCTGGCTTCTCCAGCACCGCGGATCCAATCAGTACTGCGAGCTGGATCAATCCAATCAGCCATAGGCTGTCGAGTTCGTCCTGTGTTCGCGGAGTGTCTGGCAATGGCACACAACACATCGAGCAGCGCATCTTCATTCATACCGGCAAGCCGACCGCGAGCTACCACTTTCACACAGAATCGCCCAGTGAAGGCCGCTGCCAACTGCCGAGTCGCTGAAAATTCGCTACTCAAGACCCGCGACTGAACATCTGGCCCTAGTTCCAACAGTGCTCTCCACACAGCGGGATGCATTAGTGCTTCCAGGACTTCCTCGTTTGCCCCACGAACGTAAGGGCCTGACTGTCCAAGCAAAGGAGGTTCCTGGTCGTAGGCTTGTGTTCCAAGCGGGCGCCCAGCACGTGATCGGACTGCTGCTTCGATTCTGTTGCTGAGTGTTGGCGTCCCAGCTCGAGCAGCCTCCAACAACTCCTCTTCGGAGAAATCGGTGACCTCTACTCCCGACGGTCCTACACCATGATAGCCATAGCCGGATACGTCGAGGTGCAACCAATCCTTAACGACCTCCTCTACACTACGACACGTTACTACCAATGCCGCTTTGGGAACTCGACCTTCTTGACGAGCTTTTTCGTCCTCTTCCCAGAACCAGCGCAGCAGTTCTCGGACGATGTACTTCTGTTCAGGACTATCTATACCCTCATCGAGCCCATCAAGGCCCAAGAACAGAATTGGTCGCGGCGCTTCCGGATTTGCCACGCATAATCGTTGCAGTGCACGCTCGGGTTCTTCTGCATGGCGAGAATGATTGATGTGCGGGAGGCCTGCCCAGTCACAGACCGTCTGTGTTATCCACAGGCGTGGAATTACCCCAGCTGCTGATATGGCTGTAGAGGGCCGCCCGCGAGGCTTGGGGGCTGTAGTTGTTTCATGAGCCCATTGCCACAGAGCTACAGTTTTTCCGCAGCCTCCGAGTCCGTAAAGGATCACCAATGCTCGTTGAACAGATGCCTGTGCAATCTCATCTAGTAACATTCGTCGCACAGGTTCGCTAGGGAGCCCATGCTGGTCAATGAAGTGATCCAGTTCCTGTATGCTCATCTCCGCTATGGCTTCAAGGGTGAGCGGTCGGGTGCATTTGTACTCTGTGAAGGCGCTTATCAGGTCACTTTCACAAACTGGTGCATAGTCGAGCCCTGCAGTCTGGCGAACCAAGTCGCCAACGAGGCGGCTGATACCTCTCTCAATTTCGGCTTCTTCAGCACCGAATTTATGTGCGAAGATCCTCAATGCTTCCTGCCATACAGACAAACGCAGGTCTGTTATGACTCTAAGCTGCTGAAGCGTCGCATATTGACCGCTGGTAAGGGAACCAATGGAGTCCCCACTCTCTGCAGCGTCTTTCATCTCTTGTGCTTTTGGTCCCAATCCGCGATTTGTGATGAGGGTATACCCAACTACGTTTCGGTCAAGGTCCTGTGCCTGCCTTGCACTTTGATCTATTTGATCTAGCCGATGCACTATCTCTGTCAACTCTGCTGGACCGATCGTTGGCAGCGGTACCTGGCTCGAGTATTTGAACTGCACCAAGACGTAATCGTCATTACTACTAATGCCTAACTGACGGAGTACGGCGTCTTGGTCTAGGTATTCGTGATAAAGCTGACCGGCTCGTACTAGCCTCAAAAGCGCCTCTAGTTCGGGGGAATCTAGTGCGACGTCAGAGCAATGAGCATACGCTTGCATGCCCAGTACTCCGACTATCTGATAAAGATAGCCAGCCAGGGCACGTCGGCCACCATCATATCCATTCGACATTAGGTGGACTCCGTTGACAATACGTGGTATGCGCCCACAGACTGCGCCACGCGACCCCAACCCTGCTGGGCCACGCGATAGCGCACCTGGGGGATGACCTCCTCGCGGGGCAAGCGGTGGGCCGGGTCCTGGACCAGGTGCAGGGCAGGCGCTTGCAGAGCGCCGGTGACGATGTACAGCCAGTAGGCTTCGCCCAATTGCTCGGCCTTCAGCCACTCGTTTTCGGATAGTTCGACTGCCCCCACGCCAGCGCGGCCTTTCACCTCGATGTACCGTACGTCACTACCGAGGCCACGGCTGAGCAGGTCGTAGACTCTCTCTTCCGCGCTCACGTCTTCGACTTCCCAGCCGCGGGCCTGCTCGTAGGCTGAAGCGTGGGCCATCGCCGCCTCCTCCACCGCATCGCTGCGCCACCTGTCATTGCAGGGCCAGGTTGGCCGGGGCGACGATGAGGGTGCGGGTGAGCGCCCCGCGCAGTTTGAGTTCCTTCAACAGCAGCCCGGCCATGATGGTCTTGCCGGCGCCGGGGTCGTCGGCCAGCAAGAAGCGCAG
>Ga0307378_10009217_pt1 | contig 12991 bp, 3 predicted proteins | sample UN1MG_FD_202238 | JGI IMG/M metagenome (GOLD analysis project Ga0307378, IMG submission 202238) | Soil microbial communities from Risofladan, Vaasa, Finland - UN-1 | ecosystem: Environmental > Terrestrial > Soil > Coastal area > Acid sulfate soil | place: Finland: Risofladan, Vaasa | collected... | reverse complement strand
TTCAATATTTGTAAATCCTGTAAGGGATCTTAATAATCGAGGTGCAGCAGTATCTGCATTATTATAAATCCAAATAGTATATCCAGTAATTCTAAAATCACCAGTTAAATCAGCCCGATCTTCGGCTTCTATAGTTTCACCTAATCCTGCTCCTTGAAAAGAAGAAACCTCACTCCAAGATATACAAACATCACAACCTATAAATGTAGATTGACCATCTCCTACAGAGCACATAGACAAATGACTAGGAGAAGGTAAACATTTGTCAGTTGTAAGTCTAATAGATGCTGTTGGTGGGTTAGGTGATAGTGCTCCCTGCGGAGATACTGCTTGTACTCTTACCCATATAGTTCTACCTGTATATGATTCAGGAAGATTTATAATGTATCCAGAACCACCAGAATAATCTGTTCCATGTAATGAAAATCCACTGCCTGTTTCACTTAGGTATATATTAGTGTGATGTATACTTTGCCCTGTTACAGCTCTTTCTTGTCGCACAAAATCACCAGCTACTGGTATAAACTCTACTCCAGAAGGTCGTCCTACAAAATAGTTTTCTACTGTATCAAGCGGTCCAATAGACATAGAACCTTTATAAGTACCTATACTACTATATATATCTACATCTAATGCTGTAAGAAGTTGGGAATCATTAACTTCCTCATCATAATATATAGTATACAGTAATGAATCAACAGTGACACTTTCTATAACACTATTAAAATATGTTACTATATTATTTTCTGGGGCATTGTAATTAACATTTATATTACAAGTATCTTGTATTTGTGTTAGTGTTAAATTTTCAACATCCGGTGGCAATCTATCTTGTGGAGGTGGTGGGCGAGGTACATAAGGTTTAATAATTTGCAAAGGATCTTCAGAGTAAATAGTTTCTATATAAGGTTCAGCTTCTATTGTGCATTCGTTTTTATCTACATCTGTTGTTATTTGTGAAACTCTTACATCTTTAGTATATGCTATTTCACCAGACATAGGTACTAATTGCCACGCATCTCCTTCACTAACAACAACAGGTACAGCATCAGCATCTAAGAGTGTAACACCAGAAATAGAATCAAATGTATGTGGTGCATCTACTATTGCCCATGTTACTGTGTCCGTTCCCCATTCTCTAGTACTAGCTTTTTGCACTTCAAATCTATAATCTCCAGCCTTATTTGCTGGCATATATATTTCTTTATCTAAATAATAAGTTCCTGCTACAGGATCTATTCGTAAATGTCCACTGTAACCGTAAGACATAGTTTCATGTTGTATTCTCACTACATCACCAGGAAAGCAAGCAAGCCCCTGCATTGTAGTTTTGAATTTTATAGCTTTATCAGTTACAGCCGCATACGCCAATAAATATTGTGAGATTCTCATTGCTTGACTTAATTTTGTTGTTCCAATTAAACTGTAAGTTTGTTTAACTAACTTTTGTTTAGATGCTTCTGCATCTTTTGTAGTAATTTGCATAACTTCTTGTTTAAAATAATTTTCTTCATTATAAAATGATACTTCTAATGTATTTAATACTTTTCCAAACTGTTGGTAGGACTCTTGATAACTATCGGGAATGATGTTAGCGTTATTAAATTTTTGTGACGGCGATTCTGGTTTTAATATTTTTAATCTTAAACGATTTCCTACCCATAAAATTTTAAGTCTATACATATTACTAATTTGATTTAATATGTTAGACGCATCTACTTCACCATCGAGTACAATATTACATTCATATCTTCTCTCTTGTTTCCCTGTAAGAGCACCTACAGATAACATCTCCCAACAAAATGCAGCAGCATTAATAAAATCTTGCCATACAATAACTGATTCTGGTATATACGGATACAAGTCTTGTGTAGTTAATAAATCATATATAATAAATGCAGGATTATTAGTAAACTGCCATATATATTCTTCTGTACTAATTGAAAGTGTTTCATTAACATCTGGGTCAGCTATTCCAATCCTTTCTTTCCATGTCCAAACTCCAGTATCTGAGTCATATGTAGTATAGGATCTTTGTAGAGGTACTATGGAAAGATCACCTCTACGTAAAATAGGTACTTTTATATATTTACCTTCTACCAATGTAGATATATTAGGTGCTGCTCCTGATATTTTATCTGTAGGTAGAATACGTAATCCCAATATCGCAGTATTAGGATACCGCATCATTTCAAATCCATATTCAGATACTTTACTTATCCAAAAATCATCATAGATATAAATTGCATTATCAGGATTGTTTGGATTTATAATTTCTCCAGAAAAACCATCTAATTCTCTATATATATTAATATGATAATTATTAGCAGGTAATGGGTTTTTATCATTTCCTATTCTTATTGTAAGTTTGAATGCCTCTTCCCTTTGATCTATCAGAGTAAATGGTACTGGTTCTCCATCTGGGGAAACTATACCACCACCTTCCGCAGTCCAATATTTTATTGCTCCTGGGTTCCCTACTGGATAATATTCAATGTAGAAATTAAATGCCCTAAAACTGTTTGAATCTTCAGTTCCAGTGTAATCACCAATAGGATAAAACTTTCCATCTTCTTGATGCCATTCGTACATACCTTTTTTAAAATTAAGAACAACATCCATAGCAGAACATACTGTTGATGTATCATGTCTAAACCAAGAACCTTCTTCTGCTTTAGTTACTACTAACCAATCAAAACTAGATGAATTTAACAGTTTTTTATTAAATAAATTAGCATAACTATCCTGATCCTCTGCAAACCTAGTTACAGGATAATTAGCACCCCTACTTGCTTGTATCTCAATTGGAGAAGTATATCCCGCAACATCAGGGTAAGTAAATAAATCTCCAACTGGTATATCATTTAACCGAATATCTATTTCTTTTACAATATTACTATCTGCACCTAGTCCTGCTATATTTCCTATAGAACAAACCTCTCCACTAGAAATTGCCACTAACATTCTAAGCCCATCAGCTAAAGAATATGTTTTATTTTCCAGATCTTTTTGGTTTGCTAAACCATAATGTTTATACTCTACACCCGACATAAAAGGACAAACGCCTAAACTAACTGGTCCTATATTGTTATCTCCAGATTCAAATAACAAAACATCAGCTGTTTCTAATATAAGTTCTGCCCAAATTCTTTCACCTTCTTCTAACCCCCCCGCTGCTTGTAATGCCGCCGCTTCAGGAAACACTGAAGCCATTGTAGAACTATTCCAATAAGGGTATGGAAATACTATTTCTCTTTGACCATCAAAATCCCAAATTTGAAAAGCGGGCCACGCCCAATCAGGATGGGCAAATATGTTATCTCTTAAATACTTCCCCCCTCCCATTGATAATTTTGTCCAATTATTTATAATTGTAGCTGGAGCTATCCTATTTGGTGTAAAATCATAAGTAAGTAATCTGGCTAATACTTTCCAACCTATTATCCAAACTTTATTACCTGCACCTTTATCCACTTGAACTACTTTGCACAGACCTCTCATAGAAGTGGCATACATATGATTTACATTAGGATTAAGATTCGGGTAATCTATTGCGAAAGGATTAGTAGATGAATATAAATTACTAAAATACGCAAAATCTGAATTACCTGTTGGTTCATCTGAATTCCACCAAGCCATAACTGCTGGATCAGTTAATATAGTACCTGGATTTACATCATAATTAGTAGAATAAAGCCCACTTGATTTGCGTCCCCACATTCTAGGTCTGTCACCAGGACTCCCCCAGCTATTTTCATATCCGTATGGCAACCCTTCTACTAAAGCATTAACATAACTACCACCTGTCATATGTGTTCCATAAATAATTGGAACTGCTCGACCAAGGGCATATGAAGTAGTCGGACCTTCCCAGTTATACGTTGGGGAATCCTTAATTTCAGCATCGCTAGAAGTTGATGGCGGGGAAGGTTTTGGCATTAGTAAATAACTAATAGCCATAGAAGCTGCTGATAGAGCTAAACTTATAAGAAGAGGAACTAGAAAAATCGAAACAAAATCTTTAGGAACTAGTAAAATAGTTAATGTATCACCATCTTTAGGTATAATAGTTTTAATTTTTTCTGGTGGATCTATAACATGTAAATTTAATAAGAATTTAACTGCACCAGTTTTTATTAAGTGCCTCTGTTTTGTATTTAGAACTTTAAATAATTTATCTATCGGATCATTAGGTTGTCCTTGTGACAAGTATTCAAATAAAGTACGTTTTGGTACGTAGTCGTACTCAAATTCTTTATTTGCATATTCAAATATATTACTTCTAAGTAAGACTTTAATCATTTGATTTATATTTTTCCTTTAGTCTATATATACCCTCTATTTTATCATGCCAGAATTCTATCTCACTAAGTACCACTTCCCCAATTCCTGACATTGCATGTAAAAATTTATTCTCTTTCATATAAATTCCAACATGAATTGGTAAATTTTCAACAGCATTAATTAGAATAAAGTCACCAAATTCTGGTTGCCCTATAACTGGATCAACCCAATATGACATATCATGATTTCTAACAATATCTGTTTTGCGCCTTAATAAACTATACTTGCTGTATTCAGCATCTGGTAAATCTATCCCAAAAATTTCTTTAGTTATATGCAAAATTAACCCCCAACAATCTAAACCTATATTAAAATCCCTTCCATTATTAATATATGGAATACCTATATATTTATCAATTATATATTTTGGTGTAATCATTAAAAATACCAATATCTAGATGTTGGAATAGCTGGAAATCCACCGAAACGTTCAAATTGATTATACATAATCATAGCTATATAATTATACACAATTTCTGTATCTGCGGGAGTAGTTATATTAACAGCTATGCTTCCGATTTGCGCTTGTAGAGAACCATACTCTAGTACTACTATAGCTATTTCCTCATCAAATAACATATATCGTACATCCCCTTTTTGCGAGTCATCAAAATCAGCAACTCCTAACCTTTGACTATATGGACGTAATAATACAGTATTAGAAACACTTCCTATTTGAAACTCATTTGTTGCAGCATTCCAATACTTAGTTCCACCTATACCTGCTGTTATTTGGTATGATAAATAACGATCAACACCATCATTTACAGTATTTGCACCATAATATCTAATAATAAATGCAAATTTCTTTCCAGTTTCTAATGGGCTATGTGTACTAGGAATACCATAAACATACATAATTTGTGCTAGTGTTGTAGCCCCCGTACCAAATACATATGACTTATATGGTGTAAGACTTCCAGAAGATAACCAAGGAGCTAATGGACCACCATATATACCTAAGGTATTAAAATCACCATTAAATGCTATATCATTAAATTTACAAAATCCTGTATAATCATTATTATTAGCAAATGTAGACATAACATAAGTTGTACCAGTATCGGAATGACCAAAACAACATTCTTTCTCATAAATACTTACAATAATGGTTTCGGTTTCTTCATTTTCAAACTCACTCAAACTTCTTGTATTACCATAACTTTCAATTGTTAAAGTATCATTAGCAACATCTGTAGTAGTTATCCCCGTAACTCTCCATAAGTAGTTAGCTTTTGTACATTCTACTATACATCCTATTACATACTCTTCCATGTCTTCTGGAATAGTGATTCTATTATCAGAACTACTCCCTGGTAATTGATAATTATTACCACTAACATATGTAAGCTCAAATACATCTTTCTCTGAACTAAAAACAGATGATTTAAGTAGTTTATTACATCGAGTTAACTCTGTTGTTAACGTAGGATCACTAGCACTATAAGCACACTCTTTACCTTTATATACCCAACTACATGTTGCTTTTGAAAACGTTCTAGATGGAATTTTTTTATCACTAAAATTTCCAAGACTAGTTAATATGAAAGTAATTTTATCTCTAGCAATATCACTTTTAGTAATAGTGAACTGGTTAGCTATATTTACAGTTGAAGGATCTGTAATAATATCACCATCCTCATCAATAAAAATAAGTGTAATATTTACTATATTACCTCGTAACGCACTGTAACGTTCAAATAAAGAATAAAAATCAAAAGACTCTAAATTATAATACTGAGAAAATGCTTCTCCAGCAGGATTAAATACCGTGATACTTAATTGTGGAAATCTTCCCAACTCATGATCATGTAACATTTTATGATTAATAGGATAAGGAAAATATGTTTTAGATCTGCTAAATTCATCTTCACCATATGTAAAACTTACTGGTTTACCATCTGTATCCAAATTTTCTAAATGAGAAGTTATATAAAACCAACGTTCAATAGTGTACTCTCCAGAAGCAGGATCGGCGGTTCCGACTGGAATAGATACAGTAGCGGTACTTGTAGTGTTAGCAATAACAGGATACCTATTACCATTCACATCAACTAAAACTGATGTATCTACTGCCCATTCACTAGCCATCCATGTTTTGGTTGAGTCTGTAATTATTGTACCAGAAAACGTTCCACTTCCATAGTCTAAAAGTTGCAATTCATAAAGAATAGCTGTAAACATTTGTTGAGACATTAATTGTTCTATAACTTCAGCAGTTTCTCTTCCCATTATTTCATTCCACCCATTTGAATTATAGGAACTGTTACATCAAAAACAGTTCCAAATAAGCTTTTATCACCATAACCTACGAATGTAATTACATTTTTTTGGATACACACCCCTAATGGTGTACCTTTAATCTTATCTATATCAAACATAGCAATATATAATACGTATAAAGTAGCACGGGTAGTAGCTATTGAAGTGTTTACACCCTCATTCATAGCAATTGTATTATCATCAAAAACTTCTGTAGGATCAATAGTAAGAATTTGTTTATTTGCTCCTGACTTGTATGGATCATATACTAATACCCTATTACCACCAAAACCAGTATCCGCTGATAGACCAGTTACTCTATCTACTGTAACAGTAGTTGCTGAAGAGGCTGAGATCCTATATGGTGTAGACCAATCAACAGCATAAAATGTCTTATATTTACCCTTCGTATTCCGATAAAACTCTTCAATTAAACTATATTCCCAAGACATTAAGGTTTTATAATCATATTGAAACATATAATATGGATGAGAAATACGTTTGGTATATACCAATCTTGATTCAGATAAAGTATTATATGTAGGCATATATAGCTCTTTAGAGCACGAGGATGGCTCTAATATCTTAGCATTAGCAGCAGTCCCTTGCGTAGTACTTAATGGGAATATATCTTCTAAATCTAGAGCCATTTCAACCCTCCACTACTTAATTTGTTTAATTATATGAAACAGCGGTCCTCGTTTAGAGATATCCTCAGAAATCACATTTATTATTAAATCTGGATGTTGCATCATTACGGACGGTATCATGGCTGGATCTACAATATTCATAATTTGCACTTCCTGAGTAGCTCCCTTTCCTTCTTCTCCAACAAATTTAACTGGAATGTTTCTATTATCTGGTAAAGGTACTACAGCTTCATTTTGCCTACCTTCCCCAACTAATCCTAGAGTAGGTGATCCTATAACACCACCACCAGCTAACAATGTAGCCCCCATATTATATTTTACAAAATTTAACCAGTCTTGTCTACCTTTTTTTGGTGCTGTCAATCCACCCTGTATGACACCACCTTTTGCATATGGATTAATGGGGATGAAACCTCCAGGAACAATACCTCCTTTAGCAAACCCTGTTTTATACATATTATAAGTACCAGTAAGACCCTCCACAGTCTCTGGTGTACTACCACCAATATTAAAAACAGAAGAAAGCAGTTTTGCTATTAATAGGGTTAATGTTAATTTAAGAATAAGTTCACCCAGCATTTTAAACATATCCGATCCAAACTTTTTCCATGCATCTCCAACACGCTTACTAGTATTACCTAATTCATCTAAATTAGCACTAGCTGCTTCTATTTCTTTATTTATATCTTTATATTGCTTCTGAAGATCTCTAAGTCTACCTTCTTGCCCACTTGGTCCTCCTATTCCTATTGCTTCCATCTCATCCTCAATATCTTTTCTTTTCTTTAATAATTCTTCCATTTCATCTTCTGCTGACGCAATCTCTTCTTCTGGGGCAACAAAAAGAGCTTCGAACGTATCCATCACTGCTGCTGTCATTCCATTTAATAATCCAGTTACCAACTCGCCAGCTATCTTTGAAGCATTTGTAGCCTCTTCTGACCATGTTTTCCAAGCATCTTTTGCTCCTTGCTCAAAACCATCAAAGAAATCACCCCAAGATTTTGCGTGTATTGCTGTTATATTTCTAAGTCTTTCCTCTTCTCTTGCTTGTTGTTGTGTTAATTTAACTAACTCCTCTTTTAACTTTACCAAATCATATTCTGTTAGTTTTATCTTATCTGTAATTTTTTGAATGTCTTCTTCTATGTTTTTCCTATTTATTTCAAGCCTATTTATTTCAAGTGAATCCCCTTTCCGTTTAGCTGCTTCTAATTCAGTATCTGTAGTTGTATACTCCTTCCCTAAAATTGCACGTTGTCTTATAAGTACATCTAATTCCTCAACTGTACGATATAAATTCTCCTGTTGTATTTTAGCACCTATCCTTCTTAATTCATTACGTTCTTTTTCTTTATCATTTAAAAGATCCATTAATTTATTTGCTTCTTCTAAATCAAATCCAGCTTTAACCATTGTAGCAATATCTATTTCCATTACGGGTTTCAAAGCATCAACAGTAAAATCAGTACCAGAAAGTACTTCTGACATACTTTCTCGTAACTTAACAGCTGCATTATCTGTACTTTTAGTTACAATACCATTTAAAAAGTCATCAACCTTGGCTATCCACTCCTGTTGCTGAGCATTAGTTAGCGTACCACCTTTATCTTTACCCATTGCATCTACTTTCTCTCTCCACAGCTTTCTTAAAGTAACTACTAGTTCATCCAAGTCTGTATTTAGCTCTTTAGCAATTGCTTCTACATCAATTCCTGCAAATCCTTCTGGTCCAATACCTTCGAAAGTTAAACTTGCTGCTAGATTTACTACCTTTTTATTCATATACTGTTGCGCTTTATCCACTACCTGTTTTGCTGCGTCTTGACCAAACGCTGCATACTCCATAGCAAGGTATGCTAACTCATTATCTAGTTGGCTCCTTCCTGATTCAATACTCATAGTAAGTGCTTTTGAACTAGAATCTAAATCTTCTCGTTCTCGTGTTTTTATTAATTCATTAGCTTCAATTTTTGCAGCAATTACCTTTTCATAGTGTTTTTGGTTATCATCCCATATAATCTCTTGTTGTAAAGCTGCTTCTTTGGTATCTTCAACATTTTTACGTAGCAGTTCATAATCTTCAGAACTAACATCCTGTTTTCTGGCATTCCACTTATCTAAAGCATCCTGAGCTGCTCGTCTTGACTCCTCTAGCCTTGTTGTTTCCTCTGCAATTTTTGTCTCCATTTGCGTTTTAAACTCTTGATCTTCTATACCTAATGCTGCTATTCCCTCTACTTTTGGCTTACTTGCAAGCTCTCTTGCTTTAGCAAGATCTTCATTATAACGTTTGCGTAATATGGTTTTCTGTCTAATATCCTCTATAAGGAAAGCCCTTTCTAGTCTAAAATTCGTTTCCATTATTGCTAATCTTTTATTTAAATTCTCTTGTAGCTCTGTCTTGGTAAATACATCTCCAAAAGCATTTGCATAGTCTTTTAAATGTTGAATCTCTCTATCCCGTATAGCTTTATTATTTCTATAATGTTCTTCATAAATACGTTGTCTTGCCACTAACAAGTCCCGCTCTTTAGCAGTTCGTAAGCGTTGTAATTTTAGTATTAACGCATTGTTTTCTCTAGTTCCAGATAGCTCTTTTTCATTATAATATGCTTCAATATTAGCCATCTCTTCACGTGCAGCAATTACAGCATCTTGACTCTGATCTCTAATGTCACTAGCAGCTAAATTAGAACGCTGCAAATTAAGTAGATAACTCGTTGTTGCTTCATCAATTGATTCAGCCTTTGTTTTTTGCGCTTCAAGGAGTATTCCTTGAAGCATTCCTGCTGATTTTTCCAGATCCTGCTCAGTAGCGGCTGAAGTAACCTGAAACAATGCACGTACATATCTTGCCTCTTCTTCCTGTAAAGTATTAAAAAATCTAGTAAATCTCTCCAGAAGACTTTCATCATTTTCCTCTAAAAAGTTACTTAACTCCGCAGTTCCGCTATTAACTACACTCATTAAAGAATCTTGTGAAGATTTATCAAATATTAAATCCCCAAATCTTTCCCTAGCACGATAAACATCTCCAATACTTTTAGATGAATACTGCATTGCTTTATCAGCTCTTTCTACCGCCTCGGTATATGTTGAAACCTCTGCCTCTAATCTTCTGTATAATGTAATATGTTCTTCATTATCTGCCATTAATGCTTTTTTAGCAGCAGCTATTTTGTTAGTTAGACTTATTTCTTCTGTTTGATACTTCTCTCTTATTTCAGCTTCTTCTTTTCTAAGTTTTGCTGTATTCAGAAGTGTTCCAACTACTGATCTTGATAATGATAACTGTTGTTTTGTTACTTCGTCTACATAGTCTGAACTGTCTTCTAATGCTTTCTTATAAAATTTCTCAGAAGCAGTTTCCATATCATCATAAGATTTTTTAAGCTTTTCTACTGCTAGTCCTGCTTTTTCATCAGGAGTTAATGTAATACCAAGATCCTTTGTATCATCATCAATTTCTTTTTTTATTTCTCTTATAACTTTAGCAATTTGTGCTCGTTCAACATTTGTGGCAGATGTTATCATATCATTTATAAATTGGGGGAGATATTTAGAGGTTTCATCCAACAACTTCTTATTCTCATCTAAAAATGTTTGAGTTACTTCTGTCCCACCTTGTCCTAAAGCTTCCATAAGTCTCTTAGTAGCAAATAATGAGTCGGAAAACTTTTCTTCTCCTTCAAACATTATACCTAAAGATTCATAAAATGATTTTTTAGTCTCCTCTAATCCCGTATCATATGAAGCTACTAAACCAGTCCAACTTTTTGTTATTCTTTCAAAAACCCATTCTGCAAGAGTTCCTCCATCTTTTAACCACGTCTTAAAAGCATCATATTGAAGTCCTAAAGTCGTTTTTACTATCTCCACTTGATATGCAGACAATTTGCTTAATTGCTGTTCTATTTCCTTTCGAGTTCCTACTCCAGCACTTCTTCCTGAGGTTTGGAGTAAATTTTGTATTTGATTTACCGAACCCCGCATCCTTGCTCTCATTAAAGTATCATATTTTGCAGATAAATCTGTAACGGCACCTGATAATGTCCAAAGTGCAAGTGTTGTCTTCTCAAAATCCCCTTCAGCTTCTTCAGCTAATTTTCGAGCATTTGCTATAGTACTTAAAATATTAGCTTTAACATTTTCTCCTGTAGCTTCTATACTACTATTTAAAGCTTCGGGCATTTCTGCTATTTTATTTACAGCCTCATCTGATAAATCAAGTACCAATTTTGTAGTATTTTCTGCATTCCTTACTACTATATCTCCTGTAAGGTCTTCTGTTGAACGATTTATTTCAAATAAGGAATAAGCAACTCTTTTTTGAAATTCGGTTAGACCACCCTGATAATCAGAAAATAGTTGTGTTTCTTTGCTAGTTTTAGCAATAGAATTATTAACATAATCTTGTAAATCATTAATTAAAGTATCAATTTGACCTTTATCTATATTAGCATTTAGAGTAAAATCTATTCCTCGTGTGAAGTCTGGTCCTAACAAGCTATCCAAAGTAGTTTTAAATTGTATAAAATTATAATCAACTTTACCACTTTCTTCTCTAACTAATTTTAATGCTTCAACCATATTTAAAACAGTATCTGTTTGTTCATTAATACCTGTATAAGATTTTACAAAGATTTTAACTGCTTCTGGAATTTCCATATTTAATGCTTGCAAGTCTTCAACAACTAGTTTAAATTCTTCAGCTTCGTCGCTCATGTTTTTCATACCAGCAGTAGCACGCCATCTATAATATAATTTATCCAACCAATCATCAGAAAATTGTGCTTCAGATGCCTTACCAAATGCTGAAGGGAACAACTCCGCAGCTCTTTTCGCAGCCACTCTTGCCTCTCGTTCTGCTTTAAGCCTGACTTCCCTCTGCTTATAATCTACAGCCAATCTCTTCTTTTCTGCTTCTATAACATCTTCTATTGCATTTTTAGTCTTTCCAAGCGTTGTTATTTCGGCATCCATCTTATCAAGTAAACCAGGATACTGGTTATTTATTTTCTCTCTAAGTAGATACCAATCTCGTGTAAATGGGATTGCATTATTATATTCATCGGATAATTTTTTTAAGTTTGTAGTATAGGTATTTAATTTATTAGCTGCATCTTCGTATTCTTCTTTAGCTGTTGCAAACTCTTTAGTAGCTTTACCTAATGCTTCTTTAGTCTCTTTAACTTTTTCTGCCCATTTATTCCATTGCCAAATAACAACAGTTAATGCAATACCTACTAAATTATATTTAAGTGCCATCAATGCACGACCAAGAAGCTGAGCCGCATTAGCACCACTTAACATATGGATAGCTAAAAAACTCATAGCTGATCCTGCTCTTCTCCAGAGTGGTCCTATAAGAGTTAAATTCCAAATAACAGCCCAAAGTGCTCTACCAAGAAATGACGCAGCAAAACCTATTGCTTGAAGAACCCCAGCAGAAGATATCCACCCTTTACTAGCAAAAGCTACAGCTATGAGTTTTACTACTGCATATACAGCAACTAATTTTACTCTAGAGTATTCTGCTGACTTTCTCATTCCTTCAAAACCTTCAGATAAGGTTCCTAGAAGTGTTAAGCTTATCTCAGCCATATATTGTAGAGCCTCAATCATAGGAGCTAGAATATCTGAAGTAAATATTTTAAAAGTGTTAGACAACCGCTTTATTTCACGCTCAAATGTCCCTAATTTCACCTCTGCCATTTGCTCTGTTAAATTTG
>Ga0307378_10009215_pt1 | contig 12994 bp, 12 predicted proteins | sample UN1MG_FD_202238 | JGI IMG/M metagenome (GOLD analysis project Ga0307378, IMG submission 202238) | Soil microbial communities from Risofladan, Vaasa, Finland - UN-1 | ecosystem: Environmental > Terrestrial > Soil > Coastal area > Acid sulfate soil | place: Finland: Risofladan, Vaasa | collected... | reverse complement strand
ATTAAAGTTTTCCCAATTTTATAAGTTTCTACTAAAAAAATTTCATCCCAATCTGTTGTTGCTAATCTAATTCTTTCTGACATTTGTGTTCCCTCCAAGGTTTATTTATTGTTAAACTAAATAGGGCGAGTACCATTACCCACCCTATTTAGTTAGCTATGAGTAATCGGAAATGTAACCATTAAAGTATGGACTTGTTGGGTTATTTACTTCGTCTTTGAAAATTTCACATTCGAATTCCAAAGTCATGAACTCCTCCCCAATCAACGCCAAGTCGCCAGTAGGTGTAAGACCTACTGAATGGAAACTAAGTTCAATATCATTTCCTTCGGGAACATCAGGGATAAAGACTAGTGTTCCTGTCAAACTGTTCTCAGAAAGCCCGGCAACCGTGGAATAGGTATACGCCTGGCATGTACCCTCCCAATCTACCACTGCAAGGGCCGCTATCCCACCACCGGAAACAACTTTTATACGACCTGATTTCGCATCGATAGTATAGTCTGTTGCAAGTGTTTTATACACGCCTGCTACATCAACAGCAAGATCTTCAGTCCATGTTTGCGCTGTAGTAGTGGTTGCAACTTCTGTTGTTGTTCCTGTAATTGTTTCACCTGATTGAAAAGTGGAAACTGCTATAGTGTTTATATAGACATAATTTGCGGTCTGTTTTATTACTTTTCCAGTAGCAAGAGATATTCCCCCCGTAACAGTATCACCAACAACGAAAGGCCCATTAGTTACTGTACCATGAGAAATTTTCCAAACACCCACTCTGAACTTTCTTGTAGCGTCGGCGATATTAGTACACAGATAGTTTGTATTTAATGCAGCAGAAGCAATCTGGCCTACCACATCCCCCGTTGCCTGAACTACTTTTGTAGCAGTTCCAAGCATAGACATAGCGACATTATCTGCTGACATTTCGTCAATTGAAAATGTCGCCATTGGTGTAACTGAAGTGAAAACAGTTTTATCCAAAGATCTCAAACCAGACCTTGATGAATAATGCTGCAACTTTTCAAGGGCGATATTCAATTTGAACGCCGGGACGTTGCCCAGGTCTATACTATTGAACAATACCCTTCCTTTTCCTAATGTATAATTTTCCGAGCTTGGTGCTATTGTCATTTTTTTGTTCTCCTTTTACTTAAATTAATCTTGATACGGGCCAAGATCGTTATATGTCATTTCCAGAATAACTCTGAACCCCTCGATATTAGGAATATTGAAATTAATAGGCCCCAGCAACTTTACTTCCCTGATTAATCTCCCAGTTCCTAATTTTCCTTTATCAGCCAAGACCGCCTTTAATACTTCGTTTTTAATATTTTTAGCGTCACCACTTATCAAATCCCAGCATTCAATAATTACTTGCATATTCCTAGCGCAAGGGTAGCCGATAAAGTTTGTTGTTGATCTTTTTGTTACAACGTCTTCACTTTCTAATAACAAAACGCAAGGCATATCATCTTGATCAATCTGCTTATTAGGAACTCTGAAAACATTTTTCAATGGGATAGTTGTTAAAAGAGTTTGGCATCTTTCTAGAACTTCAACTAATCCTATTTCACGGTTATCTATCATAGTCAAAATTCTCCTGTTATTATTTTAGATAAGGTTTCAAGTAAACCCTTTGTGTCTGCTGATTCTAAAGCTGTACCAGCAACCGGTTCAGGACTTTGACTTGACCAAATACGACCATTATTTACTACTGTTTTGCCACCAATACCAACGCCTGGCCAAGGTAGGCCGCCAACGGGGGAACCTGTTTCCATAACAGTAGCATAAGGCGTGCCATTAGTAATTCTCATAACTTCAATGTCTTTCCCAGAAGAAGAAATTGTTTTTAATTCCCAATCTTTTTTATATGTTGATTTATCTACAGGGCTCCTTAAAACTATGTCATTATATATATCAACTACGAATTTACGAAATACTTTTGATGCATCACTACGTATTGCATTATCCAAATTAGCAACAGCAAAAGTAATTTTATCAAGTTCTTTTGAAACTATTACATTATCACCCATTATGCGCTTGTCCTTAGATGCAAAGTGTATAATGCTTCGGCAGGGTCAGTTTTCCAGTTTACAACGTTATACACATCGCCCGCCCTAACTGTTCTATCAGTTGTTGATACAACAGTTACGGTTGTGTTTTGAGACGGTTTTACTCCAAGTTCAATTGATGAAATTAACGCTTTAATATCAGTTGGCAATATTGTTTGGTCTGCTTCCCTTTCACTAATTGAAAACATAGTAAAAATAAAATTCTTATTACTATAAGTACTCACTGATTGAGTAACAATTTTAGTAATAGGATTTCTTATCTGGCCTAAATCAATAACATAATCACAAACTACTGATACGTCTCCGAAAGCTGTAACTATTGTTTTCGCTGCTTTTTGAAAAGCACTTCTAAGGCCCATAATTAAACCCTCAAAAGTTTTGTATTAAGATTAGTGGATAATTCACCATAAAACTTTAGCATATTGTAAACTGAATCAGGGATAACTCCAGCACGATCAGTTTTATCAATTACCATTTCCAATACATCTGCTTTTAGCCTGCTAAATCCTTTTGTATCGCTTTCAACTGTTTTGTCTTCAAATATTAAATAACCAGCAAGTTCAGCAGTTGCATTTTTTAAAAACTGGGGAATTGTTGTATAGTCAACGTCATAGCCATCTGGTGTTAGTACGCTTGATCTTGGCCATCTTAATGACTGTTCTACTGTATATTTGCACCCTATCCAATTAAAATGTTCATCAAGTATTCTAGTAGACATTAGTAATGCTCTGTTTTGCTCATCAGCATATGATCCTTCCCAATTTGTACGATGTAATCTCATATCATAATATGCATTTGCTTCAACTAAAGTACAGTAGGTATTTGCCGTTGCTGAACCAGATGTCGCATTAAGTATTGGAGTAGCCATTTTTATTCCTTTTTTAGTTAAAAAAACTTATACTTATTACTAATCCCCTATTAAACATATATTATACTATTATTACTATTTTTAATAGTAATAATATTTTTTACAAGTTAACTAAATCAGCAAAGTTAACTGAAGTTAGATTGGGGACAACTTTGTTATATGAATTATTCATCCCTTCGCCGATAAAAGTAAAAGTATAGCCAACTCCAGATTGCATATTTGCATTTTCAACCAAACTTATTTCCCAATACCCAGTGATATCTGTAGTTGCAACATTAATATCTCTTGCGATTAAAATATCAGTGTCGTATATGCCAACAGAGGTTAACACAGATTTCACAGTGGCACCTAACATAGGGTTACCTTCAGAGTCATAAATATAACCGTAAACAAAACATTCGTTAGGGGTTCCTGGAGCTGTCCCATGAATATTATAAGTTATCTGAAATTGGTCAATATTTGGCGTTGTACTACCATCATCGCTATGCAAATATATAACTACTTTTATATATTTACCAAGTGACATTTCTAAAGAGCTAACATTTGTGTTAATTTCCAAAGCAGTATTACTATTTATATAGCTCCCACCTGCAATCCATATAGTACCATTCCAATACATCTCGACAGTATCCACTAAAAGTGTGTATCTAACTTCATCACTTCCTATTTCTGTTGTTGTAGATGAAAAAAGGCTAAATCCGTCCATATAAATTGTACTTACAGGAAATATTTTTGGGGATGCTGTTGAATAAATATAATCATCATAATTAACAACCAAATTACTTATAATTGGAGTAGTAATTCCGTTATTACTATGAAGAAAAACCCTTACTTTCATCCCTTCTGCCGTTTTTGGAAACGAACCAATATTTGCTGCAATAGTAGTGCCTGAGTTGCTTTGTGCATAAGCTCCCGAAGAAGGATTCCAACCGCCTGAATAATATCGCCAAGAAACGCCGTCATCATTAGAAAGGCAATATGTAACGGCATCGCTTCCAATAGTAGTTATTGTTTCTGCAAAACTATTCCACGCAACTATAGTTTCCCCTATTACTGTTGTGGTTATAGCGAGATCAATATCAATTGTTGGGTTAGTAATTGGGTAAATTTGAGCTGTTAATGAAGCTGTCAAATCGCCTGTGTTTTGTTGATTTCCTATGTTATTTTGAGTATAAATTCTGAATTGCCCATAAATTTCTCCAAGTATCGGAAGTGCTGCTAAATTTGCTGCAAAAGTTGCTTCTGTATTTGCTTGTGCAAAAGTATTGTTTGAAACTACCCATGCTGCGCCGCTCCAATATAAGTAATTGCCTGACCTGCCTATTTGTAAAGTGTATCTCGGTGCGTTAACATCTGTCACTGGAAAAGAGTCAAAACTTATTAATGTTCCTGCGCCAGTATAATACATTTCTGGCAAAGTAATCACATCGCCATAATATTCATAAGGTAGTATTCCTGCCCAGTTTGGTGTATAATCCGTTATGTGCTGAGGGTATTCAAATACTAAAATATTATTTATAGAAAAATTACTTGGTAGTGTTAAAGTTGAATTCGCTCCGACTCTGAAGTATGTAGGAGTCGCAACTCTTGAACTTATGCTTGCACTTGTTGCCCCAAACTGAACACCATCTATAAATAGTCGTGTTCGACCATTTAATAAATCAACATTTAACTCAAATTCATATTCAGTTCCTAAAACTGGTGACCATACCCCAAAATCAATATTCAATGGGGTGGCAATTTCATCCCACAAATTTATACGTAAATTTCCTGTTGTGGCTTGGTGCACAAAAGATGTAAGCCCGTTATTTGATAGTGATGCATCAGACCATACAAAAGGAACCATAGGTGTTAATGGAGTCCCTGAATAGTTAGGTGACCATTCCCATCGAACACAAAATTTCTTACTTGTATCAGTTGGGAGTACATTTGAATTATAATCTACATATCTAAGGTCGTCATAAGTAAGTTCAAGTTTCCCAGCGAGTACAGACGCTCCTCCAACCGGTACTCCTGTTACAGTTCCATCACTCCAATCTCCATCAACATCTTCGTCATATCCAGCATAAAAAACAGGTTGTTTTGGGTCAGATAAGCCATAAGCAGCAGGTACGTAGTTCGCAGTATGTTGCGGAGAATTAAAGATAGCAACATCATCTATGTAACCATCATAAAACGCTGCTCCTGCGTATCCACCACCGACCCGTAACAGTCCTATGTTTGTATTTCTCACGCCTGTTTGCGTTAAAGTCGCACCAAGCTGTACACCGTCGATAAATAATCTTGTTGCACCAGAACTAATATCCCAATTTAACTCAAATTCATATTCAGTTCCTGAAACCTGCGACCAAGCCCCGAAACTAACGAACGCCACAATTGCAACACCTGTATTGTTGTATATATCTATTTTAATTTCACCAGTCGTAAAATGTGACAATTCTAATAGATTGTTTACTACCCCATGGGACTGAGCAATGGAAATGAGCCTCATTGTAGTTGCTGGAATACCAACATAGTTTGGGGTCACTTTAAATCTCAGACATCCAACTTGCTGGCTATCTGCATTGAAATCAGCGTCATAAGAAACGTATTTGCTAGCGCCCGTCAAATCCAAACGCCCTCCCGATATGGCCGCACCACCAAAAGCAGTTCCAGCTAAAACACCATCACCGTAATCCCCATTAATAGAAGTATTGTAACCGGCAAAAAAAGTCCCGAGATAGTAAACCGGTCTATAGTCTTTTTGAATTTGTTGTACTACTCCGCCTGAAAATTCAGTATTGGAAGCGTTATAAGTAAAACCTGTATCATCTGCAAAATCTTCATTGAAATCTTGTCCAGGATTATTTTCTATAACAAGTTGAGCATGTGCCCCGCCAGCAATTTCTATTTCTGCACCAAAAGTGAGTCCTGTTGCATCATTAAAATTTTCAATGTAGTTGGTGGGAGTATCTATGCTTGTTAATTTTGCTACTCCACCTGTAATTTCTATAGCTGCGGGGTATGTATAATTGCTTGGAACATTAAAATTATATGTAGTCGATAATGTCATCTATTTGTCCCCTATTTTGTAATTTTATTGACTTTTTCAAAAGTTCTAATGCCCGCCATACCTAACATTGCCAGTAACAAATTGATTAAATCACCAGTCCCATTAATAACAGGCATAATTGTCCCAGGTGACCATACTGCGCAACACCAAGAAATAATAGGAGCCAAAAGGTAATGCCATGCCAAACCTATACCGCAAATCCAACCAGTAAAAGGCCGCCACCCAGAAACAAACAGTGAGTTACTTTGCGCTTCGAGTTTATTGATTTCAACTTGCAATATATCTGGGTTCTGCCTAAGTTTTTCCATTACTGCATCTGCTTGCATTCTCTCATTGTCTGATGTGAATAACTTATCGACAACATTACCTATTGCCGTTACCGGTGACGCTATTGTGTCACCGGCTATTTTCCCAAAAGATAAAAAACTAAGTAATCCCATATCAACCCCTTATTACTTCTTTTTATTAAAATTAAAATCCACTCCAGTAAGATCAAAATCAATGCCTAAATTATTACAGATTTTTTCTATAATTAAAAAAGCTTCTTTAACAGTTATTTTATTATCAGATGCTGCTGTTGATAGTTCCTCTATCAACATACTTATTAGCCTAAAAATCATTAACCATTTTGTAAACTTTCCCATAATTTTCTCCTCTTAATTTTTATAATTTCTAAATAACATTATCATGTCGGCAATCGCTATTCTTAGTTCTGCGATTACAACTGAGTGGTCTGACATAGCTTGTGTGTTTTTACATATTATTATGTCTGACTTTTCTTGTTTTCTTTCCCAATGCTCCTGCCATGATGTTCTTTCAGTTCTGTGCTCGTCGTTAATTTTATCAATTCGGCTACCAAGTGAATTTGTACTTGCGTCGTGTTTCTTCACAAGATACATAATAAACCACCCCATCGCAATAACAACAATACCAAGTATTCCATAGTCTGTCAGCCCTTTTACTGCTTCTGTTTCTAGATTATTAGCATATACAAAAGTTACAAAAACAACTAAAATAGTAAAGATGATAATTGATATTGGAAATAATAACTTTTTCATTTGACAACTTCTCCATATGCTACAGTAAAATTAATATATTATTTTTTAACTTCCTTGTTAATATCTTCATTAACTGAAAGTTCCTCTATCGAACTTAAGATATTTTGAATACCGGTTAAAATATTTATTCCGCCTTGTTTCAAAGCTATGTCACATAATTGCATCACTGCTTCTTTTCCTTCTTTATCTACAATAATTTTCATTTTTTCCTCCAATTAATTTTTATCCCTCAAGAGCAACTATTCTATCACTAAGTTCCTGAATAGACTTGACTATAGGCGCTATAAATTCATTATATCCTAAACTCATTACAGAATCACCATCATTAATTGAATGGTCTTGAAAACCACCAAAATCAATTCCTGAATTTGTTAATATTTCTTTTACTTCCTGGGCAATAAAACCATGATGAAATCTATTTCTTTTTTTAGTTCCATCCGTAGTTATATTTGCTAATAGACTATCTTCTAGCCAATCCTGATAGATTATTTCTTCTATAGCGAATAATTCATCATATTCCACTTTCTCAATATCGTATTTCGCTTTCTCAATGTCGTATTTCGCTTTATCGGTGTTGTACCATGCTAAATCAGTAGTATATTTTTTCGTTAACAAATCGTATTCTGCTTTAACGGTATTGTATGCCGCTTTCTCAATATCGTATGCCGCTTTCTCAATATCGTATTGAATTTTCGCTATGTTGTATTGAATTTTCGCTATATTGTAAAATTCTAAATCGGTAATATAGTTTTCTATTAGTAAATCATATTCCAATTCCGACAGTTCTTCCGTCATCTCGGGTTCTACTGGTTCTACTGGTGCCGTTGGTTCTACTGGTGCCGTTGGATCTACTAGTGCTGTTGGCTCTATCACCTCGGGCTCAATCGGTTCGGTTGGTTCTATTGGTAATATAGGAAGAACAGCGTTTCTTACGGGCATTGGTGTTTTATAGTCTTCTCTGTAATCCCATTTATAATCCCTTGGTCGTAGGGAATTAATAAAATTTAACCCGAGTATTGTATCGCGATAATCGGCTTTATCCCTAATGTCTGACCGATCTTGCACAGTACCGTAAGCATATGTTGTTGTAGCACTATCTCCTAATTGTACTTGATTACTACCTGTTACCGCCGCTAATGCTCCTAGTCCGGTACAATTGTCGTATGTTGTATTTGCAAGTAATGCTTGATATCCTAAAGAACTATTTTTATCACCTTCTGTATTTCCATATCCCGCTTGTATACCAATAGCAGTATTATTGACTCCTGTGGTATTAGCCGTAAGAGCGTATGTTCCGAAAGCTGAATTGCTACCTCCTGTGCTTGCTGTGAGCGAAAAAGCCCCGAAGGAACAGCTGTAATTGGAAGTAGTATTCGCATCAAGAGCCTCAAATCCGAAAGCTAAATTATAAGCCCCCTCTGTGTTACTATATAGGGAATGCAAACCTACAGCTGTATTATTATATCCTGTAGTATTTGCAAGTAATGCTTGGAAACCTATGGCAGTATTATTGTACCCGACGGTCAAAGAACTTAAGGTTCCTTCACCATTGCCGGTATTATAACTAGCATCGGACGCACTACTGCTGTACGCCATTGTGAAGTTACCAGCGTTGATACCTGCAAAATGGTTGTGTCCGTCTGTGCTTGCGGCTTGGTAATTATGTATGTATTTATTTGCACCCTTGTAGATTACTCCTGTAGTAGATGACGTAGTGCTCGGAAATCTCAATGACTCTGTCAGCTCAAGTTGCTGGTTTGGTGCAGAAGTGCCGAGACCAACTTTTCCAGTAATAGTCATTCCACCATTATACTTGTTATTATGGGGAGTTACAGTTATATCAGATTTTCCAGATGTCATCACTCTATTATTAGTACCATCGTAAGATACAGCAACAAATAAACCATTACCATAAGCTATACTAAGCCACTGGTTATCTACTGCACTTGTTCGTGATGTCCATGTAATGCCATCTGGTGATGTCATTACTCTGTCATCTGTACCTGTATTAGATACAGCAACAAATAGCCCATTACCATAAGTAATGTCATACCAGTCATTATCTGCTACACTTGTTCTTGAAGTCCATGTAATTCCATCTGGTGATGTCATTACCCTATTATTTGTTCCTGATATAGATACAGCAACAAATAAACCATTACCATAAGCAATACCAAGCCAAGTGTTATCTACTGCACTTGTTCTTGATGTCCATGTAATTCCATCAGGCGATGTCATTACTCTATTATTTGTTCCTGTGTATGCTACCGCAACAAATAGCCCATTACCATAAGTAACACCACGCCAGTCATTATCTACAGGTGTTGTTCTTGACGTCCATGTAATTCCATCTGGCGATGTCATTACCCTATTATTTGTTCCTGATATAGATACAGTAACAAATAAACCATTACCATAAGCAACACCAATCCAATTATTATCTACTGCACTTGTTCTTGATGTCCATGTAATTCCATCAGGCGATGTCATTACTCTATTATTTGTTCCTGTGTATGCTACCGCAACAAATAGCCCATTACCATAAGTAACACCACGCCACTCGTTATCTACAGGTGTTGTTCTTGACGTCCATGTAATTCCATCTGGCGATGTCATTACCCTATCGTTAGTGCCAGTAGTAGATACAGCAACAAATAGGCCATTACCATAAGCAACGTCATACCAGTCATTATCTGCTACACTTGTTCTTGAAGTCCACTTCGTACCTTTAGAAATTATATTGCCTACTACTTCTAACTTTTCTCCTGGACTATCAGTACCTAACCCTACAAAACCATCACTACCTTGCAAAAAAAGAGCATTTTCGTCTGTATCGCTTTCAACCCTGAAGTCATAATCCCCACCGTCATCATTTATAACTACTCCACCTTCAAAAGAAGCTCCACCACTATTATCGTCTACATATTTTTTATTTGGGATATCGTCATCAGCAGTCACTAGTGTTTCATAATTAGTGACTCCAGCTACACTTAATGTACCATCACCTTCAATTAAGAACTCAGTACCATTGACGGATAATGAATTTCCCGTACCAGTATTGACTATATTTACTGCATTTGGATTATTTGTAGTGTCATTTTGATTGACTATTAAACCAACGTCATTAGCTGTGTTAGCTATAGTGACCGTCTGCAATTGAGAAAAAATATTTTCAGTGTTTATATATGGATGATAAGAATTATATTCACCATTAGTATGATGATAATATTCTGTTGCTGTTCCGCCCTGCAAGCTAGCAAGCTCATTATGACTTGCTAAGACAAGCCCAGTGAATTCAAGCTTGTCTGTATTTACTATTTCCGTTGCATTTGTAGCGCCGTTAAGAATTATTATTTTAGCCCTTAATATTGCCCATGAAATTAAGTAATTTGGAGGTGTTGGAGGCTGCATAGTTCCTGCTGCCACTAAAGTAAGGGTGTTGCTTTGCCCCATTTGTATGTAAATATCACCAGAAAGACATTGGTATACCCAGTATACTGCATACTTTGCTACACCAACATTGCCAGGAGTGCCGCTTCCATCATCATAGAGAATATTAGAAAACTGTTGCTGATTAGCTAAGAAAGTCCAACCAGCGCCATCCCTGTAAATATAAGTGAATCTATCCGTGCCTGATGTATCAATCAAACTGTTAATTGCCTTATAAAAATTTCTATAATATATTGAAGAAGTTACACCAATATATCTTGTTCCTATTTCAGATACAGCACCACCTGACATACGTTCTATACCACGATACTCTGCTTTTTCCCAAGATTCACGAACATGATTATTAAGGCCAACGCCGCCGCCATTAATAATTTCAATAGTAGTCCCTCTTCTGAATACCGGTGCAAGTGCAAATTGGTAGTTCTGATTTAACGTTGATAACCCAGTTGTTGCCGCTATGGTAACAACTTCAGTACCTATATTATAATTTATATATATATAATTTAGCTCATCATCTACTATATCCACAGAAGTGTCTTCAGCCCAGTTAAAAAAACGTAATGTTGAATTGGGATCGTCCGCAATTTTAACCATGCCACATCCGGCTGTTACTGCGCAGGTGCCATCACCATTATCAGATATAACTCCACCAGAAATTAACCCAGAAGATTCTTTATTAATAAAATCACCAACAGTTGAATAAGTAGGTGTACCAAGTACGTTGTCAGTTAATGTTAAGTCAATTCCTACAATTTCACCAGCTTTTACACTAAAATTAGGCGCAGTAATATCGTTGCCTGTGCCAGTATTAGTAATTACTATAGCTGATGGATTATTTGTGATGTCATTTTGATTAATTTCTAATGCTGCGACATTGTCTTCATCACTTACAACAATGTCTAATTTTGCTGATGGGTCTGAATTAATGCCGGTGTTGCCGTTAATATCAATCCTTACCCTTTCAAAACCATTTGTATCAATTGCAAATTCACCTGAATCGTTAGTAATTTCAATTTTATTAGCTTTGCCTATGCTGAATAAATTTTTAAACGTTCCTTCTAAATTTCCCCAAAACGCCATTTTATTTTTCTCCTTCTTTCGTATGCTTTTGCAAGAACCAGGGTTTAATTAAACCCTGGTTCGAAAGATATATTATATATTACTACGGAATATCGTATTTCACCATAATACTTGCTGCACCGGCCGATGAACTATCCGCAGCATAAGTACCGATAATGGCAGTTGGGCCAGCATCAAGTTTGTAGACATCTACAACGTACACGCCTATAGTTTTAAGATCAATTTCAGTCTGATCCATATACAAATCAACCGTGCCTGAAATACCTATATCAAGTAGTGGCGCTGTTCCATCGAATGCGGTAGTAACATCAACGATTACTTTTGTGATTACTGAATTAGCAATCGATGGTGTACCGATTGCTACCGGAGTACTTGTACCAAATACAAGAGCGGCCTGAAGATTTTTTGAAATCGCAGAGGCAGCAGCAGCCGGGCCTATATCGACCCATTCCGTGCCGTCCGCATCGTAAATGTAAATATGATCAGCTGAATATGAATCTGTTCCACCAGAAGAAGCATCAGACATAACAAAACGCAATCCCTCAGAAGCAACTATTTCAGTCCATGAGGAAGAAGCAACATCAGTGAGCCAAGTATCAAGTCTATACAAATTGTCAATCGTAAAAGCACCAACAGACTCATTACATATTGCAAGATATCCCTCTTGACCAGCACCAGTAAATTGTGTTGAGCCTGGAGTGGTTGCACCGACATCATAAATGTTACCGATGACGGTAACATTTGCATTAGCCAACAAATACTGTTTTGTTACAAAGTCATTTGAGCCAACTGGATCAGCTCCACGCACAACAGCGTAAGCAGCGTCTGCGTTATTTCTTGCTTCGATTACTCCCGTACTGTTTTTTACTTTTGCTCCACCCTTGCTGAATTCCAGAATATTACTAACCCCGGATTGTCGATAATTTTTTGACATTTTTTACTCTCCTTTAATTAATTGAAAAAATTATTTCTATATTTGCAGCGCCAACCGAGGCGCTGTCTCTTACATACGTGCCAGTAACTTGAGTTGATGACACATAATCGTAATATGCATTGACATAATAAGAGCCTATTTCATGTAAATCAATATCAGTTGAAAGTATAAGTCTGTCAGCATCCCCGGCATCCCCAACAGTGATAGTTGATTCTGCAATTCCGTTAAAAGCTGTTGTGACGTTAGCAATTGCAAAGACTATTCTTGAATTATCCGGGACAGCTGTCCCTATATTGAAACCTGAAGAACTATCGAAAACAAGATTGTATCTTACAGATTTTAAAACTTTAGAAGTTGCTGTTACTGGCACTGTAACACTTTGCCATGTTATCGGAGAGTAATCAATCAATAACCACTCAGAATAATCACTTTCCTGAAGTGCTTTTTTATTTAACTGATCTACTGTAAACCCTGAATCAG
>Ga0307378_10009214_pt1 | contig 12994 bp, 13 predicted proteins | sample UN1MG_FD_202238 | JGI IMG/M metagenome (GOLD analysis project Ga0307378, IMG submission 202238) | Soil microbial communities from Risofladan, Vaasa, Finland - UN-1 | ecosystem: Environmental > Terrestrial > Soil > Coastal area > Acid sulfate soil | place: Finland: Risofladan, Vaasa | collected... | reverse complement strand
TCCATTGAGAAATTACATTTATCAGAGCCCAAATAATATCCAATGGGAGATGACTTGATATAGTGCTATCAAAACCTACCTTGATCTCTGCTGGAAATTCATCATCTTTTACCCAAAGAATTAAGGTCACAGGTACCCTCGTCAACACAGGTAAACAAATACCAGCATCTCCTAATTTCCTCACCTTACCGTTAAGTTTCTTACCAACTGAAAGAAATGCATCGCGGTCCTCCCAGAATATTTCCTCCATAGGGCGTGTGTTAAGAGAGTGAGGCCCGCGAAAAAATGTCTCCCCACCAGGAATTTGTTTTTCGTTTACTATGTTTCCACCTATATCTATTGCCTTCACACTGAGCAGATAGGTGAGAATAATGAGATCAAGTTCGAATGATTTAATTGTAGGGGCATGTCTACATAAAGGAATAATAGCTCTTTTCGTTGGTAAAACCTGAAAGGTTTGGTTTAAAAAAGGGAGCAAAAATCCTTTTTCATGCTCATAGTTCACAAGGGCCTTATGGCAAATTTCTTCTGGGTTTTCTTTTTTTAATTGAGACCAAAGATATGGATCTGGTTCAAAGTCAGTTCCGTCCCATCTTCTCTGTATGGATCTATCTTCTTTAATCATAGTGTTACTAATCAGGTTGTCCAGTTCAGGTCTACCCTGATATAATCGGGGCGGACAGGCTTTGAATCGCGATTTTATCGGGACCCCCTGAACCTCCTAAGAAACTCGATGTTGAAAAGAGCATGGGGATGTCTTTTTTTTCATCATGCCCTCTATAACAGGGGGCCTCAGCGTGCCGCTTCAAACCGTGTGCACTAGCAACTCATCATTGTTTTCTAGGGCCTTTGTCCGTGTGTCCTTCGACTTTGCTCAGGACCATGAGCTTGTCGAATGGCGACGGGTTGAAGCGGCCTACCGGCTTGTCTTTGTGTGGGCATGGTAAAAAAAGACATCTCCATGCTCACCGGATAGTTTCTTTTATGTATAACCCTAGGGCGCCATTCGGCCTTGAGCTCATGGCCGAGAGGAAGCATTGGGGTCATTTGCTGAGTAGTATCATCATAGCTATTGTTCATTGTCTTTAAACAACATTGTATCAATAGTACTCATTAAAGTTTAACTTTTCAACATAGATGCGATCTGCTATTATTAAAAAATAGATATGGAAAGGTCCGAGATATATAGAAGGCCAAGTCTTTAACCATAAAGACAGAGGAGGAATTCTTGACTCAAGACCTAGATCAGGCACTCAAACTTTTAAAAAAGAAAGAGCAGGATTATGCTTTCTATAAATTTAGTTCCAAGGAATCAATGGCCATCTTTGCGTTCTTTGACCTAACCCAAGAATTCGCCACCCTCAATAATCTTTACAGAATAGCAGTTGCAATAATAAAATTCTTTTTTAAATATGAAAGTTGTATTTATACAATCAAACCCGAAGATAGTACTCTGTTGCTTCACTGCTGCAGCCCTGAAGGTCTTTTGAGTTCCCCTAAACCGGGCAGGGCAGATATTACCATTCATCATAGTCCCTATAGAGCAGGTTCTTCTTATGTCTTCCCTATCATAGGGAAAAAGATCTTAGCAGATAAGGTTCCTCTTTTTTTAGATAACCAAATTTTAGGCATGTTAGAGATATATCCGGTTAAAAGAATGGGTGATCATCAATTTCTCTTTTTCCAGAAATATGCCAATAGGGTCGGCTATAATATGCATAATAAGCTCGTTGTTGAACAAAGTATCGAACATATTCGATTTATCAACCAACTTGTATCAGATATTGAACACAATGTGATTACACCAAATCTTTACTATAAGGCCTTTTTGATCAATATGAAAAAGAACCTCAATAAAAATCTTTCACAATTAGAAAATATTAATTCTATCCTTCCTAAGCTTGAGCTCGGTAAGAATTCATCAGAAAAACAAATTATACAAGCGGTTGATAGTCTTCGCAGTCTCCACCAGGATATGGATAAAAAGATGGAGGACTTTGAAAGCCACTTTAACCACCTAAGTCTTTTTATCGAAACACTCTTTCGGGGTGAACATTTCAAGACCGGAAGCTATGTGCTCAAGAGACGATCATACAATCTCCTAAATGATACATTTTTACCAGAACTGGAACACTATAGAAAAAGATTAAATAGTAGAGGAATAGATATCATTGAACCCCAACATGTGCCTTCAGATAATGATATGACCATATTTATTGACCTGGGCCTTACAGCTCAAGTCTTTGCCAATCTTCTCTCCAATGCCCTAAAGTATTGTCAGCCAGCTTTGGATAAAAATGGTAACTATCAAAAGTATATTTCTTACGCTATAGATATAGTGGCCGAGGAGTCTTATGAAATCCAGGATGGAATAAAATTTAGTCTATTTAGCACAGGTGAATCGATTTCAAAAAAAGAGGCAATCCTGATATTTGAAGATGGCTACAAGATTCCAAAAGATAAAATTAAAAGTGGGTCAGGCCATGGTCTTCATTTTGTGTATAATATAGTTCAACTCCATGGAGGGCATGTGGGGTGCATACCACGAGAGAACGGAAATGACTTCTACATAATCTTACCCCGTAAGAAATAAATGCTTGCCATGTATGGCAAAGGAAAAGAAATAGTAAACTTGGGAGGAGTTTAAATCTGTCTCCAAACTCTCTCATGAGGTTTACCCAAGTCTTCGGCCAAAAAACAATTCATGAAAAGAAGCGAGATCTTTATCAACTTGAAATCTTCATCCTTTTTATATATACCCACAGAATGCTACCTATCGTCGCCATAGTTGGTCGTCCCAATGTTGGTAAGTCCACCCTTTTCAACCGTTTAACAAAAAAAAGGGATGCTCTTGTTGACGATATTCCCGGTGTAACCAGGGATCGCCTATACGCTGCTATAGAATGGGATGACAGAAACCTGGTTATTGTTGATACAGGCGGTTTTGACTCTTCTGATAAAGGGGAACTTTTAGGTAGGGTAAAGAAACAGGTGGAGATGGCTATCGAGGAAGCAGATTTGGTTATTCTCTTGTTTGATGGGAGAACTGGTCCTGTGTTGGCTGATGAAGAGTTGCTTACGCTTCTGAGGCACTCCCAAAAAAAGGTAGTATATGCGGTAAACAAGATTGATGGCCCGGAACATGAGCATTTGAGCATGGAATTCTATTCTTTTGGTATTGACAAGGTATTCCCCATATCTTCGGCTCACGGGTATGGGATAGGCTCTCTCATGGAGCAGCTCATTGGGGATCTTCCTATTATAGAGCATGCCCAAGAAGATGAAGGCCAGATAAAGATAGCGATTATCGGTCGCCCTAATGTTGGAAAATCATCACTTATCAATAAAATAATTGGATCTGATAGATTAATTGTGAGTGAACTGCCAGGAACTACCAGAGATTCTGTGGACATATCCTTTGAAAAAGAAGGAAAATCCTATCTATTAATAGATACTGCGGGGATCAGAAGAAGGGGTCGAGTTAAAGAAAAGATTGAGAAATTTTCAATACTTAAAGCATTAAAGGCAATTAATAGGTGTCATATTTCTGTTATCTTGCTCGACTCTCACGCGGGCATATATGACCAGGATACAAAAATCTGTGGATATGCACTTGAGAGGGGTTGTGGCATGATTATAGCCTTTAATAAGTGGGATCTTGTGAAAAATAAACCTCCTTTAATTAAATCCTTAGAGAATTCAATTGACAGACAGCTGGGTTTTGTCTCTTTTGTACCCACAATAAACATCTCGGCCCTTACTGGAGAGAGGGTCAATAAATTGTTCACGTTAATAGATAGAGTCTGGGCACAATATAATTCTCATGTGTCAACACCTGCTATCAACAAGACGTTAGAGAATATAGTTAAAAGACATCCCCCGCCATTTATTGGTGGAAAGAGGCCTAAATTTTTTTATGCCACCCAGGTCTCAATTCATCCACCTGTTTTTATTTTCTTTGTTAACAGACCGGACAGTATTCACCTTTCCTATAAGAGATATCTAATAAATCAGTTTAGAAAGCAATTTGGGTTAAATCTTATACCAATTAAAGTCTTTTTCAGGGAGAGGTGAAAAAAATGGTATGTGTCATTTATCAATCATGTGTCTGGAGGCCTGACTTTGAAAAAGGAAAAAAATAAAAAATAGATATGAGGTTACCACTCAGGTTCAAAGTTCAGGGGTTCACGGTTCAAGGTTAGAAAACGATGAACATGCACTAGTATGAAGACAAGGCATCCAATCCCGATTACATCGGGAAACCATGAACCTGACAACCTAAGTAGTTACGATATAAGAAACTTTAGGCACTTTTAAGGAGGGATATTATGGAAACAATCGAGATTGTATTTGCAAGAGAGATCCTGGATTCCAGAGGAAATCCCACTGTTGAGGTTGAGGTAGGTCTATCTGATGGGGGATGGGGCCAAGCAGCTGTTCCATCTGGTGCCTCTACTGGTAAGTTCGAGGCCTTGGAACTAAGGGATGGTGATCCAAAAAGATATTCAGGCAAAGGGGTACTAAAGGCAGTAGATAACGTTAATACTGCTATTGGACCAGCCATAACAGGGATGGATCCTTTTGACCAGTCTCTTATTGATACAACCATAATCGAGCTTGATGGTACACCAAACAAGGAAAAGCTGGGGGCAAATGCACTATTAGGTGCCTCTCTTGCTGTAGCAAGGGCCGCTGCCGATTCCTTAGGCATACCTCTTTATAGATATATCGGCGGGACAAATGCACGCAGGCTTCCTATGCCTATGATGAATATTTTAAATGGAGGCATGCATGCTGCCAACAATCTGGACCTTCAGGAATTTATGATCGTGCCCAAAGGTGGTGAGACTTTCAAGGATGCCCTAAGAATTGGAGCAGAGGTCTTTCATTCTCTGGCAAAGGTCCTTTCAGACAAAGGTTTTTCAACAGGTGTCGGTGATGAAGGCGGCTTCGCACCAAATCTCACATCGAACAATCAAGGAATAGAAATGATATTGCATGGTATAGAAAAGGCCGGCTATAAACCTGGTGAAGACGTTGTTTTGGCCCTTGATGCAGCAGCCTGCTCCTTTTATAAAGATGGTAAATATACATTTATTATGTCTGATCAATCTGAAAGGGATTCCATGATGATGATAGACTTTTACACTGAATTGGCTGATCGCTATCCTATTTTTTCTCTTGAAGATGGCCTCGATGAGAGCGACTGGGATGGTTGGAGAGTCTTGACTCAGAGATTAGGAGATAAAATTCAGATTGTAGGCGATGACCTGTTTGTCACCAATCCTGAGAGAATTGCCAGGGGTATCAAAGAGAGTTCCGCCAATGCTGTTTTGATAAAACTAAACCAGATAGGAACCCTCACTGAGACACTCCATGCCATTGAAATGGCCCACAGAATTGGCTGGAAAACGATTATCTCCCATCGCTCTGGAGAGACAGAAGATAGTTTTATAGCTGATCTGAGTGTAGCTACTGGAAGCGGACAGATAAAAACAGGATCCCTCTCCCGCTCTGAGAGGATATGTAAATATAACAGACTATTGAGAATCGAAGAGGAGTTAGGGGAAATGGCCATCTTCAAATTTCCTTCCTGATTTGAAAATGGCCACACATAAAATTCTTGAAAACTTATTTCTTGTTGATCTCGATTTACCTCTTCCGGGTTTTTCCTCTTTTTTTAGTAGTTGGATCATTAAGAAGGGAAATCGAGGTATAATAATTGATCCTGGTCCCTCTACTACTATCAATATCTTACATAACGCATTAAGAGAGATAGGAATCAAAGGGATTGATTATATTCTTCTCACTCATATCCATCTTGATCATGCCGGTGGATGTGGAGATTTAATAAAGGGCTATCCGGATAGTGTTATTTTCTGCCATCCTCAGGCGGTTACCCACCTTGTAGATCCAGTAAATCTCTGGCACGGTTCGCTGAAGGTTCTTGGAAGTCTGGCAAGGACCTATGGCCAGCCATCGCCTGTAAACGGAGAAAGGATTTGCTCTGAAGGTGATATCTTATGGAAGGATTGTATAATCCAGTCGTTGGAGACACCAGGGCATGCATCCCATCACCTGTGTTTTTTCTTTAAAAACCTTGTTTTTGCTGGAGATGTTGCAGGTATCAGCCTTCCTTCAGGGGGTAAAAATTACATTAGACCTGCAACTCCGTCTCCCCTTAGGCCTGATATTACGTTACAATCTATCTCTCTTGTTATCGAAAGGAGGCCTCAATTAATATGTTATGGCCATTATGGTCTCCTGGAGGATGCAGTTACTATGCTACAGATGGCTAAAGAGCAGCTACGGTTTTGGCTCACTATAATAAAAGACAGAAAGATTAAGGGTCTCAATCTTGATGAAGAAGAAATCTTTGCTGAAATTCTTGCCAAAGATTCCCATTTGAGCACTTTTTATCAACTGGAATCCGATATACAAAAGAGGGAGGCATACTTTATTAAAAACAGTATTAAAGGGATGTTAGGCTTTATCAATAGATAAGGATTAAGGAATTGAGGAATTGAGGGATTTTGAACTTTGAATGAGGGATTGTTTTTTGGGAGTTGCGAGTTACGTGTTGCTGATTACTTGTTTATTAAGTGTTTAAGTAATTACATTAGTTTTATTAGTTTGATCACATTAAATTTTTGGGCAATTCTTTAAGGATGCGTATAGACCTTCACTGCCATACAAAATATTCATACGATTGCTATCTGGAGCCATTAGATTTAATTAAAAGGGCAAAAGAACTCAACTTAGATGGCATTTGCATAACTGAACACTATTCTTTTACCCTTTCAAGACATATTGAAAATATCAATCAGGGCGATGATTTTCTTATTTTAAGAGGCTTAGAAATATCAACGAATATGGGCCATCTCCTCGTTTATGGTGTGAAAGACGATTCATGGAATACCTGGGCAAAGGATAACTACCCGGATATATCTAAGGTAATCAGAAATGTTCACCAAAAAGGAGGCATATGTGTGCTGGCTCATCCCTTTAGAGAATGGAACTCTTTAGGAGATGCTATCTTTACTATTGATGGCTTTGATGCCTTTGAAACTCACAATGGTGCTAACAGTTTGCATGCAAATCAAAAGGCAATTCAAGCAGCCTCTACCCTGAAGCTGCCATCTACTGGAGGGAGCGACTGTCATAGAATTGAACAGGTTGGAAGCGCAGTTACCGAATTTCTTAATCCTATCAAAACCATGGATGATATGATACGGGAGATAAAAAATGGAAATTGCCGAGGAGTATATATTGAATAGATGGACTTAGTTTTGCTTTCTGATATCGTCAATTTTATGGGATAATCTTTTTAATCCCTTATTGTCGTTTAGTTGCTGATAGATTAGCAGGGATCTCTCGTAGTACGAAAATGCTTCCTTTTTTTGCCCGGTAATTTTTGATACATCGCCAAGTTTTTCCAGATCCCTGGCTATCATACCAGGTTTTTCGATGTGCTTGTCAAGGGTTAGCGCCTTTTCGAAATAGCTGCCTGCCTGCTTATTGTTTCCTTTTTCTAGGTTCACGAGCCCCAGATTAAAGTAGTTGGCCGACTTCCCTTCCTTATTGTCTATATCTTCGTTTAAAGAAAGTGATTCGCGTAGGATCTTCTCTGCCCCTGTAAGGTCACCTTCTTTTATTTTCAGGTTTCCTAAATGGTTTAATAGTGTAGCCTTCCTTCTTTTTAGTCCAGCCTCTTTGGCCAATTCCAGGCCTTGCGAGATAGCTTCCGTGGCTTCGGAGAGTGCTTCTGTAAGAAGATAAAGGCCTGCCAGAGATGATAACGCATCAATGCGGAGGGGCTGATTATTTAATTCAACTGAAATATCCAGAGCTTTTTTAAACATAGAAAAGGCCTCCTTCATCTTGGCCTGCGTAAGATATAATGTGCCCAAACTTAGAAAAACAGCAGCCTGACCTTCTCGATTGTCTAAAAGTATATATGAGTCCAGTGCCCAGTAGAAATCCTTTTCGGCCTCTGCAAAGGATTGCTTCTTGAATTCCTTTATTCCTGTTTCTATCCTTTTATTTGCCTCTTCTAACATCCAGCCACCGGTTCTCTTTTCAGGCGCTGAACAAGATGAAAGGATAAAAAGAATCATAAAAACAGGGACAATGAATCGCATCTTACTCTCCTCTCCCTTCAACAGATATAGTTCTTTCTTTTGGGGCTGGTGGCAGGTTTCTTTTTATGAGAAAATTTTCTTTCATTGAACTGAGTATATCACTTATTGCATCCAGTTCTCTTTTTACTGTATTCATTATTTCTGGCACATCTTTCAGTATGTTATTCAGCCCTGTCAAAGGCTTTTTAATATCTATTAACCTCTTTTCTGCCTCATCCATGATAAGTGGTATTCTTGTAGTAATGAGCTCAATATTGCCCAAGACAGAATCAACCCTATTTATCTCCTCTTCTATCTTACGATAGAGATCATCCTTTATCAGCAATCTTCCAACTGATCCTTCTCCCTTCTTTATCTTTTTACTTATGGAAGCCAGATTACCAAGGGTCTGAAATAGCTCTCCTTTCTGATCTTTGAGCCTAGTAGTTATAGCTCGGATATCATCGAGGGAGGCGAATATTTGTCCCTTTGGGTCTTTAAGTTGTTCAGTTATATGGCGAATATTGGCAAGGGAGGTAAATAGCTCTCCCTTTGGATCTTTCAGTCTGGCAGTCATTTCTTTAATGTTATCTAATGCTCCAAGAAGACCTCCTTCAGGATCTTTAAGTCTATCTGTGATCTCCTTAATGTTTTTCATTATACCAGTGAGAATCTCAACTTTTTCTTCTACCTTAAACTCTTTCATATAATCAGATAATGCCTTCTTTTCTGTCGAAATTATCTCGGCACCTGGTGGTAAAAGAGGGCTTTGGGTTGTGCCTGGAAGAATGGCGATATATTCGCTTCCTATAATAGTCGGGCTCTCTACTGTGGCTATGGTATCCTCTCTCATCTTCGAGGCATGTTTAGCCAGTATCTTCAAATCCACCCTCACACGGTTATCTTCTGTTAACCTCACCTTCACTACCTTACCTATCTTTGTATGATAAAGTGTAACATTGGCGCCAGGACTCAAGTTGTAACCTTCTTTAAAAAAGGTGTGGTATTGCTCATGTTTCTTAAACCAATTCTTCCCTTGCGCAATAAAAACAATAGCCCCTGTGAGGATGAATAGGGTAATGACAATAAAAATTCCGACAACCTGCTCTTTTGCCCCAAATTTAAGAATCATATTGTCTTTTCCTTTTATTATTCCTCAACCTTGTGTGACTATCTACCATAGCAGAATGTCTTATGCAAAAGCATGGGATTGGTATCTAATTCACAATAGACCAACAACCTTTTACATATACTATAATGGCTATGTAAAATTCTGGGAGCATTTACTTTCTTGACAGCAGAAAAGAATCCTTGTCAACCTGTTGCGTAATCAAGCCATCTTGTAGAACAATAATTTCGTCTGCCCACTTTTCTATCAGGGATCTGCTCCTGGTATATATTATAAACCCGCAGTTTCTGTTCTCATTTAATTTATGTAATATATTGAATAAATAATATCTATCATTTTCATTAAAATCATTTTCTGGTCGATCAAAGATGACCATCACCGGTTTCTTGACTGCCTCAATCGCATAAAGAACCCTGCTTTTAGCTGCCGGCTCAACCTCTGCTGGACGTAAATGGAGTATTTTTTTTAGGCTAAACATTTCAATAATAGGATCAAGTTGGATCTGAATCTCCTCTAACGATCTGTTTTCATGGTAAATAGTGGCCAATGCAATGTTTTCAAGAACACTCAGATTCTGTATGAGAGTTGATTTTTTATCAACAAATGCAAGCCTTCTTTTACGGTTCAGAAATTCCTCCTGGTCGTTATAATTAACTTCAAGTCCTTCTATAAAAAGGGTGCCTTTTGTTGGTTTAATCAAGGTGCTACAGATTTGAAGTAAGAATGATGCGGCCTGATCTGATTCTGAAAAAAGCACAACGTTTTGGCCAGCAGATAGGGTAAAATGAATATCTTCAAGAAAAACATCTTTGCCTATTCTATACCCTATTCCCCTGCATTCTAATATATTTTTCATCATAAATAAAAAATCCCGGATATAATAAGATCAATTATGAGTAATCCAAGAAAGCAATCCATAGCCGATTTAGAAATAGCTCTCGGTAGCCTTGTAATCTCACCTCCTACCTGAAAACCCCTGTACAGGCATATGACAACAATGATAGCAGCAAAGAAGATCGCCTTAATAAAGCCGATAATAATATCTGATGCCCCTATGCTTGCAGCCACCCCCATTATAAAGGTATAAAAAGGAATACCAGTCAGGAGCCAGGAGACTATAAAACCTCCGAGTAACGCTACCACATCAAAATATATCAACAGGCAGACCATAGCTATGGTGGTTCCTATCAATCGTGGAACAGCTACAAAATGGATGGGATCTATTCCCCTCATGGTGATAGCCCGTATATCACCGAGTACTGTCATGTATCCTACCTCTGTGGCCATGGCTGTGCCTGAATAAAGGATTACGATGACTGCAGCTATCAAAGGTCCAAGCTCTCTAATAACAATCACCACCAAAAATTGGCCTAATGCCTCTGAGATCCCTACTCTCGAAAGCTGCGCCAATATCTGTATGATGACCAGAGCCCCAAAAATAACACCAATTATACCTAACAACAAAAGAACCTCGACCGCAGTGAAATATATCTGCTGAACAATTATTTTTCTGATTACCCTGCGGCCCTGACCGGCCTTAATGAAAATGGTCTTCAAGATCCTATAGAAAAAGGCGGAGAGAAGAAAAGGATAGTCAAACTTTTTGAAAACTGAGGTAATAATCATTGATGGCAGTTATCAGCTTTTTTGTTATCAATTAAGGCTTACATAAATAATATGTGGTAATTAATTGTATGTACTGTCTCCCTCTTTTGTCAATTAAGAATAAAGGGGTTAGGTATTTACCTAAAGACAATGTCAAACTGACACCTCGTTAAGAAAATATGAGTTAAATAAAGATTTCAAATTTTGAGTTGAGTTCCACGCCAAAAGATGCCTTATTTACTATAAATATGTTCTTGCACCGACATACCGGGATTTGAAATACCTGTTTGAAAGTGAGTCGATACGTACCCTCTTTCCCCTTCCTGGTGCGTGAATAAATGTATCATCACCTGCATATATGCCTACATGAGAAATCTTTCTGCCTTTAGAAATGGCAAAAAAAACCAAATCTCCTCTTAGCATCTGACTTCGCTTGACAGGAATACCAGCTCTGTATTGTCCTTTTGACGAACGCGGTAGATTCAATCCATTCAGATGGTACGCAGTCATGGATAATCCACTGCAATCAAACCCATAATCCGATGAAGAGCCTCCCCATCGATATGGCAGCCCAATAAAGCTCTTCGCTGTTTTTACAATCTCATCTCTGAGATACTCTCTCCCATACTTTCTCTGTTTTACTACTGCATAATCATCAGGACTGACTATGCAATATTCATCTATAACTCCTGAAACATGAAGACTTTCAGCTTTTCTGCGGGCAGTCTCTTTTAAGGCGAAATCACCGAAGCGAACCTTGTAGAGCCCTGTTTCATGAATAAAATAATAGGCATTTATGCCATGACTCTTTAACGATTCATTAAGCTGAACAGCATTATTTAGATTTGAGAAGGCCCCCACCTGAATGGAATATCCTATATAGGCCAATCTCTTTTTTTCCGGCACGACTGGCCGTGAATCAGGAGAGACAACAGCTTTTCCCCCACACCCCCCTGTCAAAAGAATTAATAATAAAGCTACAAAAACATGACGCCGTTTCAACTTACGCGCTATGATTTGGCCTCCATTATGCAACATCTTTTTATCTCTTTAGGCTAATCTATTCTATAATGATGCACGATGTATCAAGTCAAAATAATTATTATGGGAAAAGCTAAATAGTTTGCAATCCATGCAATCAAGTAAGGGTCACGAGGTCTTTTCTGAGGTGACTGGTGAGAGGCCTTCGTTATTTCATGGTGTTACGGATGGGGGACCCCCTGGCCCCGGTCTGCAGGAGTGGGGAACAGGGAGGGGGTTGGCTTCCCCCGTCCGTAACTCCTTGAAATGACCAGGTCGGAAGCCTCGGAGCCGAAGAAAAGACCTCATGACCCTTTTCTCCCATGATCAAATACAGTAATTGCAAACAATATTAGCTCTCGATAGTAACATTTCTTGCTTCTCCTGTATTGTTAAGAAAAATGTACCTTGGAGCTCTACAATAAGTCGAGAGCCTTTCAAGTTCCTGGTCTCTTGTGCGGGGGGAGCACTTGCACCTTGGCAAGATGATCATGTATTTTCTTAGGGGGAAACTTGGCCATATCCTTGGCTAATATGTGTACATTCATGCCACACTTACGAATAATGTCCAACTCCTGGCGAAGAAATCTAAGCATATTTGACGGTGCTACCAGCACTACATAGCGGGCCTGATTGGCGTGGGCAATGGAACTGGCTCTTTTCAAGACCTTACGAGCAAAGCGGCGATCAAATTCTTTATCATGCTTTGAACGGTGGTCATCATATCCATGAGCAGATCCTCCATGGGGTGCATGACCGCGACCCATCTTTGAGTCAGTGTACAGGTCCCGCCCTGCTATCTCTTTCTCAGGATTAAAAATTTTTCCACACTCAACCAGCCTGGGGCCGGATTCCAGCTCAGGAAACTCTACCGGGTCCAGTGTAAAAAAGCGCGCATGCGCCCCTCCTGTTACAATAACGCAATAATCACTCATTTTATATTTCCTTTCTTATTTGTACCATTTTATTACAGGCTTACCTCATTTTCATCATCTTCACTATGATTTGAAGTCCTGGGTTTATTTAAAGAATACATCTGAGGCTGCCAGAAAACGCTAAATTGATTATTTTAGGCCTTGTAGGTATTTGATTTTACTATATGTGAATTTCGATAAAAGGC
>Ga0307378_10009213_pt1 | contig 12995 bp, 18 predicted proteins | sample UN1MG_FD_202238 | JGI IMG/M metagenome (GOLD analysis project Ga0307378, IMG submission 202238) | Soil microbial communities from Risofladan, Vaasa, Finland - UN-1 | ecosystem: Environmental > Terrestrial > Soil > Coastal area > Acid sulfate soil | place: Finland: Risofladan, Vaasa | collected... | reverse complement strand
TACGCGAATGCCAATGAGACAGTTGTCAATTGTCGTGTTGTACAGATTCATCCCCCCGCTTCCGTAGATTCCATAAGCGCCCGAGGCATTCCCGGCATCATAGAAAACGGAGTTCCGAACGGTCAACTTCACGTCTGCGTCATCCATGTTGACGAGCCGGGAGAAGACAGAATCATTATCAGGTCCACGGACGAGGCAGTTGGAAATACGAATATCATTGCTGGCAGCAAGCCCCGAGATGTAAATAACGTCCTTCCCCGTCGTGATGGAAGACATACCGATTTGCAATCCGTCCTTCCGCATATATTCTTCGTGAATCGACAAGGTGTAAGCATCTGCGACATAGAGCCGATATGCCGTCTCATCCCATGCTCCGTTGTGCCTCAGATCGGCGTCCACCTGGACCTGCAGATAGCACGTCGCGTTCATCGTCCAACCCGCAATCGTGACGGCGACCGTGTCGGGGAGATTAGCAGAACCATCGTCGCACTTGAGAACCAGGGTGTCGCCGCCGTTGTCCGTCAGGTCTTGCTGGAGGGCGGCCTCAGCGGAGTTCTGCGAGACGAAGGCGCGGTTGGGATTCTCCGGGTCAATGCTGTTTTCCGTGCCCGTGCCACCCGCCGTCGAATCCGTGCGAACGTAATAAGGCCCCAGCGTCACTCCTTGCGCACCCGCGCAAAGAACCCAAAAGACCGCGAAGACAAAGAGGCTCTTACGGAGTGAGGACAAGGCTCTTGACCTCCAAGTTCGCCGCCAGGACCGCCGCCGTAACAGTCACGTCCTTCGATGCGCTCAGCGTGGCAAACGCCGGGTTCTCGACCTTCACCCGGTACTTGCGCCGCTTAACCAGTACGTCCTTGTCAATCAGTGGGCTCTCGTAGACCTTGGCGGTCGAAAGAGAAACATTCAGAAGCCGAACGAAGCAGAGATGAGAACCGGGGGCGGGCTTCGCCGCCATCGGGACCCTCGCCGCGTCAAAGACCTCCACAACGTCTCCCGGCCTGTACCGCCCATCCACTTCCGCCTGGGTCAACTTGCCGTCTTTGATATACTGAGCAAGGACTTCTGGCTTGAGTTCGTCAATCCAATGCGGCCCTTCGTAGATCGCAAGGACGACTCCGCCCGTCTCTTGAGCAAAGGAAAGTCGCCTCGCCTCGAAGAAGACAATCCCCAAGACGAGGCCGAAACCCAATATGCCAACAACGCCGCGTCTCATCTCAATCTCGCTTTCGCCAGATAATCACGGCTCCCCAACGGGTACCGGCCGCATTCGGGCACCACACCTTGAGAAGATCGTTCTTGTCTAGAATGCACTCGGATGAAGGACGAAAGACATAATCCCCTACGCCCGTCATGGTCTGCGTACTGAGTGCGGCGTCATAATAGGCGCCAAGCGTCGAGTCTATGCTTACCTTCAGGGTCTCGGTTGTCGTCGCAGCCCCAAGATGAACGCGGACCTCAAGAACCTGCATCGCCGAAGAAGCGGAACTCGCATTGAGTTCCAGGGTTCCGGTGCCGGTGGAATAGGTCCAAAACACGGAATCGCATACGCTTTTCACCGTGCCGTGGACCCCTCCGCCTTGCGCCAGTTGCACCGGCAAAAGCAAAATCGCCAGTAACGCCACGAGTCGGAATATCTGTTTCGACATCGCGCACCTCCTATGGAAAGGGGGCGGGACGCGCGGAAAGGAGGACACGCGCCCCGCCCTGTGAGGCCGATCACACAAGCGGGATGGCCTCAATGTAAACCTTCATCTTGCCCGCGACCGCAGTTCCCGAAGTCACCTGAGTGATAATGGCGTCAACATACTCGCCAGCCGCCACCTGGAGAATCGTCGCGGCGCCCGTCGCCGTTGACTGGGCCTGCACGCCGAGAATGTAGTCGCCAATCGCGTCGGCGGAGGCGTCTGAGGCCGTCAGGGTGCAGATCGCGTTGTTGCTCTCATCGCTCACCGTAACGATCCCCTGATCCTGAGTGCCCCCTGCGAAAGCCTCAGTGACTAGCGCGAACACGTGCGTAATCACGAGACCCTTGGGATTCATCTCCGCCGGGATCAGAACATGAGCAACCGCGTCTATCCCGGTCTGGCAGTCGAACTCGTAGACGATGGGGCGAAGAGGGCAGATCGCGTTCAGGTCAACGAGCACGACAATCTGCCCGCTGACTTTGGCCCTGGCCGCGCGACCCAGGTACAGATCGGCGCTCCCGTCCAACGTCAGGGCCGGGGCAATCGCCGCGCTCGCCGACTCGTCCCAAAACACGAGGTCGCCCAGCGAAAAGGTCGTGCCCGTTGCGCACGTGACGGCAAAAATGCCTTCCGTCGCCCACAGAACCGTGTCCCCGCTCTCGGCGGCCTTGAGCCCCTGAGAGACTGCCGCGCGACCATCGGCCAGTCGCGCAATCGTGCCGCAGGTGACAGCCGCCGCAGCGACCTGTTCAATCCCACCGGCACATTTGAGGTAAGTTGCATCAGCCATTTTCTTTCTCCTTTGCGGGCGTGCCGCCCGCCTCTTGACTGTCTTCCACACGCCAAAGGTGCGGATTGTTGATGAGCGTTTCGATCTCCCGCTCTAAGACGCCGGGAGCTGGGGTTACGTCAGAAGGCGAAAGAACCTGGCCCTCCCGATTCGGCAAAACCGTGGCCATAATCTCGCCCGCCTTGCGCGTTCCATAGCCCAGCGCCGCGCTGAGGATCATAACGAGTCGCCGGGGGCGAGCGGGTTTCGGTTCAATAACCTCTATCGTTTGTGATCCCTCATTCCTTACCGGCGGCTCGTGTTTCCGTTTCCGTCCCATCGCTCTTTCCCTTCTGGGGAATCTCCCCGGCCCCTCGATGGGGCCAGGGAGTAAACCGCCAAGCGGCCTTATGCGTTCCCGCGATACAGCCCCAGATAGTCCAGAACCTTCGCTCCGACATCCAGGTTGATGTCCCAACCGACGCCCCAGCGTCCCTTGTCAAGCGTATAGGAGCGCAGTTGCGGGCTACGGCCCGTTCCCGTGCGATAGGCCACGATGACCGTAGGAACCAGGCTCGGGCTTGCCGCCAGGAACCAGGTCGTTGTCGAAGCGCTGTACGCCGTTCCCGTGGCCGGATTCGTAACGCCATTGCAAAAGCGAGCCTCCACGACGGGCTGCAAGCCAATGTCCGCCACGACGTTCCGATTGCCGCGCTCCAAGGAGGCGTCCGTGGTGCCAGCCGCAGCAATGAGAATCTGAGTCGAATTGAGAATCTCGCGAGCCGTCCATTCGAGATCGGGCGGGATAAGCAGGGACACGGGAGAGATGTTCAGGCTTTTGCCGTTTCTCTTTTGTTTGCGCATCTTGGTTACGCCCGTCTTGAGGTTCCCAATGCTCAAGACATTCGTGTCCGTGTTGCCGTGGGTGGAATCGAAGACCGCCACGCCATCGCGATTCAGTGTGGCATTGGCGAAGAGAAGCGCGTAGACCAGATCCCCAACGAGTCGGGCGCAATCCTGACCCATCTCGCCCGGAATCCGACTGAAGGCGTCAAGCCGGTCGTCGATGATGTCTTGCTCGTCGATGCTGAATTTCTCGCCATAGCGGGCAATCTTGTAGCTCTCCAGATTGTCCGCAATCGTGGCGTCATGCGCTTCGCCGCCACGCGGGATCTTCGCCAGCGCGCTCGTCTCGCTAAAGTCAATGGCGTCCTGTTGCATGAAATTCGCGACGTCCAGGGGCCGAGTCCAGGAGGCAAACGTGTTGGGGGCTTCTGCGAAGGCCGCAAGCAGACTCGCGTTGACGGACGTGGTAAAAATGTTCGTTAGCGTACCGCCAGAGACGGCCTCACGAATCGTGTCTTGCCGACCGACCGGAACTCGCCGACCGCTTGCCTGAATCGCGTAACGACACAGATCCATTAGAGACACGTCAGAGAAGGGACGCGCCCGATCTGCGATTTCCTCGCGCTTGCGCCGTTGCGACTCAGAAAGCCCCTTGCCAATGGGATCGATCCCGCAACGAAGCATGAGTCCCGCGCTCAAAAGCTCCATCGTCGCCTCATCATTCCGCGAGATGACGTTGAAGGTCTCCGGCGCGGGTCTTCCGGCGCGAAGAGCCGCCAGAAACTCGCGACTCGTCCGGCTTTCGTCCCACCCCTCGGAAATCGCCCGCTTCACAAGATCGGGCTCAATCTCGTCCCGCGCAAGCTCGCGGATCGCGGCTTGGCGCGCCCGCTCTTCCGCAACGGCCTGTTGCCGGATCGCTTCCGCATCGACCGGGGCCGGTTCCTTCTTCCCGCCTTCGGTCACTGGCGTGACCAGGGGCGGGGTTTGGCGTTCGCTGGGCGGAGCCTCGGCGGGCGCCTCTTTGCTGCTAAGTTCATCTGCCATGGTTCTTTCCTCCGTTGCAGAGTTGCCGGGCTCAACGCCTCGGTGTTGTATTTCCGCGCGAATCTTCGCCGCCTGATCCGCTCCTACTGGAACTAGGCTGACTTCGCGGAGTTGCCATGCCGTCGTTATGCGAAGGGGCAATCGCCCCGCCGTGTAACTTCTTCCCCCAACACTTGCGGTTTCGCCGGGCTCAAGATCCCTGTATTCGTCGGATCGGTAGCCGACGGAAACATCGGTCAAGTGACCTTGCCGAATCTTATTCCAGGCTCGCGCGATCTCCTCTCCCTGGTCCGAGAAGTACAATCGGCCCTCGACGGCGTCTTCAAGCCGCCGAATCTCCCGGACGCTGCCGAATACGTTGTCGAGGGAGCTGCGATCATGGTTGGCGATAAGCGGAACCTGAGAGTCGTTCCGAAGGCCCCCGACAATCAGGATCTCCTCAATCGCCCCCCATCTGCGCCAATCGAAGATGACTGTACGTTGTTCCGTCGCGAGTACGGCCGCAACGCTTTGGTCCTCGGTGCGCAGTGAAGCCGGTTGAAGCAGGATAGAACGCGTCGTCAAATCCAAGAAGTCTTTGCGCGATTCCTCATTCTGGTTTGGCATTCTTCTTCTCCCCTTGCGGCTCGGCGGGATTCTTCGGGGGCGGCGGAGCCCAAGGAAGCGCAACGCCGATGTTGGCAAGCTCTTGCCCCTCCCGAGCCATCTTCTCGACGTGAGACTCGAAATCTATGCCGTGCGCGGCCAGCGCGTCACTCGGCGCGAGCGTCGCGTTTGCCAAGCGAATCTTCTCCGCCATCGCCTCTTTTACCGGATCTACGTGGGGCGCAACCGGCCAGGTCCAGATGTATCGGGCGCCCTGCGGCGCCAGCGGCAAATCCTTCTTCAACCCAGCTTCGCGGGCCACCAAATCCACCAAGCGATTCAATGTGCTCCGCTGAAGCCAACCCTGGACCCGCTTTAGGCCGCGTTGATACAGTTGCCCGTCAAACCGGGCGCTTGAGTAATTGTGCTTCTGCGAGTCAAGCAGGATCATCATAAGCGGCATGGAGACACCCCGCCCCATTTCGCGGAGCCGCTCGTGGCGATAATCGATGTACTGCGCCGAAGGTTGGTGCGGGTTCATTTGCTCGACGCCCCAACCCGGCGGCATTGACATAAGCATTCGACGCTCAATCTCAAAGGTGCTGCCTGTCGTGATTGTGGGCGGAACGGCCTCGGGCTCCTTTTGGACAAGAAACCCCGCCCAATCCGCCGCAAGGCGCGCGGCGTCTAGAACCTGATCGTCATAGTCGCGAAGGTCCGCGATTGTTTGAAGAACCGCAGCCAACCAAGGCGCGCCGCGAACCTGGCCCGCCTCGCGAATGCGGAAACCGTGGATGATCTTTTCGGCGGCATATCCCTGGCTCCGTATCGCAAGAGTCCCGAGTTGTGCCTCATCGGTGATGTGATATTTCAGCGGCTTGCCCGCTTTATTTCGCTCGACGCCCATTAGGATTTGCGGATTTCCGGCTTGGCTGAAAGGCGTCTCAAGGCGTCGCGGATGGATCGTCTGAAGCCTGAGTTGAATGCCATCGCCCTTCTCGTTGGTGAGCAACGCCAGGTATTCGCCCGCGCTCCAAAGCATCTCGATCCAAAGGGCCAACATATCGGGTCCGGCCAGTTGGCCGTTGATGTCCGGCATGGCCCACCACTCTTGCCAGAGATCCTCAAGTCTTTCGTTGTATTCCTTGCTGTCGCCCTGGACCTGTAGGCTGGGGCCGTCTTTGTCAATCAGGTCGCCGCAGTACGTCCCAATAATGCCCTCTACGATAGGGTTGCTGGCGATTTCATATTCAGCTCTGTTGCGAACTTCAGTAAGCCCCAAGTTCAGGCGTTCATTTATGGTTTCGCCCTTTGCAAACGCCCAGTGCGCCTTGTTCAAGCGCGTGGTCTCACCAGCTTCCCACCTACGCAGGTTCATTGGAGGGGCAACCCGTGGCGGGGCAAAAAGCGTCTCTAGCACTATCGCGGTTCCTTCCGAAGTTGCTCATGCAGGCGTTCGAGCCGTTCGCGCTCTTGGCGAAGAGCCGCCGAACGAACCCCCCAGAGGCCCAGCGAAAAGCAGCCGACCCCCGCTATCGCTAGGGCTAACCGCAGGCCGCCGTAAAGCCACGCACCCGCGATCAAACAGGCAAAGCCAACTAGGGTCAGGGAATCCCATCGCGTCATGGTCACCGATAATCCGTTTCTATGTCGGGTCGGGTATACTCAATCGGCGTCTTGCCGATGCCTACGGCCGCCGTCGCAAGGCGTTGAAGATGCGTAAGAAGATGCTGCAAGCCCTCGGGCTTCCACCGCAGTTCGGCGTCTTGTTGTCGAGAATCAGGCAGAGCGGCGAGAAGGAGCAAGGCAGAGCGGACCTTCACCACGGCGCCCGCATAATCCCCAGCCTCTTGCAACGTGACCGCTTCGGCGACCTTCGAGTTGATTTCAGATATGCTCATACAACCGGCGCTCCCGGCGCCGTCCGAACTTCACGGTCATATTTCGGCGAAAAACCAAACAACGCAAGGGGGTCGTTACCAATTATTGGTAAGGACGCACCGGCGAATCAATAGAATCAATGGTCTGCGGGCTAATTATGCTAGGCGGGAACTTCTTTTTCTATGCTCTTGAAGCGATAACCACATTCGGCGCACCGATGGTAACGAATCGGGCGATCCGTGGAATAGGCGGGAACTCGGCGAGATTCACACTGGGGACAACGGAGAATGGGATAGTCTACTGCATAACACTCCTTCGCGATACGAATGACTTCCGGCTCTTCTACCGGAGCCGTGTATATCCGGCCACAAGAATCGCATTCCCAGCGCTGGCGTTTCTGTCCGAAGCGCACGACGCGACCCCGCCGAACGGCCGCTTCGCAACCGCAATTCGGACACCCGCCCGGGCCGCCTTCAAGTCGCCGAAGCATCGTTTCGTCCTTGCCCGAACCACTCGGAGAGACTCATGGGCGCGGATTCCCCCGCCCCGCCGCTCGCCCTGGATACAAGTCGCCAGCCGCAGAAATGCGCCGCCGCGCAAGCATACGTCGTGGCATCGAGCCAATGGTTGTTTGAACTCTTGCGCTCCCAACGATAGATCAGGCCCTTGCCTGCTTGGAACTCCTGGATGCGCCGTTCGGCGGTTAAGTGCTTTACAAAAGCCCGGTGGTCATTCTGCGTCCCCGCGAAAAGGAACATGGCCCCGGGTTCCGTCTGGACCGTCGCCAAGCGCTCGTGAACCCAACTCTTCCATTGGTCCACGTCGATTTCGCCCAGCCGGACCCGCTCCTTGCGCAATCGGCTGATATGGTACCCATCGCCAATCCCCCGGACGATTGCGCCCGTGCCCTTGGGCCGGAAGTACCGCTTGCTGGCCCCCATGTCCTGAGACGCCCCGTGGCCCTTGATCGGGAGATAGGTTGGCCCGCTTTCCTTGCAAAAGATATACACACAGTCCGTAAGATAGGCGGAGTCGATCCACACGGCGTTCGGGGGGCGCACAACTCCGTCGTGACCGGCAAAACCAACCGAAAGGACCCGGTCTCGGAAGTCCCGCAAGCCCGCCAAGACTCCGCGTTCCGCCCCAACCGTCTCGGACAGGAACTCCACAACCCCGTAATTCACCACGGAAATCTGCAAGTCTTCGCGAAAGGCCAACAAAACCCAGTGGCCCGCATACTTGCCAAGATCAATGCCCACGGTAAGATATTGCGTTCCTTCCGGGCAAAGACCGCGCGGTTCCATTGTCCGCCGCTTCATAATCATCCCAGGCTCAAGGGGAGTCATGTCAGAAATCTCGGGAACGTAGGGAATCGCCCACTCGAACTGCCGGAGTTCCTTCTCAGCGTTTTCCTCGTGGATATTCTGAGCGGCGGCCCATTCTCGCGCCGCGATGGTTGCCGTTTTCTTCAGAAGATTGTTGAAGGCATTCCATCGAAACGAATAGCTGTCCGTAAGGGGCGCCTCGCCGACAACAACGTCTTCCGAGTCTATCGTTTGTCCGCGATGCAAAACGCGAGCGGCCCTATTCATCTGAAAGCGCTCATCTTCTGTCCACGGTTTGCCGCACCCGCCGCAATGAAACCGCGCCGCCAATCGCGCCTCTTCAATGGATTTCGCCCCTTGCCAACCTTGCAGGTTTTCCCTCTCGGGCGTAAGCCAAACCCCACAGGAAGGACACTTGGCGACAATGCGGGATCTCGTGCCCTTCTGGTACTCTTGCCATATCGCACCTTCCTCGATCGACACCGTGCATTCGCCATAGATTCGACGCCGATCATCGAAGGCGTCGCTCCGGGCCTTTAACTGAGTCAACTTGTCGGCCTCGCGGGACATTAGGCCGGGTTGATCCATCTTGTCTATCTCGGTCATGGCAATCACGCGCGCCGTAAACGAGGACCGCGTTTGATCCCCGCCACCCCCCGACATAAACCGAAGGGTGGCGCCGTTCTGAAACTGAATCGCCTCGCCTATCGTTCCGCCCCGACTGCCCGGCCCCCTTCGCGGCAAAAGGTCGGCGAAACGGGAAGCCTTGATTGCGGGCAGAAGATTCTCCCTCCATTTGTCCGCCGCGATTTCCATGTTCGGCAACCCGCAGATCGCCGTCTCGCCGATCTCGAAAAGATGATAGAGCAACGGCACGATGAAACAGATCAGGGTCTTTCCCGATTGGGTCGGCCCTGTGGCGAAGAAACAGTTCCATTGCCCCGAGTCTATGGCGTCAAGAAAGAAGGACGCGAAGGGTTGTGTGGCCGCCCGAAACTGGAGGCCCTTGTAGGGGCCGTCGGGAATCACGATCTCGGCTTCCGCAAACTCGCGCATGGTGCGCAGCCGCGGGGTGCGGCATCGCTGGCCGAACCACTCGCATTCAGTTAGAAGGATTCCCATTGGGCTTTGTTCCGCCGAATACACGTTGTACCTCCCGCAAATAGGCCTCTATCGCCTGCTCCAGAATCTCGTGCGCTTCCGGGCCGAAACGTCTCTGCAACCGATCCCCGGCCATGCGCAGAATGCCCGCCATCTTCGCGTGACTCTCGCGCACGGTCTCGCGAGGCATAAGCGCCCCCTCCCGCTCCATGCGCGTGAGTTGAAGGAGCCGGGCGCGCTCTTCGTCCTGACGCCCCTTGGCGTCGCTTGGCTTAACGGCGGCGGCGTCAGCCGCTTCCCGGAGTCGGGTCTCCCGCCAGGCGATGACTTCGGCAAGGCTGTAAGTTCGATCCGCGTTTCGCGGGCAACCGGCCTTGTGCCAGCCGCCGACGGATTGGTTGCTGACGTTGTAGACGCGAGCGATGTCCCGTGCGCTCAGGCTCTCGAATTGGCGATTCGTCTTTCTCGCAAGGCGCGCCATTTATCCCTCTCTATTCATTGTCTCTTTGCGGGACTTACCAAGCCCCGTATGTGCCCCTACCGTTGCGACTCCTGTGATCGCCCGGGTCTTTGTTGTCGCCCCCCTCCCGCCGCAAGCGAGACAATGTGGTGGATGTCGGTGGCAGGGGCATGGCACAGGGTACAGAAAGGATTTCGGTGTAGATAGTGGGCGCGGCGCTTGCGCCAGCGAGCGTCGTATCCCCTATCGGCACTATGCCCCCGCCCCCGGTCCCTATCCCTATCCGCCAGGCCGATCCGCCCTTGGTGATCAACACAATACCCCGTACCCGTAACGGCAAGGTTAGGGCATCGGGGCACAAGACAGGGACGCGATGGACGATAGGGCGTCATATTAACAGCCTGATAATGGCGATGCACGACAGGATCGCCCCCACCGCACTGAGTATTGTCCCAATAAGGCCCACCCATATTTCGCGTGTCATAGCACGGCCTCCACGAGTTTCGCCGCCTCTTCATCCCCGAGACAGGCGGCAACGCCTTCCAGGAAGCCCGCCAGGAACGCCTCCAGCATTTCGCGGGCGGCGTCGGTTGTAAGCCCTTCGCCCATTTCGTGGATCTCTGCGAGTTGCGCCCATACGCGCTGGGGGATGTCTTCAGGCATTGGCGTTGCCTTTCATGGAGATAGGCTTCCACTTCGGTTTCGGCGTTTCGCTCTCCGGGTTCACGCCCCCCTTGCGCACACGGCCCTCTGTGACCTCGCCCTTGGGGGCCTCCTCGTCTGGCGGGGGCGCTTCGTCAAGGTCGAATTTTAGTAGGGTGCGCATATCAAAAGCCACGTTTAGGGCGTGCTTGAAGCCGTCCTTCCAGGCATCGGTGAACGCACACTCGTGATCGCGGATCATGCGCAGGGTCTCGCGCAGGTTATGTACTTTGACGGGCATCATTTCAGACGACGCGTTCGTGCTATAGACCTGCTTCTTTGGCATGTTCTTCTTCCTCCTTCTGCAGTTGCTCGACGGCGTAGGGGCCGAGGGCGAGATTGAGGGTTGTCATGAAGTGAAGATCCGGCACAATGTCTCGCATACGATATGGCCGTTTTCTTTTGCGTTCTTCTATCGCCCGAAGTTCTGCGCGAATCCCCTTGACGTTGACGGGCATCATCTCGGCAGTCGAGAACCATGCACGCTCTTCGGCGGGGACTCGTGCGCCGATCTCGCCGATCACTTCCCAGATGGGCTTGTATTCGCCCTTTAGTTCTTCGCTCATGGCGTTTTCTCCTTTGCCGGATCGGGCGCGGCCCTCTTCTGTCGCGAGTTCTCTTCAAGAATCAACTCCAGAAGATGCGCCCGTTCTTGCTCTACAACGGCCTTGTCGGCCAGTCTGTCCATTATGGCCCGCACGACAACACGCCAAGGGGCGCCTTCAACGTAAATCTCTGCGCCGCAAGAGCATTTCGTTTCATGCCACCATGAGGAATCTTCCAGAGCAAAATCAAGCCTCTCGCCACAACGCGGGCAATGCAAGAGATAGGTCGTCATTTCGTCTCCTTTTCGGGGCTCTCCGGGATGTCCTCGAACTCAAGTTGTCGCTCCGCAATGGCGAAGATAGCTCGGGCCACGAGTGCGCCGATTCGCTCTTCGAGACGGCCTTTCTGCCGCCCCAATTCATAGTGATCTTCCCGCTGGGCGTCGTTCAGGCGAAAGATAATTTTCCAAAAGAGGTCGCCTGTCACCATCGGGTTGCTTCGCCATTTGGGATGGCGGCGACAGACGGCGAGCGGTCCATATTCGGGCCGGTTGGCGATGATCAGGTGCCCGATCTCGGCGGGAATCTCGGAGGTCTTGGCGGCGTCTCGGGGCGCGGCGACATAGACGCCGGCGAAGTTCTCGGCGTAACTGAGGTACTGGTTGTTTTTCAGACCGCGAAGGAAATCGCTCCGGGATAGCTTGATCTCGACGCCGATGAGTCCAGGGCGGTCCCAGAAGTACAGACGATTTGTAGGATTGGCCTTGAAGATCGGGTGTTCTTTTGAGCAAGGCACCAAGATGGCGTCTATTCGGCGCCCTTCTTCGAGGCCTCCGATTTCGGTAAGGACGAACGCGGTCCCGCCGCACCATGCCCGAACGGCCTCTAGTGCCTTATCTAGCGAGAAGATACAGCCATACGGATCTCCTGTCATTTCATCTCCTTTTCGCTCTCCGGGATGTCCTCGAACTCCAGGGGCGTCCGCGTCCTAAACTGTAGCCGCCATATCCCGTTGATCCACGCCGCCGGGATGCTGAGAAACGGCCCATTGTCTGAGGCGTCTGTCCCAGCGTAAATCGTCCGGCAGAGCGTGAGCCCGTCGCCGTCGCGTATCGCCCAGCCGACTGAGAACGCCGTCGCGAACTTGCCGCACTTCTCCAAGTCGGACGCCCGCGAGACTTCCTGGGCGTCGCGCCACTTAGCAAGGATCAGGTTGCCGGTCTCAATCATGCGGAGTCCTTCGGGAACTCGCGGGGCATGTATGTTGAGGGTGACGGAAGAAAGACCGAGGGTGACGGAAGAAAGACCGGCGGCGGACTCCAGTTTTTCGGATGATACCATGTGCCCCAGTGCTTGAAAAAGACGGGGACGCGGGCCTTTCTGCAATCGACCATGATCTTTGCCACCCAAGATTCCCACATACGCCGCGCCCCCATCCCTGTCTCGCCGCCGACGATAACCCAGTTCAGGCGGTCGAGATAGGGCGTCGCGTCGATTTCGCCCAGCAAGGGCTCGAAGGACACGATGTGCTTTGCGGCGGGGAACTCCAGCAAGGGCGGAATCCAGCGGTCGGCGTCGGCCTGGTTCGAGCACGAGACGCCGATCCAGAGATTCGGATATTCCTCGGCAAATCCAAACTCACGGGGCCAACGCGTCAAGACAGATAGATTCTCCGGGCGTTTCGTCAAGAGGATGAAGGTGTGCTGTGGGCAGCATCGGATTCCGGCGAGAATGCGCGTGATCCAATGATAAGCAACCCTGGGGTGCAAAAAATCGCCCATTGAGGAAATGAAGATTCGCTTGGGCTTGCGCCAATGAAGGAGAGCGTATATGGCGGGCTCATTGAGGTCGCATTTACCATTCCACTTGCCGGTCGTTTTATCAATGACGGCGCGATAAGCATCCCGCGTCGGTCCTTCTTTGCGGAGCCCGCCCCAGCCGAGCCGCCGGGCCAGCTTCTCCGCGTAGCAGTTCTGACAGCCGGGGCTTTCGGTGTGCGAGCACCCGACGACGGGATTCCATGTCTTGTCACACCACTCGATTTTC
>Ga0307378_10009212_pt1 | contig 12997 bp, 9 predicted proteins | sample UN1MG_FD_202238 | JGI IMG/M metagenome (GOLD analysis project Ga0307378, IMG submission 202238) | Soil microbial communities from Risofladan, Vaasa, Finland - UN-1 | ecosystem: Environmental > Terrestrial > Soil > Coastal area > Acid sulfate soil | place: Finland: Risofladan, Vaasa | collected... | reverse complement strand
GGTCCTTGTCGTCGCGGACGCGCGGCTTGAGGCCGAGCGCGAGGAGGGCGGTGTGGAAGATGCTCGGCTCGCACGGCGACGAGATCATGGCCTCGTAGTCGCGCATCGTGTTCTGGCACACGAGCAACTCGAGGGGGTATTCGCCCATGCAGAAATGGCCATCGAACTCGACGGTCTTCGCCTTCAGATCGAGGCGCAGGCCGGGCAGTTGGGGCTTGTCGGGCGTCTTCTCTTCCTCACCGGCCGAGCAGACGCCCAGGATGGCGACGCCAAGGACGATCGCGAGCGCGAAACGGGCGGTTCTCATCGCGGGTTCTCTCACAGACGCTCTCGTACGGCTGCGACGCTCCCTGATTATACACCATCGTGGCAGGAAGCCACAAGACAAGAGCGCCCCGTTTGGAGTCCTCGCCTTCAGGCGAGAGTTGGCTGACAGACGGGACCGCATTCTCGCCTGAAGGCGAGGACTCCAAACGGGAAGGCCACCCGTCACGGCCGCACGCCGAACGTCAGGCGCCAGATGCGGACACTCGGGTCGCGGCACGCCTCAATGAGCTTTCTGATGTGTTTGAACTGCACCCTCTCGTCGGCCTTGATGAAGACCAAACGGTCAGAGATGCCTGCCTCGTCGCGGCTGAGGCGCGCTTCGACGGCCAAGGCGTCGAAGACCTCCTGCTCCGACCGAGCCTCGCCCGCGAACCAGACGGAGCCGTCCTTCTTGACCCAGAGCACGAGGCGACACGGATCGGGGTTGTCGTCGGGCACAGCGGACCGGGCAAACGGGAGCTCCACGTCCTCCGGCTCGTCATAGCGGACCAGGGGCACGACGAAGCAGAAGGACAGCCAGAATAGGAGGAAGAAGAGCGCCAGGAATGGAAGCAGCGCGAAGTCGAACTTGACGAGGTCGATGCGGCGGGTGCCGTAGCGCATTCGCGGCTCCCCTGGGGCGGTCGCTCCTCCCGCAGGCGTCGGCAGCCTGCGAGAGGAGCGGCCAGACCACTGAGCGCGAGGCACGGACGGCTATTGCTTGAAGGCGATGTGGGTGTAGCCCGTGCGGTGCAGGTGGTCGAGGGTCGTCACGACCCAGTCGTGCGGCACGTCGTCGTCGGGGGCGATGATGACGCGGTAGGTCTCGGCAGCGCCAGGCATCTGGGCGAGCCGCGCGAGCACTCCGTGGGCCTGCGCCCAGGTCGTGACCGGCAACTGGTCGATGACAATCCGCGGCTGCGGGTTGGGCCGCGTGCCCTCCTGGACGTGGAGGCTGATCCAGATCTCGGGCAGAGGCGGTGTCTGGACGGTCGGAGGCGGACCGGCCCTTGGCAGCGGCGCCGCCAGCTCCCGGTCGTCGACCCGGAACCTCATGCCGACCATGAAGAAGATGAGGAGCAGGAAGACGACGTCGATCATGGGGGTGAGCGACAGCTCGACGAGGGGCGCGACCGTTCGCTTCCGGTCACCGAGTGGCTTCATGGCATGCCCTCCTGAAAGGCCGGGGGTGAGGGCGTTCAGGTCTCGATCGGCAGTGCTCCGAACGACAGGCGCCAGATCTTGATCCTGTGCTCGGCGCAGGCGCGGATGACTTCGCGCACGTGGCGGTACTCGACGCGGCGGTCGGCCTTGATGAGGACGGCCGCCTTGTCGGGGTTGCCGCGCGCGTAGACGATGAGGATGTCGATGAGCTGGGGCAGGGTGACGGCCTCGCCTCCGACGACGCAGGAGCCGTCGCTGGCGACGCACACGACGAGGTTGCCCAGCTCGTCGATGGCCTTCGAGACGACGACGTGGGGCAGCTCGAGGCCCTCGAGGTCGTCCTGCCGGCTGATCTCGGTGACGATCATGAAGAAGCTGATGAGCAGGAAGACGACGTCGATCATGGACGTCATCGCGAGGCGGGTAGTGCGGGTGCGTTTCTCGGTCGGTATTCGCATGGCGCGGTCCTCCTCAAAGGAGATTCACAGGCCGGGGGACCCAGGTGACCGCGGTGTGCAGACATGGCGGAGGGGAGTCGGGTGGGGGGCGTTCGAGGGCAACAATGCGGCCAGCGAGATGGGGGTGGGATGGAGGAACGGGATTGTGCGGCCCGCTGGCGCTCATTGTTTGAAGTTGATGCTCCGGAATCGGAGCAGGTTGAGGTAATCGAGGACGGTCATGACCCAGCCGTGTTGGGCGTCGTCGGTCGGCGCGACGATCACGGGGTCGTTGCGCGAGTTCGGCATGTTGGCGTAGCGCCTCAGGGTGGCGTAGAGGTGGGCCTCGCTGGACATGGGCTGCTGGTCGACGAAGTACTGGGCCTCGGGGGCGAGGGGATTGCTGCCCCGCTTGACGGCGATGCGGACCCAGATTTCGGTGAGCAGCTTGGTGTCGTCGGGGGTCTGGCCGGCCTTGGGCAGGTCGGCCTCGAGCTTCCGGTCGAGCTGCTTGAACTTCATGCCGACCATGAAGAAGATGAGGAGGAGGAAAACGCAGTCGATCATGGGGGTGAGGGAGAGCTCGGTGCGCTTGATGATCCCGCGCTCACGCTTGGGTTTGGCCATGCTTGCACTCCAGGGCGGCCTTGCGGGCCTCAGGTTCCCGAGCCGGCCGGCGCGGCCTCGTCGCTCTGCTGTGGCAGCGTGCCAAAGGCGAGGCGCCAGATCCGGATATTCTTGTCGACGCACATCATCATGAGCCTCTTGATGTACTCGAACTTCACGCGCTTGTCGGCCTTGACGAGGACCACGCGGTCGCTGATGCCCGCCGGGTCGCGGCTCATGCGGGCCTCGACGGCCAAGGCGTCGCGCACGTCCTGCTCCGTCCGCTCGCCGCCGCCGAACCAGAAGCTGACGCCCTTCGGCTCCCGCTCCCACTTCATGTTAATCACGAGGCGCTTCGGGTCCGGGTTGTCGTCCGGCTTTGCCGCCTTGACGTCGGGGAGCTTGATGTCCTCGATGTCATCCTGCCGGGCGATGTCGGTCACCACCATGAAGAACGTCAGGAGCAGGAAGACACAGTCGATCATGGGGGTCATGTTGAGTTCGGTGGTCCTGAGCTTTCTCTTGGTGGCCTTCATGTTTGCCGCCCTCCTTGCAGAAGGCGTCCTCGCACGGTTTCCAGGAAACTGGCGTCGCGGGGCCGCCAGGGGTCACTTCGCGGGCTTGAACCGCTCCATCAGGTCGTTGACGATGGTGCTGGATTCGAGCACGAGCTTGACGACGCGGTTGGAGAAGAACTGGTAGGCGCACATCACGGGGATGGCGACCATGAGGCCCTCGAGGGTGGTGACGAGGGCTTCGTTGATGTTGCCGGCCAGGATGGCGGGCTTGACGACGGGCATGATGGCGATCTTGCCGAATGCGCCCACCATGCCGTTGACGGTGCCGAGCAGGCCGAGCATGGGCGAGATGTTGCCGATCAGGGAGAGGTAGCTGATCTTGGTCTGGAGGTTGACGGAGGCCTCCTCGCCGGCTTCCTGCATGGCCTCCTGCATGCGCTCGTAGCCCGAGTCGATGCGGGAGAGGCCGGCGCGGACAACGTCGGTGAGGAGGTTGTGCTCGACGTTGCAGAGCTCGAGGGCCTCCTCGTATTGCTCCTGGTTGAAGTAGTCCTCAAGCTCGGTGGCGAGCTCGGGCGGGCAGAGCTTGTCGCGGCGGATGGTGACGGAGTGCTCGATGATGAGGGCAAGGGCGATGAAGGAGAGGAAGATGATGGTGTGGCCGATATAGCCGCCCTTCTGGATCGTGTCGAGCACGGTGGTGCGGGCCTGCCTGGCCTTGGTGGTGGCCTCGACCGGCGCCGCGGAAGAGGGCGGGGCGGCAGGCGGCGCGGCGGCCTCGGGGGCTCCCCCGGGTGCCGGCGGGGCGGCGGCATCCGGAGGGGCCGCCGCGTCCGCGGCGAGGACCCTGGCCATGCCGGCGAACGCCAACACTGCGATGCACGTCACTCCCACGAGGAACACCATCCACCCCTTCCTGTTCACTTTGCGCTCTCCTTCTTTGCAGGGGCTTCCGTGGCTGGGCGAATCTGCCGCGAGTAGGGGCTGTCGGGGTACTTTTCGGTGAGTTCGTTGCGCAGCTCGGTGGCGCGGGAATTGTCTTTGAGCTTCGTGAAGCATTCGGCGGCGTAGAAGAGGGCCTCGGCGTGCTCGGCGGGCTGCCGCTGGTGGAGGACGACGGTCCAGAGGAAGGAGAGGGCCGCCTCGCGGATGTCGTCGTCGCTCTTGTTCTTGTCGCTCTTGTTCTTGGTGCCTTGCTTGAGGTAGCAGTGGCCGAGGGCATTGTAGCACTGGGCCTCGGTGCGCTGCATGCGGCTTCCCGTGTTCCGCTCGATCTCCCTGGCCACCTCGGGCGCGAGCTTGTCGACCAGCTCGCGCAGGAGCTTGGCCGCCTGTGCGTACTCGCCTTGGCGGACGTAGATCTGCGCCTTGATGCTCTCGCCCTGAATTCGGATGTCGGTGTAGCGAGCGTCGGCCGTCTTGTTCGCCGCCGCCAGGGCGTCCTTGTATTTCTCCAGCTCCAGGAGGGCCTGCGCCTTCCCGAGGTAGCCCTGGTAGGTCCACTCCTCCCAGCTCTTCTCGACGGCTATCTTGATGAGCTTCTCGAACTGCGCGACCGCCGCGTCGTACTTCTTGGCCCGGACCATCACGCGGCCCAGGCCAAAGAGCGCGTCGGGGTAAAGGCGGGTCTTCGGGGACTTCTCGAGGAGTTCCTTGAACTTGGCTTCGGCGGCGGCGAGGTCGGAGCCGTCCTCGAGCAGGCACAGGGCGATGCTGTAGTAGCAGGCGGGGTCGAGGAGCTCGTGGCGGGTCATCGTGGGGGGCGTGCGGAGGGCGGCCTCGTAGTAGCGGATGGCCTCCTCGTAGCGGCCCTGCTTGCGCATCTCCTCGCCCTCGTGGAAGGCCTGGGGACGGTCGCCGTAGACGATGTGGTCGATGCCCATGGGGTTGAACGAAGGGCCGCCCCCGGTGGTCTTGATCTCGTCGTAGGTCTCCGAGGTGATGTAGACGACGAGGGGCTTCTCGGCTCCCTTCTGGAAGACCTGGTCCGCGGCTCCCGCCAGGGCGGCGCGGCCGGCGAGGAGGGCCGCCAGCAGGCCGGCCACCACCCACAGGGCGTGGTGCCGGGTGACGTGGGGTATCAAGAGTTGTCTCCTTCTTTCCTGCTCGCCCGTCTGCGAGAGGCCGAGCCCTTCTTCTTGCGGGTGGCCGCAATAATGGTGTAGATGGCTATGCCCACTCCGGCCGCTGCCAGGACGAGGAGCCCGGTGTACGACGACTTGCCGGTGTCGTCCCCGGCCTTGGCGGCCGCCGCGGTGCCCGGGGCAGCCGTGGGGAGCGCAGTGGCCGGCTTAACGTCGGGCGTCTTGTCCCACGTCTCGATCATGCGATCGAGCAGGGGGAGCAAGGTGTCCTTGACGCTCGCGTCGGCGAGCTTGTCGACGTCGGCCCGGAGCTTCGTGGCCAGCTCGCGGAAGTCCTTCTTCAGGCCCTTGGTGTCCTTCACAATGCCGTCGCCCATTCTGCCGCCGGTGACGAGCACGGCGCGGTCGAGTTGCTTGACGGCCTCGGCGTAGTTGCCCTCGCGGATGTAGGTGGCGCAGAGGTAGTAGAAGGCCTCCCAGTAGTTGGGCTTCGCGCGGTCGTAGATGCGGAGGTGCTCGAGGTAAATCTGCTCGGCGACGGGCAGCTTGGCCTTTGTGCCGGTCTCGAGGTAGCTTCGGGCGAGCCGCTCGCGCGTCTCGACGTGGAGGTACGAGCGCTGCGGGAGCTTGGGCTTCTCGTAGCGCCTGGGGTCTTTCTCGTTGAGGGCTTTGAGCTGCTCGTAGCGCTGCATGCGCTTCTGGTAGCCGGGCTCGAGGGTGGCATCGATATCTTCGAGGATGGGGATGGCGGCGCGGTAGTCGCCCATGCTGGCGTAGGCGGCGGCGAGGGCGGCCTTGACCTGGAGGACGTCGTCGTAGGCGCGGCGGTCGTTCTCGAAGCGCTCGATGACGGCGGGGGCGATTTTGATGATCTCGCGGTAGTCGTTGCTCTTGGGGTCGTGCTGGCGCTTGTCGAGCTGGTAGAGGATGTAGCGGTAGGTCTTGATGGTCTGGGCTGGGACGACGCCGATCAGCTCGAGGTAGAATGCGAGGCCGCGGTCCCTGGCGGCGGCGATGCGCTTCTCGAGGTCCGCCTTGGCGGCCGGATCGGCCGTTTTCTTGGCCTGCTCCTCGAGCTTGGCGGCCAGGCGGTTGTAGGAGTCGGCCCCGATGGCGCAGGCCTTGTCCATGAACCTGAACTCGGGGATGTCCTGGACGGTCTTCCAGGCCTCCTCGACGATGGGCAGGTACTTGGCGGCATCGTCGATCGTGCCGTCGCGGATGAGGAGGTAGGCGGCGTGCATTCGGTTGAAGCAGATGACGCCAAAGGTGGGGGCCTTTTCGATGCCCGGGTACTGCTTGGTGAGATTGGCGGTGATCTCGAGGGCCTTGAGCGGGTTGTTGACGGGCTCGCGCACGTAGATGTCCACGTAGATGGCCAAGGCCGCCGAGGCGATGTCGAGAAGGCGCTGGAGCTCCTCCTCCTGGTCCTTCAGTGTGGGGGCCTTCTTGGTGTAGTAGTCGAGGACGGCCTGGAAGCTGTCGAGGGTGGCCTTGATGAGCTGCTGGCCTTTGATGGTCTTGTGCTCTTCCTTCGGGAGTTTCTGGAGCATGGCCTTGTAGGTGAGGGCGGTCTGGTAGAGGGCGTAGGGGTAGGCGGGGGTGTCGGGGCGGATCTTGCGCAGGGTGGCCAGGGCCTGTTCATACTGGCCTTTCTCACGCTCATCAATGGCCTGGTCGATGTAAATCTTGCCCGGGCCGATGGGGCTGAGCAGCTCGGAGAACTTCTGTGCCCGTTCGTAGACGGCCTTGTCGAAGCCCGACTTGCTGGCCTCGAGCTGCTGCTTCATGGCCCCGACGGCGTTGCGGGAGTTGTCGTAGGCCGAGCTGACCGGGTTGGGGTACCAACGGGCCAGGGTGGTGAAGACGATGTAGGCGCGGTAGTATTCCTTGTTGCCGTAGTAGCACTTGGCGATGGTATCCCACAGGAGGCGGGCCGTGCCGGGCTCGAGGCGGCTTTGGGTCAGGATGTCGGTGTAGAGACGCGCGGCCTCGCCGTAATGCTTCTTGCGGAGAGCTTCCTCGGCGAGGCGCTTGAGGACGTTGATGGACTGGGGGAAATTGGCCTTCTTGCGCCACCGCTCCATCAGCGGGCCGAGCGCGGCGTCAATGCGCACGTTGGCCTCGGCCACGCCCTCGGCGATGCTGTACGCGATGGCGTAGAGCTGGCGGACATCCTTGGCCGGCTTCTTGGCGTCCTCGGCCTGCTTGGCCAGCGTGGCGTAGGTCCCGGCCTCGAGGAGCAAGGTCTCGCCGACGGCCTTCTTGTCGAACCGCCGCTGTTCGTCGCCGCCGTCGAGCTCCTCGAGGACCTTGGTGACGTTGTCGATGCTGATGGCGTCGGGGTCCCACTCCGCACCGTCTTGGGTGCGGGCCTTGAGCATTTCATCGAGGACGTCGAGGGCCTCCTTGTACTTCTTCTGGCGCACGAGGATCGTGCCCTTGACGAACATGGCCCTGCACGGAACCGCCCCGTTGCCCTTGAAGATTGTCCTGGCGCGCCAGACGTCGTCGAGGCGCTCGATGGCGTCCTGGTCGTTGGTCGGGCCTTCGAGGAGCATGGCCTCGACGAGGGGGACGTTGACCTGCACGATGGCGTTCGCCGAGAATTCGAGGAGCATCTTCTTGTAGTCGTTGATCGCCTCGCTGAGGGGGGGCTTCCACTGGTTGTCGGGGGCGCCGGTCCTCTTGAGGAACTTGGCGAGATCGACGCGGGCACTGTCGACGTACATGCGGACCTGCACGTGCTCGTTGCGGACGTCGTTGTAGGCCTTGTCCCACTTCTCGCGGGCGCTCTTCTCCTGGGGCTGTCTGGCCTTGACTTTGGCCTCCTCGGTCTTCTTCTCCGCGAGGAGGGCCTCGAAGGCCTTGATGGCCGTGGTGTAGGCGTCGATGGCCTGCTTGCGGTGGGAGTCCTTCTCGGGCTTGGGCACGTCGGGGTCCTCGACGAGTCGGGCGTGGCCTTCGGCGAGGCGCATGACGATCCACACGAGGCGCGTGCGCACCTCGAAGTCGGGGTGGGCCTTGAGGTAGAGATCGTAGTGCTTGCGCGACAGGGCGAGGTACTCGGTGAAGCGTTGCATGGCATCGCGGCCGCGCACGTTGGCCGCCAGGTCGGCGTAGTACTCGCCGAGCTCGCGGTGGAGGCCGGGCCTGTCGGCCTCCTTGACGCGCTTGTCGGCCAGGAGGCGGTCGACGACCGTCTGGGCGAGGTCGTAGTAGCGCCGGGCGGTGAGCATCTTGGCGAACTGGAGCTGGCGCTGCCAGGAGGCGGTGGCGGGCTGGCCCCACGCGCAGGCAGCGCAGAGGAGAACCGCGGCGACGGCTCGTGTGGGTTTCATGCGACAGCTCCGACGCTGATCCACCGGCAACATTCACATGGGCTCAGGTGCGACACCCCACGGGGGCGCGCCGCGGCATTCCCGTGGAGCACAAGGCGGGCCGAGGCATCCGTCTATCCAGGCTTCGGTCCGCCGCGCGTCCCCCGCGGGCGCGGCGGCACGTACGCGGCTACGCGGCGGCTCACTCCTCCTCGAAGATATCGTCGACCGTCTGGGCCGTGATCAGCATGATCAGGCTCGAGCGCGCATCCAGCCGCTCCCAGCCGCGGGCGTGGAACCTCAGCAGGGGAATCCCCTCGAGGAAGGGGGCCGTGGAGACTTCGGAGCGTTCCTCGGCCGAGGTGAAGCCCCCCAGCAGCAGCGTGCCCCCGTTGGGGACCGTGACCGTCGTGCCCAGCGACCTGAGCGTCGTGGTGGGCAGCGAGATGCGCTTGTAGTCGGTCTGGATGATCACCACGTTGTTGGTCACCTGGCGCACGGTCGTCTCGGCGCCGTAGATGAACTGAAGCATGTTATCGAGGTTTCGCATCTGCGGCTGGAGCACGAGGGTGATGTAACGCCGGTCGGCGCTCACGAAGGGCTGGACATCGAAGATGATCCCGTCGGGGATGTTGCCGATCTCAGGAACGTTCTCGCTGTTGACGGTGCGCACGTAGTTGACGTTGCGGACCACCTGCATGTTGGCCCGCTGGGTGTTGAAGCAGGTGAGGCGCGGGGCCTGGAGCACGGTACCCTTCCGCCCCGCGATCACCGCGTCGAGCACCTTGTTGACAATGTAGTCGCTCGTGTAGGTGTAGGTCACGTGGAGCCCGCCCGACGGCCCCCAGTCGCCGAACCGCGTGAGGGTGTTGCCCAGAGACGGGTTGAGCCCTGCGCCGTAGGTGTCCTCCGGGAGGTACTTCGTGCCGCTGGAGTAGCTGCACGTGAGGTTGAGCTTGTCGAGGAAGGCCTTGTCGATCTGGATGAACCGGGCCAGGATATGGACCTGGAGGTTCCGCGCCTTGCGGAAGTTGTTGAGCAGCTCCTCGACTTGTTCCTGGACCTCGGGGGTGTGGACGACGACGATGCGGCCGTTGCGATACTGGATGGTGAAGGGCTGGCGGTCCTGGGCCACGTCGCCACGGCCCCACGTGTCGGGTGCGATGCTCAGTCGGATGAACTCGACCCATCCGCGGCCGATGGGCTCCGGGTCGGGGTCGTCGAGCTCGACGGGCTGCGTCGGGCGCGGCCCCGGCTCGATCGGGCCGGGCAGGTCGACGGGCTCACTGCCCACGGCCGGCGGGAGGAGCGACGACACGTCGTAGACTCTCGACACCGGCGTGTCGAGCATGCCGGAGCGGCTCGTGAGGAAGACGGCGCCGTCGCGAAGGCAGTAGCGCAGGCCGCCGAACTGCGCGGCCCAGTTGAGGAAGCTCTTGAGCGGCATGGTCGCGCTCGGCATCGTGACCGCGCCTGTTGGCTTCGCCTCGGGGTCGATGATGGCGTTGAACCCGCCCACGGCGGCCAGTTGCTCGATGGCCTGGGCAAGCGGGGTTTCGCGGAACTCCAGGGTAACGGTGCGCGCCAGCTTGGACTCCAGCTCGGCCTCCCAACGTTCCGTCGGGCGCTCGCGCGACGGCCGAACGCGCTGCTTCTCGTCGACCGAGAGGATGACGTCGGCCTTCGGCATGGTGAACTCTTCCTCGACCTGCTTCATCAAGAAGGCCTCGCCCTCGAGGCGCTCGGGCGACCTGGAGCGCCGGCCTTGGGGGGCGAGAGCGGCGCGCCGCGCCTTCTCCCGAAGGAGAGCCGCGTCCTTGCTCTTCGGATCGACCCGCAGCATTTCCTCGGCGATGGATTCGGACTTCTGGTATTCCTTGGCTTCCAGGAGCTTCGTGGCCTGGTCGTTGAGGACGCGAAGGCCGGCGGCCTGCTCGCGTGTCCGCTGCGCCTTCCCCGTGGCCACGTCGGCCCGGGCGCGGTCGACCTGACTCTGGAGACGGGCCGCCGTCAGACTCTCGCCGGCCGCGCGCGCCTCGGCCAGGAGCTTCCCGGCGCGCTCGCGCAGCTCGCCCGCCTTCTTCGGGTCGTCCACGTAGCCGACGGCAGCCAAGGCGCGCTCGGCCCGCTGGCTGGCCACGGTGTAGTCCTTGCCTCGCAACGCGGCCTCAGCCTCAAACAGGTCGAGCTCGAGCTGGCGCAGAAGGGCCTGGGTCTTGAACGCCTGGCGCTCGCGAGCCTGCGCCAGCACACTGCTGCCGGCCCCCATGCCCAGTGCGCTCTCGGCCGTCACCAGGAGCTTGCGGGCCACGGCATCGGTGGGATCGAGCCGCACGGCCTCGCGCAGGGCTTCGCGGGCCTCGGCGTAGGCGCCGGCGGCAAGGAACTTGCGGCCGCGAGCCGCGAGCACCTGCGCTTGCTGCTCGCGCTGCTGGCGCGCGATCTCTGCATCGCGCGCCGCGGCGTCGGCGCGCGACGCAGGCGGCGGCTCTGCGGTGGGCGTGGCCAGAGCCGTCCCAAGCAGCGCACCGACGGCCAGGAGTGTGGCCAGGGAGACGATGGGCCCAACCCTTGGTCGGGGCCGGGACAGGGGGGGCCTTGGGGCTTCGCGGGGTGCTGTTCTCACACGACGCCTCCTTTCGTGGGAAGCTGCCGAGGGCATCAGGCGTCTCCCGGGCCAGGCCCGGGGTGGGGCCTACTCCTCGTAGATGTCCGGCACGATCTCCGCAGACACGAGGAAGAGGACGCTGTCGCGGTAGTCCGTGTCGGTCCACGCCCTGAAGAAGAACTTGAGGAACGGGATGCTGTTGAGGAACGGGACGCCGCTCTCACCCGACCTCTCATAGACTTTCGAGAGGCCGCCGATCAGGAGTGTGCCGCCGTCGGGGATGGTGACGGTGGTGGCGACGCTCCAGAGGTACGTCTCGGGGAGGTTGACCACGCGGAGCGGCGTGTCAATCAGCTGATCGATAGCCCCTGGGTCGTTGGGGTCGTCGGGGATGCCGGAGAACCAGAAGCTCTTCGACTGGAAGTCCTTGTCGACCAGGCTGCGCAACTGGGGCTGGAGGACGAGGGTGATGTAGCGACGGTCGGCGCTCACGAAGGGCTGGATGTCGAAGATGATGCCGTCGGGCACGTTGCCGATTTCCGGCATGCCGTCGGCCGCGATGCGGCGCACGTAGTTGTAGTTGGTGACCGCCTGGAAATTGGCTCGCTGGGTGTTGAAGCAGGTGAGGCGCGGCGCGACCAGGATGCTGCCCTTCCGCCGCTTGAGCACGGCCGACAGGAGGGCGTTGACGCCAGTGTTGCCCAGGTGGGCGACGCTCAACGTGAGCGGGCCGATCGTCTTGTCGAGCGTGCTCACGGGGTTGGTCGTCTGGTCGTCGTTGACGAGGGTGCCGGCGACGTGCCACCGGTCCGTGCTGGTCCCGTTGGGGTCGCTGTCGAAGCCGTAGTTGTTCTCGTCGCCGAGGTCCAGGTCGAAGCTCTGGAGGAATTCGCTGCTGACGGTGAGAATTCGTGCGAAGATGTGGACCTGGAGGTTGCGCGACTTGCGGAAGTCGTCGAGCAGCCGCTCGACCTGCTCGTGGACCTCCGGCGTGTGGACGACGACGATGCGGCCGTTGCGGTACTGGATCGTGTACTGCTGCTTCTCCTGGGCCACTTCGCCGTTGACCGGGCTGTCCCACGAATCGGGGGCGATGCTGGAGCGGATGAAAGCCACCCAGCTCAGCCCCATGGCGTCGCCCTCCTGCGGCGCCGGGTTGCTCGGCTCGGAGGCGCTTCGGCCGGTGCCGAGCATCTCATGCCCGTTCGCCACCGTGTCGAAGTGGGCGCTCCGGCCCGTCGAGGGTCTGATGCGGTCGGTAGGAATCAGCAGGTCGCTCAGGCTGTAGTCGCGGGTGATCGGCTGGTCGAGCAGGCCCCCGCGGCTGGTGATCAGGATGGCGTGGTCGCGCAGCGTGTAGTTCACCTTGCAGAAGCGGCAGAGCCATCGGAGCACGTGCTCGAGCTGCATTCCGGGCATCTTGGGCAGCGAGATGCGCCGGGTCTCGCGGGCAACGACGGGGTCGACCAGGATCGTGCACTGGCTGGCCAGGGAGAGGTAGCGGCTGGCTTCGGTGATCGAGGCGTTCTGGAACTCGACGTCGACCGGGCCGCGCAGCTTCCTGCGGAGCTCCCGCTCCCAGGGCTCCATGGCCTGCTCGCGCAGGGTCTCGCCGCTCTTGGTCACGCGGTTGCCGGCGAGGACGACCCTGGCGTGGAGGTCCTTCGGCGGCTTCATCTCTGCCGCGATGGCTTCGCCGAGGGCTCTCTTCGCGGCATCCTTACGCCGCGAGGTCAGCGTCTTGATGTCGTTGCGGTCGCCGATGGCGCGCTGGGCCTCGCCTCGGAGGTAGAGGGCCTGGGCATTGCCGGGGTCGCGGCTGAGCATCTCGGCGGCCACCTCGAGGGCCTTCTCGTGCTGGCCCATCTCCATGAACTTCCAGCCCCGCTCGCGAAGGGTGGTGAGGGTCGCCGCCCTCTCCCGGACGCTGACGGCCTTGGCCGAGGCGATCGCG
>Ga0307378_10009211_pt1 | contig 12999 bp, 19 predicted proteins | sample UN1MG_FD_202238 | JGI IMG/M metagenome (GOLD analysis project Ga0307378, IMG submission 202238) | Soil microbial communities from Risofladan, Vaasa, Finland - UN-1 | ecosystem: Environmental > Terrestrial > Soil > Coastal area > Acid sulfate soil | place: Finland: Risofladan, Vaasa | collected... | reverse complement strand
ACAGGCGGAGAAATATCCGACGTGGGCCGGGGCGGAGGGCTCCGATAACGTGGTGGCGAACAGCGTCAACGCGAGGCGGATCGGTTGCCGGGGTGTAGTCTGCGCGCTGTTGGAACTGGGCTACCACGAAATTAGAGTGGAGCCTCGCGCCTTTGAGGAGCTGCGGAAGGCCAATCGGAATTGGCCATCGGTCTAACCGCCGCTGTGGAGTTGAAACTCCTTGACTCGGACTTCCGCCGTCTGGCGGCCGAACCCGACGCGGATCGCGGCGGCGCCTGTTCTGGGCGGCAGTGGGACTTCTCGGACGATTTCGCCATCGTATCGGAAGGTCAGTTTTCCGGCGGCGATCGTGGCGGCGAGGCGGTGCCAACCGTCCGGCGGATTGATCGCTTGCGGCGTCGGAATCTCGATCATGTTCCACCGACCTTCCCTACCCCACCAGAAGCCCGACTGAGAGTTTTGGCCATGGACGCCCCGAATATAGGCCCAGCACGTGCCGTCCACGTCGACGCGGATGCACTGGGCGTTCGGCGCTTTCATGGCGAAGCTGAATTCGAGGGTCGCGGGGGCGCCCTCGATTGGGGCCATCGCCCAGCCCTTTGCGGTGTTCAGGTCGCCGAAGCTGCCGCGCAGGCAGTCGCCTTCGGGCTTCCATGCTGGCGGATCGAGCTTGAATAGCCGGGCCGCAGTGGTCAGCGGAAGGAATCTCGGATCCCACCGCAATTCTCGCAATCGGCTTTCCGCTGCGGTGCGATGCATCCCTTGGAGGTCCACCAGCGCCCGCAGGTAGCACTCGGCGGCGTCCAGGCGCGCCCTGAGCTTCTCTGGCGGCCGCTTCCCTTCGGCCTCATTCCATAGGCGGTGCCCCTCGGCGGCCCACTCCGCGGCGGCCCGGGGCTTCTCAGGGGCGAATCCGGCGACCAAGCCCTCGACGGCCCGGATGCCCACGCCCGAGTCCCCCGCGGCGACCGCCAGGTCCCGGGCCCGGACCAGGAGAGCGTACTTCGCGGCCGGCCGTGAGCCCCCGGCCGTGTCGATCATCTTCCGGGCCACCGCCAGCTTGTCCGCCGGCTTGCGGGCCTTGGCCAGCTCGGCGCCGAACACGTCCTGCACGTCCGCCTCGGCGAGGGTGAGCTGGTCCGCAGTAGGGACGCTCGCGAGTTCGGCGCCACGGGCCGGCTGGGCAAGCAGGTACCAGACGACGGTTGCCAGCAGCCCCAGCAGGACGGCGATCGCGACGGCGGGCTGATGCTCTCGGCGGATCATATGGCAAGCCCTCCCTCAAATGCCGGCGGGGCGACCGCCCCGCTCCGTCTTGTCGGCCGGCGTCGTCACCGGACAGAGACACCTTGAGTCTGCGCCCGCGTCCCGCCGCCTGTCAAGTAGGCCCCCAGTTTTGCGCGTCGTGCGTCGACGCGGGGCCCGTGGCGAATTTCTCCAACGTCACCTGTCACAAAAAACCGCGCCCGGAATCCGACGGCTTTTGCCAAGCCAGCCTGGCGCAAATGCCTCACAGCGCCCATATCTTGTGGCTGGCAAAATTCTTTGACAAAATGTGGCGGGTTGGCTTGACACGGTTGGCCGGCGCGGTAGGGTCCGGCACTAGGCGGGTGCCGACGGCGCCCGCTTGACAGTCCTGGTAGGGATCGGGCCTCCCCGATCCGAAACCCGTCGGCACGGACGTTTCTTGTGCGCGCCGCGGGACGGAGTCCGCTATGGATTCGGCAACGAGATGGCGGTGGCGCGGCTTTGGGCGGGACCTTCGGGTTCGGCCCGTTCTCTACCAGGACGGTCGTGGCCACCGCCACCTTTTGCCCCAGGCCCCCGATGGACACGCCACTCCGCTTTTTTCCGTTGGATCGGATCGAGGAGCTGGAGGCGGAGATCGCGGCGGGCTTGCAGGCGTCCTCACTCTGGGAGCGGCGCGACGCGATCGCGGTGGCCCTGGGGCTGCACGGTCTGCGGATCGGCGAAGTCTGCAACGCCCGCCTCTACGATTTTCGCCCCGAGCACCGGAGGCTGTTCGTCCACACGCTAAAGGGCGGGCGTACTCGCGACCTCAGCCTGCACGGTTCAGTGGTTGCGGCGCTATTGCACTGGCGTGCCCAACTCGAAGCCCGATTCGATCACCAGCCGATCTGGCTCCTCTGTTCTCAACGGGGCAACAGGCTCGACCGCGAGCGAGCGCAGCACTACGCCACGGCGATCTTCCGGCGACTCCTCGGTCCGCGACACCAGCTCGTTTTCCACAGTCTGCGGCACACGTTCGGGATGTGGCTGTACCGCGAGACCCACGATATCATCTTGGTCAAGGAGAAGTTGGGGCACCGCTCGATCCAGACGACCGAGGAGTTCTACGTGCGAAACCAAGCGGAGATCCCCGACCAGTGCCAAGTGCGGCTGAACGGCAAGCTGCTGCCGGCCGCCCGGGAGATCCCCGGCCGCCAGCTACGGCTCTTCGACCCCGCTGCCGGGTGAGACCACCGCAAAGTACCGCTGTCTCAAGCCTTCTAGCGGTCTCTTCTGAGGGGCAGCGGACCCCAAATAATGGAGGTACGGACGCAACCGCCGTGCACGGACGCGACCAGCACGGAGGGCTGCCGCCGCCGGCGTCCGCTATCAATCCGCCGCATCCGAATGTGTGCGCGTACGGCGGGCGCCGGCCGGCGCAAATCTGCGCCAGAGGGCAGAGGCACGACTGCCAGCAACCTCTCAGCGAAGGCACCGCGGCGACGCCTTTTTATGAGGAAGGCTCTGCGCGTCACCCCGCGCCGCCTGACCTCCCCCGCGTGTGCGCAGATCGCCGCGGACTCCCTGGCCGCGGCCGGGATTCTATTCCTCCGATCTTACCCGGCCGCGGCCTCTCTATTCTCCGTTCAGCCGCCGGACGGTCCGGTGGCAACCTGCGCGCGCCGCGGCCTTGGGTCACCGCGGCGCGCCTTTTTTTGGGTTTTCCACGTCCGTGTGACGCCGAGGCGCCAAGCCGCAAAGGTTTTTCAACCCGACGAACCATCCAATATGGGAGGAGCACGAAAGCGGAAGTCGATCACCACGGCGCAGCCGGTACGGTGCCGGCGCCTTTGCGGCTTGGCGGCCCGGCGTGAAACGGAGATGGCAACGCTAATCGCATTCTGCACGGAGGACACGGCATGAGCGCCGAATCGGAAATCCGCGAGTATCGAGCGCCGGTGCACTTCCGGCGCACCATCGCGCCGGGGCTGCGCCGCCCCTGGGACCTCTGGATCTGCACGCAGGCGCTCGTCGAGCGTCTGGGAATTCTCAGCGGCGGCTTCACGGTCACGCTGCACGCCGCCCGCGTGACGAAGGTCGCGCTGGACGTGCGGTGGCGCCGCGATCGGCCCGACGTGCCGGTCGTTTGGCCTGACGTGGCGATCGCCACCCGCATGCAGCGCCTGCTGGCCGGCTCGCGCCTCAAGTTCGGCGTGCTGACCGTCGAGGTCTCAAACGGCCGGGTCAAGTGGATCGCGCCGTCGCCGCGCTTGCGAGGCGTCCGCGACGAATTGATCGACCTGGCATGGCTCTTCGATGGGCGGGCTTGAACAGGAGGTAACAGAGGATGTCCTTGTTGAGGTTTGCCGAAGCCCTGGGGATTCAACCCTCGATGGATTGGGACGATAGCGTCTCCATCGAGTACCCCGAGGTAGTGTGTCGCTCGGAGATGGAGGCGGCCCTGGCGCCGGTGAAGGACTGTTTGGCGAGGGAGTTCACGATTCGGGCCAGGCGCCGGCGCGAGGTCCTGGTGGGCGGGCCGTTCAACGGGCAGCCGAACCGTTGGGACTACTGCCGGGGCGCGACTTTCGGCCGCCGGGTGGCGAGGGCGCACTGGGCCGTGTATCGCGAGGGAGACGACGGCCGCGCATTTTTCATGGGCTTCGCGTCGAGCCAGCGCAAGGCCCGGCGCGGCGCGCTGAAGGCGCCTGGCCGGATCGTCGACGATTAGAGGGAGAACGCCATGCACGACGCGGCGACGGTCACGAGAGACGCGCGGGCGGCGGCCACGAGCTGGACCGCGGAGATGGTCGCGGCGGTCAGCGACCCGGCGCTCACCCTGGCGGCCAAGCTGGCGTGGCTCTACCTCTGGGACTGCGTCGGCCGAGGCGAGGCCGACGTGACCGCGCTGCTGGACAAAGTCAGCGGCCCCACGGGGATCGCCGAGAGTACGCTGCGGGGCACGAAGCGCCGCGCCGACGGGGCGTTCACGATTCTCGCGGCCCGCGGCTATCTGATTTGGAGCCGCCGCCCCAACGGAGAGGCATGGGTGGCCATCACGGCGCAGCCGGCGAGCTGCACTCGCGTTGCGCCCGATCCCCAGCTCGAGCTGCCCTTCGCCCGGGACCCGGACGGAGCCGAGCCGGCACCGGAGCCACCGCCCACCGTCGCGCTGCACGCGGCGGGACCAACGCAGGCGGCGGCATCAGCGCCGGAGGGTCCCGGGGCGCGGAATCCGCGCGAAATCCGCGCGGATTCCGCGCGCCCCCAAAGACAAGAAATCCGCGCGCGCACGCGCCAAAACCAAGAACAAGAACCAAAGAAGCTTGGTCTTGGTTCTTGCGCTTCAGGAGGGCGCGCGGAATCCGCGCGGATTTCGCGCGGCGGCGGGCCGGCCCAGGTCGCCGGCGATCTGGAGGCCCTCGGCCAGGCAAGCGGGCAGGGCCCGGACCTGGCCGGGCATTGGACCAGCCGGCAGAAGATCGTCGATTGGATCACGGCGATGGTCCCCGGGGCGTGCCCCATCCAGGCGGGCATCGCCGCCGACGCGGTGATGGACGCCGGCGGCGAGCCCGATGACCTGTACCGCGCGCTGCACTACGCGCGGACCCTGGCGAAGGCCCACGCGCTCAAGACGGACTTCGCCTCGGCGTTCTTCGGTTCGTTTCAATCGATGGCCCGGCGCCGGGGTTTTCAGTGGCCCCGCAAGCCGCGGCCGAAGTGAGGCAGAGGGAGGGCGACCCGTGAACTTCTTGCATTGGCTCTTGGCGCTGGTCGCGCACGAGAAAGCCCCCGAGCCGGCCCAGCCATCGCTGGCGAACATGGGCCGGAGCTTCCTGGAAATCGCGCTGGAGATAGCCTTGGGCGATCGGGAGACGGCCCGGTGGTTCGCGGCGGAGATCGCGACCGGCCGAGTGTGCGGGTGCCGGTTCGAGCGCATCGCCCGGAAGGCCCGGGCTGCGGCCGAGTGCGGTCTGCCGGCGATTGCGCGGCCGTACCTCCACGGCGAACTCCGGCGCCTGGCCGCCCGGTGCGGCCGCCCGTGCCCCATCGCGGTGCCGAGACCCAAGTGAGCAAGGACATCTATCGTCTTTGATTGAAAGGAGAGTGCGATGCCAACGGCCAGGAAGACGAACGCGAAACGGCGAAAGGCGAAAACGCGAAAGGGTGAGGAGACGGTTCCCGTGGGGAGCGCCGAAGCGGGCGGGCCCTATCGTATCCGCCGGACCGTCGAGCCGGCCGACCTGGACCCGGCGAAGATCGACTTCAGCCCGTTCCGGCCTCGCCTCGGATTTCCCGAGGAGGAGATCAATGCGCTGGGCAACTCGATGGTGGTCAACGGCCAGCTCTGCCCCGTGCTCGTGCGCCCCTCCCCGACCAAGAAGGGGCGGTACGAGCTGATCGACGGGGAGCGGCGGGTTCGCGGCGTCCGGCGGGTCGGCATCCGAACGGTCCGCGCGGAGGTCGGCGCCTTCACCGATGCCGAAGCCCGCACGATCATCGTGGTCTCGGCCCTCCAGCGCAAGGACCTGGACCCGATCGAGGAGGCCCGCGCGTTCAAGGCGGCGCTGGACGCCGGCGACGCGCCCGGGCCGACCGAGCTGGCCCGACACCTCGGCCTGTCGCAGGGGCACGTCTCCAACCGGCTGCGCCTCCTGGACCTGCCGGCCGACGTCCAGGCGAAGGTCATTTCTCAGGAAATACCCGCGACGCATGCCCGCGAACTGGCGCGCTTGAAGGGACACCCCGACCTGGCCTCGGCGATTGCGCAGGACTTGGCCAACGACGCGAAGGACCAGGCCATGCCGACCGTGGAGCAGTTCCGCCACGATCTGGCGTACGACGTGGAGCGGCACGCCCGGCGCCTGGACGGCGAGGAGTACGACCAGAAGAGCGGCCGGCGGGTGCCGCTGTTCACGCCGACGCCCGAGCAGCGCGACGAGCTCCGGATCGTCTCCGTCGAGAAACCCAACTACGGCGGCAAGCCCGAGACCGTGGAGTTCACCACCAATCAGGCGGCCTGGAAGAAAATGCAGACCGCCCACCGCAAGCAGTGGCTCAAGGACAACCCGCCCGGCAAGTCGGGCAACGGGAAGCCGGCCAAGAAGGCGGCCAAAAAAAAGCTCACGCCGGCCCAGGAGAAGGCCCGCGCCGAGGAGCAGGCCCGGGTGTACGGCCGGCGGCTCTACGCCTGGCGGTGCGACTGGCTCCGCTGGCTCTGCTACCAGTGGATCACCGACGGCCGCCTCTCCGACGTGGCGGAGGACCTCGTCTGGGTCCTGTTGTACTTCGCGGCCAGCCAGCGGACCTGGAACAACCTGACCGACGTCGAGGGGCGAGACGGCGCCCTGGTGGAGATCCTCAAAGGCCAGGGCGTCAAGGTCCAGGGGTCCGGCTATGGCGGTCACGACCTGGCCGGGGCGCTGCCGGCGATCGACCCGGCGAGTTTCGAGATCGTGGTGCGCCCCTGGCTGGCGGCCATGTTCTGGACGGGCCAGCCGACCCGCACGGTCCCCGACGCGGACGTGGCGAAGATCGCGGCCTTTCTCCGCGTCGGCGTCGAGGCCGCCTGGCTGGAAGACCAGGCCGGCCCGCTCAGCGAATCCTACTGGAACCTGCACACGAGGGAGCAGCTCGTGGAGCTGGGCGCGGAGCTGAAGGTCGCCGAGATCAAGCCGTCCATGCCGAAGCCGGCGATGGTCAAGGCGTTCCTGGCACACCGGCCGAAGCCCGACGACATCGACGTGGGGCTCAATCTGCCCAAGGAACTCAAGAAGGCCAAGCGGCCGAAGTGAGGAGCCCATGAATGACAAACGCATCGAGGCGATCCGGGCCCGGGCGGTGCGGTGCCGCGATCGGCGCCAGTGCCAGTGCTGTGCGACGACGCTCGAAGCGCTGAAGGAGGTCATTCATTTGCGCACGGAGCTGGCCAAGCTCAAGGACGGCGTAGAGAAGTAAAGGAACCGACCCATGGCCAAAGAGACGAGCTGTCGGCCCGCTCACCCAACGACGACCGAGGTCTGTCTCTCCTTTTTCATCACCGAGAGGCTCGACGACCGGGAGATGGTGTCCCAGGTCGACGCCGCCAGGGGCGTCGTGCTCCGCGCGCTGGTGGACTTCCGCATGGAACGCGCAGCCGATCGCGAGCACGAGGAGTGAGATCGGATGGCCGAAATACGCTGGACTCTGGAGCGCGAGGACTTCCGCCGACTGGTCCGCGGCTTCGTCGTGCGCCGGACCGATGGCGTGGCGATCGTGCTGGGCGACATCGGGTTCGCGGTGATGGCCGAGGAGTTGGCCGCGGCCATGCCCGGCCAGCAAGCCTCCAAGCCGCCGGCGGAGACCGAGATCTCCGCCCAGAGCCTTCTGCGCCGCTTGTACGAGGCGCACGTCTCGTGGGATGCGGACGAGGGCAACCAGGATGCGTACGACGAAGCGCGCTTGGCCAGCCAAGCGGTCCTCGACTGGTGCCGGCAGCAGTTCGCGGACGCGGAACACGAACCCACGGAGCAAACCGACAACCCGTAACCCTTTTTCCTGGAGGTGCGATTATGGCGAAGACCAAAGCAACCGATGGCCAGCTCACCGGGCGCGAGACCCAGGTGGTCCGCCTGGTGAGCCTCGGCTGTACCCTGGTCGAGGCCGCGAAGATCCTTCATCTGTCGACGAATACCGTCGACAACCACAAGGCCAACGCGATGGCCAAGCTGGGGACCGACAAGGCCGCCCTGCTAACCCGCGTCGCGCTGAAGCGGCGGGTCACCACCATGAAGGATCGACTCACCCCCGCCGAGAAGCGCCGGAGCGGCCGCAAGAACGACGGGTGGAACTGAGATGCCCATGAAATCACTCGGGACCTGGCGATGCCCCGGGTGCGGGCTGCTGCTGGAGCGGCGCACGCTGCACGTGGCGTTGCCGACCCACCTCCGCGACCAGCCCGAGTGCAACCGGGCGATCGCCGCGGCCGGAGCGTACCGCAGGGTCGGCCTGGTGTACGTGCTGCCGGCCACCCTGCACGTCGCATCCATCGTCGTCGGCCGGAGAAACCAGGCGGCGGTCCTCGGCATGAATCCGGAGGGCCGGCTTTGCCCGGTCGCGCAAGCCCGCAACGGCCGGTGGTCCGGGGCCGATGCCAAGGCCGCGCTGGATCGGCTGCTCGTGGGACTGATGCGCCCCCTGGATCCCCTCGCCGAAACCGGCGAGGGGGCCGGCGGCATCGACTGCTAGCTGGCCCCATTTCCTGGGTTGCCAACCCCCCGCCAGGCCGGATAGGCTGGAGCGTAGCCGGGCGGGGGAGCCCGCGTCGTAAGCCCCGATACCAAACGGGCTTGGGTCTCCCGCCCGGTTCTTTTGATGGCGCTGCCGCACCCCGGCTGAGGATGGCCTCATTCTTGGCTGGAAATCCCCTCGGCCAATCTGGTAGGCTGAGAGCTGGTATCGGGGCGGACCTTTCGGAACTCCCCGATGCCGTCCGCTCGCCTCAGCTCCTCTCCGTCGATCCCATCGCGTTTCGCCCGGGGACCACGCTGCGCGCTGACCGGCGGCCGGCGAAAATGACGCCGTGTCGCGTATGATCCCGCCCAAAACCGTCGCGGAGATCGAGCGCCTCCTGGCGGAGGACCAACTCTCGCAGCGGGGAATCGCCAGGCGTTTGGGGGTTTCGCGCGGGAAGGTCGACGAGATCGCCCTGGGCCGCCGGCCGGATTATGACGCCATCGCCGAGGAAGACCGACTCCGCGGCGCCCTGGTGCCCAAAAAGCCGTACCGGCATTGCCCGGTGTGCGGGGTGGAGGTGCAAATGCCTTGCGTGGCCTGTCGCGCGCGCAAGGCGCGCGCGGCCTACGGGCCGAGGCTAGCGCCAGATCGCTTTTTTCCCCCCGTGACCAGGCTGGACCTGAAACCGGAGGACCACGCCCGCTACCTGGACGTCCGCCCCAAGGCGATCGCCCGGCACTTCGAGCAGCACGCCGGCGTCGCGGCCGGCCGGCAGTGAGCACGACCATGCAACTTGTTTATCGACACCTGAAGGACGTTGCTTTCCCCGACCGCGTCCGCGACGCCGACCTGCTGCTCTACCGCCGACTCCCCCGCGAGCCCTCGCTGGTGGCCAGGCTGATCGCCGCGTGCGGGCGCGGCGATCACTACCACGCCGCCAAGGCCGCCTGGGCATCGGGCATGCTGCGATGCCTGGAGACCCGGGCCTGGCGGGGCGCCCGCGAGGTGAGCCTGGAGAGCCAGGTCAAAAGGTACCCGGGGCGGATCGACGTGTACCGGACCAATCCGGGCGATCGCTGGAGGGAGTACGATCGGGCCGGCGCCACCCGCGTCATGCGCTGCATCACCGGGAAGGAGTACGGTTGGCGCCAACTCATGGCGGCCGCTCTCCTGCACCTCCCGTTCGTCCGACTCTGCGTGCGGCCCGACGTGGACGACCGGGCCGTCGATTACCGGCCGCCGTTCTGCTCGCACGCCTGCGCCTATGCGGATCGGGTCGGCGGCCGGGTCGATCCGGTGCCCCACCTGGCCGATCGGCTGACCGAGCCGGCCGACCTGGCCCGCAGCCAGTTCTACGACTACCAGTTCACCTTGATCCCATGAAGATCCCCGGAATTCTATTGGTCTGCGTCCTCCTGCTCGTGCCTCGGCATGCAGCCTGGGGCGAGGGGGCGATCACCGTCGGGGTCTCTCCCGGCGTCGCCCAAACCCCGGGCAAACCGGGAGTCTGTCGGGTCTCCAACACGATCGCAGGCGACGGGACCTACTACGGCAGTGGCACCGTCGTCGATGTCGACGCCGCCGACGGCGCGGCCCTGGTCCTCACGTGCTGGCACATCTTCCGCCCGGGGACCGGCCAGGTGGGCGTCTGCGTCGGCGGGCGATGCGCTGTCGGTCGGCTCGTCCGGGTCGATGAGGCGTGGGACTTGGCCGCGGTCCAGATCTCGGCGACGGGCCTCCCGCCGATGCCGGTCGCCGCCGACTCGCCGGCCCGGGGCGAGGCTCTCACCGCCTGCGGTTTCGGCCGCGGCACGTTTCGCTGCGTCGCCGGCCGAGTCCTCGGCTACGTGGCCACCGAAACGGCCGGCAGCCGCGAGACGCTGGAGATTGCGGCCGCCGTCCGCGACGGGGACAGTGGCGGGCCCGTGCTGAACGGCCGCGGCGAACTGGTGGGTGTCGTGTGGGGGAGCGATCGCGGGATCACGGAGGCGACGTGCGTCGGGCCCATCCGGCGTTTCCTGGGCAGGCTTCGCCGCCGCGACGGCCGCCAACTGATCGGTCCCCCGGCGGCCCGGCCCGACACGCCGGGCGAGAGCGACTGTTGCCCGACTCCACCCGCCGGCCAGCAGGCCGCGCCGGGACCTCTGGTGCCAATCCCACCCGCCGGCGAGCAGGCCGCGCCGCGGATCGACGCCGAAAAGCTCCGCGCGGCGATCGAGGCGGCGTTCGGCAAGCTGGAGGCCCGAATCGAGGCGCGGCGCAACGCCGCCCCGATCGACGCCGGCGACGACCAGCGGCCCATCCTCGACGCGATCCGGGGCCTCGGCAGCAAGATCGGCGCGGGGATCGACCGGGAGGCGATCCGGGAGGATTTTCGGGCCGTCGCCGGCGACCTGGTCGACGCCGCGGCCCCGACCGTCTTGGAGACCGCCCTGCCGGCGGCGTTGACCGCCCTGGGATGGACGGGCCCGCCGGCGATCGCCGCCTGGCTCGTCGCCCGCCTCGGGCTGGGCCTGCTCCGGCGGCGACGCCAGCGGCGGAAGGCGGCCGCGGAACCGGGGCCGAGCGGGATGATGCCCGGGCGCGTGGTGATCGAGCAATCCCCGCCGCCGCCTCAACAGGTCGTGCGGACCCGCGAGTTCGTGAATGTGGAGAAGCCAAACGGGCAGCTCCGGGCGCTCCAGGCGGCGATGGACGAGTACGTGCGGCGCTATCCCGCCGGCCGGGCGACCATTGAAACGATCGAGAGCTACGCCGGGCAGTTCCGCTCCGGCCAAACCACTTAGGAGGAACGCACCATGTTCGGGACCGACCAAATCCTGTGGTACAACAACGGCGTCTGGGGCGAGCTGGGCTACGCCTGCCCCAACTTCGGTGACAACGCCACGTCGCTGAACAGCGGCATCCACTACCTGGTCAGCGTCATCGGCCGCAACCTGACCGGGATCATGCACGCCAACCCGGACGTGGACTTGCGCACGCCGCCGACGATCAAGACGCTCACCCGCGTGCACAAGCTGATTGTCCGCGCGCGGCAGATCATGGGTGGCCGCGCGGTGCCGCCGAGCACGGCGACGATGGACGCCGTCCACGCCACGCCCGCGCAGCAGGTCCACCTGATCTATCCGGTCCCCTACTTCAAGGTCCGCAACCCGTGGATCAAGGAGTGGTGCGGTCTCGCGCTCACCGCCCTGGGCGAGGCGATGCAGCACACCGACAACCACCGGAGCTTCGACTTCTCGACGGGCTTCTCGGGGTTGGTGGGTCAGTACCTCCACCGCATCTACCGCCTCATGGCCAGCGAGCTTTTTGGGGTCGAGCCGGAGAAGGCGAAGGCCCTGGACTTCATACTCACCAACGAGGACCTGGCCGGGTACGACCCGCGCAAGTGGTTCACGTCCACCGAGATGGTCGACACGGCCGCCCCGCCATACCGCGTGCCGACCGAGGACGATCTCCGCGTGCTCACCGACGGCATCCCGGCGACGCACCTGGTCGGCCTGGCCATCTACCCGACCGGCGGTCCGATCGAGACGGACGCCGGCGGGCCCGCGCCGATTCCCCCCGGCACCAACCCGCCGGGCTTTGAGCCGCCGCCTGGGCCCTGACACGACTCCGAATCATGACACGAGCGCGAACCAAACGAAGACGTGATCGGCACCGCCGCCGCCCGGCGACGGATGCGATCGCCGAGATGGTGCGCCCCCAGCGGGGCGTCTGCCGGGGGTGCCGGAACCTGGCCGACCTGGTGCGCGGATACCGGCTCTGCGTGATCTGCTTTGTGCGGTTCACGCGGCACTGAACCTCAAACCTGGAGGCAGCGATGAAAGAAACGCAGCAGATGGCGGTCCTCTGGGCCGCCCTGGAGAAGACAGCGGCCAAGGAGGCCCGCCGCGACGAGCTGGTCGCGGGGGCCAGCCACGAGCTGCACGTGTCCCTCGCCGGCACGATCGACGGCGAGACGGTCGGGCAGATCGTGCGCGCCACTTTGAGCGTCGGGCACGACTCGCAGAAGGCCAGCTCGGCGGCCCCGAAGCCGGCGGAAGTGATCGCCTGCGTCCTCGACAAGCTGAACGAGGCGACCAGGGAGGCGATTCTAAGCGGACTGCCCAAGCAATTCGCGGCGGCGGGCCAGTTGCCGGACGTGCCCGCGTCGCTTGTGAAGGCGGCCTCGCGGCTGCTGGGCCAGCTCCACAACTCGGGGCAGATCACCCAGCGGGGCGCGGTTGCGTGCCGGTACCAGCTCGGCGCGGGGAACCCGCCATGATCGCCACGCGGGCCAATCGTGAAGGGATGGAGCGGGCCCGCCGAGCGCTGGCCGAGATTCTCGCCGCGGTGCTCAAGCCTGCCTTCTACGGGCGGGCCTCGGTCCGTTTCACCGTGGTCGACGGCACGATCAGCGAGGTCCGGCGCAAGGTCGTGCGTATCGAGCGCCCGTAGCCCCCCGCGGGGCCTTCCTGGCGACCGGCCACCCTACCCTCGGCGGGAAAAAAATCCGGGATGCACACACTTTCTTTCGCGCGCCCTGGCACGCAATTACTTCGGTCCAAATGG
>Ga0307378_10009206_pt1 | contig 13002 bp, 9 predicted proteins | sample UN1MG_FD_202238 | JGI IMG/M metagenome (GOLD analysis project Ga0307378, IMG submission 202238) | Soil microbial communities from Risofladan, Vaasa, Finland - UN-1 | ecosystem: Environmental > Terrestrial > Soil > Coastal area > Acid sulfate soil | place: Finland: Risofladan, Vaasa | collected... | reverse complement strand
TGCCATTGGCATTTCAACAACATAGTCTGCATTACCATAGTTATAATTTTCTACCCCTGGTATCATATCCTGAACAACACCATTATTACCATATCCCCTAACAGGAAAATCAACACCTTTCATAGTAATATCTCCTGATGGTATAATGTTATAAGGATTGTTTACATCTTGGCTATCACTTCTATATCCATCTATAGAAAATACTTGTGATATATGAGTTATATATTCATTTGGTCCACCTGGTAAACCTATTGATTTTCTTTTATTAGATTTTTTTTTCATTATCTAAGGGATGTAAGTAATTTAGTATTGTTTAATCTGAGTAACATTTTTCTATTGCCAGAATTAAATTTACGTAATATTATATTATTAAAATAATGTCTAAACTTTTTATGTTGTAAAGGAGGTTTATTATAATTTAAATTAATAGTATTTAAAGTTCTGATATATCCATTAGGTTGAGTTTTCCAAATTGGTTGTTGTGCTATTGTAAATTCTCCTCTATCATTAGTAATATCCCAGAATTGATTGAATCTATATTTTTGTTCTACTTTTGAACATAAAATATTAATGTTATTTAAATTAATAATTGGATATGTTAAATTCAAAAGAGGCTGGTTAAATGGTGCTGTCGTTAATTGTAGTACACCTGATACTTGTTCATTATTATAAATAATTGATTGATCAAAATTAAAATTTAAATCTTCCCATTTATCATCATTACATGCATTACCCATGTCACCTTTATAAACATAACTTTCTAATTGATATTCCATGCTTCTAACAGTATTAACTTGTTGTCCAGTATTAGATACTAAATCAATTTCCCATGGGTAACTAACATTATAATAATTAGCAAAATTATCACATCTAGAATTATGTCTCCATAAACTACCATATGTTTTTTGATTTGGAATATTAATGGTCTTAGTTGTAAAGAAATTTCTAATACTTGATAATACTAATTCTGGATGCCAATCATGAAAAGATATCCAAGCTTTTGCTTTTGGATCATAACTAACTGTCCAAGAACAATCATCAAAATAAATAGGATCACCAATTTTAATTGATACATTTAATAATTTAAAACCTGCAGTTTCAGAGTATGTGATATTAGAAATATAATCAGATTTAACTCTATAATCTTTTTTCATAAAATAAACAATATCGTTATTAACATCAAATATTGTTTGGCATCCTACTCCTACAACAGGATTATCAGATAAAACGGAATTTTCTAAATCAGGAAATTGTTTAACTAATTGTGATGGTAAATATTTATTAAACCACCATTTCATACCGTTATTAGATATAGGATCTAAAGCACTGCCAGAATATTGAAATATTTTACCTTGTTGTTGTGATATATAAAATAAACCTAATGGAGTATTCATAACAGATCTTAAGCTTTCACATGAACCATATTCATTAGAAATATCTGAATTTGTAACGTTTTGAAATGGTTGTTTAAATAATTTACCATCTCCAATTGTAACATTGTTATTTGAACCTAAAACTATCGTATCTACACCTTGAAACATTTGAGGAGATAGATAAGGAAAAAATATAATAGCACCACTTTTATTCATAGGTTTAATTACACTAATTTTATTTTTAAAATCTTTATAATTAAATGGTAAGAATACTCTCCAAAAATCTTTTTTAGATTCTTCTTGTGCCTGTAAAGAATAAATTAATCTTTTAGGACGACTTACATAACAATTAGCTGATACAAATGGATCATAATACAATGGTTGTATTTCCCCAAAACTAGAAATTTGACTTGGAAATTTTGATGAACTTAATGATTCATCATATTTATAAAAGTTATCTTTCCTTTCTATATCAGCATGAAACAATTCTTTTACATCATTGTATTCATATGTATCAAATATCCTAGAATCTTGTTTATCTTCCCAATCTCTTTGGGCTAAGTTAATATCTGTTTCAACAAAAAAATCTAATATACCATTATTATGTACATACATATAAACATATCTCATTGCCATCATTGGATTAGGGTCACCACTACCTGATGAGGCAAAAGCACTAAGCACACCACCACCACTACAAGCATTACTACCTTGATCTAAATAATATAAATCATCAGGAAGCAAAGCAGCTAATACAGAATTAGCTCCGTTAGGATCATCGAAACCTAAAGTAGCTATTTGTCTAGCCAATCTAGTCATATCAAATCTTTGAGAATTTAGCCAAAATCTTGGATAAGGTATATTTCCAAACTGTGAATAATTATAAGTAAATTCATCAGGTTGTCCATTTAAATATTGAGTCAAAATTGGCATTATTACTTTTTCGGTATATCTACCAATATATGTATCTCCTGAAAATATGGGTTGAGAAGAATATAAAAATGTATCAGGTCTAGTTGGATCCAGTAATTCTATACACCCACGCATTGGTACTTGTTTAATACCACTTAGCTGACCGTATTGATTATCAAAATTAAATTTAAGTGCTCCATAAAAAGCAGATATATTAGATTTTCTAGGTGCTGTAGGATTTGTAATGTTAGCAGAAGTTGTTACAGTTAAATTTAAAGAATTTATATACCCACCAATTGTGAATCTTGAATTATCTACAAGTCCTGCCAACATACTCATATCCATATTTCTACTCAATGAAACAGCAACAGTAGATGGTCTAAATAAATTATTTATTTTAAATGAACCATTATCAAAAGTTTGAAAAGATTGTCCTATATAATTTGAATCATTATTTAAAAATCTCCAGTCAGTTGTATTATTTCTTGTAAATTTATTAAAGAAACCTGCTGAATTATATTTATATACAAAATCAGATTTTTTAACTAAATTATAAAGTAATTCTATTATTTCATTTCCACCAATAGCTATATTTGTAGATGTAGTAAACACAGCAATTACCATCTTAAATAGTATTGGTAAATTAGAAAACATACCCTTCTTCTTATAAGTATAGTTAGTAGAAGGCATTTGTATTCCTGGTGCTCCAATTGCTAAACCAGCTCCAATACTTTGGTAAGCCCAATCTGTTGCAAACATCGTTCCTCCCCCAGCCCAAAGATCTGCCAAAGCTGATGCCCCTTTTACAGCGTCAGTAGTAGCTTGAGTGAAAAATGGGTCAGCACTTGCGACCCCTGCTGCAAGTGCTCCCGTTCCACTATTTGCACCAAGTATTCCAGTACTAGCACCATTACCAAGAACCATAGCCCAATCTGTACCACCTATTGTGTTTGTATAAGATTGTCCCACTTTTTGTGTTTCTCTTTCACCAAGAATTTCTGATATTGCATAACCAATACCAAGAATAGCTCCAAAAATAGCTGCTGGATTTCTTAAAAGTTTAAATTGAGGATGATTTTCAGATGGTACAAAATTACCAGTTTGGGCACCATCTAACGTTCCATAAATTCTAGTTTCATAAGCATTTAAAAAAGGTTTTGTAAACATTAAATCAGGTGATGAAAAAGTAAATACACTTTTAGAAAAGCCAGCTAACGGTGCATAGTTACTAATTGATTCTGCAAAATTATCACAACCTGCTGTTCTCTGTAAGCCGCTGCCATTATTATCCCAAAAATATACATCAGGAGTTAAATCATTGTAAGGATAGTTAGGATATAAACCTTGAATATTTCCACCCAGTAAATTTTCATTATCGGGTACATTATACTCACGCATGTTTCTAAATAAACCTTTAGCTAAAATTGATCTAGCTCCAGATCTAGAGCCTTTTAATAATTCATACCCTACTACATTTTGTATATATGTTCCATCATTATATGTTGGTCTTCCTATATTAGTAAACTCTACACCAAGAATATTAATAAAATTTGAATTTGTTGTCGAAATATGTAAAGGTGAGTTTGGTCCACCTATTTCTTCAGATGGCATTTTATGATGTCTAATTGGAAGTCCACATAAATTTCCCCAAATATCAGGTCTATCAGCAGGATATCTTTCTGTTGATTCCCAGTAAGCCATTCCTCCTCTACCAATAATTAATGATCCATCTGATTGAACTTCTGTTAAATTTGATGCTGTTATAGTTCCTGTATTTACAACTTGATATATTGGATCACCTGCTGGATTTAATGAATTAGGACCCATAACAATTGCATTTTCTAAACCTGATATACCATTGATACTAACATTTGTTGGTGCCCTACCTGGAATATGATATGAAGATGATCTTTCCCCTGTATTATAGATCCATCTTATAAAAAAAGCATATTGTTCATCCCTTAAAAAATTTGTTTTGTTACCACCTAAATGATAATATTTAGAATCAACTTGATTTACAACCCAATTTACTTGAATGTTATTTGCAATAGGCTGATAATTAAAATCAAATTGTTCTATAGGTCCTTGTCTAATTAACCAATCATTTACAACATACATTGCATTTGATTTTTCATAAGCAGGACTACGTTGAGGAATTAGCTCTAAATCAACAGGAATTAATTCAGGACTAATAAAATCAATACTTATGTCTTTTTGTTGTGTACTGTATAGACCAATTCGTTTAGCAAAAATTTGACCTTGTTGTCTTATTAGCAATACTAACTCATAATATTCATATTTGTCATCTAAATTAGTAATATTAACATTTAACGAACCACCACTACCTAGATGAGACCATAACGATTGAATATTTGATATTCCTATATAATCAGTTACTTTTTGTTCATTTTCTGTATATGCAATAAATGCTTGATATGAACCATTAGCTAGCATTCCACCATCTACATCTTTAGATAAATATATACATGGTGTATCAATTAATGGTGCCAATCTTATTTTTTCACAATTTAAACTTGTTGTATCTGCATATGTTATACAAGGATCACCGAGTGCTGAAGTTATAGTTTGAATCCATGGTATATCATCAATATTTAATGAACGAGATGGATTATTTCCATCATCCCAATACACTTGCCATGTACAATCAAAATTTTCTTTTGCTGCACCAGTAATTAAATATTTTCTATTAAAGTTTAAACAAGGAGCATTTACAATAACTTCATATTTACATTCACTATCATCAAATCTTCCAATTTCTGAATTAACATCATCAGTAGAATAAATAATCCATTCATCACCATATCTATGTATTGCTCCAATAATTGTATATGGTATTACTCCACATAGTAAATTTGCCGGTTCATTACCAATTACACCTAAATCACCATCTAAAGAATTATTTACTACATTACGTGCATGCCACCAGCTTTGTTCTGGTTCCATTGCTTGTACATAATCCTTATTCATTCCTTTAAGAAATGAATTAGTATTTACACTTGTTGTGCTAGCATTTTGATTTTTTTTTTCAGCCATAATAGATTAATTCTTTTTTTCCATTACTTGTTAATACTATCATTCAACTGGTGCATAACTTAAAAACATATTATAATAATTATGGTATTGAGCTCTTCTATTCATAGTCCAAACTTTTTGCATTTCTTGAAAATTAGGTGTATTCACAAAACTCAATGCATTATTTCTAGCTGCTCTTAATCTTTGCTCTACTAAATTTAATTGTTGAGTAACATTTTCACCTTGCCAAATCATATTTTCTAATATTCTTTGTTTTATAGCATATTCATAATATTCATTACAATATGGGTGATCTAAAACTAATAAATCACCATCAGCTGTTTCCATTGCACCTTGATAACTTAAATATACTTTTCCAGTTGTAAAATTTGTAATTAAAAAACCATCTTGTATTTGAGCAATGTCTGAAGCTTGTGCACCCAATGTTGGACAATAACAAACAGTATTATTAACATCTTGAATTTTTAATTGAGTCCACGTGTCATAAGTTCTATATTGATTTGGTCCTATTCTTTGAACCAACTGATGACTATTTTTACCATCACATGTTTCAATTACACAAACTTCCCTACAACTTGGATCATCACAAGGTCCTGACTCACCCGGTGCAGGAACATAAGGAACATCGTTAAATGTTTCTACATGTGTACCTGATGGCATTGTTGCATTAATAGTATAAGCTCCACAAAGAAATGCATAATTTAAATATGCAAAGTCCATAGGTAATTGACCTCTTCCGTGTTCAACATCAATAATAACTTCTTTAGTTCTATGTATTTTTAAACCAAGATCATAGTTAACTCTTGTTGCTACCTTAATGAGTTGTTGAGGTTCAATTAATCCTTCTAATGCGTAATTAGAAAAATCAATAGCTACGTCTTCCATTAATGAACTAAAAGTTCTGTATTTATTTGATGCTCCCATTATCTATGTGTATTAATTTTATTATCTGAATCTTCTGATGGAATTTGAACTGTTCCCATCATAGTACTTATAACTTGTTGTTCTATTTCTGCAAATAATGCTTCAGGAATATAAATTGGTTGTTCATAACGTGGTGTACAATCATCTTCTATATCACAATTCCATTTTGTAATATCTGAATTCCATACACCTTCTACTTTAATTGCATCCCATTCTATATTAGGTGAATAAATATATCCATCTAACCACCAAAAGTATTTTGTTTTGTTGTACTTAAATGAAGATGTTTTAGTCATAGATGTATATGTACCTGGTTGAGTAGCTTGAAGCTCCTGAGAACCATCTATTGAGCTTACAGTACGTATAAGAGGCCCCCAATAACCTTCAATCATTGAAGGAAGTTTTACTTTTGTACGTTTAATTGTAGAACCACTTTGTATTCCAGAACAACCTGCTTCAATTTTATCTACATTTATTAACTCAATATATGGTAATGCTTTCCATACAGAATTAAATTTCATAAGTTTATTAGCATAGTCTTGTCTTCTCATTAGTAACTGAGAAAACTTTTCTATTAAACTATATATATACCTATCTGTAACAAAGGCATCTTGAACCTCAGCTTTTACTTGCCCTCTAATTCTTGATATTACTTGTGCTATTGTTGACATTTTATTTATGTTTCAAATTCATTATAATTCTTTAAAGCTTCTTTAAACTGTTCTGTATTATCATATAAGTGAGCAACTCTATATTTATTTTTCATAGTAAGATATTTAGTCCAGTTTAATGGGTATTCTTTTGCCACTGCTCTTTTAAATGTTCTGCATGCTACAAATCTCCATAATTCTCTATTTTTAAATCTATATTTTGTTGACCAATTAGTGTAAAATATTTTTCCTAAATTACCATCAGTTTCCCAATTTTTATTTTGTAACACTTTTCCATATTGATGTGATAATTTGTAATTAGTGTTAATAGTTTTAGGAGTAGAGCAAGTTCCAATGAATAAATATCCTAATGAATCAGGTAACTCAACTCCATCTCTATATTCAATAACAGCTTTCCATAATTTTATATTATATAATTTTATTATCTTTTTTAATTTATCATTGTCAATATTTGAATATAATGGTTTTTTTTCTTTAAATTCTTTTATTGTTTCTTCATTTAATAATCCTAATCTTTTTTCTCTATATCTTGAACTTTTTAAATTTGGTTTTTTAAAATTGTTTATCATGTAGTTATATTTATAATTTACGAAAAAAAGAACACTTAATGAAATTTAATTGATGTGATTATATAGCTTGATAGTTTAATTCACATATATTACCCATTATAGGATGTTGAATTTCTAATTTCCCAGATCTTCTATTACCAACATATTTATTACTATAATGATAATAATCTGTTTTACCTAAACTTGGAAGTGTCTTTTCTATAAATCCTGCAGTTTCATTAGATGTCATATACTCTACTTTTCTATCTGTATGTATATGCCCTTTATATAAAGTTCTATTTGTAGTAGCACCCCATTCTTTAGGATATTCTGATGCATATATTAATGGATTGTTTTTACTAGTTTTATCACCATGTTCAAAAGCATTAAAATTATTATGCCATACATGTACTTTTCTTTCTTCATACTTAACATCCCATATAATTTTATCACAATTAATTGATTTAGAAAGTGCATGAGCTAAATGATATGAAGATAATCTATCATGATTACCTGGTATATATACTACAACTAATTCATCACAAAATGTTTTAATATAATTTATTGCCCAATGCATTGCATCAAATGCTTGTATATAAGCTTCTGTAGCATTCATACAATTATCTAAAGGTGTACCACTAGTAGTAGTACCACTAAAAGTATCCATATTAATTAAATCTCCACCAACCACAAAATACATTTTTTCAATGTAATGAATTGCATTAGCTCTTTGAACTAAATTAATTATAGTATTTTCAAAATCTTTATCTATAGTATCATTACCCTCTTTTCCAAAATGTATATCTTGCAGTGATATAATAGCACAATGAGGATCATTAGAAAATTTATTATTAAGTCTTGTAGGAAATATTTTATATTTTTTTGGTTGCCAATTATCTAGTAAATCTTTAAATAATTTTTGTTCTGGATTTTTAATCTGAGATACTAATGCAGATACTCTCCAGTGATCACCCATTTGTTTGTTCCAATACTGAGAAAGTTTCCATTTATCAGTATTAATTTTTAAAAGTATAATAATTTCTTCAGCACTTTTTGGTTCATGATCAAATACTGCTGATAGATTACCCTCTCCTTTTTCTAAATCATATGATTCAACAAATTGATTATTATTCATTTTGTTAAAAAATACATTTGTTCTTTTCTTTTGTTTTCTTTCTTTTAATATTTCAATTTTTAATTTAATATACTTGCTAACTGAAATATTTAATTTGTTAGCACAATAAGAATCATTTTTTTTCCATTTTAAACTGTCTAAAACTTGTTGTTTTATTTTATCCATAATTTTATATTGGTTTAATTAATTAGACAAATGTAATAATTATATATTTAATACAAAAAAAAGGGAAGCTTATTACTAAACCCCCCTTTCCAACTTGTGTAATGAAAACCAATAAACCATCACATTGTTGTTTATATTTAAATAGCCAAAGTAGAAAAAAGTATTTCAATTGGTTTACATGCTGTAGAATTTCCTAAGTCAGTTACTTTAACTTTATATGCTGTATTAGCTGTTAAGTTAGTTATTGTATAATTTGATATTGTAGTTGCAATAGGTAAAGGATTAGCTAATGTATAAACACCACCAATTTGTGGCTTATAATAAACATTTATTCCAGTACTAGAACTCCATATTCCATCCCATAATACATTTACAGTAGAACTAGTTATAAGACCAGCATATACATTGTATGGATCATGCTGTATATCATTAGATGTACATGCTCCTAAACCATTAGATAGTATCATAGCAAATTTTTGAATAATAGAATCTAATCTTTCACCTTTAGTTATTTGTAATAAAGTACCTCCATTACCAATTTGAAATGAAGTACCACAATAACTTACACATGATGCACATTGAATATCATCACATCTTTCACTCCCTACACTACAATCAGTATAGGTACATGGATTAGTTAATGCTGTGTCTGAACAACTACATTTAGTACTACATTTTGTACAATTACATGCCATTTTTTTATTTTTTATTATTATTTACTAACAAAGATTATTAATTAGACTATTTATCATTGAGGCATTATATGATGCATTATAACTACCACCCGTTCCTGTAGCAACTTCTCTCCACGGGTAAATATTAGGTGAGAATATATTAGGAGAATAAACTTTATTAACTCCAGCACCTACTACTATAAGTTTAATTCCTCGTATATTACATTCTGTTTCTAAGGCTTGTAATCTAGTCCAATCAGTTGCAGTAAAAGTTGTATCATTACCACATGGAAGATCATCTGTAATAATGATTACTACCTTAGCAACACCAGATCTAAATGAACCTGCAAAGTCACCCGCCCCTGTCTCAACACAATAACCTAAAAGAACATCTGTAGGCATAAGACTGTAGTTGCCACCCATAGGAAACGCAAGTGGGCTATTAGGTATAATGCTAGAAACATTAAGTTTATTTACTTGAACTTGCCAAGCATTACCATTATTTGGAGAAAATGTTTGCATTGCAGTAAAGTAATGATACACTGTAGGAAAATTAGTTACTAGTTGAATAAGTCTATCTCCTACAGGTAAAGCCACATAGTCATTACTATTGTCATAGTTAGGAGCACTAGAAAAACCTCTATCAGCTAAAACTAAAGCTAATTGATAATCATTAGCTCCTACTTGAGTAGATATTGTAGATACAATAGTAGAACCATTATTTTTAAGTTGTTCTACAGCAGGTTCCATATCTTGACTATAATCTAATAAAAATACAACGTCCATACCAGCAGTACAACTTGATGAAACATTAAGTGTACTAAAAGATGTTGTAGGACATGTTTGAGAAGCACCACCAATTGTAACTTCTATTTCTATTGTATAAGCAGTATTAGGTGCTAAGCCTATAAAAGCTTGATTTATATTTGATAATCCAATAGTAGTTGTATAAGTAGCAACAACTGCACTTGTTGAAGTTTGTATTATGTCAATTTTATATGTTGCTGTTGGGTCACCTAAAAAAGAAACAGTAACTCCAGTACCAGTAATACTATTAGCTGAAACACTTGTTGGACAAGGTACTACACCTGGAATTGAAGTAGTAATTGTTTGGTTACATGTATCAGTACCATTAGTAACCTCAAAAATAACCGTAGCTGTCATATTAACACTTGTATTTAATGTTGGAACATTAAAAGTATAACCATTCGGATCAGTTTGTAAATTAATAATATCTATATTAGTTTGTTGAACTGTAGTACTACCATCTGTAATTGAAATTTGTGAAAATGTATTAGTATTAAACCAACCTGCAGGAACACTTGAAGTTTGAAAATTAAAATTAATATCTGTTATCAAACCGCTAGTGACACTAATAACATTACTTGTAGTGTAGCCAAAAGTAACAGCACTACATGATCCTGATGAACAACAATTATTTTGAATGTTTTGAATAGCATTATACATATCATCTATTACAACCCATGCATTTTGTATATTTTTTGCCAAATTAGTATCACTTAGATTCCATCCTGATAAACCACTATAAGTACCAGTACCATTTAATGTAGGAGTACCACCTTGAATAAACGATTGGCTAAGTGCTAAATTAATTGCTGCAGGTAATCCTATAGCAGTTTCTAATGCACAATATCTAGTTTCTAATGCTTGCAACACAACTGAAACATTTGTTAAAGTAGCAGGTCCAACACACGTAGGAATAATTTGAACTTCTGCTGTAGTACCTGTACATGGTAAAACACAGTCTTCTAAAATATCTAATCTAGTTTGAACATCACTAAGAGTAGTATTAATACCATTTATAGTATTTACATTTTCACATACTTTTTGAGCAATAAGTGTTGCAAATAAATCTAAAGGTAACTGCGTTACAGGATTACCATTTAAATCAGTATACTGTAAACATGTTGGTAAATCCATTACTGGTAAAGTTCCAGTTCCATTTCCAGAACCTCCACCATTCAAACTTGAAGTATTAGCACATATCTGTACTACCATAGCCTGCAATACAGGAACTAAAGTTGTAGGTGTAGTACCTGGTATATTAAGGCAAGATAAATCTAAACCTGTTAAATTAGGATTAGATGTTACACCATCTTCAATCAGATCACATAATTCTTGAGCTAGTTTTGCTACTATATCGCTAATAGTATCTCCGTTACAAAGATTAATACATGAGATATCTGGACCTTGCCAGATAACACAATTAGAAGATATATTATTGCAACCATTTGTAGTTGCACTTGAGTTAGTTGGAATCATAAATATATATTTTACTATAGTTTACCTGTTTTACACAGTGTACATGTATAATATACAAAAAATTTCAAAACTAAACAAATAGAATTAATTTAATATTTTTTGCAAAATATTTATAAACAAATAATACAGTTTATTTTTCCTGTTCTACCGGAGTAACAACACCATCTATTAAACTGATATTAACTTGACCATATTCTGATTCTAAAAGTTTAACTAAATCTTCCCATTGGTTCTTTAATGCATTGTGTGATAAAATCATATCTTGTTTTACTAATTCTGTATTTCCTAAATTAAGTAAAATAGTATTTATTTTAGATTGAATGTCTTTTAATTCAGACAATTGTTCATCTGAAATTTTTTTTATAGATTTTACTTCTGATACATTTGTTTCTTTTGAAACTTTTTTCATTTGTGTTTTTGTCATTTTGGTTTATTTTTAAATTTGTACAAATATATAGTTTAATTTTTAATATTTAAAAAGAATTTAAAATATTTTTATACTCATAATTAATATAAATATCAATTATATTAATCTTATCTACCGCCCTCTTTAGGGGGGTTATTTACTGTCTTAGATAAGGCACTTAATTCCTTACTTAAGTCACTTACTTGACTAGTTAAAGTAGTTATTTCATTAGTTAAGTCACCTATTTGTCTAGTTAAAGTAGTTACATCATTAACTGATGAATTTACTTGGTCTGTTGCTTCATTTACCTTTTCCATTAAATAAAATTGAAACCCTATTTCTCCATTATCTTGATTAGCATCTATGTCAGACAAAAAATCACTTATATTTGTTAATCCTTCTTCTTGAACTTTTTCTGTTAGTTTTTTTATAGCCATATTTTTCTTTTTTTATTTTTATGATCTCCATCCATAAAACCTTGGGTTTCCACCACCTACTGCGCAAATAAACTTTAATCCTCTTCTAGCTGCTAAAGTAAAAGAACTATTAAGATAAGCCGTTCCCACCACAAACATTGTTACACCAGCAGCAGTTATTACAAGACATGCTGTTGGATTACCACTGTTATTAATTATTGTAAACTCGTCACCTTCAGTAAACACATTAGCTGGAATTGTTATATCAACTCCACCCGCATCCATTAATATTACTTTACCTGCATCTGAAGCAACTAATTCATAATCAATGGTTTTTGACTCTACTGTTCTTCGTAAAGTTTTGTTTGTTAAAGTATCAGTTGTAGCTCTACCAACTAATGTATCTGTTGAAGTAGGTAAAGTTAACGTACCAGTATTACT